>SXGS01390168.1_pt1 | contig 20579 bp, 21 predicted proteins | sample 3174681 | NCBI WGS metagenome assembly SXGS01 (sample SAMN11356861, study PRJNA531348) | freshwater metagenome | isolation source: freshwater sample F1-80 | place: China: Fuxian Lake, Yuxi | collected 2017-12-25 | reverse complement strand
TCCATCGAGATCATCTGTCCGAGCTTCATTGCAGCCCCCCGCAGGCGGGAAAGCTGGTCGGTCACGCGCATTGCATTGCCTGGCGTGAGCAAGAGATCGGATAGCCTGGGACGCTCACCAGAGGCCAGGCGACGCACACCCTCGGCAAGCATGCCGCCCGCGACGCCGCCGGCCATCTGCCCGAAGGACGCAAGGCGGGAGAGGCGAGCGGACGGCACTTTGCGATAGCGGGAGTCTTTCACCTGATCTGTCCTTGCGACGACACACGCGCCCACGGGTTCGCGCGCGAGAGGCCTTACGAAAAAGCCCCGAGGAGCAGTGACGCCGCAGCGGCGCCAGAGAGCGGCCATCGCAAGCCCATGAACCACGCCGGGGCCAGCCCGTAGTTCACCGCGGCGCGATCAGCGACCAGAAGCGCCAGCAAGCCTGTGGCGGTCAGAATAAATCCGGTCTGACCCGACACGAGCAGTGCGGCCCAGCCAAGCAGCTGGGGCGCCACGCCGACACCCAGGAAAAGGAGCTGGTGAGCCGATCGGGCCGCAGGCGAGGCAATCGCAAGGCCCCAATAGATGCCGCCAAGAAAGGACAGGATCGTCGCCCCGTATGCGAGCAAAGCCTGCGAAGCAAGATCGTGAAGGCTCGCGGGCGCGAAAAAGGTCGCTGCGGCGAGCGACACAAAGGGGACAAGTCCCATGTAGCCGAGCCGCGATGACAAGGGCTGAAGGCTTCGTTCTTGCTGCACGTGTTGTTCAGCCACGCCAGACTCCATCGTTGCGGGTGACCCGGGCTGACCTCAGTTTCCCGAGGCGCAGGGCCGGGCGCGACCGAGGGCTTGTCGCTTGGTCCCACGCTCGCTTCAGCGTCTGCCCGATTGCAGTGGCCGCGCGACTTTGCATCATTGAATTCCAGGGCCTTCTTACGTTACGGACGTCACCGCGGATCAGCAAGCGGACGACCCGCACCTTCGCCCCAACCGGCGAGACCACGCCGCTACCTTCCGTGCCGAATGGGTAACCTTTCAGGGGCCAGGTCATCGGTCCTGTCGGTACTGGCCATTCTTCACCGACATCAACCTTGTTGAGCCAGGCCGATCTCGCCTCGCCAGCAGCTGGCCGCAGCCCCTGGGCGATCTGGAGCCATGATGGTCCATTTTCGTGCTTCGCGCGTACTGACGTTCATGAACAATGCGGTCCGCACGATAATTCTGGCGCTTGCTGTAACCGTATGGGGTGGATCACCGGCCATGGCGACAGAAGAACCTGTCTTCACGCTTGTGAAGAAGATCGAAAACTTCGAGATCCGCGACTATGCGCCCGTCATCGTCGCCGAGGTTACGCTGCAGGGCGGCGCAGAGCGCGCCCGAAACTCCGGGTTCCAGCCGCTTGCCGACTACATCTTCGCCAAGGACCGCAAAGGGCCGCAGATCGCCATGACGGCTCCGGTCACGCAGGCCCCGCGCGAACAGATCGCCATGACCGCGCCTGTGACCCAGCGTGCAGGCAGCGCCAGTAGCTGGACGGTCGGCTTCACCATGCCCGCGGAATACACGATGGAGACATTGCCGTCTCCCGCGAGTCCCGATGTGAAACTCGTCCCTTATCCGGCAAAGCGCATGGCAGTGGTCCGCTTCAGCGGGTCAGGTTCGGCCAGCGAGATGGAGCGGGCTCGCGGCGACCTGATGAAGCAGGTCGCAACGCTCGGCCTCAGGCCGATCGGAACGCCGGTGTTCGCGTTCTATGATCCGCCATGGACGCTGCCAATGTTCCGGCGCAATGAGGTCATGGTCGAACTTGCCAATCCCTAGGGCCCCTGTTCGTCAGATCCGTCTGTTGATCTCCTGCCCGGCGTGAGGCTGCCACAGCAGCCGGCGCTTCCCGTGCTCGAAGCAGGGCGGTAGCCAGAAGGGCCAGCGCTGGCGCGTTCGCCGGGTCGAGGCGGGATTCGGTTTCGCATGATCGTCTCGCCGCGCCGGGCTTCGAGACGCGAACAGGCTGCTCACAGGCCGTTGTATGCGCTCGATGCGTCTTGCCGCTCGACCAGACAGCGCCGATTGCGAAGTTGAAGTTCATGTTGAGGCGGCATGCGCGCACCTTCTTTGTGAATCGGCGAAGGGTCACAGCGCCGATAGGCGCGCTATTAGGTTGATTTCGCGACGGTGGGAGGCGGCCCCCATCGGCACCTGTTCACAATTCCTATGGCCGGAGTACCCCCCGACTCCGGACAGTCAGACCAAACATTACGAACTCACGTCTTGGGGCCCAAAGGCGATAGTCAGCAGATTTCGATTTGCAGCGCCCCGTGCTCAGTTGCCGGCGCTCCAGATCTTCCGGGAGCGGGCGGATTCCATGTGGGTGAGGGCAGTCGCTTGAGCAGAATTCTGCGCTTGGTCGGCTGTCCGGCCGTGAGAGTTTCCTGCCGCCCCCTGCCGATGTTCCGCCAGTGTGCCTTCAATGCGCGGGAGGCAACGACAGCTGCGGCCTAAACTGCGGACTTCGAGAGTCAGCGCGCCGGCTGACTTAACCTATCGACGCCCGGAAAGAACCCGCACCATCGGGCTCTCTCGCCTCAGAAAGACAGCCAAGCTTGCGACCATTTTCTGGCTTGCCAGCCCACGCTTCACAACTTGTGGCTTCTAGCGAACTTTGACACAATATTCTTTGTGCGGCTTGGGGGCTCGCCATACAAAACTTAAACGAAGCTGGCCGCGGCCACTCAAAGGGGGCGAAACGTTGACCTCATTCCATAAGTTGACCCGTCCGATGACAGGAATTCTGGCCGTTTGGGCGGCCATAAATGCGGGCGCGGCCTTTGCCCAGACTCAGCCGACTTCCACAGAGCCGCCTGCGGATCCAGCGGCGGATGTCGTGGTCGTCACCGGTTCGAACATCGCGGGCGCTTCGGACTCTGGCGCAATCGCGGTCACGATCATTGAGCGAGAGCAGATCGAAACGCTCGGCCAGTCGTCCACGGGCGAGCTTCTGGAAAACCTTGCGCAGGCGGGGTCCTTCGAGATTAACGGCGCCGCCGACGGTCCGAATGACGCGCGCGGCGACATCGCGACGGTCAACCTCCGTGGGCTTGGCACCGGCAACACACTTGTCTTGCTAAATGGGCGGCGCATCGCAGCGCACGCGGTCAACCAGGACATCGGTTCGACGCCAAGGCAAATAACCAACGTGAACGCATTTCCTTCAGCTGGCGTTGATCGCTTTGAAGTCCTTCGTGACGGCGCATCGGCGCTCTATGGGGCAGACGCCACCGCCGGTGTGGTCAACACGATCCTGTCCCCGAACTTCGAGGGGACGCGGATCACAGGGCGCGTCGCCGCCACTGAAAGCACGGACCATGTCGAGTCCAACATCGACATCGCGCATGGGTTCACTTTCAACGACGACCGGACGCGCGTCCTGCTGATCGGGTCGCAGTACACGCGCAACGGCCTTTACGCGAGCGAGCTGGATAAGCAGTTCCAGGGGGTGGACAAGCGCGGCTTCCTGGGTAGCAGCCCCTATGCCAGCGACACGGATTTCCGGAACACGTCGACAGCTTCCCCCTATGGCCAGTTCATCGTCGGCAATCTCGTTGGCGGGACGCAGTTCATCGGCGTTCGCCCCCGGGTAGGAACAACCAACCTCGCCAACACCACCGGACAGTTTCATATCCAACCCTGCAGTTTCGCTGGCACACTGGCACAGTTCGGGGCGCGCGGGCCGGACGGATGCGTCGGACTTGACGACGGTACGCTGGATGTTGGTCTACGCTATGACTTCGGCACCAACCAGCCCAACAACGCTCGCAATGAAGGCATCAACGTCACGCAGGACCAGACGCAAGCGCTCGGACGGCAACTGATTTCGGCGGCCGACAGAACAAATCTCTACGCTCAGATCGAGCATGACATCAACGACTCCGTGGAGGCGTTCGGGGAACTCCTCTGGTATCGCGCTGAGACGGCGTCCAACCGTGCAACCCAGCCCCTGGACTCCGGCCTGGCGTTTCTGATTGTTCCCAGGACGAACTACTGGAACCCGTTCGGGCCGGTCGGCAGCCCAAACCGGATACCAGGGCTTACGACAGCCACGGTCCCGACGACCGGACTTGACGTGCTGATCGAGCAGTGGCGTCCAGTCGAGCTGGGTGCGCGTGGCATTCTGACCGACACCAAGACCTATCGCGCGATTGCAGGCCTGCGTGGCGAGTGGGGCCAGTGGGACTGGGAAACAGCGCTTGCGACCAGTTCTAACGAGACCACCGACATCGAGACCAACCGCATCTCAAAAACGCTTCTTCAGGCGGAATTGTCCAAGTCGACGCCAGATGCAATCAACCCCTTCGGCGGACCGAACGCCAACTCGGCCGCACAATGGGACCGCGTCCGGATCAACAGCACCAATGTCGGCGAAACAACGCTGACGACGTGGGATGCCAAGATATCAACGTCTGACCTTTTCTCGACCTGGGCCGGACCGGTTGGCGCAGCCTTCGGAGCGGAGTGGCGTAACGAAAGCTACAAGGAAGACCGCGACCTTCGCCTTGACGGAACCACCATCTTCTCGACGGCAAACGTCTCGGGCCGCTCGGACGTCGTCGGGGTCAGCCCGACGGATGACTCGGAAGCTGATCGGGACGTCTATTCGCTGTTCGGCGAAGCGCTCGTGCCGCTCAATCGCGGCGAGGGCTTTTTCATCAACGACCTGACCCTGCAGTTGGCCGTCCGCGGCGAATACTTCAGCGATCTCGAGGATGGGGCGATCAAGCCGAAAGTCGCCCTGTCGTGGTTCCCGGTCGAGTTCTTCAATCTGCGCGCGGCATATTCACAAGGCTTCCGCGTGCCGAACCTGGTTCAGCTCAACCGTGGCGATATCAGCCGCCTGAATCTCGGCGTGGACGACTATTGGCGCGCGCCCGTGACTGGCGACGCGCAGTCGGATGGCGACGCCTACGTGCCAAGCGTTCGCCAGGCCAATCCCAACCTGCGCAACGAGGACACCGAGACTACCGTCATCGGTGCAATCGCGGACTTCAGCAAGGTGCTGGATGTATCCTGGATCCGCGATTTCAGGGTCAGCCTCGACTACTGGCGTTTCGAGCAGACAGACGTCATTGGCGCCTTCGGCGACCAGGAAGCGCTTGCGCTGGATTTCCTAAACCGCCGCGCCGCCGGGTCCAATCCGAACGTCGTGCGGGCCCCGATCACGCCGCAAGACACGGCCGATTTCGCGGCCTGGAATCTGGCGAATCCAAACGACCAAAGGGCTCCGGCTGGTCAGGTGCAGTTCATTCTGGACCCCTACATCAACCTTGACCGCCAGGAGGCCGACGGTTTCGATCTTGGCGTCGCCACCTCATTCGACCTCGGCGGTTTCGGGCGCCTCGATATCGACCTGGAGGCGACTTACCTGCAAACGCTAGATTTGGTGCGGAACGACCTCCTGTCAGCGCTTGCCAGCGATCCGAACTTCGGTGCAGCATTCGACACCATTGCCACGGACCGCCTGCAGTTGAACGGCAATCCCGAATGGCGCGGTCTCGCCAGCGCGACCTGGCGCAATGGGCAGTTTGGGGCGGGACTGTCAGTTCGTTATGTCTCGGAGTTCTTGGATACCTCTGCAAGCGTCGACGTCGATGGGGATGGCGACCAGGATCTTTTCCCGGTCTCGGAGGCGTATCGCGTCAATGGCTATCTCGACTTCCGGCCAGGTGAAGGTCCGGTGCGCGTGCGCCTTGGCTTTAACAACCTCCTCGACGAGGCGCCTCCGCTAGTTGATGAAAGCCTGGGTTATCTGCCGGAGTATCACTGGCTCAAGGGCAGAGAGGTCTACGTCCAGCTGCGCGCAGAGTTCTGATTTGTTGGCCTGCTTGCGTCGGCCGTGGCGCGGCCGATGCAATGTACGCGCGGAACTTGACTTGGCGAGGAGATTTACTTGAGGCTGATTTCGGCGCTGCTCGCGTGTGGTCTGGCCATGCTGTCTCTCACTCAGTCCATGCATGCGCAGCAGGGCACGTCATCGTCCGAAGGCGTTATGGCCGGCCTGTCGAAATCACCTGGCGCGCAACGGGTCTTAATCGACACGCCTGCCGCCCCGAATGTTCCGGTCTGGTATCTGCGGCCGCCGGGCATATCTTCCGCGGCCCCGGTCGTGTTCGTGATGCACGGCGTGGGTCGGGATGCGGACCGCTATCTGGCCGAATGGGCGCCGCTGGCGGTGCAGCATGGCTTTGTGGTCGTTGTGCCTGAGTTTACGAAAGAAGCCTTCCCGGGGGCAGATGCCTACAACCTTGGCGCCACGCAAGGCGCTGACGGTCGGCTCAAGCCGAAGGAAGCCTGGAGCTACGCAGTCATCGAGTCGGCGTTCGACGCGGTGCGCGCGCGCGAGAAGCTAGTCGCGCCAAGCTACCTGCTTTACGGGCATTCGGCTGGCGCACAGTTTGTGCATCGCTTCGTGATGCTTGGCGCAGGTCGCAGGATGAAGCTTGCCGTCGCCGCCAACGCCGGTTGGTACGCGTTCCCCGACGCTCAGATCGACTGGCCCTATGGACTGAGACGCGCGCCGGGAGAGCCAGCCGTGGCGGCGGTTCTCTCCGCAACTTTGACGGTCCTCATCGGGGACGCCGACACAGATCCCAACTCCTCCAGCCTGCGGCACACGCCTGAGGCGGATGCGCAAGGGCGGCACAGGTTCGAGCGCGGCCAAGCCTACTACAGGGCCGCTCAGAAGACGTCTGCGTCGATTGGCGCGCCTTTGGCATGGTCGTGTGCAATCGCGCCGGGTCTCGGCCACGAAAACGGTGTTGCTGCGAGGTTCGCTGTTGGCTTGCTGCTTGGGACGACACGCGTGCAACCTGGCGCGCCTTGCTCAGCCATTCGTCCAACCTGGTGATGTTCGCACCTTGGCGGCAGACCATGAGACGGCCGTAGGGCGAGGGAGAGCTTGTCGATGGCTGCTAGCTGGGGCCTCGCCGGAATTGTCGCGGCGCTCGCCGTCGCCGCGTGCGCCACGGACGCGCCTGCCACCCCGGCGATGACTTACGACCTGCCCCAAGCGGCGGTGTGCCCAACTGCAGCGCCGGCTAACACGCGCTGCTATAGCGGACAGTCCGCGGAGGGGGCGTTTTTCTGGATCGCAATACCGGCTGACTGGAACAAGGTGCTAGTGGTGCACGCCCACGGCGGACCGCGCATGAACGCGCCGGGGCCCGATGATCCGGTTGAAGACCTGGAACGCTTCAAGGTGACCCTCACGGAGGGCTACGCCTGGGCTGGTTCGTCCTACAGGCGAGCAGGGTACGGCGTCCGGATGGCCGCCGAGGACACTGATCGCCTGCGCCAAATTTTCTGGAGCCGGTTCGGGCGCCCCGACAGGACGTTGCTCCATGGACAGTCCTGGGGCGCCAATGTCGCGGCGAAAGCGGCGGAACTGTACGCCATCGATACAGACGGACATGTCGCCTATGAAGGCGTGGTCCTCACGAATGGCGTCCTAGCTGGCGGTACGCGCGCCTACGAGTTCCGGGCCGACCTGCGGGCCGTCTATCAGTACTATTGTCTCAATCATCCGGGTGCCGCAGATGCCGCCTATCCGGTTTGGCAAGGCCTTCCCCCGGACGCGGCGATGACGCGGGCTGACGTGGCGAGACGTGTGGAGGCCTGCACGGGCGTCAACGTGGCCGCAGACCAGCGAAGTTCCGCCCAGACGGCCGCGCTGCGTAACATCCTGGCCGTGGCGGGCATCCGCGAGGATCAGCTTGTCGCCCACATGACTTGGGCGACCGTTGTGTTCCAGGACATCGTCTGGCGCATGCTTCAGGGCGGCAATCCGTTCTCAAATGTCGGCACGCGATACAAGGGTTCGGACGATGACGAAGCGCTGAACGACGGCGTCGAGCGCTTCACGGCCGCGCCCGAGGCGGTCGCACGGCTCGCCTACGATAGCGACTTGAGCGGCCTCATCGTGGCGCCGACCTTGACGCTCCATGCCAAGTTCGACCCGACGGCGTTCGTCTGGCACGAGGCGGCCTATCGCGATGTGATCGCCCGGGCAGGTCGATCAGACCTGCTCGTGCAGATGTTTACGGAGGAAGACAGCCACAGCCAGCTAAGCACCGCCGAATATGCCGCCGTTTTCGCCGCAATGACCCGCTGGGTATCGACCGGTGAACGGCCGACACCTCAGACCATCGCGAATGATTGTCTGCGACTGTCGGTCAGATATGGCGAGCCGTGCCTCTTCGATCTCGACTTCGCACCGGCTTCCGAAGGCAGGCTAACGCGTCCCTGATCGGCGGGTCACAACTGTCGCCCCGAACTTTGGATTTGCCCTCTTTCACCGCTTTGATGTTGTTTCGTGGTGAACAGGCATGGGGTGAGGAGGTGCCGACAAGATTAGTCAAAGACGACCAATTACGGGTCTCGGCGGCCGAGAGTACCGTCTGAAAGAACTAGCGATTTTCGATATGAGATCGACAGTTCTGAACTGAAGAGCACTGAACGTGTCGGCACCCTTCGCGGTCCGCAGCGCGTTCTCCCTCACCTCGTCATATGCTTCGCCGGTCTTGAGCCCGACATCCCACCAGACCTCGAACCCCGCCGCCTTCAACGCCTCTGCGAAGAGCTTTGCCCGCGCCTGGTCCTCGCGATTGTAGGAAAGGAAAATGTCCGGCACGCCGGACCCCGCGGGTATGGATTGCAGGGTTATATGACCCACCCGGGAACGTCGAATCTTGCCTCGGAAATCCGAACATTACGAATGGCGCTTATTGGGCGATGACCCGCCTGATCAGCAGGGCAGGAGCGAACGGCAATTCCCGAGCGACCCTGCCATTGGTAGCATCGTCGGAAGGGCGCGAAGTGGGGCCCCAAGCTGCCATTCGCGGTGCGCTTGGTTCGAAAATCCCGAGGCAGGTCAGTCCCACCGTAATCAGGTTGACCCGGCTGTGTTTCGCAAGCGGGTGCTGAGCGGCGAGCCCGGGCTCAGGCCCTCGCTGAAAACCGACCGGGTCGATACGAAACGGCGCCATGGATTTCTGCTGCCGCGGTGATTGACGTTGGGGCCCAATGGCCGTCGAATAGCGAAGATCTTCGGGCGATTGAAGTCCGCGAGGCAGAACATGACGGTGAAACAACTGGCCCTCGCCGGAGTGGTGGCCGTTCTGGTCGGCCTCTCCCTCATCGCCGCCCCCGCCGCAGTCGCGCAGGTCGGTGCGGGCGTCACGCCGGAGGCGGAGGCCAGGGACGTGGCGTACAAGGCACGAAGGCAGGTCGTTCTCAGACAATACCCCCGATACTACGGCTCTGTGGATCGGTCGGTCGTCGCCGGACCTGCGCTCTATGCCGTCCTCGCCGGACTCTACGGCTCCGGGCGCCCGATACCGCAGCCTGCAGCCGCGATCGAGGTTTTGCGCCGGCAGATCTTGTCGGATGGACGGATCGACGCGGATGAGCGCGACATGATCACGGAGCTGGGAAACCCCGAATACGGCTGGGTCAACATGCGCGCGAACGATCCCTCCGTGCAGTCTCAGCCGGGTGTCCTACTCAACGGAACCTACTCGATGCTCTCGGATGAAAACCGTCTCGCCATTCTGGGGATGCTCGACACCGGGCTTGCGCCTGTCGCGTGGGATGAAGCCGACAAGTCTAGGCTGCTGCGCCGTCTGGCGGAGGCGAGCTTTCAGTCGCGGGATCACGCGCGGCAAATGAAGACAGTCATCGCCGCTGAGGTGGCTCGCCGCGCCCCTGCCTCAACCCCAGCGAACGCCTTTCAGCCGTTCCGAGCCATCGTTTCCGAGACGTTCGGCGTCATCAATACCTTCAGCGAGGCTCAACAAACGGATCTGAGGCATATCCTCGCTGATGCCGTGGACGACGGACTGTACGCCGCCAACACGCCTCTTTCTAAGTCTCTCTATGACTGGATCAGGCCAGCAGCGCCGACCCTTGCACCTGCAGCCGCCCCAAACCAATAAAGAGCCCCAGCACCCGCCCCCACCGAGGAGGGGGCGCCCTGAACGGCGCACAATGGGCGAACTTCGGCCTGACCAGCAGGGCAGAAGCCACTGGCGGTTCACGCGCGACCCTGCCATCGGCAGCAATGCGTCAGGCTCTGCGTTCGTGGCCCGAACCGGACATCTGATACGATCAAGAGGCCCTTTGCCGCCGGGTACGCTCGGACATCAGACGCAAGTTTGCTTCTACCCATCGGATCAAGCTGTTGGCTTCTTCTCTGAATGAGTGGCCAAGATCTGTCAGCCGATACTCGACATGAGGCGGGATCGTTTTCTTGTCATCTCGCCGGACAATGTTGAGCGCCGTCAGCTCCTGCAATGATTGCGTCAACATCTTTTGAGAGATGCCTTCAACCGCCCTCAACAACGCTCCATTTCGGAGTGGCCCTTGGCCGAGCGCGTTCACGATCATTATCGACCACTTGCTGGCCAACGTCGCCAGATACCGTCGTGACGAGCAACGGGCAGACATGACGTCAGGCTTCATGGAGCGGATCTCGAACAGCGGGGTAGGCACCAGAAAGTGCGTACTATACTTTTGGAGCTCTTGATCCCAAAGGGAGGCTCCGTCCAGCAGTTTTCGGAGTCGTAGATGGAGATGCTCAACGTCGCTGGCGCAAGCGTTACCGTGCTGATGGGGTGCCTGGGCCTGTTTTTTCCGGAGCGCGCAGCAGCGTTCACCGGCTTGAAGGCTGTGACAACTCCAGGGCGATCCGAGTTCAGATCGACATTTGGCGGATTGTTCCTGTTTGCGGGGATTGCGCCGCTCATTCTGACGATGCCCGCTACATTCCTGGTAGTGGGTCTGAGCTGGGCGGGAGCTGCGGCATGGCGAGTCGTCTCGATTCTCGCAGACAATGCCAACAGCCCGAAGAACTGGACCGCTGTCGCATTCGAAGCGGGCATTGCGACGCTTTTGCTGACAGGTGATCCAGTTGCCTTGCTGCTTCAGACCACGTGACGTCTTTGAGCAAATCTCTCGTCGCGCGCATCGTATGCTATGCGTTCAAGCTAAAAACGTTCGATGACGCTTCTTGGGCGATGACCCGCCAGATCAGAAGTGCGGAAGCGACCGGCAGCTTCCGAGCGCGGTAGCCATTGGTAACCCAGACCAGCCCCCGCGAACTCGTGGCCCAGGGCCGCCGTCGCGTCGTAGGACCAACTGAGACACCCGTGGAACCGAGTCATTGGTTTCCTCGCGCGAGCTTCTTTTCAGAAGAGCTTGAACGGAATGGTGAAACCCTGCGTAAAGGTGGAAGGCGCGCGATAGGGAGGCAATCTTTGACCAAGGATCAGGCTACTGCACTTCTCCGACCGGGGGTAATCGCCTGGGCTTTTGCGGGGCTCGTTGGCATTCCAGCGGCTGTCTATTTCGACTTCTTAGGCGGCTGGCGCTGGCCTCCTTACAACGCCGTTTATGATCAGATGATCGTCAGTGTTTACGTGGCGGTCGGGATCTGCGCGGCGATCGCCATCCGCGAGCCGCTGCGCCATGTGAGCTTTCTTTGGTTCGTCGCGCTATCGAGCTACACGCACGGCCTCGTTATGCTGTTTCACGCGGTCACCAACCCAACGCATATTCATCACCTTCTCGGAGACGTCTGGATTTTGGCAGGTGGTACTTCCCTGGCTTGGCCGCTATGGCGAGCGCGCCACTTGAAGCCGCAGGACTAAGCTAGCCCCACGCTTGGGCATCAGATCCGCACGCGACGGTCCGGCGCTCTGGTCTCTGAGAAGGGTGCTCGCTCCCGGCGCTATTGCGGTGGGAAGGAAGCTTCGGTTCGCTGCGATCACCCGCCGGATTCGTTACGGCAGGACGACTGGCAGCAATTGGGCGAGGTCGGGCCTGATCAGCAGGACGGGAGCGACCGGCAAGTTACGAGCAGCACTGCCATCGGCAACATCTCGGCGGGCTCGGAGTTCAGGGGCCCAGTGCAGACATTGCACGAAAATCGAATAGCATGCGCCGGACCATGCGGAGAGTTTCGGATGACGGCACGAGTTACGGTTTGCATTTGCGCGGACGGCACATTCGAGATTTTGCTGAATGAAGCCGGACGGGACCTAATGGTCAAAGAGCTTCAGCGGCTGGATCGGCGCTGGGATCACTTCCACTTGGATCATTACGTGGATGAGGAAATTGTCGATGCCACAGATGTCCCGCTGTCTGTGATCGCCTATCGTGGCGACGACAAATGTTTGGAGAATGGCAAGGTCCTGTTCCGGCCTGATGACTGGGATCGTGAGCATTTTCCGCACGTGATGTCGGAGGCATAGAGCACCACATTGTCCTCCGGCGACAACGCGTCAGTCGCCACGGGCCGTCTACGCGTTCGCTTGCTCGATTGCACAGATGAAGATGAAAAGTCAGCGCCATCAGGCTACGGTGCTAGGACGGACGGAGATGGGAGGCTGGGGATGAGATCGATAGCTGTCGTTTGCGTCCGCATTCTCGCTGTCTACCTGATCCTCAGCAATCTGGGCCTTTTGACGACCTTCCTCTCGGTCATCATGATGGACATGCGAGACTACCGCTGGACTTCGCTGATGTCTCCGACCGTGATGATCCTTCTCGGCGTGGCGGCACTTTTGTTCTCAAGGGGTCTCGTCGCTTTGGCATTCAGAGGCGTTTCAGAGCCGTCTTCGGTTATGCTCGATGGCGAACGTCTGTTGAGGGTTGGAACTTTTCTGATCGGCCTTTTTCTGGTGGCGACGGCTCTGTCGCCATTGGTGGTCGCGGCGATCCAATTCGTTGCCGTGGGGAACGTCACGGGCCAGAGCAATCTTGAAATGCGCCTCGAGCAGCAAGACATCGTCGCATCGTTCGCGCGCGCCGCCGGCAGCGTTGTCGTTGGCCTCTTCCTGGTGGGATTGTCTCGACGGATTTCAGGACTGCAGTAGGCTGAACCAGAGAAGCCTTGAAGAGCTAAGAGCGACAGTCGGCATATCTCCAACCGTATGCATACGGCCGGTCCTAACTCAACTCGCGCAGGCCGCCTCGCTGCTCCTGAAAACTATCGCTTGCAGCGGACGTGGCATGCCCGGCGCGGTTACGATTTGCGCTACCATGACGCCGCCTGGAATAGGCCGGCACCGAATATCATGCATCACACTCGCATCCTGAGTCTGATCAGATGCAGAGGTCGGGGTTATGACGCGCCAACCTGCTTGCTGACCATCGAGAACCTCAAGCAGCATCGCTCGCATTTTCAATCCGTCTCCACCTGAAGCTGCCACCGAGCAACGTTCCCCGGTGCCGGTCATGACGACGCTGGCGCCTGAGATGACCGCGTAGGCAGGTGTACCGGGTGGGTCGCCGTCCATCGGCGAGACGTCGAGTGGCCGCACACGACTGAGCGCCACACCTCGGTCAATCGTTTCCTTGATTGGGCGATTGGCTTCTACAGCTTTCAAGCACCCCTCGGTGAAAACGTGGCGGACAGCCTCGCCTGCGTCCCAGGCGATGGAGATATTGGGCGACGCTGCACGTGACTCGCTGCTTTGAGACGTGCATCCAACGGCAAGAGATGCGGCGAGCAGTGCAGTTCCAGCTGATTTAATCATGCCGTTCCCCCATGTTCCGCGGCTCGGTGGGAGAGGATGGCGCTCACTGGCATGTCTGTCCATGGGTTGCGAAAGAGGCAACTTCGGAGGAGGCTTTCCCGAGCAATTGGAGCCAGCCGTGCGAGCTCAAGCGAGGAACGGCCGCGTCAATCTTCTCTGCCTCTGCGTCATCGTGGCGGCGCTCGGCTCCTCGTGCTCGGAAACCTCGTTTGATACCGAGTCGACCGCGCCGGGAACGATCATTCAGGACGTGTCGTTCATTGAGGGCTGCTGGTTCTATCAAGGTGCGGAGCAAGCAACGACCGCGACGATGGACCTGGTGCGAACCGCCAAGCACCCAGATTTCTATGAAGGGGACTGGCGGCGGATGAATTGGGGCCGCGCCAGCAGTTCCTATCGGGTCGCGTTGGCTGTCGATGGTTCGGGTGCAGGCTTTGGACTTGACGACGGTGCCAACGACAGCGTCGAGCCCAAGGCGTTGCCCCACTCTTACACGCAGCTTCCGAAGGAGATGGCAATGTTCGTGGCCCCGGCGTCGAAACGCGCAACCTTTCAGCGAGGCAAGGACGTCTTCCTTGTCTTCGAAGGAGGCCGCGACACGCTTGCGCTGTATAGCCTCTGGCGCAGCGGGAAGACCGCTTACCTTTTCACGGGTGTGCGAGTTACCTGCAGCTGACGGTGAGCCTGAACGGCAACTGTTGGGGCGAAGATCCGCCGGCTTCGCGAGGGCAGGACGACTGGCAGCTATTGAGCGACCTTGCCGTCCGTAACCTTGCGCTGCTCGGGCAGGACCGGGGCCCATAGTTGCCATTGACGATGGAAGGTGCAGGCGGTCGATTTCTACAGCGACAGGGGATATGATGAGGTTGTCTGCCCGGGCTTCGGCTCGCGCCTGATCGGTGTCTGTCGTCGAACACCTTGAGACAGGCGGGATTTCGCGCTGATCCCGTCTGCACCTCGTCTACTGCGGCTTCGCGCCTGACAACTCCGCTCCAGTGACAGTGTCGACTGTGGTGCCCAGGTAGTTGCCTTGCTGGTCGTAGTTGCGGACCATGGCATAGGCGGAGGGAAGGGCGCCCGTGCCGAAGCGGGCGAGGGCCATGCGTTCGGCCTCGGCCTGCGCTGTGGCAGCGGCGAAGCGGGCCTGACGCTGGGCGAGCAACGTGTCCTGGAGCAGGCAGTTGGGGCTGCCGCCGTCGCAGATGATCTTGACGTCGCTCTCGGTCTCGACGTCGTACTTGCTGGCGAAGCGCACGAGGTATTCGGGCCCGAGCGTGCGCGACATGCCGAGCAGGGCGGTTTGCGCCTGGGGAAGGAGGTTGTTGAAGGCGAACTGCTGCTCCCAGGTTTTCTCCATGGCGCGGCGGTTGGCGGCGATCTCGTACTGGCGCTCGGACTTGTGGTTGTAGCGATTGCGGTCGAACCAGGTGATCATCCAGGCGTTGTCGTAGATCGCTTCCTGGCCTGTGGTGGAGGAATACCAGGCGAGCCAGGCGTGGTCGTCTGCCGTGGGCCCCCAGGAGAGGCCGTCGCTGATCATGGCGGCTATGAGCGTCTCGAAGCGCGCCTTGCGCCATTCCGGGCCGCCGTCGACGGGCCAGAATGTGATGTTGAGAATGTCATGGTAGTGCTTGCCGTCGCCGTCGCGCGCCCAGACGTAGAGCATCTTGTTCTCGCCAGACTTCATGGGCGGCACCTCGTAGGTGTAGCCACAGCGGACGTTGACCGGCCAGCAGCTGCTGAATGCGTAGGCGGCGAGGCGGTGCTTGCCGTGGCGCTGCCAGTAGTGCGCCGACCAGATGCGCGTCAGGCGGTGCAGGCGCTCCCACGCGACCGCCTGGTCGCCTTTCGAGAACGCGCCGTTGTCATCAACCGGATCGTAGGCATGGCGATAGCGGTTGGTCTGGCCGATCGCGAGGCCGATGCGCATGGCGGTCATGGCGGCCAGCATCGCGTCCTTGTCGCCGCTTTCGGCGAGCTTCGCGAGCCGCGAGATCGTGCTCCAGGGCATCTTCACGCCGGTCCAGTTCGGCCGGTTGTTGAAGTCGAGCTGCTTCAGCACGTCATACTTGCGATAAGGCGCCATGAGGCGGCTGATCTCGGCGCGTTCGGCGCCGGTGAGGTTGCGCTTCTGGAAGCGCGGCCGGTCCTGCTCCACCAGTTCGGCCAGCATGCCGTCAGAAAAGCCTTGCGCGTCTTGGAAGCCGGGCGCGCGGCCCTGTCCAATCTGGTTCGCTTTCTTCTGCTCTTCGCGCAGGGTGGTGAAGGCCCAGTTCTGGTTTTGCGCTGCGGGCGTGCAGGCCCACATGATGACCCAGGTGCCGTTGCCTTTGCCCGCGCCATAGGCGTCGAGGCAGAGGCCGGCGGAGTCGATCAGCCGCGTGCCGCTCGCGGTCCATTGCTGGGCCGGAAGGCCGGGGTCGCACAGCTTCATGGTGACGCGCTGGCCGCTCACGCTGGGGCTGGTGAGGCAGTTGTAGCCGCCAAGGGTGATCTGGACCTTGCCGGCCGCCGCCGGGCGCGTCTGGAAGTTCTGGTTCCAGCCGGGCCAACACTGCCAGAGGATGACGTTCTCGCCCATCGAGTTGTTGTCCATGTCCACGCACTGGCCGGGCGCGTGGCCCGCGGCGAGGACGGTGGGGGCCTGTCGGTAGCGGTCGAGTGACGAGGGCTGGGCATGGGCTGTAGCAAACAAGAGGGTCGCTCCAGCTATGAGCGCCCGATCCCAGCCTGCCAGCATGTCACGCTCCCCAAAACGCAGAGCGACGAAGCTCGGCGATAGTGCAAATTAGCATGGGCTGCCCGGCGTCGGAATAGCGGCAACTCATGACCGGGCCCTCGTGATTTTAACAATGTGGCCACAGACTCGTTTGGGAATTTGACCTTGGCCTTGCGGTGCTAGATCAGCACCAAATGCTTAGAACGAATGTCGCCTACTGGGCGATCACCCGCCTGATCGGCAGGGCAGAAGCGACCGGCAGTTCCCGGGCGACCCTGCCAGTCGTAGCAATGCCAGCAGGGCGTGAAGTCGGGGCCCGATGCGGTCGTTCGATGATGCTCGACAAACAGGGCAAGCGATGACACTGGCGCGGATCGCGCTGGACCTATGAGTCCTGCGCCAGGCGCACAACTGGAGCGACCAGTGGTATCAGGGTTTCGCCAATGCCCGTGCCAACGCCGGGCGAGCGTAGCAGGCATCGGTCCAGCGCTGCACATTGGCATGTTCGCTATAGTCGAAGCGGATCATCCCCATCAGATGCATCACCGAAGCTACATTTAGATCTGCCACCGAAAAGGCGCTTCCCACCAGCCAGTCACGTCCTTCTAATGCTGTATCCAGCACCTTCAGCGGCCGTTGCAGATTCTTAGTGGCGTGCTCAACGACCTTCGGGTTGCGCTTGTCCTCAGGGGTGAAAAGCTTCTGGATCACGATCTGCATCTGCAGCGGTTCAATCTCACTGATGCCCCAGACGCTCCATTGCCAGGTCCGGGCCTCATCCTCGTCTGAAGAGGGGTAGAGCGCTCCGCCATAACGCTTGGCCAGATAGAGGTTGATGGCCATGGACTCAAACAGTTGCAGGTCGCCGTCGATCAAGGCTGGGATACGGCCATTGGGGTTGACGGCTAGATAGTCTGCCCCCTTGGAGTCGGCGCCATAGGTGACTGGCACATGCTCATAGTCGATGCCCGTTTCCTCCATGCCCCAGATGGCGCGGATCGCGCGGGAGCCGGAAATGCCGAACAGTTTGGGCTTGGTCACGGGTTCTAGTCCCCTCGATGGTGGTGTCGGACAAAGGCGAACCGGTCTCGAATTGCGCAGATTTACCGATTCAGCCAGCGCAAAGTTGACGTCACTCGGCGAGGGCGGCTGCACGTGTCGCCTTGAAGACGGCACGGTAGTTTTGGGCGAGCTCCCGCCTGATCGGAAGAGCGGGAGCGAATGGCAGTTCACGCGCGATCCTGCCATTCGTAGCACGCAGCGGGCTTTGCGAGGTCGGGGCCCAACCCCGTCATTCGGCATGATCAGGACGATCGGCCCCGCCGGGTACGTTCGGACATCAGACGCAGACTTGCTTCTACCCATCGGATCAAGCTGTTGGCTTGTTCTCTGAATGAATGGCCAAGATCTGTCAGCCGGTATTCGACATGAGGCGGAATCGTTTTCTTGTCGTCTCGCTGGACAATGTTGAGCGCTGTCAGTTCCTGCAATGATTGCGTCAACATCTTTTGAGAGATGCCTTCAACCGCTCGCAACAACTCTCCATTTCGAAGTGGCCCGTGGCCCAGTGCGTTCACGATCAGTATCGACCACTTGCTTGTCAGCGTCGCCAGATACCGTCGTGACGAGCAACGTGCAGACATAACGTCAGGCTTCATGGTGCAGACCTCGAACAGCCGTATAGGCACCAAAAGGTGCGTACTATACTTTTGGCGCTTATGGTTCCAAAGGAGGGTTCCGTCCAGCAGTTTTCGGAGCCGTAGATGGAGATGCTAAACGTCGCGGGCGCATGCATTACGGTGCTGATGGGTTGCCTGGGCCTGTTTTTTCCAAAGCGCGCAGCAACGTTCACCGGCTTGAAGGCTGTGACAACTCCAGGGCGATCGGAGTTCAGGTCGACATTTGGCGGATTGTTCCTGTTTGCGGGAATTGCGCCGCTCATTTTGACGATGCCCGCTACATTCCTTGTCTTGGGTCTGAGTTGGGCAGGAGCCGCAGCAGGTCGAGTCGTCTCGATTTTTGCAGACGGTGCCAACAGCCCGAAGAATTGGATCGCCGTCGCATTCGAAGCAGCTATTGCGACCCTTTTGCTGATAGGCGATCCAATTACTTTGCTGCTTGAGACAACGGGACGTCTCTGAGAAAAGCCCTCCTCGCGCGCCGAATGCTAGGCGTTCAAGCTCAACGTGTTGGATGATGCCTTTTGGGCGATGACCCGCCGCAACGCAGCTTCCTCGATGAGTGGCTTAACTGGATTGACTTAGCCGTATCGCGACATTCCGGTTGCGGCGACCTCCGGGTGCCAGGAGGTCGTACAATTGTTTTGAAGCAAAGACCGCGATCTTTGAAATCGTAGTCATCGCGCAAGACCGACGACGCGCTCCACGATTGCGGGTGACGACTTAGCGCGTGGCTGGCGGAGGGGTGAGATAGCCCAAGGCCGCCCGCGTCACCCGCGCCGTCAAGGCCGCGCTATTGGTCTCACCGCGCTGGCCAGCCGCATCAATCATGCCCTTTGCGAGGGCGCCTATGTCGGCTGCCGCGAGGTGAATAGCCCTACGGCTGAGGCGCGGTAGGTGAACTCCGAAAACACGAATGGCGACTGCCTCAATGGCGCGGAGCGTCGCGTTGGTCTCGTCGTCCATCCCAAGGCCGGCCTCTGCAAAATCGAGCGCACGCGCCAGCGCCGGCCTGGCCAACTGGCGCTCGACGCCGACACGGACCAACGCACGAACGGCCTGCTCCAGTGTCGCGCCGGCGAGCTTCTGGGCGGCAAGCGTCAGTTCCGCCAACAGCGCCAGATGATCGCGGCGTATCAGCTCGGCCAGGATCGCATCCTTCGAGGGAAAATACTGATAGAGTGAACCGACGCTGACCCCGGCCTTCGCTGCGGTCGTGTTGGTGTTCAGGCGGTCGAGACCTTCATCTTCAAGAATGCGAGCAGCGGCCTCGAGGATCGCGTCCACCATCGCCTCGGAACGCTTCTGGCGCGGCCGTTTTCTGAGTTCTGCCATAGCGCACCAGAAGCGAGTTGCGGAATACGAGCATTAGCTCGCATATTGGCCGCATCGCCACAAGCGCAGGTCTTTTTGAAATGTCCGACACTTCCATCCCCAACGCGCCAACCAGTAAGCCGCCGTCATCACGGCCCAGCTTTGCCGAATTCTATCGCGAGCACTTTCGCGCCGAGCACCAGCATCCTGCCAATGTTTCGCTGCACGTCCTGGGGGTGCTAGCCAGCACGGTCTGGCTGGTCTGGACTATCAACTCGCCTCTGCCATGGCTGGCGTTGGCCTATCCCGTGGTGCATGCGGCGCCTGGGCTTGCGGGCCACCGGCTATTCGAGCGCAACGCAGCTGTCGGTGATGTGCGCGTTTTGCGCCGAGATTTTCCTATGGCCTGGTTTGTCCTTGGCAATCATGTGCTGGTTCTTGACCTGATGCTCCGCGGCTTGCGCCGCATCCAGCGAACCCTGCGAGGATAGCGGCGATGTCCGACGCTCCACGTTCCGCCAATCTGCCCGACACCTGCAGCCAGCCCGCTGGCAAGCTGCGTCCCGTGGTTGATCCCGCCAAATGCGAGGCCAAGGCGGACTGTGTCGCGGTGTGTCCCGTGGCCGTTTTCCGAGTCGAACGCATTCGGCCGGAGGTATTTCGCAGACTCCCGGCGACGGCCAAGCTGAAGGTGTGGGTTCATGGGATGAGCACGGCAGAGACGCCAAATGCCGAAGCCTGCCTCGGTTGCGGACTTTGCATAAGCGCTTGTCCCGAAGGGGCGGTCCGACTAGTGGCTGCGGATCGTCTGATCTTGGATCCTAGGAACTCGAGTGACGGCTAATGGGCGATGACCCGCCAGATCAGAAGGGCGGAAGCGACCGGCAATTCCGAAGCGACCCGGCCACAGGAAGCATCATCGATGGCTGCGAAGTCGGGGGCCCTTTTCAGACATTGATTGGCTTCGTAGCTTGCGCGCTGCCGGGGGCTGCAGAACATGCTTCAACTACTGTATACGCCACACACTTGTTCTCTTGCGACGCACATCGCGCTCGTGGACGCCGGAGCTGCATACACGCTTCGGCGCATTGACTTCAGCACGACCGAGCAGCAGTCGCCAGAGTATCTCGCGATCAACCCCAAAGCCCGGGTGCCGTCGCTGATTACGGCCCGTGGCGTCCTGACCGAGGCTCCAGCCATGCTTGCGTTTGTCGCACAAAGCTATCCCGATGCGATGCTGGCGCCGCTGACTGACCCCTTCCAGTTCGCCGAATTGCTGGCATTCAACAGCTATCTCT
>SXGS01642581.1_pt1 | contig 20593 bp, 13 predicted proteins | sample 3174681 | NCBI WGS metagenome assembly SXGS01 (sample SAMN11356861, study PRJNA531348) | freshwater metagenome | isolation source: freshwater sample F1-80 | place: China: Fuxian Lake, Yuxi | collected 2017-12-25 | reverse complement strand
GGTCGGGCGGCATTCTGGACGTCGGCGTTGAGGCGGCAATGGTGTCCAAGACCGGGGCGTGGTTCTCCTACGGAGAGACCCGATTGGGTCAGGGCCGGGAGAAGGCCAAGGAATTCCTGGAAGACCATCCCGACTTGATGGACCTGATCGAGGGTCAGGTCAGGGCGGATCAGGCAGCGCAGATGGCGGTTCTCTGGGGTACGGGTCAGGCTGCAGTTTCCGGAGATGACGAGGACGACCTTGACGGTGACGAGTAGTCGCCGTCGAACACGAGGACCGGCTCGTGTCTGATCGGTCCCGCGCTTCGGGAGCCGCGGACGATTTGGCATCGCCCGGGACGTCTGCGGCCCGCGAAGGCGTCGTCACGTCGATCGAACCACAGGCCTCCGACGCGTTCCGGCTTTCCGTGTTTGTGGACGGCGAGTTCGCCTTCGGCGCACAACGGGACGTGGTGCGCGCGATGGGTCTGCGAGTAGGCGGGTTCTTGGGCCCCGGTGACTGGGAGACGATGGTCCTCCAGGATGAGCAGAAGCGGGCTCAGGAGGCGGGGTTCGCCCTCCTGAGCCACCGGGCCCGTACCCGCGCGGAACTCCGCCGATCTCTCCAGAAGCGGGGTTTCAGCGAGCCGGCCATTGAAGTTGCGCTGGAGCGCATTGAGGCCCTGGGTTACGTCAATGATCGGGAGTTCTCCGAGCGTTGGGTCGATGCGGATGCAGGCGGTCGACGGCACGGTCGGGAGCGGGTCTCATTCGAACTCCGACGCAAGGGTGTGAGCGGAGAGATCGTGGCGCAGGCGCTTGAGACTCGATCGGATGAGACTGAGCTGCGATTGGCGCTTTCCGCTGCCGAGAAGCTCTGGCCCCGATGGGAAGAACTGCACCCGGTGGAGCGTGCCCAGAAGCTGTCTGGCGCACTCCGGCGACGAGGGTTCTCCTGGCAACTGTGTTCTCAGGCGCTCTCCCACCTGAACTCAGCGGTATCCGACGGAGAGGAGACTCCGGATGTCGACTGAGCCCGGCACATCCAGCGCGATGGAGCTCCTGCAGGATGAGCTGCGGCGGACGCTCGCACGGTTGTCGGAGCAGGATGAGCGCCTTAGCCTGCGCCGAGCCGATCTCGATGCCCGAGAGGATCGCCTCCGAGGGCTGGAGAGCCGCCTGGAACAGGAGCGGCTCGACCTTACCCGGGCAGCGGCGAGACTCACAGTAGACCTGGAGCGGGCCGCCGGAATGTCTCGAAGCGAGGCTCGGGCAGCGCTTCTGTCGGAGGCGGAGGTCGACGCTCGCCGGGATCTCGACGCCCTTCACCGCCGAACCGAGTCGGCGTTTGTGGCCGAGGCCGAGCGACGGCTTCGAGAGGTGATCGCTCGAGGGATAGAGCGCTGTGCTGCCGGGCAGACCTCGGAGAGCACCGTCACCGTGGTGGCCCTGCCGTCCAACGAGATGAAGGGTCGCCTCATCGGCCGGGAAGGGCGCAATGTTCGAGCCTTCGAGACGCTCACGGGTGTCAGCCTCTTGATCGATGACACCCCCGAAGCAGTGGTCGTGTCGTGCTTCGATCCGATCCGCCGCGAAGTGGCTCGGCTCGCACTGGAGAGGCTCATCGCGGACGGTCGGATCCACCCGCCGCGGATCGAGGCTTATGTGGAGAGTGCGAGAGTGGATCTCGAAGCCGGCTTCCCGACGGTCGGCGCCGAAGCGGCGGCCCGAGCGGGGGTCGTCGCGCTGCACCCGTTTCTGCTGGAGCGGCTCGGACGTTTGAAGTATCGAACGAGCTACGGCCAGAATGCGCTGGAGCACTCGGTGGAGGTCTCTCGTTTGGCGTCGGCAATGGCGGATGACCTTGGGATCGATACCACGGTGTCCCGCCGCGCCGGTCTGCTCCACGACATCGGCAAGGCCGCAGACCCCGGTACGGAGGGCGCCCATCTCTCCCTGTCGGTGGAGTGGTGTCGAACGTACGGGGAGGCAGAGGCAGTGGTTGCCGTGGTGGCGGCACACCACGGAGATTTGACGGCGCCGTCGCTCGAAGCGGCAATCGTTCGGACGGCGGATGCCGTTTCGTCGGCTCGTCCCGGGGCCCGGAGGGCGATGCTGGAAGAGTACCTCCAGCGAATGAGCGCGCTCGAAAAGCTGGGCGCCAGTATTCCGGGCGTCGAGCGCTGCTATGCTGTTGAAGCCGGCCGGGAGCTTCGGATCCTGGTGAGTCCGGAAGTCGTGGATGACCGGAGCGCGGTCGCGCTGGCGGCGGAGTTGGCCCGTAGAATTGAGCAGGAGATGCGGTTTCCCGGGGAGATTCGGGTCACGGTGATCCGGGAGTTCCGTGCTGCCGACATCGCGAAGTAACCCGGCTACTTTGCCGGCCCCGCGCCAAACAAGAAGGGCCCCGGAGCAGCGCTCCGGGGCCCTTCAGATTGCGTCCAGCCAGGTGGATCAACCCACCATTTCGGTGATGGGCTCGCGGTGATCCAGCAAGTACTGCGGACGACCTGCTCGATCCTCCAGGGTGACACTGTCGACGTCGACTCCAAGATGGCGGTAGACCGTGGCCAGAACCTGCTGCAGGTGGATCGGCCGGGAGTCAATGTAGCCCGCATCCTCGGTACTGGAGCCGATGACCTGGCCGTGCTTGTAACCGCCGCCCGCCATGAGCGCAAAGTTGATGGGGGCCCAATGGTCGCGACCGGCTTCCTTGTTGATCTTGGGAGTTCGGCCGAACTCACCCCAGACCAGCACCATCACGTCATCAAGCATTCCTCGGTCCTCGAGGTCAGAGACGAGAGCCGTCAAGCACTGATCCAGCTTCGGACCGTGATCTCGCACCAGATCGAAGTTTCGACCGTGGCTGTCCCAGCGGCCATACGACAGCGTGACCGAGCGGCAACCGGCTTCGACAAGGCGTCGCGCCATCAGGAGTTGATCATTGCCGGTCGGAGTCCCATCGTACTGGAACTTGTAGGGCTTGCCGTCGCCGTAGCGCTCGCGGGTCTTCGCGCTTTCCTTGCTCAAGTCGAACGCATCCGCCAGCCGGCTGGACGAGAGGACTTCCATCGCGGCCTGGGTCGAGGCGTCGAGCGCCTGAACATCAATGCTGTCGAACTCACGGCTTAGCTTGTCGACCGACGCGAGCATCCGACGCCGATCCTGGAGACGCTCCAACGTCATGCCCTGAAGCTTGACGATTTCGAGACCCGGGCCGTGGGTGGACTTGTCGATCTTCAAGGCGTGATCGTAGGCCTTGGCTCCAACCACGAAAGGTCGGAACGGCGCATAGGCAGGTCCGAGGAATCCGGGGTCGCCCGGATCCGACCAGCGTCGCTCGGTCGCGGGCGCGGCGAGTCCGACTGCTGCCGGCATCGCCGTCATGACCGGTCCCTTGACCCTGGTGACGACGGACCCGACCGCCGGGTATCCACCGGCCACGGCGAGATCGGCGCGCTTCCAGCCGGACATGCACTGGTAGGCGTCGTGCTGATCCACACAACCGGCCACAGAGCGGATCAGCGTGAAGCGATCCATCATCTTCGCCATCTGCGGGAACACTTCGCAGATCTGAATCCCCGGCACGTTGGTGCCGATGGGCTTCATTTCGCCACGATACTCCGCCGGCCCATCGGGCTTCAGGTCGAAGGTATCCTGATGCGGGGGACCCCCCGCCAGGTAGATATGAATGACGGACTTGTGAGATTGCTTCTTCGGCGCCGCTGCTTCCGCACGGAGGATGTCCACAAGCGGCAGCGAAGCCATGCTGCCAAAGGTGAACCCGCCGACGCGCAGGAAGCTCCTGCGAGAGACACCATCACAGTAGGAAGATTGCTTACCGTAGATTTCCAGCACGGAGACCGACTCCCGGGCGAACTCTGTCGCCTGCTCACACGTTCATCTTTACTATATCGACCAACCTTCGGCAATTCGTCAGAGGATGCCCTCTAATCGGGCCACTCTAACGCTCCTCCGAGAGACTCAAACTTTCCTCAGGATTGGCTCAACAATGGAGCCGAACACATCGGTCAGGCGGTAGTCCCGCCCCCCGTACCGATAGGTCAGTCGCGTGTGGTCGAATCCCATCAGCCTGAGGATCGTCGCGTGCAGGTCGTGCACGTGAACCCGATCCACCGTGGAGTGCCAACCGTACTCATCGGTGGCTCCATGGACCATTCCGCCCCTGATTCCGCCCCCGGCCATCCACATGGTGAACCCGAAGGGGTGGTGTTCTCGTCCATTGTTGCCCTCTGCGGTGGGTGTCCGGCCGAACTCTCCGCCCCACAGGACGAGTGTGTCGTCCAGCAACCCCCGGGCTTTGAGATCGCGGATCAGTCCGGCAATCGGACGATCCACCGCCGCACACCGCTTGGGCAGATTCTCGCGGAGACCCCCGTGGTGATCCCATGCGTTGTTCACCGGAGCATCGAAGAGCTGGACGAATCGAACGCCTCGCTCCACCAGGCGGCGGGCGAGGAGACACTGCTTGCCGAAGAGCTCGGTCGTGGGGTCGCCTGTGCCGTAGAGGCGGCGGGTCTCGGGTGATTCCAGGCTGAGATCAAACGCCTCCGGGGCTTCTCGCTGCATGCGAAAGGCCAGCTCGAAGGAGGCGATCCGCGCCTCGAGCTGGGGATTGTCGCGGCGGGATCTGGCATGGAGGGCGTTGAGTGATTTCAGCAGGTCCAGGCGGGAGCGCTGGTCGGAGAGGCTGCCTTCGGGGGCGACGAGATTGGAGATCGGTTGATTCAGATCTCGCACCAGAGTTCCCTGGTAGGCGCTGGGGAGAAAGCTGGAACTCCAGAGTTGTGCGCCCTGGAACACCGCCGCCGGGCTGACCACGACGAATCCGGGCAGATTCTGGTTCTCCGTGCCAAGCCCATAGACGAGCCAGGAACCCAGGCTGGGGCGTGAAAACGCCTGCTCGCCGGTGCACATCTGAAGGGCGGCGCCGGTGTGATTGATGTTGTCGGCGACCATGGATCGGATGACGCAGAGCTCGTCGGCCATCGACCCGACATGGGGCAAGAGCTCGCTGATCTCGATGCCGGATTGGCCTCGTCGAACGAACTCCCAGGGAGAGGGGAGCAAGTTCCCGGTCTTGGTGCGCTCGAGCCGGGGCTTCTCGAAGGGGAGCGGCTTGCCGGCCTCGGCTTTGAGACGCGGTTTCGGGTCGAAAAGGTCGGTGTGCGACGGGCCCCCCGGCATGTAGAGAAAGATGCAACGCTTTGCGCTCGCCGTGAGCGGGGGAGGCGCCACCTCGTAGGGGTTCGCCGAACGATCGGCGAGGGCCGCCTCCTGGGCGAGAAGCCCGTGGAGCGCCACGGCGCCAAACCCGGCGCCGGACCGCCCCAGAAGAGCGCGCCGTGAGAGCCCGGGTGAATAGGGGGATCGGAAGCCCATGGGAACCCTCAATCCAGGTAGATGAACTCATTGCTGCAGAGCAGCACATGGCAAAGGCGCCGCCAGGCAGCGCTCTCGATGGGGTCGCGTTGCACGAACTCGAGGGCCAGGCGTCGCTCGGTGGGAGTGGGGCGGCGGGCGTACGCCAGCTCGTAGGCCGCCTCCAGGCGGCGGCCCGGGCTTTCGGGATGCTCGTCCAGCAGGCGTTTCGCAAGCATGCCCGAGAGGCGCCGTGTGAACGAGTGGTTCAGCAAAAACAGAGCCTGGGGCGCCACCGTGGAGACTCCGCGGCGCTCCTCGGACGCATCCGGATTCGCCGCATCGAACAGGGTGGCAAAGCTGGAGCGATCCCACCGCGCGGTCTGAACATACAGCGAGCGACGCGGCAGGGACAGGTCGTCGGTCGCTGGTCCGCCGGGCGCACGGTCCAGGCTCCCCGCGACTGAGAGTATTGCGTCTCGAATCGCCTCGGCTTCCAGTCGCCGTGATGCGTACCGACCGAGCCAGCGGTTTTCGGGATCTCGCTCCACCTGGTCCGGCGCTGCAGACCCCGATTGTCGGTAGGTCTCGGACAGGACGATTCGTCGGTGCAGCTTCTTGAGCGACCATCCGTCGCGCACGAGGCCTGCCGCCAACCAGTCGAGAAGGTCAGGATGGGTCGGTGGTTCGGAGAGCAAGCCGAAGTTGTTCGGAGTTCGAACCAGACCGGAGCCGAAGTGCCATTGCCAGACGCGGTTCGCAATCACCCGGGCGGTGAGCGGGTTTCTGGGGGAAGTGATCCATGCCGCCAGTTCCCGTCGACCGCTCCCGGTGCGTACGGGAGGCGCTTCACCTCGGGATAGGAACGCCGGCACTCCGCGCGGCACGACCTCGCCGAGTCGCGTGTAGCTGCCCCGAATGTGAATCGGCACATCCTGAATTCCGGGGAACAACCCTTTGGGCTGCCCGCCTTCAACCGCCGCTTCGGCGAGCGGCGGTTCCGGCAGCAGCTCCCTCTCCACGGCCGCCAGGCGCATCGCCACCGACGCGCGCTCGGGGTCTTGCGCAGCGACGGGGGACTTCTCGAGTTCCTTTTTGCGGGTGGTGAGTTCCGCGATGAGCGCCAACTGGCGAGTTCGCTTCTCCACGAGCTCTCTCGGCGCCATCGGGATGCGGCTGACCGTGTACTCGCCGCCCTTCGCGCCGATGTCCGCCAGGATGTGAGTGCTGTAGAAGATGCCCGCCAGTGCGTAATAGTCCCGCTGGGATATTGGGTCGAACTTGTGATCGTGACATCGGGCGCATCCGAGGGTAACTCCCAGGAACGCTTTGCCGATGGTGTCGATCTGATCGTCGACCATGTCGCTCACCATCTTTTCCTTGTCCGCATCTCCGCGGTCCCAGGAGCCGTTGGTGAGGAAAGTCGTCGCAACGAGTCCATCGGCGTAGTACTCTGACCCAGATGGAGGGGGCAGAAGGTCTCCGGCAATCTGGTGAGTGAGGAACTGGTCGTACGGGAGGTCCCGATTCAGGGCCGACACCACCCAATCGCGATAGCGCCAGGCGTTCAGCGGTTCGCAGCTCGCGGTACGGGCTTTCGGGTTCCCGTCGTGGTAGTCGGCGTAGCGCACGATGTCCAGCCAATGGCGCGCCATCCGCTCCCCATAGGCGGGCGAAGCCAGGAGGCGATCCACGAGCTCCTGGTACGCCTGAGGTCGGTTATCGTCGACGAATTGCTGGACCTCGCCGGGCGTGGGAGGCAGGCCCGTGAGATCGAACGTGATCCGCCGAATCAGCGTGCGCCGGTCCGCAGGAGCCGCCGCCGAGATACCGCGCCGCTTCTGTGCCGAGCGAACCATCCGGTCCAGTTCCCGATCATCGTTCAGGACCTCGGCGGGCATGGGACGTACCGGCTGGAACGACCACCACCGGCGCTGAGTTTCGGAAACGCGAAACGTCCCCGACCCGGCGGGAGGCGCCGGCCCTTCCGGCCATGGCGCGCCCGCCGAAACCCAGTCCTCGAGGGATCGGACTTCAGTTACGCTGAGCGGTCCCGCGGGCGGCATCTTGAGCCGGCCCTCGCGGCGGACCGCTGCAAGCAGAAGACTCTGTCGGGGCTGCCCGGGGACCAACGCCGCCCCGGACTTGCCGCCCTTCAGGAGCGCGGCCCGGGAGGTCAGACTCAACCCGGCACGCGGCGGCCCCCCTGGAGTTCCCGGAGATCCGTGGCAGGAAACACACTTTTCAAGGAAGAGCGGGCGAATCTTGCGCTCGAACAGGTCGTTCGAGTCCGAAGGTCTGCTGCCGGAGCCGGCCATGGCCGCGGCGGCGATCACGGTGGCGCCCAGAATCAGGCTCGCTGCCAGGCTTGTCGACTCTCGACCCATCCCACTCCTCCACGGCCCTGCAACCTCGTGCGGGCGCCGGAGACCCGCACCCGTGCGCCCCGCTCGAGTGCGCCGGACCCACAGCACCGACTACTCGCTCATCAAGAAGATCAGCGGCCGCACATCATCCTCCGGCGTCCGCTCCCAGTGCTTCAGTAGGATTTCGTAGACGAGGATCCCTGTCTCGCCTTCACCCCAGAACAGGTAGCGAATCGCCTGGGAGACGCTGTTTTGTCGGGTCAGGCCGAGGAACAGGCGCCGGGGGTCGATCAACTCGCTCATGTAGGCGATGGTGTTGGCGAGCGCCACCGCGCCGGTGACTTCCACCATGTAGTCGCCTCCCAACCGGCGCACGTGGATCTGCAGTGGGCTCTTGAAGTCGGATCGGTCATCCCGAAGGTGGATGTGAAGGTAGGCGATCGGACCATCGATCTGGTAGTGCCTGCGGATTTCCTCTCCCTTGGCGAGGCGCGCTCGACCCGAACCGACCTTCAGGGGCGCGAGGTTCACCCGCTTGCCCAGCAACTCTCGCCAGAGATCAGGCGAGACGCCATCGGCGAGTGTCACTGCTTCAACGCGCAGTTCGGTGGCTCGCACCCACCGCGAGAGCGCGCTGAGCGCCATGATCGCCAGGATGAAGATGGAAGCGATGACCAGGCCGTCGGGTCGTTCATGCACGTTCTGAATGAGCGTGTACGCAAAGATCGCTGCAACTCCCCAAAAGTAGCAGACTCTCCACAGCGGCGCTGGGGCTTCCCCGGAAGGGGCTTCCCTCACGGGCTTCCCAGCATCCTCATGATCGCAGTGCTCCTCCTCGTCTGAGGGAGCGCCTGCCGTTCCGGTCCGTTCACGTCCGAGCGCGAGCGCCACAGCCACGCTGGCGGACAGAATCAGGACCAACACCCCGGTTGCATACGCGCCGGCCTGCTTCTCAACATCGGCATGGAAGATGAGTGTGACCACGACGTCGACCGCGAACAGCACCAGCACCAGCGGCCGAGGCGCGGCGACCCACCGGGGCGCCATTCCCAAACGAGGAAGGTAACGCGGCACCACGTTGAGCAGCCCCGCCATCGCCGAGGCTCCAGCAAACCAGAGAATAAGGATCGTGGAGATGTCGTAGACCGTGCCGAAGCCGTGCCCCATCAACTCGTGACACAGGTAGGCGAGAACCCGACCTGCAGCCGGTCCGCCTTCTTCGTAGGCTTCTTTGGGGACGAGAACCGAGGTGACGAAGCTCGTGGCAACGAGGAGCACGCTCATAATCGCCGCCGCGGCGAAGAGCAGCTTTCGGGATGCCCGGATGCGGCCCATCGGGCGCGGAGCACCGAAGTCGGACGCGTCCCCCTCCACCAGGGGCATGACTGAGACCCCCGTCTCGAAGCCGCTCAAGCCGAGTGCGAGACGGGGAAAGATCAAGGCCGCCGCCAGTGCCAGATGGGTGAAGTCCCCCTTTGCAGTCAATGCGGCCTGCCAATTGGACAACAGATTCGGATGCTCTGCGATCTCGATGAAGCAGCGACCGGCCACCACTGCATTCAGGAGGAGATAGGGGATGCCCACCCCCACGGCGAGGCCGATCGCCTCGCGGAAGCCCTTGAGGAACACGGCGGTGAGGAGCACCAGCAGGACCAGTGTGACCCACAACTGACCGTGGTGCAGGTGCTGCGCCACCAGCGGATTCTCCACGAGGTGCTCTGCCGCATCGGCGGCGGAGAGTGTCATGGTGATGACGAAATCGGTGGCAGCGAAACCGAGCAGGATCAGGGTCAGCATCTTGCTGCGCCATCCACTGAGGAGGTTGGCGAGCATCGCGATGGAGCCCTGACCCGTGTAGGAGCGTCCGGCGACCTGAGCGTAGACGGGGAGGGCCCCGAAGAGCGTGACCAGTACCAGGACCAGCGTGGCGATGGGGGAGAGGGCGCCCGCGGCGAGAAGGGCAATGCCCGGCTGGTATCCCAGGGTGGAGAAGTAGTCGACGCCGGTCAACCACAGAACCTGCCACCACGGGTGGGTCGGATGGTGCCCGTGGGACTCGCCGTCGTGATCGCCTTCGAACAGCCACTTCTGGAGCGGCGTGGCGGGTGCGGCCGTCTCCACGGCAGCGAAGAGGGATTCAGTCGTGTCGTTCTCGGGAGGGTGAGACATGGTGCGCGAATATCCGGGCCGTCGGGAGAGCGATCTGCAGGCGAGTGGTCCGGATCCGGCGAGCGAGCCTATCCGGGAAGGCGCTTCACCAGCGCACTACAAACAATATCCGGGAGGGCTTGCATCGTGCGGTGGACCCTGATCGCGACAGTCATCATCAGTACGTTCGGATGTGCATGGGGGCAGACCCTCCCTGCAAAGGCCGGACGGTGGACATCTCACCCCGCGCTCCCGTTAGGAAGGGGCGGCGCCCACTCGGGGCTGGTGGGCGGCCGCTGGGTCGTAGCCGGCGGCTCGCATTGGGTGGACGGGAAGAAGCACTACTCGGGCCGGGTGGACACCATGAACCCGACGGATGCCTCACCCACATGGGGCGACGGTCCCGAGATGCCGGAACCCCGAGCGGGAGGCGCGTACGCATCCGACGGGAATTCGCTCTATGTGCTCGGCGGCGCCGATGAAAACGGCGGATCCCTCTCGAGTTGCCTGAAGCTGGAGGTGGTGGCCGGCGAGTTCAGGTGGTCTCCGCTTCCCCCACTTCCACAGCCACGCGCCTACGGTTCGGCCGGAGTCATCAAAGACCGGCTGGTGCTGGCGGGAGGCGTGTCGGATCCCAATACCCTCGCCGGCACGACCGATGAAGTGCTGACGCTTGATCTGAAGGATCCCCGCGACGGGTGGAAGCGAGGAGCGCCGGTACCGGGTGGCGCCCGCAGTCTGGCGGCCTCGGCGGTGTCGGATGGAAAGCTCCATTTGTTCGGAGGCTGCCGGCCTCTGGGCGGGGGGCAAGTCGAGAATCTCGACGGGGTTGCGGCGTACGATCCGGGCCGAAACCGTTGGACGGCCCGCGCCGGTCTGCCGGCGGCCATGCGGGGTCCGGCGGCGGCGGCGCTGGACAAGGACGAAATCGCAGTGGTGGGCGGGAACTCGGCCGGTCCCGCCGATGCCGAGAACTACGGCATTTCCTACGGGTTTGAACGACGCTCGTGGATCTACGACGTCAAGAAGAACCGGTTTCGGCCGGCGGCGCCGCTGTCCGGTCCGGTGGCGGTTCCCAATCTGGAGGTAGCCGGCGGCCGCGTGTGGGTCACCGCGGGGGAAGATCGTGCTCGCTCCCGCCGTGACTGGACTGTCTCAATTCCTGCCTCGGAGTTTCGGGAGGTCCTGGTCGGCCGTCCGTTTCTCGTTTGCCTGGGAGACTCGGTGACCGATGGCGTCGGGCGCAGTGGGGTGCAGTCCGGCGGCACGTACCCCCGCGTGCTGGAGCGAATCGCGTCGGGAACCGATCCGGCGCCCTGGGTAATTGCCGCCGGTCGCGGCGGTGAAACCACTCGCGGTTGTCTCGATCGGATGGCATCGGTCTTCGCTCCCCTGCCCAGGATCGATTACGTGGTGGTGATGTACGGACTGAATGATGCGGCCCTGGTCGATCCGGGACCCGCAGCCCGCACGGCGCCCCGGATCAGCGCGGCGGACTACGAAGCCAACCTCTCGGCGATTCTCTCTGAGGTGCGGCGACAGGGCGCGGCGCCCATCCTCTGCACACCGAACCCGATGACCCGGAAGTATCGCTACGGAGACTTCGGAGCGTACCGGGGCATGAGCGACATCAACGAGACGTTGAAGGGTCATGTCGAGGCCGTTCGCCGGCTGGCCCGTCAGCAGAAGATCCCCCTGGTGGACATCTTCCAGCTCATGCCCCGGCAGCCGCGCTGGGAAGAGCGATTGCCGGATGGGATCCATCCGGACACCGAGGGGCTGGCCTGGCTGGCCGGGGCGGTGAACGAGGTGTTGAAGAAGTCGTACGGTCCGAAAGCCGATGAGGGTTCTCGATGAGAGGCTGGTTCAGACCCGGAGCGCTGGTGACGCTGGCTCTATTGGTCTGTGGTGTTGCAGGGATGCCTTACCCGCCGGCGGCCGGCGCCCCCGCCGAGACGCCGCCCAACATCGTGATGATCGTGTCGGACGATCAGGGGTGGCCCGATTTCGGCTTCATGGGGCACCCCACGATCCGGACGCCCCACCTGGACCGACTGGCGGCGGAGAGTGCTGTCTTTCCGAACGGATACGTGCCGACATCGCTGTGCCGGGCCAGCCTGGCGACGTTGCTGACCGGGTTGTACGGACATCAGCATCGGATTTGCTGCAACGATCCGCCGGAAGGCGTGGATCGCACGGTGATGAACACGTTCCTGAAGCAGGCGCCGTCGCTCCCCCGCCTCCTCCAGCAGAAGGGATATGCCAGCCTGCAAACCGGCAAGTTCTGGGAGGGACATTACAGCAACGGCGGTTTCACCCACGGTCTTACCGTGAAGGGGCGGCATGGGGACGACGGGTTGGTGATCGGGCGGCAGACGATGGAGCCGATTTACGACTTCATTCGAGGGCGTCAGGGGAAGCCGTTCTTCGTGTGGTATGCGCCCATGATGCCGCACGAACCCCATAACCCTCCTGGGCAGCTCCTGTCGAAGTACACGGCGCCGGGCCGTCACCCCAAAGTCGCCGCCTATTGGGCCATGTGCGAGTGGTTCGACGAGACGTGTGGCGCCTTGTTGAAGTTCCTGGACGACAGCAAACTTCGTGACAACACGATCGTTTTGTTCGTTGTGGACAATGGTTGGATTCAAGAAACCGGCGGTGTTCGACGAACCCGCGGCAACTTCGCGCCCAAATCCAAACTCTCACCCTACGACGGCGGGCTCCGGACGCCGGTCATGATCCGCTGGCCCGGTCGCACTCGCCCGGGGCGTTACTCCGATCTGGTGTCCACCATCGATGTCGCGCCGACGCTGCTGGAAGCCGCTGGAATTCAGCCCCCGCGCCCGCTGCCGGGGCTTTCGCTGATGAGGACTTCCGCGGGCAAGGGCCGTTTGCCGAGAGACTCGGTCTTCGGAGAACTCTATGTTCACACGGCGGTCAGTCTGTTCCGTCCGTCTCTGAACCTGACTCATCGCTGGATGCGGAAGGGCGACTGGAAGCTGATTCTGCCGGTGGACCGGGGCGAGCAGCCCGAACTTTACCGGGTCTCCGTGGATCCTTACGAGGAGAAGGATCTGGCGGAATCGGAGACGGATCGACTGGCTGCTCTCCAGGTGGAATTGGAAAAGTGGTGGGACGGTGGCCGGCGCTGGAACCAGTGAACCGGCGGGCACGGGTCATCGTCATGGCGTTTGGAGTTGGTTCGGGCGATCGGCGCCGCGTCGGCTTTGTGGGGTACCCGGGAGGGTTTTAGATGCGAGCTGTTAGGAGTGCGGTCACTGCGCTGATTGCCGTGTCGAGCATGGCGGCGGCTTGTGCGCAGGACGCGGAGTTTTCGGGACCTCAGGTGGGGGAGAAGTCTCCGGCGTTCAAGGCCGTCGGCATCTGGGGCCCACAGGCGGGCAAAGAGCACCAGGTCAACCCGACCTCGGGCGCGAACGCCGTCATCTTCGTACATCAGATCGAGCGGTCGATCGTGCCGCTGTTGGGGGTGATCGACCAGTACTGCGGCGAGAAGAAGACGCAAATCACGGGGCAGGTCGTCTTCCTCTCCGACGACCGGGTGGCTGCCGAGCAGCGACTTCCGCTCACTGCGCGCGCGATCCGCTTGCAGGCTCCCGCGGCCCTCTCTCTCGACGGGATTGAGGGACCTGGCGCTTACGGTCTGAACAAGAAGTGCATGATGACGATCGTGCTTTCTCGGGACAACAAAGTGGCGGCTAACTTCGCGCTGACCCAGCCGGGGATCGTGGACGCGCCGAAGGTGATTTCCGCGATTGCTGCTTTGATCGGAGATCCCAAGCCGCCGACCGCCGAGGAACTGCAGACTCGCCGCGCTGCGCTCATTGGTCGAGATGCTCCGCGTCGACCCAACGCCGACCCCAACGCGCCGAAGCGACAGCTCCCGGGCGCCGCGCCGACGGATGAAAAACTGATCGGGATGCTTCGGCGTTTCATTCAGCCCACGAACACCGACGCGGACGTGGACACCGTCCTGAAAGACGTGGAAGCGTACGTGGCGACCGTCCCCGACCTTCGAAAACAGGCGATCAACAGCTGGATCCGGGTCCTGGCCATTCCCTACGGAACGCCCTACGCGCAAAAGGTGGGGAAGACGTTCGTGGAAAAGCTCCAGAAGATTCAGTGATTCAGTCTCGCAAGATCTCCTGGCTCGGGGCGGGGGGCGCGGCGATCGGTCTCCTATCGCCGCGCCCCTCCTTCGCCGTCGGCGGAGGGCCCGCGTCGCCGGACTTCACGCGCGACATCCTGCCGACTTTGGCGCGGGCCGGCTGTAATGTCGGCGCGTGCCACGGCGCCGCGACCGGACAGGGCGGCTTCCATCTCAGTCTGTTGGGTTATGATGCCGGCGGCGATTGGGAGGCGATCGCTCGGGAACTGGGCGGCCGCCGAGTCGACATCGCGAGTCCGGGTCAGTCTCTGTTGCTCCGCAAGGCCACCATGGCCGCGCCGCACGGGGGCGGGAAGCGGCTTGCCGTCGGAGATCCATCCTTTGCCAGATTGGCGGCATGGATTCGTGCAGGAGCCCCACGGGGAGACACGCGCGAGCGCCTGATCAAGCTCACGGTTCAGCCGGGTGAGATCCTGGATGCCCAGCCCGGCCGCTCGGTGGCCCTCAAAGTGACGGCAGACGCGGGCGACGGCAAATCCTACGACGTGACGCATCTCGCCACGTATCGTGCCGACTCGCCGGAGATCTCATCGGTCTCGCCGGAGGGCGTCGTTCGGGTGAACTCCCGCGGCCAGGGCGCCGTGACGGTGCGCTACCTGGGCGCCGTCACGGCCCTTCAGGCGGGTGCGGCGTACGCTCCGGCGACAGCGGCTGTCGGCGCGCCGGGATTGGATGGACCGCTCTTCGGGCGGATTGCCCGGCTCGGCCTGAAACCGTCGCCGCCGGCCGAGCCGGCAGAACTGGTGCGGCGATTATACCTGGATCTGATCGGTCAATTGCCGCCGTCCGAGCTAGCCCGCGAAGTGAGCAGCTCCACGAACGGGTTCGCCACGCGTGAGGACCTCGTCGAGCGTCTACTCTCCCAACCCGAGTTCGCGGAACACTGGGCAAGAAAGCTGGGAGACCTGTTTCAGGTCAGCTCGAAGAGGATCGGCGCCGAACCGGCGATGGCCTACGAGCGCTGGTTGAGAGAAGGGGTCCGGCAAGATCGTCCCCTCGACGAACTGGTGCGGGGTATCCTCACAGCCACGGGGTCCCTCGCCGAGGCTCCCGGCGGAGGCTTCTTCCGATTGGCGACTGATCCTCGGGAGGTGGCGGAGAACGCCGCACGGATGTTCATGGGCGTGCGCATTCAGTGCGCTCGGTGCCACAACCATCCGTTCGACCGCTGGACACAGGCGGATTACCACGCCTTCGCGGCGGTGTTTGCCCGAACCACCGCGAGCGGAGATCGCGTCGTCCAGAAAGAACGTGGTGAGGTTCCGCACCCCAAGACCGGGAAGGACGTCGCGCCGGGTACGCTTGGAGCGGGACCGCTGCCTTCTGCCGCGGACCGTCGCGAGCCGTTGGCGCGCTGGCTCACCTCTCCCGAGAACCCGCTGTTCGCCACGGCCTTCGCCAACCGCATCTGGAAAGAGTTGATGGGTCGGGGGATCATCGAGCCTGTCGATGACCTGCGAGTGTCCAACCCGCCCTCCAATCCCGAGTTGCTGTCGGAGGTGGTGGCCGAGTTCACGCGAGGCGGATATCGCCTCAAACCGTTGATCCGGGCCATCGTCCGCAGTCGCGGCTACCGACTGGCGTCCCGCTCCCTGCCGGAAAATGCGCGAGATGAGAGGCTCTTCTCACGCGCATATGCCCGGCCGCTCCATGGAGTCGTGCTCCTGGATGCGCTTGCCTCGGCCACCGGAACATCCGATTTCACCGATGCGGCCGGCGTTCCCCTCCGCGCGGCCTCGCTGGAGGACGCCCTCACGCCCTCCTACACGCTGGATGTGCTGGGACGCTGCCGTCGAGACGGCCCCTGCGAGCCGGAGTTGCTCGGGGGCGGACTGGCTGCGGCGCTGCACCTGGTGAACGGAGAGGCGATTCAGAAGAAGCTCAGCGAAGCGTCGAACCGCCTGGAGTCGCTGAGCATCGACACTCTGGTGGAGTCGCTCTACCTCCGCAGTGTTTCCCGACTCCCACGGACTGAGGAGGTCGCGCATTGGCGCGCCTACTTCAGCCGGGAGGGAGTTCGCCGCGAGCAAATCGAGGATTTGCTCTGGGCCCTTTTGAACAGTTCCGAGTTCGCCTTCAACCACTAGAGGTCTCTCACCATGCTTCGCTGCGATGGAGTCGATCGGCGCACCTTCCTGAAAGTCGGGGCGCTGGGAGGCATCAGCTTGAGTACGCTCCTGCGTGCCCAGGCGGCCGCTCCCGGCACGGTGGCGCAGGCGAAGGCCTGCATTCTGATCTGGTTGGACGGGGGGCCGAGCCATCTCGACACGTTCGACCTCAAACCGGAAGCTCCCGGCGAGGTTCGAGGCGACTTCAAGCCGATCGAAACGGCAGTCTCCGGGATCCGAATCTGCGAGCATCTGCCGCGAATCGCACGAGAGATGCGCGAGATCGGCTTGATCCGTTCGTTGACGCATGAGTTGGGAGATCACTCGGCGGGCAGCCACTACTTGCTGACCGGTCACCGTCCGAGTCCGGTGCTTGAGTTCCCGAGTATGGGGAGTATCGCTTCTTTGGAACTCGGTCGCGGCGGCGCGCTCCCGCCGTACGTCGCCATTCCGGATGCAGTCCGCTATGCCGGGCCCGGATACCTCGCGGGGATTCACGCGCCGTTCGCCGTCGGCGGCGATCCCTCTCGTCCGGAGTTTCGAGTGCGCGACCTGGCTCCGGCGGCGGGAGTCGCCGCGGAGCGCGTTCCCTTGAGGCAGCGTCTGCTCCAAGAAGTGAACGAACTGGCGCGAGCCGTGGATCGAACCGAGGGCGTGAACGCACGAAATGCCGACCTGGCCCGGGCCGCCGCGCTGACCACCTCGCCCAATGCACGCGGGGCCTTCGACATCAGTCAGGAGCCCGCCGGCGTTCGGGAGCGATACGGACGCGGCCGCCTCGGCACGGGCTGCCTCCTGGCCAGACGCCTCGTGGAAGGCGGAACCCCCTTTGTCACCGTGGTGGATGTGGGGTGGGACACGCATCAGCAGATTTCAAGGGCACTCCCCGACTCGCTGTTCCCCGGCAGCGGCAAGTTGCCTTCGCTGGATCGCGCTTACTCCACGCTTCTGGCAGACCTTCGGGAGCGCGGATTGCTCGCCTCGACGCTCGTCGTGATGATGGGCGAGTTCGGACGTACGCCCAAGCTGAACGCGCTCGCTGGACGAGATCACTGGCCCCGGGCGGCCTTCGCGCTCCTCGCCGGGGCCGGCATCCGCGGAGGTCAGGTAGTCGGCGCGACGGACCCGCACGGAGAGTCGCCCGCCGATCGGCCGGTTACCCCCGAGGACATTGCCTGTACGGTGTTCGACCGGCTCGGCATCGACCCTCGACGCGAATTGCACACCCGGGATGGCCGCCCCATCAAGCTCGTGGACGGCGGTCAGGCGATCCGGGAGCTTGTGTGAATCGTCGTGAGTTCGGGATGTCCGTGGCGGCCGCCGGCGTTCAGGTCGGGAAGCCGCCCGCGATCCCCAGACGGCTGCCCGGCCCCATCCGATCTCTGGCCTGGGACAGCGTCAGGCGCATTCTGATTTCGAACGAGACCTCAGGAGTTCGTGTTTGGGACCCTCGAACCCTTAAGCCGGGCCGCCGCATTGAGCTTGGGACGCCGCGGGTGCAGGCGCTCGCCCTGTCCCCGGATTGCAGACGACTCGCCGTTGCCGCCGGGCTCCCGGGCAGTGCGGGCGGCGTTTTCATCCTGGACTGGCCATCCGGTCGAATTCTGATGCAGCAATCGGTGGGTCCGGATGCAGCCACCGCGGTGGCATTTTCCCCCGATAGCCAGCGGGTCGCGGTGGGGTCGATGGATCGGCTTCTGCGGGTGTGGTCCGTGACGTCTCCCACCGCGGCGTCTCCGATGGAGTTTCGCGGACACAGTGGCGCCGTGCTCTGCGTTGCACATGCCGTCGCCGAAGATCGATGGCTGACGGGCGGGTTCGATCGTACGGTCCGACTGTGGGATGCTGCATCGGGCGCGCCGGTTCGAAGCTTCACGAACCACACCGGCCCCGTCCACGAGGTCGTCGTCCGTCCCGACGGGCGCTACACCGCCACTGCGTCCGACGATCGCACGGCTCGAGTGTGGCAGCCTGCAATCGGTCGCATGGTCCGAATCCTTCGAGGGCATGACGGCCCGGTCCTCACCGTGCGCTACTCTCCGGACGGTTCCCGGATGTTCACCGCCGGAGCAGAGGGTGTGGTCCGCGCATTCGATGCGGACAGTGACGAACTCCAGACGCTTCCCGGACCCGCCGTCGCTACGGACTGGATCTACGCACTTATCCCCGATCCGGCCGGGGGCTCAGTGTTTGTGGGAGACGGTTCCGGCATTGTGCGCCGTATTCCCGTCTGATCCGGGCTCATGTGGGTCCCAACACCGGCCGGCTCATGCCTCGGCATCGGCGGTCACTCGGATGACTCGAGTTCTGAAACCCCCATCGGGTTCGAGTTCGAGCAATCGGTACCCGGGCGCCAGGGGGTCGGTGTCGAAGTCGTAGTTGTTGGGTCGGAACTGCACGCCGGTGGAAGCGGACATCAGGACGGTGCAGCCGCCGAATCCCACGGTCATCTCCTGATGGCCGTGGCCACAGCAGACGAGTCGGACCGCGTGCCGGATGATCAACTCCCGCAGCGCTTCAGCGTCACCGAGACCCAGAAGATTCAACCAGTGACTACCGGTTCCGACCGGGGGATGGTGCATGAACAGGCACGTGGGGCGCGTGTCGGCTCGGAGGCGGGAGTCGATCCAGTCCAACTGTTCGGCCCCGAGCAGGCCGTTTACCGACCCGGGAATGTGCGTGTCGAGGCCGAGAAGCCTCCAGGCTCCGGCGAACTCCTCGAACACGATTCGTTCACCCATCCGCTGAATGCGGTCAGGAAAGACCTCCTGCATTGCGTCCCGGTTATCGTGGTTGCCGGGGAGCAGGCGCAGTCGGGCTCGCCAGTCCCCCAGGAGCGGGCTGAGCCGGCAGTACGTCTCAAGAAGCTCGTCGTGCGCGATGTCTCCCGTCACCACCAGATGGTCGACCGCGTCCGGGCTCCTGGGAAGCACGTCCAGCACACGCTGCAGCGTCTGTCGGGTGCAGACTTCCTTCAGCGTGCGCTCAGGCTCGGTGAATAGGTGCAGGTCCGTTAACTGTACGACCCGGGCAACTGGCATAGGGGTGACCTCTCAACTCCCTGGACAGCATTCCCGCGGCTCGGGAATGGCCTGCATGAAAAAATCGCAGGATAACTCAAGGGGGAGACTTCCGCCCCGCGCCACTGGATGCTCCGATCTGAGCTGCATCGGCCTTGCGGGGGCCGATCCCCCTCCTCCCTTGCTTTCCGAGGTGGTCAATGGGCTTTCCTGCTCCCGGTTCGCGTTTCTTCGGGCTTCGATCTCCGTCGCTGCTGCTCGGTCTGGCCGCGCTGCTCGCCGCTCTTCTGGCGGGCTCGGCGCCGGGCACTCAGGGGGACGCCGAGTTGCCGCCGATCCCCGCGGGAAAGTCTCGCACCTGGGCGGCGAAGTGGATCTGGACCCCAGGGGAAGCGGCGCCGCGGAACAGCTACACCCACTTCCGGAAGAGCTTTCGCCTCGACAGCGTTCCGAAAGAGGCACGTCTGTTCATTACCGCTGACAGCCGCTACCGGGCATGGATCAACGGGATCCCGGTTTCGCAGGGGCCCGCGCGCTCGGACCCCAGATGGCAGAGCTACGACAACATCGAAGTGGGTTCCCGCCTCAGAAAGGGTGAGAACACGCTGGCGGTGCTGGTGCACCACATCGGTGAGACCACCTTCTCTTACATCCAGGGGAGAGGGGGCCTGCTGGCGGAGTTAACCGGGAATTCGAATCAGCCGCTGTTGAATACCGACACGACCTGGAAAGCTCGCCGGAGCCGGGCATGGGGAACCGATCCGAACGGGGGCCACGGTCAGCCGCGAATGAGCATTCAACTCGACTTCAACGAAGTCTTCGACGCGAGAGAGGACCTGAAGGATTGGGTGAAGCCGGAGGTCAGCGATGCCGACTGGCCCGCCGCCGTCGAGGTCGGCCCGGTTGGGACGCTGCCCTGGCGGACGCTGGAGGAGCGGGACATCCCTGCGCTGCGGGAGCGACCCGTGGCGCCCGCCGCCGTGCTCTCCGTCTTCGAAGCGGAGTTGCCCCCACGGACGACCGGCTATGTCTCCGTCGACATGGCGGTCTCGAAGCAACTCTCTGCTCGACGGATCGAGGTGGTGGACCCCGACGGCTTGCTGCATCCGGACCAGGGCAAAACCACGCACGTCAAGACCGCGCCTGGTGTGGATGCCGCGTTTCTGATCGACTTCGGCCGTGAGGTCGCCGGTTCACCTCGGATCGAGCTCAAGGGCGCGAAGGGTGGCGAAGTGATCGACATGGGGTATGGCGAGGTGCTCCACGACGGCGCCGGTGAGTTCGTATCTCCCGCCTCGGGTAAATTGGGCCGTCTCAACCCCGATCGTGACAAGGTGCACTACGCCGATCGCTACGTCTGTAGACCTGGAGATCAGGTGTTTCGCACGTTTGAGCGGCGGGC
>SXGS01519695.1_pt1 | contig 20601 bp, 12 predicted proteins | sample 3174681 | NCBI WGS metagenome assembly SXGS01 (sample SAMN11356861, study PRJNA531348) | freshwater metagenome | isolation source: freshwater sample F1-80 | place: China: Fuxian Lake, Yuxi | collected 2017-12-25 | reverse complement strand
TTCGTCGGCACAGATGGCCCCGGCGGGGGCAAGTTCGCGACGCCTGATGACCTCGCTGCAGCCGTCGCGGCTCAGTGGCCCGCCGGTAGCGGTGGACGTCCGTTGGTCGTGTGCACCGGCGGCGAGCCGCTTCTGCAGCTTGACGAGCCGGCGATCAAGGCGCTGCACGCCAAAGGCTTCGAGATCGCGGTCGAGACCAACGGAACGCAGCCCGCGCCCGAGGGGCTCGATTGGATCTGCGTGAGCCCAAAGGCTGGTGCTGAGCTCGTACTCAAACGCGGTACCGAACTCAAGCTCGTCTACCCACAACCCCAAGCAATGCCAGAGCAATTCGAGGGGCTGGACTTCAAGCACTTCTTCCTGCAGCCCATGGACGGCATCGAACAAAAGCGCAATGCCCGACTTGCTGTCGAGTACTGCATGACCCATCCCAAGTGGCGCCTGAGTGTCCAGACCCACAAAGTCCTGGGCATCGCCTGACTATGAAGCGCTGCGAATGACCTCCTACTACGGCGTTATCGGTAACCGCGACTACATCAAGCTCAAGGGGCAACGTACGCCTTTCTGGGAGTTTTTGGACGTACAACCCGACGGTTGGCTTTCCTCGCTCGTCTACAAGCGCACCGATGTGCCTCGTGACCGGCCGATGATCTGGGACTGCGGCGCCTGGTCATACCGGCTCAGTGATGAGCCCGACTACTCGCCAAAGGAATGCGCAGACCTGTACCAACAGTTCGCCCCTCCGGGGAGTTTGGTCATCGCCCCCGATCACATGCTGATTCCTGGGGTGGACGTCGCTCGCCGGCGGGAAATCAATCTGCGTAATGCGACAGAGTTTCTCGAGGTTGTCAGCCCTGAGCACAAACCCATGGCGACGGTGCATGGCGTCACCATTGAAGAGCGTGTAGACGCTGCCGTCGCCTACGCAAAGCTCGGGTACCAGCACATTGCACTGGGCGGTATGGCTGCGCAGGCCGGCAAGAAGGAACTCGCGACGGAAATCGCTGTGGCCCTAAGGGCGGCCGTGCCCAAGGTGCATCTGCACATCCTCGGGCTTTCATCGCCCGAATACGCCTCGCGGTGGAAGCGCATCGGGATTGACTCGTTCGACGGCTCAAGTCACTTCAAGCAAGCGTTCACGGGCGGGCTTTTCTATACGCGGGATGGCACACGCCTAGAAAAGCACCAGGCCGCGCGCCCGGGCAACGATGAATGTGGCGGTATCGTCGCTCCGGAATGCTCCTGTCGGGCTTGCTCAATCTTGCGTGCTGAAGGAATCGACACCAGGACCTACGGTAGCAACGAGAACAACATGGGTCGCGCTGCACACAACATGAACATCTTGATGCAGGCCCACGCCGCAGCGATGTCGGAACACATTGTCCTGGTTGCTTGCTGTGGCAAGAAACTGCCAAACGCCGCTAAGGCTAAGGACATCTACCGCTCAGAACTGTTCATCAAGTCCCGCAGGTACGCAGAACAACATGGTGATCGCTGGCTGATCTTGTCAGCGAAACATGGCGTCGTCGACCCGGAGGATGTCATCGAACCCTACGATGAGACCCTGAACGACAAATCCGCCGCCGAGCGTCGCGTGTGGTCAGCCAAGGTGGCCGAGCAATTGCAGAAGCATCGCCATGACCGGCTCACGGTTCTGGCGGGAGGGGCCTATTGCGGGTGGACCGATGGGTTCAATGCCGAGCGTCCGATGCAGGGGCTTGGGATCGGTCAGCAACTTCAGTACCTGCTGCAGCACACCGAGCAGCAACCCAACCTCTTCTGAAGTGCCAGACAGCGAGACACCTGAATGCGCTTCTCTCTCCACTTCCGAGCCGGCTTAAAGCGCCAGATCTCCGAACTGGCTGGCGAGATGGCCGCGTGGGAAACCGCACCAAGAATTGACGAGAGCGAAGCCGAAAAGATCAAGCGGTCGATCAAATTCTTCGCGCATACAGCCGAGCGGCGCGACCTGGTCGTGGGGGGCGTTGACGGAAGTGGGGACTACCCCGCCCTCAGCTACGGAGACTCGTTCATCTATGTCACGGTGGCGCATGGGACTCGGTACACCGCAGACCCCACCCATGGTCTTCGTGAGCTGCCGGCTCCAGAAGCTGAGATCGTTGAGTTCAGTTGGCTGCCAGAAGATCCAGCGAAACGGCACCGGGCAATTGACGCCGCGTTTGAGCGGATGGTTGGTCAGTCGATCATCGATGTCATTGCGGAATCGGACTATCGAGCACTCAAGGATGCGGGCACCAAGCGTGGTCACACCATCGAAGCGCTCGCCAGGGAGTTGATCCGTCCCCATGCAGCAGATGCCGGCAACCTCGCGATCCAACTGCGCAGCACCGGCGAACTTGCCGCAGGACTCAAGTTGATCAGGGCTTCTGATCCACCGAAGTACGTCCTCTACGACGGCACGTTCTCGTTGCCGTTCGTGACGCGTGCAAACCTCAGCCTCTTCCACGAGCACCTTAAGCGGCTTTGCTGCGTAGATGCCCGTAAGAAAGGCATCGCCTTCATGGCGCTCTCGAAGTCCCATGGGCTGCCGGGTGTCGAAAGCCTCGAGTCCCTCGTTGCTGAGGCGTCGTCCGGTGCGCATGGCATCCACCCCGAGCACTGGTACCTTCGTATTCCAACGCAACGACGAGATGGTTGGTCATTGGCGTTGATCGAATCCAGAAGCGTGCCGCCACCGGCGACCGTGAGCTACCTAGTTCGCTTTCACCGAAATGTTCCCGTGATGCGGCTAGACGTAGACGAACGCTACTGGGAGCAGTTCATAAGCGGGGAAACCGCTGAGGCGACCATCCGCAACGAAGCCAAGCTGTTTGAGGACCTTGACTACGCCAGCCACGACCAGCGGGCTTTTGGCTATCCGTACCCGATCAAGGCCGGGCACGACAGGGCATCGCTCACGGAGGCCGAGCGTACCGTCCTTAGGAAAATGATTGTTGACGCGGCGGTCGAGGCAGGAATGAACCGCAAGCAGTTCAAGAGCGCGTCGGTGGCAACGGGGCACGGGTGATTAATATGAGCATCTGCACCCTGGTTCAACTAACTAACGCCAGACAAACAATGCACGCGGGGAGGTTGCGATGACGGTAATCGGCCAAGCAAACCGCCGTCCGGCTGCCGCGCGCGGCTTTTGTTCTTCTGGGCCCTGGTGCGGCGGCCGGTCAAGGTCGACGACCTTGAAGCCTCGTCTTTCTAGGAAGGGGGGCTGAGCCCATGGCCGACCTTGCCAGCTTAATCGCAAAGCTCGGACCTCGATTCGGAGTGCTGGCGGAAAGCAGCACATCGCAGTTGACGGTCGTCGCGCGTAACGGGGACGTCGCGATTGGCGACCTGTTTCTCCTGCCCTGCCGACGTGGTCCAGACCGCGTCTACATCTTCAGGGCGACGGAGTACGCCAACATCTTCAATCGGACCTTGGAGATGAGCGATGTCGCGCGCAACAAGCTCACGATGCCCGATTCTTACTTCGCAGAGGATCTGGCTGAGGAACAGCTCGTTGAACTCCGCGGCATGGTGCTCGGTTATGCCCAGTACCAAGACGAGCACCGTGGCTGGTCATTCAACCGCCCCCGCAGGCTTCCCCAGCACCTCACCGATGTTTTCCGCGTTGACCCCGACCGGGCGGAAGCGGGCGAGGCCGTGCACGAACTTCTGATCAGCCAGCTCGGTGAATCCGGCCTGGTCATTGGGCATCTACTGGCGGGTGAACGGCCGCTGATGTCTGTTCCGGTCCGACTCCCTGTCGCTGCGCTGTCTCACCACATTGGCGTGTTTGGGCGGACTGGCTGCGGCAAGAGCAACCTGATCATGGTGTTGCTTGACGGGGTTCTTCAGCACAACCGCGACGTACACCGGAGTAACGCACAAGGGCCCAAAGCGTCGGTTTTTGCAATCGACCCCCACGACGAATTTCGAACTTGGCATGCCAACACTGGGGGAGCCGATGGAGTGCGCGGGATTGTCGGCGGATACACCGATGAGGAACGTTCAGCGCTTGTATCGCCCTTCTATTACCTGACCGCGAGGGATGCCCTGGACGGACCGCTCGAGAAAAGGGTCCGCCTTTCGCGAGCCGACATCACGCCCGATGACCTCGCCAGCATCCTCGACTTCTCCGAGCAGCAGATCGCCTTTGCGAGGCAAGTCTTTGCTGAGCACGGGGAGCGCTGGATCGGGCGACTTTTTGCCGGCGATCTGGGTGCGGATGGCGAAGGCAGGACCGAATACCTTCCAGGAACCATCTCCGCGGTGGAGCGGCGTCTGGGATTCCTGGCCTACGGCAATACGCGTCTGGTTACACGGTTCGATCCCGATGTCGGGCTTCCCTACGAGTCGGTACTTCCCGACATCCTGTGTGCTCTTGAACAGGGGCGTGTGCTCATTGTGGACACCACCCTACTTGGGGAGTTGGAACAATTCCTCCTCAACACAGTGGTGGCACGTGCGCTGTTCGCTTTGAGGCGGGCATTGAGGCTCGCGGATAGTCCGGAGCGGTTGCGAAGTGAGATCGCCTCGGTATTTGGATCGGACGATGAGAGCGGTCGTGTCGGGCAATGCAGCCTCGCTACTGCCCTGCTAGACCGTCTTGAAAGTGGTGGACTCCCGTACATAGCTGACGGGAAGGTTCGTACGCCCGATGAGCTTCCGCTGGTTCATATCCTTGTAGAGGAAGCTCCTAGTGTTTTGAACCCAGCACGAATGAAGTTCGGAAGCGTTTTCCGCGATATCAGTCGGCAGGGGCGGAAGTTTGGAATTGGGCTTGGCATTGTTAGCCAACAACTATCGGACATTGACCAAGGAATACTCACTCAGCTGAACTCACAGTTGACCATGGTTCTGGGAAATGCCGAAGAGCGACGCGAGGCGATTAAGGCCGCGGCGGCAGACATTGGAGCCTTAGCGGCTGAATTGCAGGTCCTCGGCAGAGGGCAAGCAGTACTCTCATCAGCGCTAAAGCAAATTCCTCTCCCGATTCAGGTACCGATTTATGGAGCGAACCAATAAATGGCTGGCGAAGCGCGAGGAGACTGCTTGGAAGCTTTTGTCGGACTTGCTCTTGAGCCAAATGGCTCATTGTCAAGTCTTCCGGGAAGCTCCTACTCACACCACTCTCGACCGCCAGGGGTCTACAAAGATCTAGATTTTTATTGGACACACCGTGGGGCACTTACTGCCGTATTGATGGCGACCCACACAGCCGCAGAAAAGGACTGGAGCCGGAAGTTCTGGCGCAATGTCGACGAGCTGCTCGAGGCTAAGTTGAGCACGGCTAGTTGCGTGGTTGGGAGCGTCATTTGGGAATCGTTCACAAAAGCTGGCTTAGACGCCCTTTGGGAAGCGATATCGGACTTTGAGATCGTTCTTCAGGGGAAACAATATCCAGTATTGGCGCGCAGTATGACTGCCGCGAGCACTATGTTTCGCGGGGTAACGTCATTTGAGCAAAAGATTGCCGTTCTGAAGGCCGTACCCGGAATCCTTCAAGAAGCTCAAAAATTTGCGTCTGTACTGAATCAAAATATTCGGAACGTAAAGACGAAGCGATCACCATTAGTCTCAGCACTTGCCGGCATAACTAGTCGCTCATACCCGACTGGCCTTCCAACGAGTAATGTCCGCGCGCAGCTAAACCGGTTGTTTTGCCTCGACGACCCCACTATCGATTTTGTTACGTCGATATCTGGGGTAAAGAAGCCCAACTCGAATGTTGATTCTCAATTAGCCACAAGACTGGGAGCTCTCTCTCCGGGGTTGGGTGGATTTCGCCGCACACAGGGGATGAACGAACTTCTACAGGCAGTCCCGAAGGCGGTTATTCAAAGACTTCTTACTCAGGTTGACTCTGACGTCCGCTTACGCTTTAGAAACGAGGCGCGCAATTTGCTTATCGTGTCAAAAAAGTTAAAAGCGTGGCAAACGTTTTGGGACGGATGCCCCGGCTCATCTGACGTAACAAGCGTTCTACAGGATGACGTAACGAGTCCCGGTCAGCTTCTCGGCCTGCAACTTGAAACCCCCTGGTTTTTTAGTTTTTTCTTGAATTTCGCGAAGGCTTATCACGATAAAAAAAATGACTTTGGGTATGGATGGCTGGAGCGCGAAAGAGCTTCAACCTCCGCCATTCGCTTTTGGGCACCAGCATACCTAAGGCGCACTCCAATTCCAACTAATGAGCTACCTACCCTGACGAAGTTTATGGTGTCAGAGGTTGGTCGCTGGAGGCAAGCGCCTCAAAAGTGGGCTAAAGCCGTACTCCAAGTCGAGGAATTCGAAGAGCATAACGTCCTTACCAACAAAGTCGACTGCCATTCTTCCGATCCTGACCCGACCAGTTTGGTCATTGAGGATTTCTTGCAGAGGGAAAGACCATCCAACTGGTCAAGAGAACAAAGCTTGACGGTTTTAAACGACCTAGCTGCGGTGAATGGTGCAGGAACCCTTACTACTTATCGTTCAGGCGGCACTCTCCTTATTGGACGATCCGTGACCGACGGAGGTCGCGAACATAAAGTAAAAGAGTTGGCGGGATTTTGTCGCTGTCATCTTTTTGAGTCCTCCCGCGGAACAATAGCAGCCCGACGTGGAGTGCAGCGGCGAATTCTTATCTACGACGGAAGCTATCGAGATACTGACTTCCAGCATCTAGCTAATTCTGGATTCGACTCTTTTATCCCGGCGGCTGGCTTACTGAGCTTGAGCTGGTCACAGATCTAAAAGCAACGTCAATATCTAACCTGGCGCCGACATTGCATGATAAGCATCGACGATCTTCACCGAGCTCTGGGTAGCTTTCGACCTGTCCTTGACGCTCAACAAAGGAGTGCCGTTGACGCAGCCCCTACTACTGCTCTTTTTATTGTGGCGGGTCCCGGCACCGGGAAAACCGCCAGCCTTACGCTTCGAATTCTGAAGCTTGTACTAGTCGATGGCATGGCCCCTCGGGGTATTTTAGCTACCACGTTTACAAAAAAAGCTGCCGAGGAACTTCGCTCCCGTGTCCTTGGATGGGGATTTCGAATCATCGATGCACTTAAGGCAGACCCGGCCATTTCGCAGAGCCAAAAATCGTTTATTGAAACGATCGATATTAATCAGGTGCGAACAGGGACGATCGATGCACTCTGCGAGCAGTTACTTCGCGAATTCCGTAACCCAGGGACGCAGTCGCCAGTTCTCGTCGATGAGTTCGTAAGCAAGACGCTAATGCTCCGTGAGGGACTATTCGGATCTAGACGCGACCAAGATCCCTCACTCGATTCATTCTTACTAGACTTGCACTCAGAAAGTGCAAAGCCCTATAACTACCATGTTGGTACTAAGGCAAAGCTTGTTAAGGAGATCTGGGAGCGACGATTTCAGGACCAAGTGGTTTGGTCACAATTCCCGACTGGCAGCGCACCCGCCAGGCAGTTAGTAAGCGACGCACATCAATCTTATGAAACGGCACTACGGTTGGCCGGTTTGGTCGATTTCTCACTTTTAGAGAATGAGGTGCTACTGCGGCTACGTGCTGGGCAACTAAAGGATTTTACGGAGGAGCTCAAGGTTGTTCTTGTTGACGAATACCAAGATACAAATTTGATGCAGGAGCAAATCTATTTCCAACTTGCAGCCGCTTGCTCGGGCTCACTCGCTGTTGTGGGTGATGACGACCAGAGCCTTTACCGCTTTCGCGGTGCCACTGTTGACCTTTTTCGCGATTTCCCCCTCCGCTACCGGAATCAATTTGGCAGATCTCCTTCGACCGTCTTCTTGACAAATAACTATCGATCATCGCAGCGAATAGTTTCATTCGTGAACGCCTATGCTTCTCTCGACTTAACCTATCAGGCGGTGCGGGTTGCTAGCAAGCCAGCTCTGATACACGGGCCATCGGCAACGGCAGGTTTGCCTGTAGTCGGGATGTTCCGAAACACGGTGAAGGAGCTGGCTGAAGATCTGGCGCTATTGGTGCACGCCGCGTTCCGTGGTCTCGGGTACTCGATACCGGGAGGTAGGATTCAGGCCAATGCGACCGGAGGCGATGTTGGAGACTGCGCGCTGCTATGCAGTAGCCCTGCGGAATTTTCTGCCTCTGGGAAGCCACGCCTCCCACTCCTGCTTAGGCAGGAACTGGCATCATTGACCCCCGCGATTCAGGTGTTCAATCCCAGAGGCGAAGACACTTCTACGGTAGATGTAGTGGAACGACTTGGCGGGCTTCTTCTTGAATGCCTGGATCCTAATAATTCCTTGTCAACTCAAACGAGCGGTGTATCCCAAGAAGCCCAGACTGTGTTTGCTAATTGGCGTCAAAAGGCTATTGATTTTGCTTCTAGTGCTTCGGCTCCACCAGGATTAGTAGCCTACGCGCAGGGATGGGCAAACCGGGATTCCGGCCGTGTTGGGTACGAGTGGCCGCGCATAACAACCGCGATTGAGCTTGTTTATGGCCTCGTTCACTACCTCCCGGAACTGCATAATGACCCAGAGGGACAGGTCTATCTTGAAGTTTTCATGCGTCAATTGAGCGCATGCCAGCAGCTAGGAAAATTTGAAGGGCGGATCATCGCAGACCCAGCGAATACGGGTCTTTCAGAGGCATCGATCAAGGAACTTGTGCGGGACTTTCTGGCACCGATCGCTGAAGGCGTAGTCGACGTCAACGAGGAAATGATGGAAACGTTTCCTCGCGACCGGCTGTCCATCCTGTCGATTCACCAATCGAAAGGTTTGGAATTTCCCCTCACGATTGTTGATGTCGGCTCCGATTTCAAGGACCTCCGAGCACCAGCATTCAAACGTATGCCAACAGCGGGCAGTGCTTCCCATCGTATGGAGGACTTGCTTCGGCAACACTCGCCCTTGGGCGTACCGGCGCGAACGCAGACCGATAGAGCTTTTGATGATCTTTTCCGGCAGTTTTTCGTGGCCTTCAGCCGTCCGCAGGACGTGCTGCTTCTGGTTGGAGTGACCCCGACGCAACCAGGCGGGCGCGTACCGAACGTGGCGACCGGTTGGGACCGGAACGGTGTTTGTCGTTGGGCAAACAATCTCCCCTTCGTGATGATTTAGAGGGACGGGCCAATGACACTCTCCGTCCGTCCAAAGGTTTACTCATTGCCGTCATATAGCCTGACGGGAGACCTGCTCGGATACCTGCGTTGCGGATTGCAATACCGATACACCCGTATTGGTAAACTGCCAGCCTCCAGACCAGTACAACAGTGGTTCGGTGAGTTCATTCACGGCGTTCTGGAGGAAGCCTTTCGGCGCTATCGTGACTCAGTCTTGAAGGGTTCCCCGTCGTTGCCTCCGTGGCCGTCCGCCGATCTTGATGACATCCGAATGTTGATCAAGGCTCGCTTGGGGGCCAGGGGACTCTTTGCGTGGAGCCCAGACCTTGAGCAGTTGGGAGATGACCGCGCTTACGCCGCAGTTCAAGACTTGGGCCCACACCTCTTCCCGCTGATCTACCGGGCGGAAGTTCGGCTGACTGGCGCCCGACTGCTACCGCCGATACAGAGCCAATTACAGTTCCGCGTTGCGGACCGCTATGAGATGGTTGGTGTGGTCGATGTCGTGACGCATGTGCAACTGGCGGATCCGGCGCTTGCGGCAAACCCGATCGTCGGCGCGCTCAAGTCGCACCTTGGGCAGGGTTTGCCTCCGAGTTTCGAGGTCATCATCGACTACAAGGGTATGCGGAGACCGCCCGTACCCAAGGTTGGTGCGAAAAACAGCTTGTGGACGCAATACGAGTGGCAGCTGCAAACCTACGGAGAACTGCGCCGGACACAGTCTGACGCACAGACCGTTGTGGCCGGTGTCTTGCTCTATGTGAACGAGTTTCACCCGACACGAAGAGATCTCGAGCTGTTAAAGGACGAGATGGCGGCAGGCACGACAGATGTGCCGCCCATCGGGGGGTCCGCGGACGAAGCCGCGCTTAAGAACTGGAAAACGCGGGACAAGCAGCTCCCGCAGCTGTCGTTCGAATACCGCCTCAGCCGCGCCCTTCGAGTCGTGCCGATCACGCCAGCTTCCATCGCTCAGGCCTTGACGTCCTTTGACGGTGTCGTACATGACATCGAAACCTGTCGAGGACGAGAGGTTCATGGTCATCCGGTACTACAGGCTTGGACAAAGAACTCGACAGAGGAAGATACCTGCGTGGTTTGCGACTCCAGAACGTTTTGTCCGGACTATCAAGCGAAGTACGCTCGTAAGCACAACGAGACACAGCCCCGTCTGCCCGCCATCAAGTCGGTGCCGTGAGCGGCTGTGTCGCGGTCTTGGTGCGCCTTCCTGGCTTGGTCGCAATATCCAGGCCGGCCTGATTCCGGCTTTCCCACAGGCGCGACCCGAACATCAGGTGGGCCGCAGACAGGGGCAGCGCGCGTTGGGTCGCCATGGCAAGGTTGCAGAGTGCCAACTGAAGCCGCTCTGTTGGCGACGCATCGCCCAGTTTCACGGCCGGTTGCCCCCACAGCCTGCCGTCTGCTGCGAGTTTGACGTAGCTGCTGGAGTCAACCGACTGCACGCCACGCTTGAACAACGTATCGACGAGGCCCGGCTTGCCCAGACCAAAAACGTGTAGGGGCTTGTTCGGAACTTCTGCGCGAACCGCGTCCACGATCTCGAGCACGGACTTGAAGTCACTGACGCGGGGGACCATGCCACCGATCGCCAGGCCGTCAAAGGGAAGACCAGCGTATGCCTTTGCACACGCGCGAAAGCTGTCGACGTCCCACCCCTGAACACAGGCATACAGCAACAGGTCTTTGCGTCTGCGGTTTTGGAGGGCCCACCTGGCGTTGGCGATCGTGAGTTCGACACGACGTTTTCCTTCCTCCGGGTCCATCGACGGAGGAACCGGGAAATCCAGCGTGAACGCGAGATCGGCGTGCTGCTCCTGGAATTCAAGAACATCCTTCGGATGAAGCACCTCGACTTTCTCGTCGTGTGTGGTCTCGAGAACACCAAAGCCGCGCTGCGCCACAACCCTCGCTCCATCGAAGAGCGACGCAAATCCTCCCGAGTCGATCAACATCGGCATCGTCGGGCGGTCCTTCATCTGCCTCGCGTAGTGAAGACTTACCATGATCGCTGGCGCAAGACGTGGCAGGTAGGGGCGAACAAGATCGTCTAGCGGATACTTGTCGCCGAAGGTCGTGACGGGGAAGTAGGCTGGAAATTTGATGACTCCGCGGGTGGTGTTGATGTGATCCGGAGGCTTTGAGTGGGTCATGGCTTGTCTCGATCGAACCAGAGTTGGATGAGGTCGAAGTCGAGGGGGCTCGATTCGGATGAAAGACGCTCAACGACGAGCCGTAGCTGGGCATCGTTCTGGCTGAGCCGTACTGCGAGCACGTGCTTGCACTCGTGCCCCTTTTCGAAGCCTTGGCAATCGCAGCGGAGGCCGACAGACGCCGACTCAACCCGATGTGGCTCCAAGCCACCGCTGACCAGGTACGCGTCAGACTGTCGGCGAACCATGAGGTCGAGGGCGCGACGCAATCGGTAGGGATCCACCGGCAAGTCAAGAGTGCTCAAGGTTGAGCGACCCGACATGCCGAATTCCCTGAGCGAGAACGCCGACCGGCTTGTCATGATTTGGGCAGCCTCTTCGATCCAGCAAGCGGCCCGGGATTCGGAAACGCCACGTACTTGAGCCACGCCCTTGCTGTCCGCTTGCGCGAGGTCTTCGATGTCCTCGATGCCAGCGTCCCGCAACCGCCGAGCCAGTGTGCCGCCGATTCCGCTGACGTAAGTCAAGGTGACCGTCTGCTCGTCGACCCCATGGGCGACCATGGCGGCAAGGGCTCGCACCCTATCCGCGAGCACGGGCCCCTCGACAAGTGGCGCCGCGGGAGGTGTTTCCTCGGAAGTCGTCTGCTCGGCGTTCTTGGGGGGCGTCACGATCGCGACGGCCGCCGAAAGGATCCGCTCCAGGCTCTCGGCCAGGCGCCTCACCTCGAACACATAGCAGCCGAATTCGTCGGCGACCGTTTGCGCGCATCCAGTACGCGTCCATTCCCGGGCAATGAGCGCAGTCTTCAGGATGGCCAGCAAACGGCGACCGTTGTGACCCATGTCCTGCCGAAGCTCCCCGACGGAGCGGGCCAGATAGCTACTGGGCTGCTTAGCCAGCCTGCCTCCCAAATCCTCCAACTCTTCGAAGTCCGCCGGTATTCTTGGTTCGCAGTCCTCGGTCGCGGCACACGCCAGGAGGATGTCAAAGAGCTTCAATGAGGGCGCACCTTCGTCCGCAAACGCTCGCGCAAGGCTTAGTACCGTGACTGGCGCCAACATCTGGCGCACAGCGATCCGGCCCAACCGGGTCGCCTTCAGTCGTGGCGCCTTTTCGTCGTCATCGGACACCTCTGTGACCATGCCGCTCTCGGTCATTTCGGCCAGTACGTGATCGATATTCGGCAGGCGATCCTGGTGCGCCGCCAACGACTGCGCGAAGCGGCGATGGAGTTGGGGGCGCGTCCTTGCTAGCCCACTTGAAACTTCGGCCAGCAGTTGTTCGGCAAGCGCTCGCCGGTCAGCGAGACCGGACGTGATTCGCTCAAATCGGCCTTCGGCGTACCGATCAATCTCTCGGTCCCATGCTGGGCCGATCAGTAAGACCTCTCCGCGGTCATCCAAACCGCGTCGGCCTGCTCGCCCAGCGCGCTGCCAGACCGTATTGACCGGCAGAGGCTTGAAGTCGGTGCCGTCGAAGTACTGCAAGTCGTACAGGACAACCAGCCTGGCCGGCAGGTTGAGACCCATCTCAAGGGTGCCGGTGGACACGAGCACCCGCGTGGCCCCGCTTCGATACTCAACTTCAAGTTTCTGCCGCTGATGCGATTCCAGCCCCGCGTGGTGATGTCCGGCAGGGATACCCGCCTCAGAAAGCATTGCGGACAATTGTTCGGCACGGCGCCGGGACTGGACGAACACCAAACACTGTCCGCCCTCATCAACGCAACGACGTGCCTCAGCAATCAGGATCCCTGGCTTGTCCGCGGCACGTTTGAAGCGCTCGGATCGCCAAGAGATGGGCACCTGACGCCAATCGCTGTGGTAGTGGACCCCCTCCAGCCAATCAGCCAACTCAGCCCGGTTGCCGAGGGTTGCCGAGAGCCCGAGGACCCGTAAGAAGGGGTTGAGCGCTCTCGTGCGCAACAGTGCCCCCTCTAGCCGAGGTCCACGACCTTTGTCGCCGAGCAGGTGAAGCTCATCTACCACCAGCAGTCCAACCCTCGGTAACCAACCCCAGTGAGACCGCCAATGACGGGTACAGGCGTCCAGTCGTTCGGGGGTCATGATGAGCAGATCCGCCTGCTCAAAAGGCACCGGATAGGCTTGGGACTGCCCGAACTCACCGGTAAAGACGCCGACCCGATGCCCACGAAAGCGGGTGCTCCAGCGCTCGAGAAGCTCGTTTGCGAGGGCGCGAAGAGGCGTCAGGTAGATCGCCCGCTGGCCTTGGTCGAGAACCTCCGCGATGGCCTGCTCGGCCAGCCACGTCTTGCCGCTCCCGGTGGGCAATTGGAGGACGACGCTGAACCCGCTCCGCAGAAGACCTTGGTCGTCAATCTCCCGCTGCGGAGGATTCAGTTCGGCCGACGGTCGTTTGGTTGCGACCTGTTTGGCTGGAATTTCTACAGTCCCTTGCATGCCGTCTATCATGCTCGATACTATGCAATAGTCGAACCCATCGCATAAAATATAGTCTGACGCTATGCATCCTGCCAAGCAATGCCAACCCGAATCTCCAACAACCTAAGGCTCACGCTTTGGCGCCAGGGCATCCCGCGCACCCAGTGGGTCGGCTGGATCGCTGCGCGATGCGAGCTTGGCCCGGATCTGGTGCGAGCAGTTGTCGGGGGCAGCGCCACCGACGACCAGGTGGGGGACGCCGAATGCTCGCAGCTTGCGCGAGCCATCGGTATGACCTCGGAGGCTGAGACACTCAGGTTCGCGGACATGGTTGAGGCCGAGTGCGATGTTCTTCGGGAGAACCTCGGGTATCTCATGAACGCCCTGGGTCACGGCGGCAAGAAGGCGCTAGCGGCCAAGTTCGGCGTAGACCCGACAACGATTTCGCGGTGGCTCAACGGGACCAGCCAGCCCAACGAAGCGACCCTGCGTCAACTTGCAACCTATTTCGGCATCCCCGCTGGCACGGATTTGCGAAGTGATCCGGTATTCCTTTCGCTCGATCCGGTTGCCCTGAGCGAACGCAGACAATGGCTTATCTCGCGGCTCGAAAGTCTGTCAGCCGACGAGTTGCGCGACCTGTATCCCGCGCTGCGACGGATGCTGGGTCCGCAATGAAGACCTACGACGCAGGTTGGGCCACCGCAGCGGCAGAAGATGCCGGCGCCGATCAGGCGCTCGACCTTCCGAAGCCCTGGGACACCGTCTTGGGCTCCCTCACCGGGGGGCGATCGCTGCGTCCCGTGCAACGGCTCGCCGTCGAAGAAGCGCAGCTTCTGGAGTCCCGACAACACATTGTGGTCAGTGCGCCAACCAACAGTGGCAAGACTGTGGTTGGCTACATGCTCCTCATTGAAGCGCTACTCCGGAACCAGAACGCACTGCTTGTTGAGCCCTTGCGCGCGCTCGCACAGGAAAAGGCCGATGAGCTCGAAGTCTTGCTCAGCGACCTCAGTCCTACGGTATTTCCTTCCGCTCCAAAGGTCCGGCTGACGACCGGCGACTATCGACTCGAATCGGAGTCCCCTGATTCACCGCCGCCCGAAGCGGGGCACCTTATCGTGGCGACTCCGGAGCGTTTCGAGGCGATTTTGCGCAACCCGTCCAACGCAGCTTGGATCGGAAAACTCGGCGCAGTGGTTATCGATGAAGCGCATCTGATCAAGGACCCCAGGCGGGGCCCCACACTTGAGCTGCTGATTGCATCGCTGATATCGCTGCCAGCACCTCCACGGGTAGCGCTGCTGTCGGCGACGGTAGGCAACCCCGAGCGGCTTCGCGACTGGTTGAATCCTTGCCAGCTGATTCGCTCCACGGCCCGAACACCTCTGAAAAAGGAGGTGTGGGAGTTGTCTGCGGGCGAGTCGGTCGAGGAGACACTCGGCAAGGCGATCGGGCAAATCCTTCAAGACTCCGGCACCTCCGTGCTCGTCTTCGTTTACCGGAAAAACAGCGCCGACGCTCTGGCTAGGCAGCTGACCGACGTCTTGAAAACGCCCGTGCTGTCCTATCACTCAGGACAGTCGGCCAACGACAAGGCTTCACGCAGAGACGCCTTCAATTCCGGAACCTGTCGGTGCGTGGTCTCGACGACGGCACTGGCGATGGGGGTGAACCTACCCGCCACACACGTCATCGTGCGCGACACGACCTTCTTTGGCGTTGGAAAGCTGCCGGTAGACCAACTGCTCCAGATCCTGGGGCGCGCAGGACGAGGTGATCGGGCAGGCACTGGAATCGTGATCGTTCGTCCGGAGGACGAATGGGATGCCGCAGAGTTGGCGAGTAGTTTGAACGAGGAACGGATTGAACCGATTCGATCCTCGTTTGAGCAAGCGCCGGTCACATCCGCAGGCGCGCGTTCCCGCGGCGCGTTGTCGAACGACGCAGCACCGGCAACAGTTGTTGCGAGCTGCCTCAGCCGAATGGCGTCCGAAGGCATGTCCCAGAAGTCGCTTCGCACTGTCTTGAGCAACACCCTCGCTGGTGAAGCGCTCGCCAGCAGGACCGAAGAGGCCGTGAGATGGCTGTCTGCCCAGGAGAGGCACCTTGCCTATGTAGACGAACAGGATCTCGTGCACCTGACCGTTCTGGGCAGGGCGGGGATTCAATCCATGTTGCCGTTAGAGGTGGTGGCCGGCATCGGTCAGCTCGTTCGAGACCTACTCTCCCTTGACCAGACCGGGGGGCTGCTGAAGAGGTGGTCCTGCGTAGATCACTTGCTGATCGTCTCGCTGCTTTCGGACAGGAGCCCAAAGCTGCGCCGCTTCAGTGAGGCCCTCGCCGGGCAGCTTGACGCGTGGCACGAAGCCCTTCCGAACACGGACAAGTCACTGCTCTTTGCGGAATGGATCGTCGGATCGGCGTCCACCTCGAAAGCCGGTGAGCTGTTCGGATCCCTGGGTATCGCAGCTGGTCAGAAGCAAAAGCAAGCCGAAGCGGCTCGGAACAAGGCTTACACGTGCATGCTTTCAGCTGCTGTGATGCATCAGCGCGCCAACGGGGTTTCGATCACCGATCTGGAGTCACGCTGGTCCGTCTCGGGCCTGGCAGGGGTTGAAGAAGCCTGGCGAGACACAATGCTCTGGCTGGTCTCCGGAATCAACAACCTGTTCGAGATCCGCGCCTTCTACCACCACCTCCGGGAACACTGTGAGGCTGACGTCGATCAGATCAAAGACGTCAAGCGCTACCTTAGAGACATTCGGTACCAAGGTTATGAACTGCTGGAGCGAATCAAGCACTGCAGCCCGCTGGGTGGCCTTCTGAGAGGACTTCAAACACTGTACGCCGACCGCGACGGGCAAACGGCCGGGATCGGCACCATTCGCAGACTCGAGTCGGCGGGGATCGAAAGCATGCGGCAGGTGGCGTCCATGTCCGTTAGCGACTTGGTGCAGATCGGGGTGCAGCGGAGATACGCACTCCAGATCAGACGCTATGTCGAGAGACGACTGCGGTAAGAATTCCTTGACACACCTAAATAGCTCGAGGATTCGTGCTGAATGTTACGAATACTTTACGCCTTATCACTTACGCGAAAAAAGGATTGAGACTGGGGCTTACGGAGTTTGTAGCGACGGGGTCTGTCGTAAGCCCCGAGCGAAAATTCTGATTAAGTACGTGACTCTGAGCGCAATGAAATCTGAAAGTGCAATTTTAAGCTTTTGTTCTGGCGGGGCAGAAGCGATTGTTTAACTAACTTGCTCAGTTTTCGACCTCGCTATCTTTGGTGAGGTCGGGGATTCGAAACCACCCACGCATGAAAATGCGTATGCGATTTTAGACGGGAATCCCATAGATATGCCTTACGACCGCTTCAGCCCTTACCAATCATTTCGGACGCCTTCCTCTGTAGCGATCGTTTCTGCTCTAATCTCTGGCGCCGGCGGGAGGCTGTCAAGGCAGTTAGGCTTGGGGGTTGCGATGAACCCTTTGCCGTCTCAGCTTCGGCCCTAAGTCGCTGTGCTTCAGCCGCCCAACGCCCTGCCTCTTTCGAACTCTGGTCGCCAAACTTGCCCTTTTCATAAATCTGGCTCAGTTCCTCGCAAGCACGGACGAGGCCACCCTCAGCCGACCTTCGGTATAGAAACAATGCGCGATGCTGATCTTTCTCGACACCCAGCCCAAATTCGTACTTTATGCCAAGATTAAACAGCGCCGCTGTGTGACCCTGATCTGCCGCTTTGGTGTACCAAAATACTGCCTTCTCATGAGAAATAGGCAGATACTTACCGGTTGATAGTATGTGCCCAAGACTGAACTGTGACTCCGCGTCACCGTTTTCTGCCAGTCCTGACCACAATTTCATAGCTTGCTTCGCCTTCTTGGAATCACTTTCACCCTCGAGTAATAAATCCGCTGCCATTCGGGTAGCCGAGGCATTTCCCCCTTTGGACGCTTTCTTGAGGTGCACCAGTGCGTTCTTTTCGTCCTTAGATGTACCAATTCCATACCGCAGCATGTACCCAAAGAGGTAATGGCAATAGGTATCATTAATTGCCACTCCCTTGCGGAGCCATTCAAGAGCTCTGCCTTGATTCGATACCGTTCCACGGCCAAAATAGTAGTCACAGGCCAACTCCGATATGGCGTCCTCATCTCCACCTTCTGCACACAGCCTGTGTTCACGGTACCGGGTCACGGCCGCAACGTCGAAGGCCCCCGGTTCCAGATACATCCAGCGTGGCTTGATTTCGATACCTTCGGGATCAAATTCCTGCTTCTTCCATGCTGGATCCACCTTCACGGGGAGCCTTGCTTCAAAGTTTAGTGAGTAAATCGATAGAAGGTGGGCACGGGCCGGAGCAAACCCTTTTTCTGCTGCCTTTTGATATAACTCAAAGGCCAAATCAACGTTCTTGTCGATGCCTTCCCCGACTAACAAGCGATAGGCATATTTGTACTCTGCAAGTGGATGTCGCATTTCCACGCCAAGCCTCTCGACAGATATTTTTTCAATCTCATCCTCGGGCAAGTAACGCTCAGCTAACGCATGACCCCACAGCGTCACCTTCGCGGAACGATGCCCTTGCTCTGATGCGAGGATGTACCAATCGATAGCTTCCTCAATGTTCTTCGGTACCCCTTCACCAGATTCAAGCGCTTGCGCCAGAAAGAACCTGGCATCAGCCAATCCCTGCTCGGCAGCCAACCGGTACCAACGTGCAGCCTCGGCATGATTTTGGGACACCCCTTCGCCGTTATCATATTTGACTGCTAGATTGAATTGCGCCTCTAGGTGCCCTCGTTCAGCCGCCTGGCGAAACCAATTTACGGCCCGCGCTTGATCGCGCTCGACACCAAATCCCGCCTCGCACATCCACCCGAGTTTGTTCAATGAGTCGGCATCTCCTTGCTCGGCGGCCCTGTGAAACCAGTGGTATGCAAGTTTGTAATTTGAGACCCCACCAACGCCATCCAGATACATCATCGCCAACCGAAATTGCGCAATCCGATGACCTAGTTCGGCCGCGACAGTTAACTCCCGTATCGCCACTTGGAAGTCTTTCTGAGCGTATGCCTCAATCCCTCTGGAAAATGATGGGTCTGCTTCTTGGTCATCATGCTTCCGCTTGCATTGAGCCAGCGGAAGCAAGTCCAATGTCATCCTGGTCAGAAGTTGTCCCGAACGAGAAAGAACCACGCTATTGCGACTCGCTTCGACCAGTTGCTGGTTGTTATCTTCGATATCCATCAACCCCTCTCACAACTGATCGTCGCTGACAGGCGATCCAGTCAACTCTTCGATTTGACTGGCCAAGTCTTCGGCTTCTCGCTCCAACGTCTCGCACTCTTTCTCAATATCTGCCCGATATTCGTCCGCGATTTCGCTCAAATAATCAGGTCGTCTAGCTGAAAGCTGCGCAAGTTCGTACTTTGGGTCAGAACGAATTTCGTCGAGCGCTTCAAGCATCTCAAGAATCTGAGTCTGAATACTCTCGTACAGTCGTCTGAGCTTTCCGAGTTCCGCTTCGTCTGAAAGATCAATTTGTCCAGCACCAATTTTCCTGGCATATGCCTGAGGGTCGCTTGCGATTTCTCTTAGCTTATCTATATCGCCAGCATCACGCGCTGTTGTTATTTCTTGAGTTAATAGCGTATACGCCTTATAGGCCTCAGGGTCATTAACATGACGGTCTGGATGAAAGAGCTTCACCAGTTTCCTGAACAACGCTTTTAGTTCAGCTTGCTGGTCTTCAGTTAGACTCTTCTGCGAATCTGCTATCTTTGAGGCTTCGTCGTACTCTTGCTTAGACCTTCTTCTCTCGCTTTCATATGCTTCCCTGATCTCATCCAGATCCTCATCGCTCGAAGATATTGAATCCAAGTAACGCCGCCGATAAGTGACCTTCATCCTCAACCGGTCTCGTCTCTGATAAGACTCCTTCAATAGAGAGAACAACCTAGACTGAGTAACAGCGATGGCATTGCATTCTCTCGCATAGATGACCTCTAGGTCCGCCAGCCGTTCTCTCGCAGCGGTTACCAGAAAACGGATCTCGTCGAGTTCTACACTATGGAAGAGAACAATACCGGAGCGCATCGTTCCCCTGGGCTCGCGCGAAGTATTTAGATCTATCGCAGCAGCCGTGAATTCTTGTTGGGTTGGCTCCTGTTTCTTAAGACTTGAAAGGTACCAAGATCCCATACGAGCTGTTCGCTCGTTCTTAGAATTTGATAACCACTCAAGCCATACTCTTAATTGCTGGTCATGACGAGCGTCTTGAAATGATCGCCCTTTGAATTTCCCGAATCCTATTCTTGTAGGAAACCACTCTTCCTCTGTGAACTCTTTAACCCCATTCCAAGAATTGATGTTTCGACCATCTGAAATTGGCCTGAGTACTTTGGCGATCAGATCCACCACAGTCAGCACGTCGCCTAGTGCCGAGTGTGCGCCCCGCTCAGGCAACCGGTAAAATTGCCGCAACGTCTGTAACTTGCAATTACCTGCCGGAACAGGATCCAGCAATCGCTGGGCGAGTTTCAGAACGCAAAATCCTCTGCAACCTATTTGCTGGATTCCGAGTCGCTTCCATTCGGGAATCAGCACGCGATCCCAGTCGAATTCTAGGTTGTATGAAACTAACGGAAGATTTCCCGTATATGCGCTCAGGCCGTCGTAAGCTACCCTCGCTGGCACCCCGTCGCGCTCAAGAATTTCACGCGTATAGCCGTTGATTCGAGACGCCTCCGGAGGAATATCGATATTTTGGTTTATTAATACCTGATAAGGATCTCCAACTGGCTCCCAGCCGGACATTCGCTGCGCAGCAATATCTACAACAAAAATAGGATCGGAAATCCCGTTCGTTTCCGTATCTATCAGGATCCAAGATTTGTTGTCGTCCATGCGGGATTCTTATTTCTGAGGCATGTGGATTC
>SXGS01225696.1_pt1 | contig 20601 bp, 13 predicted proteins | sample 3174681 | NCBI WGS metagenome assembly SXGS01 (sample SAMN11356861, study PRJNA531348) | freshwater metagenome | isolation source: freshwater sample F1-80 | place: China: Fuxian Lake, Yuxi | collected 2017-12-25 | reverse complement strand
GCAGTTGTCGACCTCGTCGGGGATGCGGTCGCGGTCCTGATCGGGGGCGGTGATGAACATCGACCAGCGCCGCTGATCAAAGCCGCCGTCGCCGTCGCCGACCTGGACCTCGAAGTCGATCGTCTGCTCGAAGTGCTCCGGCCCCGGCGTCCAGCGCATCACCTGCCCCTCGAAGGTGACCCCCTCGGGGCCTTCGAGCAGCTCAAACTCCAGCGGGTCCAGCGGCCCGGCCGGGTCCTCGACCGCGATAGTATATTGATATTGTTGACCTATTGACGCCTGATCCGGCGGCTCGGAGGCGATCACGGGCGGCACATTGCGGACCTCGATCCTCTTGACGAGGATCGACGACTCGTTGTTGACGTCGGTCACTTGAAGCGAGACGCTGATCTCATCGGGGCCGTCGAGGGCCTCTCGGGTCAGCGTCACCTGGGGGGTGTCGGCGTCGTCGAACTGGCCGTCGCCGTCCAGATCCCAGGCGAAGGCGACGATGTCGCCGCGCGAGCCCGAGGCGTCCAGCACGATCTCCGCAGAACCTTCGTCGATGGCGTCAGGGCCGGCGATCGAGGCGCGGAAGCGCACGGCGGCGTAATCGATGGCTTGAAAGGTCATCTGCTGCCAGTCGCCCTGGAGGCCGCCGATGTCGGTGGGGTAGAAGCCGAGCCAGACAACGCGGCCGACCTTGTCGCCGCGCTCTGCGACCAGGATCTGCCCGTCGCTGTAGCTGGCGATGAGCTGGGCGCCGGGCAGCAGGCTCGCCGCGCCGGTGCGGTAGTTGTTCGTGGAGACCGACTGGACGCCCTGCATGATCGGGTGCCCTGGCTGATTCACGGTGCCCAGCGTGCCGCTGGTGTAGATTTCCCCGCTCGTGGCCGACACGCACGAGTAGCCTTGCGACCTCCAGCGCCCCTCGATGTCGAAGCTGGTCGAGAACTGCGAGAAGACCATCTCCACGACGCCGCCGCCCGCGTCGACGAAGTCCGCCAGCGCGTTCCCGGCCACGGCCGCCTGGGAGTCGTCGAGGCCGTTGTTCGTCCACACCACGACCACGTCGAACTCCAGGAGCTCCTGAAGCGTCACGACGCCGAGGCCCTGGGCGCGCGTGGTGACTTCGAAGTCGAAGGTATCCTGGGCGTTGACCACGCCGGCGAAGGCGTCCACGGAGTCCTGCGGCAGGAGCAGGACGCGGACTTGGGCGCTGGCCTGGGCGCTCAAGCCCAGGAGCACGAACATCAGGGCGAGCGCCGCCGCGGTAAAGGGCCTGAAAGGGAGCATGATCATCCTCAAAGTCGATGGATCGACCGATCACCGGCTGGTGAACCTGCACAGGATGGTGAGGGTTGGACCAGGGGCGCTCAGACTTCCCTTGAACATAGCCGGGTGCGCTCGGCCGGGCAACAGCGCTAGCGGCGCTCGACGTTGATCGGGACGGTGTCCCCGTTCGGGTTGGCGTCGTCGAAGTCGTTGACGCCCGAGAAGGAGGCCGGCGAGATCAGCGCGATCCCCACCCCGAGGTTCCTGAAGTCGTTGCTGGCGATGAAGGGGCACAGCGACTCCAGCCCCAGGCACATCGCCGAGGTGGACCGGATCTCCACCCCCACCATGTCCCGCTGGTTGGAGCCCGTCAGCCGGACGGCGCTGGCGCTGCCCACCCCGCCGATGGTCGGCTCGGCGTCCTCGATGAGCACGAGCGGCAGATCCCGGCGGGCCCCCGACAGATCCGCGCGGGTCACCACGCCCGTGCTGCCGGGGCGGAAGGAGATCGGCAGGTTGTTGACCAGCACCCCCGGCCCGTCGAGCCTCAGGTGCCCCTCGATCTCCAGGGAGGTCGGCGCAAGGCCAACCTCGATCCCGTCCATCGTCACGATCTGCCCTCGCGGCGCGATGTCGAGGCGCCCGCCAGCCCGCACGGCCAGCGGCCCGAGCACCTGCACCGCGATGAAGAGGTCGTCCTCGGGCGGCCGCTCCGTGACGGCCTTGATCGACGCCGCGCCCTCCAGATCGCCCGAGAGCAGGTAGCCGTCGGGCTGGTGTCGGCTCCAGACGTTCGGCCCGAAGATCGTCCCGGCCGTGTTCGCAAGGTTGTCCGGGTCCAGGTGGTAGGCCGAGTCCCCCTGGTCGATGTCAAAGGTGTTCTCGGCGATCACCCCGCCGGGGTTGGCGCCGATCTGCATCTGGATCGCCACCGTCTGGCGATCCGTCAACGACGCGAAGGTGTTGCCCCGGATCTCCGGGGCCCGCTCGCCTTCGAAGAAGAGCCCAACCCCGTTGTCCTCGAAGCGCACCCCCCCGATGACCTCGGAAGACCCCGACGAGATCACCAGGCCGCGCGCGAACCCCGCGATGATAGCCCCTTCGAGCGACGGCGTGACCCCCTGCGCGCAGATCCCGTCGAGCGCCAGCGGCGCCGTCGCCGCGATCCGCGCGCCCTGCGCGCTCAAGACCCCGACCACCTCGATCAGGCACCCCCGCGGCGGCGCCAGCGGGCCGGCCGACACCCTCGCGCCGTCGACGTCCAGCGCGCCGCCCGGCTCGACGCGGATCGCCAGATCGTCGATGGCGATCTCCCTGAGCGACACCAGCCCCTCGACCCTCAAGAGGCTGTCCCTCCCCCCCCTCAGCGCCACCTCCGAGCTCGCCCCAAGCTCAACGCCCTCTCCGACGACCATCGTGCCCAGGATCGAGAACCCGTCGAGCTCCCCGAGCGGGGCGAGGGTCGCCGCGGACTCCAGATCGCCGCTCAGGTGGACGGTCGAGCGACCCTCTCCGACGTGGCGCGCCGTACCCTCCACCTGCGAGATGCTGTCCGGATCGAGCGTGATCGCCGCGTCGCCCTCGCGCTGCTCCAGCGCCAGATCCCCCAGGGTCAACCTCGCCCTCACCTGCGCAGCATCCACCACGATGCCCCGCGCCTGGATCCCCGCCGTGTTGCGCAAGGCGCCCCCCTCCACCGCCACGGCGGCGGCCTCGTCGATCGAGATGGCTGTAGTATTGTCAACAAATTCAACATCTTCGAGGACAACGTCGCCCTCCATCTCCACCGCGACGCCCACGCCGAGCGAGGCCACCCGACCGCCGCGCCACGTCAACCCGGCCTCGGCCGCGTCGCCCAGCACGAGCCCGACGCCGGCCTGCCCCTGGCCAACAAGGCTCACGCCCAGAGCGTCAAGGCGAGCGCCCTCGTCGGCGACCGCGATCAAGGGCTCCAGCGAGGAGCCCGCCGCAGAGAGCACATCATCCCCCAGCACGACATTGCCCTGGACGATCAGGGAGATCCCAGACCACCTCGCCCCGAGCGATCGCATCCGGCCCTGGACCCGCACGCGCGGGGTCAACCCGCCGCGCAGCCCCGAGCGCACCTCGACCCCCTCGGCGACGACGAGCCGGGAGCCGCTCGGGACGGTGACCTCGTCGCACACGATCACATAGGGGCTGCCCTCAAGAGGGAGCAGGCCGTCGAGGTCGCCGCAGATCTCGGTCGAGGGCGCGGGCGGCGCGGCGCAGATCAAGCCGCCGTCGAAGCAGACGAGCAGGCCGTCGAGGCCTGGGCCCAGGGCGCACGCGCTCCCGAGGCGAGGGTCGTCGTCGATGACCCCGTTGCAGTCGTTGTCCTGGCCGTCACAGGGGATCTCCCGGTCGGAGCGGTCGGCGGCCTCGCACAGGTACTCGCAGCCGTTCTCGGGCGCCTCGTCCAGATCCAGGTGATCGCCCAGGCAGCCTTCGATGAGGCACCGCCCCGCCTCGCAGGCGGGCGTCGCGCCGTCAAGCTCGCAAGCCCTGTCGCAGCCGCCGCAATGGCGCAGGTCCGTGAGCAGATCGAAGCCCTCGTCGACCTGCCCGTCGCAGTCGTTGTCCTCCCCGTCGCACACCTCGGCGCCAGGGTCCGGGGTGCAGACCACGGCCTCGCAGCCGTTGGCGACCTCTCCGTCCTCGTCTTCGAAGCCCTCCTGGCAGACCGCAATGCCGCAGACGCCGTCCTGACAGCTCGCCTCGGCGCGCGGCAGATCGCAGGCGACCTCGCAGCCGCCGCAGCGCTCGGGGGTCTCGCCGACCCCGAAGCCCTCGTCAAAGTCGCCGTCGCAGTCGTCGTCGGCGTTGTTGCAGACCTCTTCGCCTTGCGGGGTGCACTCGGTGGACTCGCAGCCGTTGAGGGGGTCGTTGTCGGCGTCAAAGAAGCCGGGCAGGCACCCGGCCAGGACACACTGGCCGCCGAGGCAGGAGGCGCGGCCCCGCTCGAAGGCGCAGACGACCTCGCAGCCGCCGCAGTGCTCGACGTCGCCGACGAGGTTGAAGTCCTCATCGGCGACCCCGTCGCAGTCGTTGTCCTCCCCGTCGCACACCTCCGGGCCTGGCTGGGCGCAGGGGTCGTTGTTGGGCGCGGGGTTGTTGTCCTGACCCGAAGGAGGGCCTGAGCCGGGGGCGTCCTCGCCGCACCCAAGCGACGAGAAGATCAAGAGCAGCGCCATGAGCGCGCTCCAAAGGTGTCGGTTCATGGGTTGACCGTGGGCTTGTGAAGGGCCACATCAGGCGGCCCCTCTGGAAAGGTCAGACATCGGCGCGCAGGTTCAAGCGCTCTCATGCGCAGCTCCAGGATCGGCGGCGACGGCCAGCGGGAAACCTTCAAAGCGCGTGACGGCCCCCCAGAGCCCAGCGGGCAGCGGAAAGGGGATGTCGGCGTGCAGCAGGGAGAGGGCCTCGAATCGGAGCGGGGCGTCGTAGCTCAGGTCGACGGCCATGAAGGCCTTGAGATCGGCGATGAGGCCGACGCCGTAGGCCTTGAGCAGCGCCTCCTTGAGAACCCAGATGCGCGCGAGCCTGTCGACGCGCTCTTCAAAGGGCAAGTCGGGGTCTTCGAGGCGGTGGCGCTCGATCTCGACGCGAGAGCAGACCCGATCCTTGAGGTAGAGCTTGTCCTGGACGCCGACCTCGAAGTCGACGGCGAAGATCCCGGTCTGGGGGCTCAGCGCGGCCAGGGCCCAGGTGCCCGAGTGGGTCAGGGTGATGGGGTGGCGGCGATCGGCCCAGACGAGCAAGGGGGCGCCGCCGGGTTGCTGCTCGACGAAGCTGCCCGTGGGGGGCCACTTCAGGCTCGGGGCCAGCGCCTGGGCAGCGCGGCGGCCTGCGAACCAGTGCTGACGGCGCCTGAGCGATCGCCAGCCGAGGACCTCATCGACCCTCCGGGGCTCCCGGACGATCGCGCGCAGCGCGTCGAGGTCATCGGCCGGGTCGAGCCCCGCGTCGACGGCGACGATCGTGGCCTGAAGCCAGGGCGGCGCGCAAGGGAAGAGGTCGCGCAGACTCAAGCGTCGGATCATTGCGTCAGGAAGAAGGCTATCCCTGCCCCTGCGGCGGCCAGCACGATGAGGATCACGGCGACGATCGCGGCCACCGGCGGCCCCTTCTTCTCGACGGGGCGCTTGACGATGTTGGGTTTTTCGGGCTTCTCGACGTCGATGGAGACGGGCTCGGCGGCAGGCAGGCGCTTCACGATGGAGTCCTCGCCGATCGTCTCGTCGATGAGCGAGGCGACGACGGACTCAGGATCCATCGAGGGCGCCGCTTCCTCCAGGTACTCCATCCCGGCGTCGGCCAGCGGGTCTTCGAACTGGGGCTTGGGGATGGGGACCACCTCGACCGAGGGCAGATCCTCTTCGTTGATCGGCGGCCGCGAAGGCGCCAGGGGCAGCGCGTCCTCTTCGTCCTCGTCGTACCCCTCCTCGAAGTCAGGATCAGCCTGCGGGGCTTCAAGCTCGTCGCCGTCGGCGTCGAGCGAGGCATAGTCCTCGTCCTCAAGGATGGCCGCCTCGGTCCTGTCGACCTCGGCCTCGTCTTGCGCGCTGCGCCGCTCCGGGCTGCCGCCGAGCAGGAGCGCCTGGGCGCGCCGCAGGCTCTCAAGGCCACCCTGATCCTCGTCATAGGGGCGCGCGGCGAAGACCGGGGGATCTGCCAGCGGGGCGTGGTGCGTCTCAGGCGAGGGGTCATCGCTGGCCTCGTCGCCAGAGCTGAGCGCCCCGTCTTCGGAGAGGTCGACCGAGGCTTCCGGGCCGAACCCGCCCTGGCCGTCATCCAGGGGCTCAGGATCTTCGACCACTACCGCTGAAGCGAAGAGCGGCGTGCCGCATTGTTCGCACATGTCAAGCTCAGCCGCGTTGTCGGCACCGCACGTCGTACAGATCTTCACGGACCGCCTCCTCCCTCTTCGGTGGTGTGCATCTACAAGCAAACACACGCCGATGTGTTCGTCAAACACTTCCTGAGGGGATGGGGCCAGGGGTGCCGGCGATCAACGATGGCGGTGGTAGACGAGGCGCACGGAGGGGGCGTCGCCCTGAAGGACGAGCAGGTCATCCTCGATGCGCTCGATGCGCAGGCTGAAGTCGCGCTCGGGCATCATCAGCGTCGCGTCGCTCTCATCGAGCCCGACGCGGGCGGGTTCGAGACGGTCGCCCTGGTTGACCTCGGCCAGCAGGGCGATGTCGCCGCTGACCGCGTCGTGGCCGAGGAAGACGATGGACATGACGCCGCTTGAGCCGGGAAGCGCGTGGGTCGAGGCGGCCGCGTCATAAGACCAGCTGCCGGGGAGCAGCGCCGCGATGTCCTCGGCCAGCAGCTCTTCTTCAAAGGTGCGGCTTGAGGAGAGCCCGAAGGCGTCCTCGCTCTCGGCGACACACCCCGACATGATCGCGACTGCGGCGAGCAAGGCGGTCAGCAGGAGGTGTGTTGCGCGTTGCCTTCTCATGGGATCCTGGCTGGTGGATGAGCGCCGAGGCTCACCTTCGAATATAACCGGGCATGCGGTGCTGTCAACACGTCCTCAAAGGGCTCGGGCGCCTCTCTCGCTTCAGGGCTCAGGGATCTTGAACTGGAAGAAGCGACGCTGCTCCGAGACATGGATGTTCTGGCTGTGGGGCGTGGTGCGCTGCCCGAAGTGGATGGTGTGGGAGCCGGGCTTGAGGGTGACCTGCGCGGGGCTCTTGAGCGTCCGGCCGCCGACCTGCACCACGCCCCAGGGGGACACGGAGAGCGTCACCGAGTAGACCTCGACGGGCTCCTTCGTCGCGACAGGATCGACCTCGCCGCCTCCCGCAGGCCCTCTCGCCTCCTCGCGGGCCGGCGCTTCGGGCGCCGCCTTGTTCGCCTTCGCCGCTCTGTCCGCTCCGCGCGAGGCCAGCTCGGCGCGCGCCGCCCGCGCGTCCTCCTTGCGCCTGTCGGGCTCGGGGTCGATGCGATCAGGGGCCGCGGGGCTGTCCTGCGGCGCCTCGCCGAGGACGCCGCCGCCGTCGTCGCGCTCGACGCGCGAGCCCGTCGAGGCGTCGGCCTCGGCCGTGACCAGGGCCGAGGCGCCCTCGGCGTCGAGCGCCCCCTCGGCCTGCGGGGTTCCGGCGTCTTCGGCCAGGGCCAGCGACGCCTCGCCTGCAGCGCGCTCATCCAGGTGACTCTTGAGGGCCAGCGCGCCGGCCCCGATGAAGAAGACGAAGGCGCCCAGGCAGACCAGCGACCACAGCGCGAGGGTCCGCCGCTGCTGGCTGGACCAGCCGGCGCGGCGAGCCCTCTCGCCCGTGGGAGAGGGCATGGGGACGGGCGCGCTCAGGGTGGCGAGTGCCTCGTCTGCGGCGCCGCGTTGGCCGAGGTCGCCCGCAGGTCTGGGGTCAGGCAGCGTGTCGGGCTCCTCGCCGAGGGCTTCGAGCCAGGCCTCGTAGAACTCCATCATCGAGCTTGGGCGCGCGTCGCGGTTCTTGGACAGCGTGCGCTCCAGGAGCGGCTGGAGCCGCCTGGGCAGCGGCCGCTGGGTCAGCGACTGGATCATCGGCGGCGGGGAGGTGATGTGCTGGGTGGCCACCTCGATGGCGGACTGCCCGCGGAAGGGCTCCACCCCCGTGAGCATCTTGTAGACCATGCAGCCGAGCGCGTAGACGTCGGTGCGCGCGTCCAGATCGCCGGTGCCGCGGATCTGCTCGGGGGCCATGTAGCTCGGCGTCCCCAGGATCGCCCCCGTCCCCGTCAGCGACCGGGCCTCCCCCTCGAAGGAGTCCAGGGCCTTGGCGATGCCAAAGTCGATCACCTTGGCGAAGTTGTCCCGGCCTGCCCTGCGGATGAGCATGATGTTGGCCGGCTTGATGTCCCGGTGCACCAGCCCGAAGGCGTGGGCCTCCTGAAGCGAGCCGCAGATCTGCTCCAGGATCTCGGTCGTCTCGCTCAGGCTCAGCACCCCGCTGGACTTGAGCCGCTGGGAGAGCGACTGGCCGTTGAGGAACTCCATGGCGAGGTAGAGCAACTGGTGGCTGTCGTCGTAGCCGAAGTCGAAGTAGATGACGGTGTTCGGGTGGGTCAGGTTGCAGGCGTAGCGGGCCTCGTTCTGGAACCTGTCGACGATCTTCTGCTGGCGGGCGAGGTGGGGCCGCAGGACCTTGAGGGCCACCTTGCGGCGCATGGTGATCTGGGTCGCTTCGTAGATCTCGCCATAGCCCCCCGAGCCGAGCATGCGCTCGATCTCAAAGCGGCGATCGACGAGGGTGCCCGATCTGAGGTGATGCGGGGTGTCCATCTCGCGCTACTGGCTGTGGCTATTGAGGTAGTTCTCTGAGCCGCGATAGTAGAGATAGAGCGCCCAGCGTCCCAACGCAAGGGTGTCGGGCACGGTGGCCTCGATCTGGACCTTGCCCGACGCGTCCGTCACGCCGCTGCCCACGGGGATGAAGTCCTCGGGGCTGTTGCGCCCCTTGGGCACGAGGTAGGCCTCCACGCGCTCTCGGGCCAGCGGCGGGCCCTGGGCGTCGGTCAATACCCCGGAGATCTTGAAGATGTCACCTCGATAGATGTTCGAGAGGGCGCTGTCGGTGTCGATCACCAGCGTCGAGGGCATCTGCGTCGGGCTGGCGGGCGCTGGCTCGTCCGGCAGGCCCTCTGGCGTCGGGAAGCTGAGCGCCTCGTCCTCCACCTCGGAGTCGACCTGCTCGTCGGCGCCGGGCTCGGGGTTGGCCTGGGGCGTGTCGCCAGGGCCCAGCTTGGGCTGGGCCAGATCGGGCACCCCCGTGATCGTGTCCAGCGCGCCGTCGTCGTCGATGTCGGCCTCCGTCTCGCCCTGGCCGAGCTGGCGGCTGTAGCTGCGCGCGAAGCTCTCCGGCTGGGTGAAGGGGTCGACGTCCGGGGGCGAGTGCAAGAGCTTGTCCGAGGCGTTGTGGACGTTGAAGTCCACCGCGGCGCCGCCCAGATCGATGCGCAGCCACCCGCGCCGGGGGATCAGCACCTCGACGAAGGCGTGGGCCTCGTTGTGGACGTAGCGCGCCATGATCCCCAGCGCCTGGGCCGTCACGACGAAGGCGAAGGCCCTGTGGCGGCAGACGCCGACCTTGTTGAGCGTCAGATCCAGGTAGATGTCCTGGCTCAAGGCGTCGGCGGGGAAGTCGCGCGCCTCGAAGCTCCGGAAGTAGGCCACCAGGGCGTCGAGCTGCACCGGCAGCGAGGCCGACCGATCGACGCCGATGACCTCGATGGCCGCATCGGCCGACTTCTGCACCGCAGGGGGCAGGCGAGGGCGGTTGCGGGAGGGAAGGTCGCGCACCTTGAGCTTCGGATCCAGATCGCCGCCGAAGTAGCTGGTGTGGGCCTCCATGAGGTAGTTGAGCCGCACGGTGCCCTCGCGCTCGCCCTGGACGAAGAAGTTGTCCGCCGTGTCCTTGCTGAACTCCAGGAAGGTCGGCGGCTCGGTCTGGTAGCGCAGGATCGTCGCCTGGGGCGCCACGCTCGGCAGCGCGATCCGCACGCCAGGGCGCATGTGGATGAGCAGCGATCCCCAGAAGCGCTCGTGGTCCGCGCGCACGGGGCCGTCCTTGATCTCGATCCGGAAGGCGCGCGGGTCGCGGATCCCGAGCGAGTAGTCGTCGTGGACCTCGTCGCGCGAGGCGCCTCGCTTCCAGGGCACCACGGAGGGGTTGAAGACGGTGAAGTAGGCCAGCTCCGAGTCCAGCGTGGTCTGGCGATCGGGCCGGGCCAGCTCCTCGGTGTTGAAGGGGCCGTTGTGCTCGGGGGGCTGTCGACCGTCCGGGGTCTGGGGGGCGCCCTGGGCGTTGACCTCCATCTCGTCGCCGCGGTTCTCGATCGTCAGCGGCGGCGGCATCGCGCCCTCGCGCAGCGCCTCGGCCAGCGCCTCGGGCGGCGGCGCCTGCTCTGGGCCGCCCTCGGCCGCCGCGCCACCCTCGCCGCTGCCGCCGAGGGCGCTGCCGCCGCGCTCCTCCGGCGGCAGGATGAAGAACTCATGCAGGATCGGGTCGCTGAGCGCCACGCCGGCCACCAGCGCGGCCTGAAGCAGCGCCACGCCCCCCGCCCACAGCCACCACCGCTTGATCAGAGGCTCACCCACGCTGCGCTCCCTCGCTCGACCCAGGCCTTGAGGCGCAACACCTCAGAATGGGCTTTGAATCCTGAGCAAGGCGCCTCCCTCCAGCAAGAGCACGCCGGCCGCCGCGCCCTCGTCCTGCGCCTCCTGGCCGCCGCCCTCGTCGAGCAGCAAGAGCACGACACCGGCGCCGATGGCCGCCACGCCGACCCCGAAGAAGAGGTTGGCGAAGAGCGCCTGGCTCTCGCCCTGAGCGATCAAAGCCTCGTTGGGGACCTCCCCGCGCGTCAGCTGCGCGTCGAGGTCGCCCTCGATCTCGCCGGCCGACAGGCCGAAGAAGGCCCCCGCCACCAGCGACCCCGCGCCGACGCCCCAGAGCGAGAAGGCCGCCATGCCCATCAAATCTCCGCCGCTCGACTCGCTCTGCTCGGCGGCGAGCTTCGCCTTGAGCGGCACGGCGACCTCCGACAGCTCCCCAGGCTCGATCTGCACCGATCCGCTCCACTGCACCACGCCCTTGACCGAGACGGCCAGCGGGTAGGCGCCGGGGGCCAGCTCAAGGGGCCGGAGCGTCGGCAGCGCCCCGGCGGGCTTGCCGTCGACCAGCAGCTGGGCCCCTGTGACGTCGGTGCTGACCCGGAGCGTGCCGGGGCTGTCCGGGGCGGCCTGGGGTTCGAAGCGCAGCTTGATCTCCTGCTGGATGGCCGGCTCGATGGCCTCGACCGTCCGCAGGATGTTCGGGCCCTCGACGGCGATCGTGTGCGGCCCGGGGTTGACGTTGACGATGCAGGGCGTCTGGCAGCGCGGCTCCTCCTCGTTGTCCACGAAGACGTTGAGCCCCTCGCGGTTCGCCTCCACCGCGATGACCGCCATCTGCGCCGCGACGAGCTGCTGGAGTTCGAAGAGCGTCTCGAGGACGTCCTCGCGGTTGGGCGCCTGGGGCAGCTCGTCGAGGTAGCGCTTGTAGTAGCTCTCGGCCTCGGCCAGCTGGCCGGCTTCCTTGAGGGCCTGCCCGATGTTGAAGAGCAGCTCGGGCTTGGGGTCGTAGTCGTAGGCCTCCTTGAAGAGCTCGGCGGCCTTGTCAAACTCATTGTTTTGATAGGCTTTCTTGGCGTCCTGGTAGGCCTTGCGCGCCTCGCGCGGGTTGGCCTGCGCCTGGGCTTCCTGCGCGCCCTGCGCCGCGAGGCCGAGGCTCAGCGGCGCCGAGAGCCCCAGCGCGGCGACGAGGGGCAGCCAGGCGCCAAGGAGCCGAGAGCGCCTCTTCGGCGGGGTCTGGATCGCAAGAAGGGGTTGAGGACCGGCGGGGTTGCCCATGGCTGTCCGACTGCTGGGCCTTTGCCAATCCTGCGGGCGAGTGTCGGCTCACCAGGGATCGAGCAGGCCGTCTTCGTTCTTCTTCTTCTCGTCGCCGGCGCTGTCGCCGGCGTTGTCCTTGGCGCCCTCGGACCCGACTCTGGTCTCCAGCACGACGACCATCTTGCCGTCATCCTTGGGGATGAACTCGACGCTCTCGCGCTTGTAGCCTTCCATCTTGAAGGACAGCTTGATGGGCCGGTCGCTGCGGGGCAGGTAGAGGGTGTAGGGGGAGGCGCCAAGCACGGTGCGGCCCTGCGAGACCTCGGCGCCCTCGGGGCGCGTGACGATCCGCACCGCGACCAGCGGGTTCTCCTTGCGCGCGGCCAGGAAGCCGGCCTTGATGCCTGCCTCGGCGGCCTCGAAGGCAGGCCTGGGATCGACGACGGCCTCGGGTGGCCCGTCGGCCTCGACCGCCGCCTTGGGCGGCTTGTCCGCCGCGGCGGGCTGGTCTCCGGGCTGGTCGGCGGCTTCGGGAGCGGACGCGGCCTGGTCGTCCAGGCCGAGCAGGTCCATGCCGCCGAAGAGGAAGAAGCCCACGATCAGCGCGCCGATGATCAACACGACGGCCAGCACCAGGAGGAGGATCGAGACCTTGACGCTGTTGCTCCTGGCCTCGGCCTTGCGGGCCTCGGCCTCCCTGGCCTTGGGCCTGGTGGCGGCCTTGACCGGCAGCGGGGGCCGGACGGGGCCCGTCTCCTGGCTGCGCACCATGTTGCTCATCTTCTGGAGCACGTCCGGATCGAGCTTCATGTCGATCGTCGGATCCCCGTCGTACTCCTCGCCGATGACCGGCGCCGACGAGGGCCGGTAGCCCAGCTCCTCCGGGCTCGGCAGCGGGGGCATGCTCGGGGAGGGATCGTGGGCCAGCATGTAGGCGATCTCGGCGCTGGAGATCGGCACCGTGGGCCCTGAGGTGATGAAGCCGCCCGTGTCCCCCTGCATCGCATCGCCGGCGGAGGCCGCGCCCACCGAGACGCTCACCGGCTGCTTCCAGTTCGACGGGGTGTCCGGCGCCGAGACGTTCAGGCCCGAGGGGCTGGAGCTGGTCGAGGGCGCCGAGGGCGTCGAAGGGTAGGAGGTCGAGCGCGCCTGCGCATTGCTTGGGGCGGAGATCTCGCTCGACGTGATCGCCTTGGGGCGCTCGTCGGCGAAGTACTCGTCCATGAAGCGCGCCAGGCGCTGGGAGGTGTAGCCCGGAGAGACCCGCTGGAGCACCCGCTCCAGATCCTGGTGCATCAACCAGCCGTCGGCGTAGCGCTCGTTCAGATCCCGGGCCAGCGACTTCATCACCACGTTGTTGAGGTCGTCGGGGATCTCGGGGTTGAGCTCCTTGGGCGGCTTGATCGGCGCCGTCAGGACGTTGTTGTAGATCTGGAACTCGTTGTCGGCCTCGAAGGGCAGGTGTCCGGTCAACATCCGGTACAGACACAGCCCCGCGCTGAAGATGTCCGCCCGCGCGTCGATGGGCCGCGCCATCGCCTGCTCCGGCGCCATGTAGAGCAGCTTGCCCTTGATCACCCCCATGCGCGTCTGGCCCAGCTTGACCGAGGCCTTGGCCACGCCAAAGTCGATGATCTTGACGTCCCCGGAGAAGCTCACCAGCAGGTTGTGCGGCGAGATGTCCCGGTGCACGATCCCAAGCAGCGCGCCGTTGTCGTCCGTCTTGCGGTGGGCGAAGTACAAGCCCGCGCACAGCTCCTTCGTCGCGAAGATCGCGTGATCGAGCGGCAGCAAGTACCCGTCCTTGCCCAGCTTCTTGATGATGTGCGCCAGGTCCACGCCCGACACGTACTCCATCGCGATGTAGTAGGAGTCGTCCACGCGACCCAGATCGTAGACCTGGGCGATGTTGGCGTGGTTGAGCGAGACGCTGATGCGCGCCTCGTCGATCAACATCGTAATGAACTCGTCGTTCTCGGCCAGATGCGGGAGTATCTTCTTGATCGCGACCAGCTTCTCGAAGCCGTCGATCCCGGTCCGCATCTTCGCTCTATAGACCTCGGCCATCCCGCCCCGCGCGACTAGGTCGAGCAGGATGTAGTTCCCAAAGTCCATCGGCAGGTTATTGGCCATTCCCAACCCTCGAGGGTCCTCCTCAGCCTTCTGTCGGCGACTTCCGACTCTGAACCTCGCGGTGTCTCCTCGCGTTGACCCCGGCGTGACCCCACGAACTTCTCGATGGCCGGGTTGCGCGTCTGGAAGACCACTCCAACGTTGGCCTGAGGCTAGGACGATCGGAGTCTAGCAAGTGAAGGCGGCGCGCGCAAGCGATAGCCGACCCCTGTCAGCGCGCAAAGCTGACGTCGACCGCGCTGACAGGCCCCTGCGTCAGAGCCCACACCCGATCCAGCGCCCGATCCACCAGGTAGAGGCGGAAGGGAGCCCCAGGCGCACCCACCGGCCGCGCCGAGATCACGATCCGCCGCGCGTCCGGCGCGAAGTCCGCCGACTGCACCTCCAGGCCCTCCGGGGAGACCGCCACAGGCTCCTCCTGCCTCGACGCCAGCACCCACGCCCGCGCCGCGCCGGCCGGCCCCGCCACGAAGAGCGCGTCGAATCCCTCGTCGCTCAACCTCGGGTGGATCTCGCCGAAGCCCAGATCGCTGTCCTCTTGCACCAGCGCCTCCCCCAGCGGCAGCGCCATCCGCGACAGATCGGCGCAGACCCGACACCCCTCCGGCCCAGCGCTGAAGATCAGCGCGTCGGCGTCGTCGGCCACGTCCAGCCCCGTCAGCGCCACCCCGAAGCCCGAGAAGATCACCTCGGTCAAGAGCGCCTCGCCGCCGAGCGAGCCCACCTCCAGCAGCTCGATGGTCTGATCCGGCCCATCGATCTCGTCCAACCCGGACCGGATCACCACGAGCTGATCCAGCCCGATGGCCGGCCTGAAGTCCAGGCCGCTCGGCGACAAGCCCGGCACCGGCCCCTCGATCACCTCGCGCACCCCCTCCAGATCAAAGACCACCGCCGAAGGCTCCAGACCCGAGACGTCGGCGAAGATCACCATCGTGCTCTCCGGCACGAGCCTCGGCCACGAGGGCGCGCGAGCCCCGATGTCCACCCGCTCCAGCGGCCCGCCGTTGGCCAGCACCCCCGGCCGCGTCACCACCAGAGAGGACTGCTCGCCCTGCCGCGCCACGAACGTAATCCTGTCGCCGCCCGGCACGCTGAGCACGTCCGTCGGATCGCTGCCCCGATCCCTCTCCTGCGCGTCGCGGAACAGATCCCCGTCGTCGTCCTCGTCAAAGGCGTTCGGAAGCCTGTCGTCGTCGCTGTCGAGCGGGTAGCGATCGTCGATGTCCGCGATCCTGTCCCCGTCGTCGTCCAGATCCTGCGCGTTGGGCAGCCCGTCGTTGTCCGTGTCCAGGCTCAAGTCCACCGACTGGCCGCCCTCAACCCGCGCGTCCTGCGCGTTGGGCACCTCGTCGCCGTCGATGTCCCCGTCGCACGCGTCGCCGATCGCTTCGCCGTCCAGGTCCGCCTGATCGTCGTTGCGCACCCTGGCGCAGTTGTCGACCAGATCCGGAGCCCCGTCCCGATCGCTGTCGAAGACCGTCAACTCCGCCGTCGTAAAGCACTGCAGCGCGTGCTCGACGAGGACCGTCTCAAAGGGCGCGTCCAACTCCGGGCCCCGCGCCGTCACCACGCTCAAGAGGCTCGCCGACGCCGCCACATACACGCTCTGGGTCAAGGCCCCGCCGACCCCCTCGCCCTGATCCGGCAGCTCCAGCGTGTAGGGCGTCGCCTGGATCTGCCCCGCCACCGCGAAGAGCTTCTCCACCTGACCCTCGTCCGTCCTCGCGAAGTAGATCTGATCGCTGGCCCCGTTGAACGACACCAGCGACAGGCGCTCCCGCTCCGCGTCCAGGAAGAGGCTGAAGCCCAGATCCAGACGCACGAAGGTCCTCTCCCGGGGATCCACCACGTAGACCTGATCCCGCTGCCCCTCGCTGAACACGTAGGTCCGCCCGTCGATCTGGCTGTGGGCGTGCAAACGCCCCATCTGCTCCTCCTGCACGAAGAAGCGCTCCTCCAGAGACTCAAGATCTCCCGATCGACGATCGAGGACGTAGGCCTCCAGGGCCGCCCCATCGTTCCGAGAATATCCAGTAATTACAATGTGATGCGGGAATGCGTAGGTGATCTGCGCCCCCTCCAGCGGGCGCGGCAGCACCGGCCCGAGCCGCCAGTCTGCGCTCTCCAGATCAAGGATCAGGAGGCGATCGGTGGGGACCCCCGGCGAGGAGACACCTGGGGTTGCCACGATCTCGCGCCTGAAGCTGTCAAAGGCCACCGAGAGATCGCTGGCCGCGTAGGGCAGCGGCGGCAAGCCGCCCTGGCCCCAGGTGCGCGTGTCAAGGTCGTAGGCGTCGACCTGGGAGACCGGCTCCCCGGCCTCATCGAGCCCGCCGAAGTAGATCGCCTTGCGCAGCCGGGGCACGAAGGCGAAGGCCCCGCCGCGCAGCGCGCGCGGCGGCGAGGGCCTGTCGACGGCCGCCACGGGCGCGTTGGGGACCAGCGGGCCGGGGCATTGCGGCGCCTCGTCGCAGACGTCGCCCTGCCCGTCCTGATCGACGTCGCGCTGATCGGCGTTGATCAGCCCGACGCAGTTGTCGGCCCTGTTGAGCAATCGATCCTCGTCGTCGTCCGAGACGCAGACCTGACGCCCGTCGTCGAACCACGCGCGGCAGGCCAGCGCCTGCTCCCCCATCCCCTCGCGGGCGCAGGGGTTGAGCCCGTCGCAGGCCTCAAGGCACTGCCCGAAGCCGTTCTCCGCCCCGCAGATCGCGCCATCCGGGCAGTCGGCGTCCACCTCGCAGGCGACCGTGCACAGGCCACCGTCGATCTCGAGCGCGCACTGGAGCCCCTCGGGGCAGTCCGCGTCCGCCTCGCAGGCCGCCCCGATCACCGGCTCGTCGGGGACGTCAGGCTCGGGCTCGACGACATCGGGCTCCGGCTCGGGCTCAGGCTCGACGACGTCAGGCTCGGGCTCAGGCTCCGGCTCAGGCTCGACGACGTCAGGCTCCGGCTCCGGCTCCGGATCGGGCTCCGGATCGACTACATCGGGCTCGGGCTCGGGCTCCGGCTCCTCGGGCACGACGCCCTTGAATCGCTCAAAGTCCGTAAAGCAGGCCGTCGTCGAAAGGAGCGCGGCGACCAGAACCAGCCGCCTTGTCAAGGAGGCACTTGCTCGACTCATCCCTTTATCCTCATCCGCGCCCTCGCCTATCCCAGATCATCGGCAAGGCGAGTGTTCCAGACAGGCTGCTGGCGCTCGTCGACCTGGGCGACCTGAAGCTCCTGGCGCTGCTGGGTGTCGAACTCCTGCATCAACGTCCGAAGCTGGAGGTTGAGGCTGATCTTCTCTCGCGCCAGGATGACCTTGGTCAGCAGCGCCCCCATGTCATCCAACGGCTTGGTCAGGTAGCCGTAGGCGCCGTAGGACAGCGCCAGGAGCGCCTTGGACAGGTTCGGATACTCGAAGAGCATCACGAACTCCGTCCCCGCGCTGAGCTCCTTGCCCTGCCCCACGACCTCGAAGCCCGAGATGTCCATCAGGTCCTGATCGACCAGGCACAGCGGATAGGCGCCCGAGCGCAGCGCGTCGAGCCCGACACGGCCCAGGTGGTGCGCCGTCACGCCGTAGCCCCCCGGCTCAAGCAGGCGCTTGATGCGCTGGATCACCTTGTCGTCCTCGGTCAACAGGAGGATCTCGAATCGGCGTTGATCTTCAGGGTGATCCATCGCGTCGCGGCCTTCATCCTGACGGGTCTTGAGTGGACGCCCCAATCAGGGCGGCTGCTGACTGGCCTGTTTCAGGTGATAGCACGCCGACCCCCACGGCGCAAACCGGCCTCCTCTGCAGCGCCGCCCTCGGCGCGAAACATCCGCCCCCCGCCGACCGATAAGGGGCTGGCCGGCAGGGCCTGGAGGGCTGCGGCCCGACAAGGAGCAAAACCCCTCGACGCGCTAAAACCTCTGGAGGTGCGCCATGATCCAGCCCCCGACCGACCCCGACCTCGCCGCGCGACAGACGCCGACCCTCAGCGGGCCGCCTGTCTCGCCAGAGCGCCTCGCGCCCGACCTCCAGGCCCGACTCTGGCTCCAGCGCCTCTCAGGAGATCGCCCCGATCCCCCCCCGCGGCTCGCCCGTCGGCCTCGCCCGGCGCTGCGCCTCCACCTCTTGCGCCACCTCCAGGGGGGCCTGCTGGCCCTCGGGCTGGCCCCGTGGATCGGCCGCCGCGCGGCCGGGCCCGTGCGCTGGGGGGGCGCGCCGCTGGCGCCAGGGCTCGTCCACCACGGCTCGCTCCGCCACGGCGACGCGCTCCCGATCGTCCTGATGAGGCTGGATGTCGACCCCGGCCGGCTCGCCATCGTCGACCTCGACGGGATCGTCGACGCGCCGCGCCTCGGCCTGGAGGGGGCCTTGTTCGTCAGGCCGGCGCAGCTCGTCGAGCCGCGGGACCTTGCCCTGGCGCTGGGGCTGCGGGGTGCGCTCGACGCCGCGATCCTCGTCTTTGACGCCACGCTCGCCATGCGCGCCGACCGCGCGCGCCAGGGCCGGGCGCTGGTTGAGGCCGTCGCCCGCCTCGCCCCGCGCCCCTGGATCGCCCTCGGCGTCGGGGCCGCCGGCCACCGCGACGGGCTGCTGCGGGCGCTCCGTGGCGCCGGACAGCCCCGGCTGGCCTTCTGAGCGCCCCGGTCGGGGCGGGCCGGCCCCTTGCCGCTGGTCTTCTGCGCCCGTAGGCCCCATCCTGTCCCCGGTCAACCCAGCAGAGGTGCGCCGTGGACAGTGCCCCAAGATCCCTGGTGCTTGTCGATCTCGAAGGGATCCTCGTCGACAGAGCCGCGCGGACACGCGCGGTCGTCGAGGCCGCCGGGATCTACCTCGAATCCGCGTGTTGCATCAGGGACGGCCGCCGCCTCGCCCTTGATCACCACGCCGAGCGCCTGCGCGACGGCGCAGGCCTGAGCGACCCCTGGGAGCTGACCGCCGCCCTGATCCTGTACTTCCTGAGCGCGTTGAGCCCGGCGCTGCGCCCGCCGCCCGCCCGCGCCCAGCGCCTCGCCCAGGTGCGCGCCGCCTTTAAAGAGCTGAACTTGAGGTACGGCGAGCTGCTCGCCCACGGCGAGCGCGACATGGAGCCCTTCATCGACAGCGTGCGGGAGCGCGGCCAGGGCTACGCCGCGGTGCTGGCGGCGCTCAAGCAGGACACCATCGCCGGCCAGATCCTCCACGCCTCGACCCTCTCGCCCGGCCCCATCGACCCCGGCGATCACGTCGGGCGCCTCCATCAGGAGCGCTTCCTGGGGGCTGAGCTCTTCAAGGCCCTCCATGACCAGGAGCCCGAGCACCACGCGGGCCCCGGCCTCATCGATCAGGAGCAGCCCGTCGCCCCCCCCGACGAGCTGCGCGAGCTGGCCCGCAGCTCGCAGCTCGCCCTCGTGGCCCCGAGGCTCGACGGCGAGCTGCGCCACGCGCTGGGGCGCCTGGGGCTCTCCGAGGCCATCCCCGTCGTCGTCGCCGACCTGCCCGTCCACAGGCCCGCTCGACCTGGGCCGCCCGGCGCCGACCCGTGGGCCCTGGAGCGCGCCCGCGCCCTGAGCGACGCGCTCCACGGCGTCGAGACCCCCGCCAGCCGGGTCTTCGTCCTGAGCGAGCGCCCGTCGCAGATGGTGGCCGCCGCCGCCGCGGGCTTCCGCCCGGTTGGCTTCACCACGACCCGGTCCGCCCGCAGGCCCTTGAGCGAGGCCGGCGCCCAGGCCGTCATCAGCCGCCCGACGACCCTCCTGCGCGCCATCGAAGCGGACTGAAGGGCCCGCCCGCCGCCTCTTGTTGAATAAACCTGATCTCCTCAAGTCCAAGCCCCGACGCGCTCGCGCAGGAGTGACACGAGGTGCACGGCCTCAACGCCCAAAGGCCCCAGATGATCAAGAACCTGCCCCCCGGAACTCTCGCCCGCAACCCGAACCGCCGCCTGCTGACCTTCTCCTTCATGGTGCTGCTGGGCCTCTGCGCCCCGATGGCCCTGGCGCCCTCGGCGGCCCACGCTGACACCGCCGCGCACCAAGAGGCCAGCGATCGCGAGGGCCTGTCGCAGATCGCGCACGCCGAGTGGGACATGGACCAGGGCAGCCCGGCCATCGCGCGGCATCGCTTCAGGCGCACGCGCTCAAGGCGTCACTACCACTACGGCGGCCCGACGATCTTCTTCAGCGGCCGAGCCTACCGTCACGCCGCCCACAGCACCTATGTCGATGAGCCCGAGGTCGTCGTCGCCCGCCCCGCACGGCGAGGAGGCCCCTTCATGGGCATGAGCCTGGGGCTCGTGGGGATCGACAACGACATTGGCGCCGAGGGCGGCACCGGCGTGGGCTTCATGGTCGGCGCCCGCGACGACAACTTCGCCCTTGAGCTGGAGTTCCTGGCGGCCTCCCAGCCGGTCGAGCGCCGCGGCGACTTTGTTGAGGATCTGCAGCTCGGCGGCGTGGCCGCCAACGCGAGGATCTACCTGCCTGTGAAGGGGGAGATCGAGCCTTACGGCCTCGCCGGGGTGGGGCTCTACAGCGTTGGCCTCGCGGACGAGCTTGAGGAGCCGACCTTCAATACGGCTGTGAACCTCGGCGCTGGCGTCGACTTCCGCCTCCTGCGCGGCCTGGCCATCGGCGGGCGCTTCGTCCACCACGGCTTCTACTTCGGACAGCCGGCCAGCGATCTCGGCCAGACCGACGACTCCTGGCAAGCCATGGGGACGATGACGGTCTACTTCTAGAACGCTGATTGGTTTGAAACAAAGGTCACGATGAGACTCCAATCAGGCAGCAAGGAGGGCCTGGGCCCTCTCAAGATTCTGGATGGCTGCAACCATGCGCAGTTCAAAGAGATTCTTGCGAACGCCGGTGTATCT
>SXGS01243943.1_pt1 | contig 20607 bp, 11 predicted proteins | sample 3174681 | NCBI WGS metagenome assembly SXGS01 (sample SAMN11356861, study PRJNA531348) | freshwater metagenome | isolation source: freshwater sample F1-80 | place: China: Fuxian Lake, Yuxi | collected 2017-12-25 | reverse complement strand
GCAGCAAACGTCAGCCCGTGGTGGAAGTCGCCTTCCGCCGTGGACCCTTCACCGATCCAGGTGGCGGCAATGCGGTCATCGCCCTTGTACGCCGACGCCATCGCCCAGCCCACCGCCTGCGGATATTGCGTCGTCAGATTGCCCGAGATCGAGAAGAACCCGGCTTCCTTGGCCGAATACATGATGGGCAGCTGCTTGCCGCCCAGCCGATCCGCGCTGTTGGAATAGATCTGGTTCATCATGTCGGTGAGCGGCCAGTCGCGCGCAATCAACAGCCCCTGCTGGCGATAGGAGGGGAAGCACATATCCTCATAGTCCAGCGCATGGGCGGCGGCGACGGCGACGGCCTCCTCGCCCAGCGCCTTCATGTAGAAGCTGGTCTTGCCCTGACGCTGCGCGCGGAACATCCGCTCGTCGAACGCGCGGAGAAGCACCATGTGGCGCAGCATCCGGCGGAGTCGATCGGGCGAGAGCTTGGGGTCCCAGGGACCGACCGCGCGGCCCTCGCCATCCAGTACGCGGACGAGCGTATAGGCGAGTTCGTGGAAGCTGTCGGCAGGCGCAGCGGTGTCCGGGCGGCGCTGGGCACCGGCGGGCGGAACCTCGACACTGGCGAAGTCGACCGCATCGCCCGGCCGGAATTTCGGCTCGGGCACATGCAGCTGCAACGGGGCCAGGTTGGCGCGCGAAATGCCTTCTGGCGGCACGGCCATGCTCTCTCCTCAACGCTTCGCCCGATTCTGCTCGGGTCGTTGCTATCTTTCAACCGGATGACATTTTATTTCAAGCGCCTTTTCGGGGCGTTAGTCGGTTGAACGCGTCGGGTGGTAGCGTTTCTCCACTTTCCTCCCCTGTAAGGGGAGGGGGACCAGCGAAGCTGGTGGAGGGGTGTCACCCTATCGAGAGCGGGACACCCCTCCGTCAGGCCTTACGGCCTGCCACCTCCCCTTACAGGGGAGGAATGTTATGTCAGTTCCCCGTAACCGCCATCTCGAACGGCACGACCGGATGCGGGGCCTCGTCGTAGAAATTGACCACCGGCGCATCGGCCCAGGCATAGCGCACGCGCACATCGCTCGGGCGGGCATCGGCCAGCCGCACCTCCGCCCCATTCACCGTCGCATCAGCATAACGACAGGCGCTAGCATCGCACAGCTCGAACCCGATCGGAGCCGCCGCGCTCCACGCATGGAGCGCGCCCTGCACACCGTTGAAGCGCAGCACCACCTCACTCCCTGCACGGGTGGCCGAGGCGATCATCGGCCCGGAGGCATTGGCGCGGTCACCCGCCATCAGATGCTGTTCGGCGAAGACCAGCCGCTTGGCGAGTTCGTTCTTGTCGGCGGGGTGGATATCATTGCGCACGCCGATATCGATCGTCGTCGCCAGCGCGGCATGAGGATCGCGCAGCGCTGCCAGACGCTGCGTCTCTCGCAAGGCCGCCCAGCCGCTGTTCTCGATCTTGACCGGCGGCGATCCGAAATCGGCGAGCTGCACGATCAGGAAAGGCAGATCGGGGTTCTGGAACTGCCGCCGCCAGCCGGTCATCAGCGCCGCCAGCCGGTCGCCATAATCGGCGCGACCGACATCGGACTCGCCCTGATACCAAGCGACACCCTTCAACCCGATCGGCCCCAGCGGCGCGATCATGCCATTATAGAGCGTGCCCAAACCCGCATGGCTTTCCCAGGGGCTGCGCGGATAACTCTGGTCGTTCGCCTTGTAGACCGAATAGCGCCACCCGGTGCCGAGCGGGATCGGCGAACCGCCTGCGGGGGTGAACTGGATATGGTCGGCGGGGCCGAACATGCCGCCCGGACCATAGGTGTCGCCCAGCCCGACGACGATCTCGTTATGCCCCTTCTTCAGCGCCGAGCGCGGCACGGTATAGCGCCGCCAGTCGCCCCAGCCGAAGGTCGCGCCGACCACCACGCCATTGACCCAGACGGTATCAAGCTCGTCGATCCCCGCCAGCTCGATCACCCCGTCGCCGGTCGGTGCCTGGGCCAAGTCGAAGCCCTGCCGGAACCACACCAGCCCGTTATAGTCGGCGAGTGCGGGCACGCCCCATTCCTCCCAGGGGCTGAACTTGGGCACCGGAGACCATGTCAGGCGATCGGGCGCGTTCCACGGCTCCTGCCCGCGCTTGGTCCCGCTCGCCTTGCGCCACCAATCGCCCCAGCGATCGCCGAACGCGCGCAAGCCCGCCGCATGGTCGCGGGCATAGAGCGCCAGCAGGTCGGCATCGGCCGACAGGCCGGGCAGCTTGCGCGCGTCGGTGGCGTCGATCCAGGGCAGGATCTTGGTCCCGCCCCAGCTCGAATCGATCGCCCCCATCGGCACATTCGCCATGGCCGCGAGGTCCTTGACCATCAGATAGCAGGCGGCCGAGAAATCGGCGACGCTGGCGGGCGAAGCGGCGGCCCAGACCGGGCGCTTCTCCAGCGGCTCGTCGGCGGACAGGCCGACATGATGCGCCACGTCGAGCAGGCGGATACGATCATTCGCCGCGCCCCGGACCAGCCCCTCGCCATTCAATGCCTGCTTGGTCGGATATTCCATGTTGGACTGACCCGAACACAGCCAGACATCGCCGACCAGCAGGTCGTCCATCGTATCCGCCGTACCGTCCTTGCCGGTCGCGGCCAGGGTCAGCGGGGTTGAGGTCGCCGCCATCGCGGGCAGGGTCGCGCGCCAGCGGCCCTTGGCATCGGCTTTTGCGGTGGCGCTGTTGCCGCCCAGCGTCACGGTGACGCCCTCGCCCGCATCGGCCGAGCCCTCGACGATAATCGGACGGTTGCGTTGCAGAACGGCATGCGCGCTCATCGGGGTCAGGATACGCGGCCGCGCCTGTGCCATCACCGGCCAGGCCGCCGCTGTGCCCAGCAACAGCGCCCAAGCCATGCGCCGCCCGGCGCCGGACCCCGAATGCCCCATCCGCATGTCATCCCTCTCCTGTGCCCGGCGCATGCCGCCATGGCTCCTGCGACGATCATAAGAACAGCCAAATGATAACGCTATCGGGAAACGGGTATCATATCCTTCCTCCCCTTGTAGGGGAGGTGGCAGGCCGTCAGGCCTGACGGAGGGGTGTCGCGCTATCGAGAGGGGGACACCCCTCCGACGCGCTGCGCGCGCCACCTCCCCTGCCAGGGGAGGAATGGCGTTACTTGGCGAACGTCAGCGTCGCCTGAACCGGGAAGTGATCCGACGGATAGGTCTTTCCCTGATGATAGGTGTCCGTCGTCACCGCCCCCGCCTGGAATCCCCGCAGGAACAAATAGTCGATCCGCCGGTCGGGCGTGCCGGTGAAGTCGTGGAAGGTCATCGCCGGCCCTGCGCGTCGCTTCGCGCTGTCCCAGGCATCGGTCAGCGCGCCTGCGAAACGGCGGTAAGCCGCCGTGTCGGGCCGCGCGTTCATGTCGCCCGCCACCACGACCGACAGGCCCTTCGCCAGCGCGGGCAGTCGCGCCAGGATCAGCGCCGCCGCCTTGTCGCGCGCCTCGGCGTCCTCGTCGCGGTGCGCCAGATGCGTATCCAGGAACAGGAAGCGGTGTGGCCTCGCCTCCTTCGTCTCGAACACCGCCCAGTTCGCCATGCGCGGCAGGTCAGTGCCCCAGCTCTGGCTGCCGACGACCTCGGGCGTGTCGGACAGCCAGAAATCACCATGCTCGACCAGCGTCAGCCGATCGGGGCGGTAGAAGATGCCCATATGCTCATTGGCATGCCCGCCCATCCGGTCGCGGCCGAACCAGCGATAGCCGGGCAGCGCTTTGGTCAGGTCGTCGCCCTGCCGCTGGAGCAGTTCCTGCGTCCCGATCACATCGGGCGCGGCGCGGCGGATCAGTTCCACCATCACCGGCCGCCGTACCGCCCAGCGTTCCGCCCCCTCGTCCAAGGCATAGCGGACGTTGAAGGTCATGACCTTGAGCGGATCGGCCATCGCACCCAGCGGCGCGAGCACCGCCGCCATCATCGCCGTGATCCGCAACATGCGTCGAAACCCGGTCATATCATCGTCCCTTACACCAACCCGCCCGGCCGCCGCCCGAGCCGGCCCCCCTTGGCAAGCGAGCATGGCAACGTCGTGACACACACCAAGACCAAAATCGATCCAATTTTTGATTGAGAGTTATTAGCATTATCGATATTGGCGCCGTGCAAATCGATTGAATGGGGGTCGCTCGGAAATGTCGAAGACAATGGGCCGCGTCATGCTGTTGGCCGGGTGCGTCGTGGCGCAACCCGGCTGGGCCGCGGATCGGCCGACCGCCCCCCTTTCGCCCGTCGACGACAAGACCGCCGCCACCGACGCGCAGAGCGACATTGTCGTCAAAGGCCTGCGCGAGGCGAGCGCCAGCATCACCGGCACCGACGCCTCCGCGCGCCGCTATCCCCAGTCGCTGCGCATCATCGACCGCGCGCTGATCGACCGGCTGGGTGCGACCCGGCTGGACGATACGGTCGAGCTGGCCGGCGGCGTGGCCCGCCAGAACGACTTTGGCGGGCTGTGGGACAAATATTCGATCCGGGGTTTTGCCGGCAACGAAAACAGCGGCCCCGATGTCCTCATCAACCGGTTCAGCAGCAATTTGGGCTTCAACGCCCCCATCGACACCGCCACGGTCGAGCGGTTCGAATTCCTGAAGGGCGCCGCCGCCGCCCTGTCGGGACTGGGCGAGCCGGGGGGCTCGCTCAACATCGTCACCAAGACGCCGACCGCCACCCGCCAGGGTGAAGCCTCCCTCAGCTATGGCAGCTGGAACCGGGTGCGCGCGACCGGCGACATCGGCGGCCCCGTCACCGACACGCTGGCGGTGCGGATGATCGGCGTGGCGGAGGAGGGCGACAGCTTCCGCCGCTACGTCCATACCGACCGGCTGCTGCTCGCCCCCTCGGTCGCGTTCACGCCCAGCGACAGCCTGCGCCTGCTCTACCAGGCCGAGTTCATGCGCAACCGCGCGCCGATCGATCGCGGCGTGGCGGCGATCCGGGGCGACGCCCGCGCGATGGACCGCGCCACATATCTCGGCGAGCCCGCCGATGGCCGCATGACCCAGCGCATGCTGTGGCAACAGGGCAGCGTCTTCGCCGCGCTCTCCGACCGCGTCTCGCTGGAGGGCGGGCTATCGAGCCGCGACGGCTTCCTGACCGGCTATGCGACGCAAGTCGATTTCGGCGCGCGCGGGGTGCAGGCCGATGGCCGGACGATCGGGCGGTCGCGGCGTTTCCATGATTTCCGCTGGCAGGACCTGACCGCGCGGATCGAGATGACCGCCAAGCTCGACTGGCTGGGCCTGTCGCACGAACTCCGCTTCGGGGCCGACCGGGTGCGGCACGGCATGAACTTCCGCATGGACCAGGCGCGTGGGCGGCCGGGCGCGCCGATCCTGACCATCGACGCCTTCAACCCCGTCTATGGCCAGACACTGCCGGTGCCGACGCCGTTCCAGGACCGGCATCATTCCTTCCGCAGCGAGAGCCTCTATGCGCAGGACCTGATCCGCTTCGGCGACGTTACCGCGCTGATCGGGGCGCGCTGGAATAATTTCCGCGAGTCGATGCTCAACCGCATCCGGGGTCTGCGGCTGGAGACGGTGGATCGCGGCATCACCCCGCGCGCCGCGCTGACCTGGGCGGCGACGCCGAACCTGTCGCTGTTCACCAGCTGGGGCCAGTCGCTGCGGCTCAACCCGTCGGACGGCGTCGCCAGTTTTGACGCGGAGAAGAGCGATTCGGCCGAGATCGGCGCGAAATACACGCTGTTCGGCGGCGCGCTGACCGGCCAGACCGCGCTGTTCACCATGACCAAGCGCAACGTGCTGAACCCCAACGCCACCGACGTCTTCGTCAAGACGCAGATCGGCCGCCAGCGTTCGCGCGGCGTGGAGACGGTCGCTGATCTGGCCCTGACCAGCGGGCTGACCGCGACCGGCACCTTCACCTATACCGACGCGACGGTGCGCAACGACAAGAATGCCGCGCTGATCGGCACGATGCTGTCCAACGTGCCGCGCTATCTGGGCGCGCTCGACCTGCATCAGCGGATCGGCGCGGTGACGATCGGCGGCGGGGTGAACCATGTCGGCGCGCGTAACGGCGATCCCTTCGCCTCGGGCTATCGCCTGCCCGCCTATACGACGCTGCGCGCCGATGCGACGTGGCGGGTCAATCCGCAGTTCGACGTGCGCGTCGACCTCGAGAATATCTTCGACACCTATTACATCGCCAGCAGCTATGCCGATGTCTGGACGATGCCCGGCGCGCCCAGGAATGTGCGGGTGACGTTGCGGGGGCGGTTCTGAAATACATCCTCCCCTGCAAGGGGAGGGGGACCATGCGCAGCATGGTGGAGGGGTGTAACCGGTGGCGAGCAAAGCCCTGACCTAACCAGTGGAGACACCCCTCCGTCAGGCCTTTCGGCCTGCCACCTCCCCTTGCAGGGGAGGAATGATAGTCGCTCAGGCGTCGGCCCAGCGGCGCAGCAGATTGTGATACACCCCGGTCAGCTCGACGACCGAGCGATCGCCCTGCCCCTTGTCCGCGCCCAGCCGCTGGATCGCCCGGTCCAGGTCGAACAGGATGCGCCGCTCGCCATCGTCGCGGACCATCGACTGGACCCACAGGAACGACGCGACGCGGGTGCCGCGCGTGACGGCCTCGACCCGGTGCAGGCTGGAGGCGGGATAGAGCACGGCGTCGCCCGCGCCGAGCTTGACCCGCTGTTCGCCGAACAGATCCTCGACCACCAGTTCGCCACCGTCATAGGCGGCGGGGTCTTCGAGGAAGAGGGTCAGCGACAGGTCGGCGCGCATCCGGAAATCGCTGCCGCGCTTCAGTCGCACCGCATTGTCGACATGGACGTCGAATGCCTGACCGCCGGCATAGCGGTTGAACAGCGGCGGATAGACCTTGAGCGGCAGCGCCGCCGCCACGAACAGGGCTGAGCGGCCCAGCGCGTCGAGGACCATACGCCCCGCCTGGATGGCGGCGGCGCTATCCTCCGGCAATTGCTCGTTGCGCTTGGCGAGCGCGGCCTGCGGCCCCGAGGTCGCGTTGCCGTCGACCCAGGGACTGTCGTCGATGATCCCGCGAATGGCGGCGACGCCGGCGGGATCGAGTATGTTCGGAATCGCGATCAGCATGGCGGCAACGCTATCCGGTTCAGAAATTGTAGAACAGGCTGAGCGTCGCCTGCCGCCGGTCGCCGGGCACCGCCCAGCCGCCGGTGACCATACCGGTCGTCGCATTCACATTGTTGCGCACGCCGGTGACGTATGTCTCGTCAGTGAAGTTCTGGACATTGAGCTGCAAGGTCCAGCGCTGCGCCACGGTGTAGGCCAGATAGGCGCGGTGGATCAGATAATCGTCCACCCGGAACTGCACCGGGTTCAGGCCCACCGGCGCGTTGGTCGCGAATGATCCCTGATAGGTCAGGCCATAGCCGACCTCCAGGCCGAAGGGCAGCTTGTAGGTGGTGAACAGGCTGCCCGAATGTTCGGGCGTCTGGATCAGCCGGCTGCCCGCCTGCGGATCGACGATGCCGGCCGCCTTGTCGCGGTTGGAGATGCTCTGGCGGACCTTGCCGTCGAGATAGGTGTAGTTGGCGAAGATCGTCCAGGCCGGGGTGATCGCGCCCGATGCGCCCAGCGCGATGCCGTCCACCCGGCTGCGTCCGTCGAGTACCTGCAGATTGGCGGGCAGCGACGGATCGTTGGAGGGCACGCGGTAATTGGTGCGCTCGTTGCGGAAGACGGCGGCGGTCAACTCCAGCCGGCGGTCGAACAGCCCGGCCTTCACGCCGACCTCGTAATTCTTCGCGGTTTCGGGCGCGACGGCGCAGGGGTTGGCGGCGGTCGCCGAGGCCGGCACGCCGCAACCGAGCCGGACGGTCGTCGAGGACGGCGTCCTGGCATTGCCATAGCCGGCATAGACGCTGACATTCTCGACCGGGTGGAACACGCCCCCGACCCGCCACGAGAACAGCCGTTCGCGACTGACCTGTGGCTGCGTCGCCAGCGTGTTCACCGCCGCCGCAGCCAGCGGCAGCGACCGGAAGTTCGCCTCCTGATACTCCCAGCGCACGCCGCCGTTCAGCTCGAAGAAGCGGTTCAGCTCCAGCGTGTCAAAGGCATAGACCGCGATGTTGCGCGTCTCGCTGCGCGACTGGGCGGTGGTGACGAAGTTGATCGGCCCGGCATAGTTGGTGTCGGGCGCGGCGATATTGATGAGGGGCAGCGTCACCGCGCTGCCATCGGCGTTGCGCGGCAGCGAGCCTTGGGTGATCCGGTAATTCTCGACCATCCCCGACACGCCGATGTTCAGGACATTGTGCAGCCCGCCCTTCGCGCCGGCCTCATGCCGCAGATCGGTCTGGTTGTAGAGCAGCTGATTCTCCTGGTTCCGCACCAGCCCGCGCGGACCCGAGGGCAGATAGAAGCCGGCCGGGACATTGGCCGGGCAGGCCGCGCCGCTGGGCTGTCGGTTGGTCGATGCCAGGCAGAAAATCCCCTGCGGTGCCGAGGTCACGCTGTCCTGCTTCACCTGTTGCCAGCGGGTCAGGTTGCGCACGCTCCAATGATCGTCGATCGCGTGGCGGAAGGTGGCGGTCAGCCGGTCGACGGTGATCGCCTGGCGATCGAGATTGGCCATGCCGAAATAGCTGTCGCGCCGCGCGCCCGGCACGAAGCCGTCGATCAGGCCATTGTCGAACCAGGGGATGCCATAGACCGGCGTATTGCGATCCTCCTGATGGACATAGGCGAGCGTCAGGCTGGTCGGCCCGCCGATGCCGATGGTGACCGAGGGCGCGATGCCCCAGCGCTCCATCGTCTCGACGTCGCGGCCGGGTACGTCATTGTGGTGGTACGCGCCGTTCAGCCGCACCGCGACGAGATCAGACACGCGGACATTGCTGTCGATCGCGCCGCGATAATAATTGTCGGTGCCGGCCGATCCCTGGACGATGGTCAGCGTCTCGGGCGTGGGCACCTTGGAGACCAGGTTGATCGTGCCGCCGACCGATCCCGATCCGTTGAAGACGCTGTTGGCGCCGTTATAGACCTCGACCTGTTGCAGGTTGAACGGGTCGGTGCGGCTATACTGCGCGCTGTCGCGGACGCCGTCGATGGTGACGTCGTTGTTCGCCGAATAGCCGCGCAGGTTGATCGAATCGCCATAGCCGCCACCGCCCTCGCCCGCGCCGAAGGTGATGCCCGGTATCGTCTGGAGCACGTCGCGCAGCGTCTGGAGATTCTGTTTCCGGATGGTCTGTTCGCTGACCACGGTGATCGTCTGCGGCGTGTCGAGCAGCGGCGCGGTCGCCTTGGGACTTTCCAGCGTCGCGGCATGCGCACGCTGTCCGGTGACGATCACCGTATCGCGCTGGCCGGCGGCGTCCTGTGCGCGGGTCGTCGGTTCGACGCGCGGCGCCTCCTCGGCCGCGGCGACATGTGGCGCGGTGGCCAGAAAGCCCACGCAGGATAGCGCGATGAACGAATGCGACATGATCTTTTCCCCTTCGATCCAGTCGCTATTGCGAGACAATCGCACTGTCAATGCTATTGATAGTGATTCTCATTTATCCAGAGTTCCCTCTTTTCCTCCCCTGCGAGGGGAGGTGGCAGGCCACAGACCTGACGAAGAGGTGCCCCCGTTGACGCGATCAGCCTTCACTCATGACCGAGTATGCTGTCACCGGCATGCTCGACATGCGTGCGAGTGCGATGGTGCGTCGGGACGTCGATACGACCCGGTCGGCGCGACTGACATGCGGGCTACATAATCGCCCGCTAAGCACGCGCGCGTCGGACCGGCACCCATGCGCCGGATCTGGGGGATCGGGCGCGGATAACGGATGACAGACGGGGCGAAGGGCCGCCGCACCGGCACGGGTCGGGCGCGGGGATGACGCTGTTGCTGGCGATCGCTCTGGCCGGGAGCGTGCAGGACGATCCCGTCCTGGCGGTCGACCTGCCCGCCGGCCCCGTCGCCGCCGGTCTCGACCGGCTGGCGCGACAGGCGGGACAGGCGCTGGTCGCGCGACCTGCGGATCTGGCGGGGCGTCACGCGCCCCGGTTGCGCGGCGCGATGCGGCTATCGATCGCGCTCGATCGCTGGTGCCGGCCGGCGGGACTGTCCTGCCGCCAGCGTGCCGGCGGTATCATCGTCCGCCGCGCCATTCCACGACCGCCCGAAGTGCGCCCCGCCCCGGCCGCCCCGCCCCCCGTTATCGGTGCGGAGGTGATCGTCTCCGGCCGGCGCGGCACCAGCGTGCAGGGCGAATGGGAGCGAAGCTATTCCGCGTCACAGATCGCGACCGTGGAGCTGACCCGCCGCGCGCCGCAGAGTCTGGCCGAGCTGCTGTCGGGCCTGCCGGGGCTATGGGTGGACAATTCGGCCGGGGTCGCGGCGAACACGATCCGCGTGCGCGGCATCCCGCTCGACGGGTATCAGGCGATCGCGGTGCAGGAGGACGGCCTGCCGGTGCAGCATGACACGCTGCCCTGGACCGATATCGACCAGTTCGTCCGCCCCGACCTGATGGTCGAGACGGTCGATTATGTGCGCGGCGGCCCCTCGGCGGTGTTCGCCAGCAATGCGCCGGGCGGCATCCTGAACCTGCGCAGCCGGGCGCCGACTGCGCGACGATCGGCGGAGACCCGGCTTACCCTCACCGACTATGGCCTGGCGCGGTGGGAGGGCTATGTCGCCGGCCCCATCGCGCCGGGCTGGCGCGCGATCGTCGGCGGGATGGCCACCCGCGACCCCAGCGTCCGCCGCATCGCCTCGACGCTGGGCGGGGGGCAGGTGCGGGCGCGGATCGACCATGATCTGCCGCAGGGCGGCACGTTGACGCTGGCGCTGCATCTGCTGGACGACGACACGCTCAACATCTCGTCCTTTCCGATGCGCTATGATCGCGGCCGCCTGTCGCCATTGCCCGGTTTCGATCCCCGGCGGGGGAGCTTCTTCGGACCCGATTTCGCCACGCTCGACTTCGCGGCGCTGGGCACGCGACCATTGGGCCGCAACAACCGCAATCGCCTGGCCATGCCCTCGCTTGCGTGGAGCCAGCCGCTGGGCGCGGGCAAGCTGACCCTGCGCGCGCATTACCGCGCCTCGCATACCGAGCGTTACGCCCTGTCCTCCTCGGGCAGCGCGGTGCCGGCGGCGGACATGCTGACTCAGGCCCTGCCCCGCCTGATCCCCGCCTTTCCCGACACGGCCAGCGTCGCGCTGCGCCATGCGGGCGACGGCACGCCCTTCGCCGCGCTGCCGGGCAATGACCGCGTCACCATCCTCAACCCGGTCGCGGCCGATACCCGGCTGCATGAGGTGATCGCCGACCTGTCCTATTCGCGCGCGCTGGACGCGGCGGGGCATCATGACCTGACGCTGGGCGTCTATAGCGTCGGCTATGACTGGCACTTCGCCCGCGCCGTCGCGCGCGCGCTGGTCGAGGCGCGCGAGCAGGGGCGGCGGCTCGATCTGGTCGCGCTGGATGTTAACGGTCGGGCGATCGGCCGGCTCACCGATCGGGGCCTGCTGACCGCCGGTTCGACCTATGAGGCGCTGGACGGGCGACAGCGCATGGTCGCGCTCTATGCGGCGGACGAATGGCAGGTCGCGCCACGCTGGCGGATCGACTGGGGTCTGCGTCACGAACGCGCGCGCCTGTCCGCCCGGATCGAGCGGCCCGCGATCCGCGACGGTGGCGATCCGGAGACACTGGCCGACGACCGGCTGATGATCGGATCGGGCCTGTGGGACGATCGCCGCCAGCCGCTGGCGCGGACCGCCGCGACCGTCGCGCTGCATTGGCGTGCCAGCGAAACGCTGGGGAGTTTCGCGCGGCTGACCCGCGCGATGCGGCTGCCCGACCCCGGCGTCTTTCGCATCGGCAGTGGCGACGCCCCGCGCGCGCTGACCATCGAACAGGGCGAGCTTGGCCTGATCTGGCGGCGCGGCGCTTTCGGGCTCGACGCCACCGCCTTCGCCAGCCGCTTTCCCAATATCGGCCTGCCCAATTTGTCGCTCGATCCCGCCACCGGCGGGGTGCAGGTCGGGCAATATGACGCGACGGCGAGGACGCTGGGATTGGAACTCGCCGGCCGGGTCGAGCCGATCCCCGGCCTGTCGCTGCGCGGCACCGCGACGTGGCAGGACCCGCGCCTGCTCTCCTATCGCCTGTCGAGCATCATCAACGGCCGCCCGGTCGTCACCGACCTCAGCGGCCGCCTGCCCCGCCGCGTACCGCAATGGATGGGCCGCCTGTCCGCCAGCTGGATCGCGCCCGGCGCCGGCGTCACGCTCGACGGCGATGTGTCGGCGATGGGCCGGCGCTTCGCCGACGATGCCAACACGCTGGCGCTGCCCGGCTTCGCCGTTATCGATCTGGGCGCGAGCTGGGCGGCGACGCCCGCCCTCACTATGCGGCTACGCGCCACCAACATCCTCGACCGGATCGCGGTGATGCAGGGCGACGCGCTGGGCGGCGAGGTCCGCGCCAGCGATGCCGGCGGCGTCATCACTGTTCGCGCCCAGCAGGGCCGCGTCATCGCGCTCAGCGCGGATTGGCGGCTGTGAGCGTCTGGCGATAGGCCGACAGTTCCTGCGCCGCCGCCGCCATGTCGCGGCGGAAGGCGGCATCGCCATGTTCGCGCGCCACCACCGCGCTCGCCGCCAGATAGCCGCCCTCGACCGCGCTCAGGCTGTGCGCGCCGCAGATCCAGCGGCTGTCGCCATAATCGCGCCCGCGCGCCAGGATCGCCTGCGCGCGGTCGGGCAACAGCTCGGCCATGATCAGCGCGAAGCCCCAGCCATGCGCGGTGTGCCCCGAGGGATAGTCGCCATTGGCGATCAGCGAGGGCGTGCGCGGCTCGCAGATGGGCAGGTCGGTGCCGATGAACGGTCGCGCGGACTGCCAATAGGCCTTGCCCGCCCGGATCGCCGCCGACCGATCGGCATCGAAGCGCGCGATCAGCGCTTTGGTCACCGGCAGCCGTGCCCAGTCCGGGCGAAAGCCCAGCGCGCCGGCGAAACGCTCACCCAGGTCGCTCGACACGTCCGCCGTCGCCTGCTGCCAACGGGGCGAGCCCTGCATCGCGCGGCTGTCACGGAACATCTGTGCGTCCGCCCGCGCACGCGGCGAGCCGGCGGCGGGCGGCCCGGGCAAAATGGTCGCCAGGTCCAGCCCCTCGCCCGAGCGCAGATAACCGCTCGTGTCCCGCGCCCCGGCCAGAGCCGACAGCATCATGATCGCCGCCAGACCCGCCCGCCATGCCATCGCCCGCATATTCCGCCCCATGCCCAAGATGTGATCCGTGTCCTCAAGAGTATCGCAAAGATGTAACGGGGACAGCCATGGCCCGACAATTTTGCGGAAGGCTCGACATGGTCAGTGATGTAACAAAAACGCCATAAATGTCTTAAAACTTTTACAAAAATCCTTGTCCCCGTTTGTCGGCCGCCCCCGTCTTCCCCCGCGATCGTCCGCATGGCCGGGCGAGCTATTGGATTTCCTTGGGGGGTATTTCGTGACGAAGTGGACGAAGAGGGCGCTGCTGCTGGCGTCGAGCACGCTGTTCGCGGTGCAGCCGGCGCTTGCGCAGGACATGACCGCGCAGGATGGGGCGCAGGACGCCACCGCGCCGGATCAGGGCAGCCCGACGAATGCGGCGGGCGACGTCGTCGTCACCGGCTATCGCACCAGCCTGGCCGCCGCGCGCAATTCCAAGCGCGAGGCGACGATCATCAAGGACTCGATCTCGGCCTCCGACATCGCCGCCTTTCCCGACCTGAACCTCGCCGAAGCGCTGCAGCGCCTGCCCGGCGTCGCGATCAACCGCGAGGCGGGCGAAGGTCGCCGGATTTCGCTGCGCGGCCTGGGTCCCGACTTCACCCGCGTCCAGCTCGACGGCATGGAAGTGCTGGGCAATGTCGACTCGCCGCAGGACAGCCGTGGCCAGACGACACGCGACCGCGCCTTCGACTTCAACCTGTTCGCCGCCGAACTGTTCAACCATGTCGATGTCGAGAAGTCCTACCAGGCCAGGCAGACCGAGGGCGGCCTGGCCGGCACGGTCGGCCTCTATACCGCGCGGCCGTTCGACCATAAGGGCGACAAGGTGGCCTTCTCGGCGCAGGGCGGCACCAACTCGCTGACCCGCGATTTCCAGCCGCGGCTGACCGGCCTGATCTCGAAGAACTGGGGTGATTTCGGCATTCTCGTCTCGGCCGCCTATAGCCGCCGCAACACCCGCGAAGAGGGCTTCGACACCTATCGCTGGCGCCGCAACAAGGCCAATGGCAGCGACCTGTCGCGCCTGACCGCCGCCGAGCGGGCCAAGATCAATTCGGGCGACCTGCTGTTCCCGCGCGGCAACCGCCTGTCGGTGTGGGACAGCACGCAGGAGCGGATCGGCCTCACCAGCTCGGTCCAGTGGAACCCGACCGACAAGGTCCATCTGACGCTCGACGGGCTGTACGGCCAATTCAAGGGCGACCGGTTCGAGACTCATCTCGCCTCGCGCGGCGGCGGCAGTTCGACCTGGCTGGGCGGCGGCGAGACCTTTGCCGGCACCGTCTATCCCAACTCGCGCGTCAACGCGATCCAGTGGAACGACCGCAACGAGGTGGTCTATCTCGACGTCAGCGGCGGCAAGGCGTCGACCGAGACCCGCGTCCAGAACACCAAGAACATCTTCAAACAGCTGGTCCTGTCGGGCGACGCCGAGCTGGCCGACGGCCTGACCTTCACCTGGCTGGGCGGTGTCGAGCGGTCGGGCTATGCGATGCCGGTCAACGACAAGTTCACCCTGGAAGGGTTCGGCGATGTCATCTCCGACTATCGCGGCGGCACCTATTCGATGGTCAACACCTATAAGTTCAACACCGCCGATCCCAATTTCTGGCACGCCAAGCGGCTGTATGCGAACAAGACCTATCAGGACACGGTGTTCGACAACGTCAAGGGCCGCTTCGACTACAAGGTCACGGCCGACGACACGATCAGCGTCGGCGGCGAATGGCGGCGGTTCGGCAATTCGGGCTATTATGCCGAACAGGACAATATCCTGACCAGCGGCTTCGTGTCGGGCAAGGTCAACGCCAATCCCAGCGCCTATGCGCAGACCTATACCGGTTATTCGGGCCAGGACTGGACGATCGTCGACTTCCCCAAGATGCTCCAGACGCTGGGCATCGACCGGTCGCAATATCTGACCAACAAGCTGGGCGTGTTCGCGGTCGAGGAGCGGACGGGTGCCGCCTTCGTCCAATATGACTGGAACCATATCCTGGCCGGCGTGCCGTTCCGCGGCAATATCGGCGCGCGCTATTATCGGACCACCGTCACCTCGGACGGTCTGGCCAGCGTCGGCCCGATTACGGTGCGCGGCGAGTATGAAGGCGTGCTGCCCGCCGCCAACCTGATCTTCGAGCTGGATCAGGGCCTGATGGTCCGCTTCGCCGCGTCGAAGAACATCAACCGCCCCTCGCTGGGCGCGCTGGCGGTCAACGGCTCGGTCAACAACGACAATGGCAATATCACCGTGTCGCTGGGCAACCCCAATCTGCGTCCCTACAAGTCGACCGATTTCGACATCTCGACCGAATATTATTTCGGCTCGGTCGGCTATGTTGCCGCTGCGCTCTTCTACAAGACGCTCGACGGCTATATCTCGACCCAGACGGTCAACAATGTGCCCTATGCGCAAACCGGGCTGCCCGACAATCTCTATCCGGGCGTCACCGGCAGCACGATCGTCGACAGCTATTCGCGACCCGTCAACCTGCTCAAGACCAACCTGTTCGGCGTCGAGCTGTCCGGCCAGACCGACTTCAAGTTCCTGCCCGCGCCCTTCGACCGGCTGGGGACGGCGGTGAACTTCACCTATGTCGACTCGCGGCTCGATTATTCGAAGATCTATACGGGCAGTATCGCGACCACGCTGGAGGGGCTGAGCAAGTACAACGCCAACGCTACCCTCTATTACCAGGACAAGGCGTTCGACGCCCGCGTCTCGGCCAATTATCGCAGCGGCTATATCTTCAGCGCCTCGCCGGTGCTGACCGCGCTCGGCCCCGATCATGACGTGACCGGGTTCGAGGGCACGGTCTATATCGATATGTCGGCGCATTATGCGCTTACGAAGAACGTCCAGCTGACGCTGAACGGCATCAACCTGACCAACCAGCGCGAGCGGCAATATTCGAACAGCACCAGGCGGCTCTATGTCGTGACCCGTTCGGGCACGACGCTGCTCGGCGGTATCCGGGTCAGCTTCTGATCCCGATGCCTCTTGATGTCCCGCCGCCGCGGGGTATCGAAATCACCGCGCGTCGGCCCCTGGCGGGGTCGGCGCGCGCCGTTTTTCGACAAGGAATGTCCCCGGATGCCCTGCAACCGGCTCTTCATAGACGGGACCGAATGACCGGATCGGCGGCCTGGGTTGTCGAAGGGCGGTCGCGTCTGCTGACCTATGTCCGCCGGCGCATTCGCGAGCCCGAACAGGCCGAGGATATCGTGCAGGAGGCGATCATGCGCGTCATCGAACAGGAGGGCAAACAGGTGATCGAACAGCCGCTCGCCTATGCCTTTCGCGTGGCGGATTCGGTCATCCATGGCCGCGCCCGGCGGCCTGCGCCCGATACCGGGCCGGTCGATGTCGACCTCGCCTGCGCGCTGCCGCTGGCCGACGAGGTGCTCGACTATCGCCAGCGCTTCGGCCGTTTCCAGACCGCGCTCGCCGCCTTGCCGCCGCAACGCCGTGCGGTGTTCGTCGAACGGCATCTGGAGGGCAAGTCGCGCAGCCAGATCGCCGAGGAGATGAACATCAGCGTCGAGGCCGTGAAGAAACATCTGGTCCGCGCCATGATCGATCTGGCCGGCTGTATCGACGACCTGCCCATACGCCTCGGCGGGATCGCGGCGCATGACTGATTCCCTGACACAAGCGCAGCTGGAGCAGGCGGCCGACTGGGCCGATCGGCTCGACACGCTGTCGTCCGACGAACGCGGCGAACTGGGCCGCTGGCTGCACGCCTCGCCCGATCATCGCGCGGCGCTGGCGCGCATGGTCCGGCTGCTGGGCGACCCGGCGCTGTTCGAGGTCGTCGAGCAGGCGCGGCGTGAGGCGGTCCCGCCGCTGCCCGCGATGACCGAACCTCGGCCCGCCCGACGCTGGCCGGCCCGGATCGCCCGTCCGGTTCGCCGGCGGGTGGCGGTCGGCGTCGCCGCAGCGCTGGCCGCCGCCGTCGCGACGCCGCTGATATGGCACGCCGCCGCACCGGAGGAGGCCGCGACCGTCCGTCTCTACGCCAGCGCCATCGGCCAACAGCGGCAAATGGCCTTACCCGATGGATCGGACATGACGCTCGACGCCGCATCGCGCGTCACCATCGCCTTTTCGGACGAGGCCCGCGACCTGACGCTGCGATCGGGTGCCGCGCGATTCGAGGTACGGCACGACGCCGACCGCCCCTTCGCCGTATCCACGCCCGAAGGACAAATGGTCGCGCTCGGCACCAATTTCAGCGTCGATCGCGGCGCGGGGCATAGCGAGTTGCGTGTGTTTCGCGGCCGCGTTCGGCTGACCGTGCCCGGCCAGCCGTCCGTCATCGTCACCGCCGGACATTGGGCGGAGGCCGGAGCCGGCCCCGTCATCGTCCATGACTTCGATGTCGGCGGCTATCAGGGCTGGCAGGATCGCTGGCTGAGCGGCGACCGCATCCGCCTGGGCGACGCGATCGCGCGGCTGGGCCGCTATAGCGACCGTCCGATCCGGCTCGCCGACCCGGCGCTGGCGAACGAGACGTTCAACGGCCGTTTCCGACTGGATCGACCGGTGGAAAGCCTGACGCTGATCGGCGAGCTGTTCGACATGCCCCTCGATCGACGCGGACATGTCCTTCGCCTCGGGCCGAAGCGCCGCGACTGACCAAATTCGACAAATTTTTCCGCCCGCGAGGGCAAATCTTATCTCTTCTGGACAGACACGCCGTGCGTCCGAAACTGAAGTATATATGTTTTCCCGTAGGTTAGAGAGCGACAAACCCCCTAAATCGTTTTCGAGGCTCAACGAAGCCTTTACCGCCTTTCCGCTACGGCTGGTGGCATGACCGACCGTTCCGACCCGAATCGCTATCTCCGCATTGAAGGGCGGCAGGCGGAACTGGGCATGTATATCCATGCATTGCACTGTTCGTGGCTGGACAATCCGTTCTGGCGCACCAGCTTCCTGCTCACCGAGCAGGGCGACCGCGAGCAGATTCACGAGTCGATCCCGCATGTCACCATCGACCTGACCAAGGGGCGCGGCCTGACGCTGACCCGCGCCGCCCCCATCGCCGAGGACAGCCCGCCCCCGCCCGCCAAGGTCGCGCGCATCCGGCCGCCCCGGCGCAAGCCGCGCACCGATGTCGAAATGGCGACCGCGCTGACCGAGCATGCGACCGCCACCGTCTCCCGCCTGTACGGCGAGGCGCGGCTGGGTCATTCGATCCATGTCCCCGACCTGACGCCCGTGGTCGAGGAGATCGCGCAGTTCATCGCCAAGGGGTCGGCCACCATGCTGGCGGTCACCCGGCTGAAGGACGGCGATCAATATACCTATATCCACTCGGTCGCGGTCGCGACGCTGATGATGGGGCTGGCCCGGCATCTGGGCCTGCCCAAGGACGACATCCGCGTCGCGGGCATGGCGGGCCTGCTCCACGACATCGGCAAGATGCAGGTCGCGCCCGCGATCGTCGACAAGGCGGGCAAGCTGACGATCAACGAACTGGCCGAGATGCGCCAGCATCCGCGCTGGGGCTATGACGTGCTGGTGGGGATCGAGGATCTCGACCCGCGCATCGTCGATGTGTGCCGCCATCATCACGAGAAGATGGACGGCACCGGCTATCCCGACGGGCTTCGCGACGACCAGCTCAGCGTCTTCGTCCGCATGTCGGCGATCTGCGACGTCTATGACGCGGTGACCTCGATCCGCCCGTACAAGCGCGCCTGGTCGCCGCACGAGGCACTGGCGCGCATGGCGTCCTGGCAGGGGCATCTCGATCCCGAGATGCTGCGCGCCTTCATCGCCAGCCTGGGCATCCAGCCCTATGGCGCGCTGGTGCGGCTGCATTCCAACCGACTGGGGCTGGTGGTGCGCGAGGGCGACTGCCCGCTGACGCCGATCGTGCGCACCTTCTTCCACATCCCCGACCAGCAGCCGCTGCCGCCCGAGGATGTCGCGACCGCCGCCGACCCGATCCTGCGCGGCGAGCGCGGCGATTACTGGTTCGGCGAGCGCTGGCCTGCCATCTATGACGAGATCATGGCGCAGGCCGCGCTGCCCGATCCGCCCCGGCGGCGGCTGGCGGGCGGCACCGCCTGATCCATCCGGCGACACGCCTTTCGCGCGATGGCGCGGGGGCGGCGGAGCATGTATGGCGCGGAGATGATCCGCCTCAGTGAATTGAAACTGCCTCTCCACCATGCGGACGAGGCTTTGCCCGCCGCCATCTGTCGCCGCCTGCGCGTGACGCCGCGCGACATGATCCGCTTCACCATCGCCCGGCGCGGCCATGACGCGCGCGACAAGAACAATATCCAGCTCGTCTATTCGGTCGACGTCACGCTGAAGAACGAACCCGCGGTGTTGGAGCGCTTCCGCCGCGACCGCGATGTGCAGCGCACCCCCGATCAGCGTTATCACCTGCCCAGCGCGCCGCCGGCCGGCGCCAAGCGTCCGGTGGTGATCGGTGCCGGCCCGTGCGGCCTGTTCGCCGCGCTGATCCTGGCGCAGTCGGGGCATCGCCCGATCATCCTGGAGCGTGGCAAGGTGGTGCGCGAACGCACCCAGGACACCTGGGGCCTGTGGCGGCGCAGCGTGCTGAACCCCGAATCCAACGTCCAATATGGCGAAGGCGGCGCGGGCACCTTTTCGGACGGTAAGCTCTACAGCCGGATCAAGGACCCGCGCCACCTGAACCGCAAGGTGCTGACCGAGTTCGTGAAGGCCGGCGCACCGCCCGAAATCCTGACCGAGGCGCATCCGCATATCGGCACCTTCCGCCTGGTCACGATGGTCGAGAGCATGCGCGCGACCATCGAGGAACTGGGCGGTGAATATCGTTTCTCCACCCGGGTCGACGGACTGGACGTCGAGACCGACGGATTGGGCGAACGGCGGGTGCGCGGGCTCCATCTGAACGGCGGCGGCTATCTGGAGGCCGATCACGTCGTCCTCGCCATCGGCCACAGCGCGCGCGACAGTTTCGAGATGCTGCAGGCGGCGGGCGTCCATGTCGAGGCCAAGCCCTTTTCGATCGGCGTGCGGATCGAACATCCGCAAGGGTGGATCGACCGGGCGCGCTTCGGGCATCAGGCGGGGCATCCGATCCTGGGCGCAGCGGAATATCACATCTCGCACCACTGCTCGAACGGGCGCACCGTCTACAGCTTCTGCATGTGCCCCGGCGGCACGGTGGTCGCCGCGACCAGCGAAGAGGGGCGCGTCGCGACCAACGGCATGAGCCAATATTCGCGCCACGAGCGCAACGCCAATTCGGGCTTCGTCGGCGCGATCGATCCGGAGCGCGACTATCCCGGTGATC
>SXGS01271487.1_pt1 | contig 20608 bp, 15 predicted proteins | sample 3174681 | NCBI WGS metagenome assembly SXGS01 (sample SAMN11356861, study PRJNA531348) | freshwater metagenome | isolation source: freshwater sample F1-80 | place: China: Fuxian Lake, Yuxi | collected 2017-12-25 | reverse complement strand
GTGACCGTCTGGCACTTGCAGTCCGACGACAGCCCTGCCGCAACCGAATTGAAAACCACCTTGATCCGCTTCAGTGGCCGACAAACCAAACGCACACGCCCGCACACCGCCCCCGCATTGCTGGCCGGACTGTGCGTTGTATTGACGATGCTGGACTATCTCGAACACCATGATCTCAGTGACCTCAAACAACTCGTTCGTGACGTCTCGTTACCATTCCCCATCCTCAAGTGCGGATAGTTGTGTAGATACCAATGAGCTTATCTCATCAGTGATTGTCATTTTTCGCCCTTCATTTTTCGCCAGCTCATGTGAGCCCCCGGGCGGCTGGCGGAAAATGAAGGGCAAAGAATGGAAGCGTGACGTTCGGGAAATCAGCCCTTGACGAGAAACAAGTTTAACACTTGAAAGCCCGTGAGATGGCCGTACCGCGACCGTTAGGGAGCGGCCTGATTTCGACACAGGCCGCTCCCTAACGGTCGCGGTACGGTTTTCAAACCGCTTCAATGAAAACTCGCAACACTTCCTCTTCACCGGAGTTTACTCATGCCAGGAATCACCGTTGCCGTGCTGACCAATGTGGGAGGCGCTCATCTCGATGCGTATCTCGCGGGACTGACCGTGACTGAGGGAGTTGACGCGGTCGTGGTAGCTGATCCCAGCGGTGCCAGCGAAGAATCGGCTCGCAAAACGCTTGGCGCGAAGTTGAAGAGTTTCGAGAAAGACCACGTCAAAGCGCTGGCCGATCATCAACCGGCAATGGCGCTGGTCACGCTGGAAGCGATCCAGTCTCCGCCGGTCATCAAGGCCGCGCTGGAAGCGAACTGTCATGTGCTGGCGGAGAAGCCGTCCTGTGTGCGCGCCGAAGATTTCGAACCGCTGGTCACGCTGGCCGACATGAAGCATCGACATCTGAGTTTGGCTCTGGCCAATCGGCTGCTGGGCACCGTCCAGGCGGCGAAGAAGCTGATTCATTCCGGGCAGATCGGAAAGATCTACGGCTGCGAACTGCATATCGTCGCCGATCAGACGCGACTGAAGAGTCCGACCTATCACCAATCCTGGTTCGCCGATCGCGCGCGATCTGGCGGCGGACATCTGATTTGGCTCGGCATTCATTGGCTCGATCTGGCGATGTTCATGACCGGTTCCAAGATTGTGGAGGCAACCGGCTTCACGGGGATCGTCGGCGGGCAACCGCTCAAAGCCGAGGACTCGGCCGCGATGGCGCTGCGGTTCGACAACGGCAGCTTCGGCACAATGACCAGCGGCTATTACCTCGATCGTGGCTATCACTCGCACATCAAGATTTGGGGCTCGCACGGCTGGGTACAACTCGACCCACACGGCGGCGAGCCGTTGCAGTGGTACAGCACGAAAGACACGCCACCACAGATCAAGAAACACGAAGGCCCGGCCGAGCAAGGGAGCTACACGCCGCTCGTGCGAGCCTGTGTCCGAGCCGCTCAAGGTCTCGAACCGCCAACACTCACGGGAGCCGAAAGCCTGCACGCACTGAAGACCGTCTTCGCCTGCTACCGAGCCGCCGAGACCGGCCACTCACAGAAGGTGACGTAACTGTTTCGTGCGACGTCACACCGTCACCGCACTTCCTTCGCGTCCTCTGCGACCTTCTGTTCAATCCAATTTGTTTTTGAACAGAAGGTCGCAGAGGACGCGAAGGAGGTGAGACTGGTCCGGCCGTTGTTCGCGGATATGCTGCTGCTTTGATATTCGCGATGGTTTTCTGGCGTACTATTTGGGGCTCTTCGCCATCCGTGTTGAAAACGAATTCGTGAGCCGCAAGGCGCTAGCCGCGGGTCGATGAAAAGAACCCGCGGCTAGCGTCTTGCGGCTCACTGGCCCTGAAATCACCACGGATGGCGGAGAGCCCTATTTGGGAGGAATACGATGGCTCGCCTCGGTGTGTGCGCGATGTTGGTGGTCGGCTTGTTGGTCGCTGGAGTTCAAGCTCAGCCGGCCGTTGAAGGTTGGACGCCGGAGTTGATGTTGAAGGTGCGGCGCATCGCGAGCGTGCGGCCGTCGCCGGATGGGCGGCGCGTGGCCTACACGGTTGCCGAAGCGGAGATGACCGAGGATCGCAGCGAATTCGTTTCGCAGATTTGGGTCGCGAACTCGGACGGCAGCGATGCAACGCAGATGACGTTTGCCACGAAGTCGTCCACGAACCCCATGTGGTCGCCGGACGGAAAGTTTCTCGCGTTCACGTCGGATCGTTCGGGGAAGACCAATCTGTTTCGGCTGCGCGTCGCCGGAGGCGAGGCCGAACAGCTCAGCGATGTGAAATCAGGAGTCGGTGCGTTCGCGTGGAGTCCCGATGGTCAGCAGATCGCGTTCGTTATGAACGATCCGCCGACCGATGCCGACGAGAAGGCGGCGAAGTTGAAGGATGACTCGCGCTGGATGGACCGCGATTACAAAATGGATCGGCTGTATTTGATCTCGGTCGCCAAGGACAAAGAGGGCAAACGCGTTTCACGCTTGCTGACGCCGGGTAACTTCACGATCGGCGCAGCCGCTCGACCGGGGGGCGGCAGCTTCGATTGGTCGCCGGATGGGAAGTCGATTGTCTTCTCTCATCGCAAGTCTCCGTTTGCGGATGACTGGACGACCTCGGACGTGTCGATCGTAGATGTGGCGACGGGGAAGATTGCTCCGCTGGCGAAGACTGGCGGTTCGGAGTTCGCCCCGTTGTTCTCGCCGAACGGAAAATCGGTGGCGATGGTCGTCAGCGATGATCCGCCAACTTGGGCCGGCAATTACACCATGCAGATCGTGCCCGTGGGCGGCGGAGCCGTGAAGTCATTACCGGGCACACCTGACCGGCAGCCCACTCTCATCGGATGGTCCAGCGATGGGACGCGGCTTTTCTTCACGGAGACGCACGGGACGTTGAATCGCCTGTCCGCGATCAACATTGAGTCTGGCAAGATCGAAGAACTCTACTCTGGCAGTGATTTCGTCCGCGCGTTTGAGCTGAACTCAAAAGGCTCGACGTTTGGGTTCGTGCGAGAAGCTCCGCAGCGAGCTCCCGAAGCGTGTGTGTCGTCGAGTGACAAATTCGCTCCGACTCAGGTCAGCCAAGCGAACCCTCATCTGCCAACCGCTCCGCTCGGCAAGGTAGAGGTGTTGAAGTGGAAGAGTTTCGACGGGCAAGAGATCGAAGGACTGCTGACGTACCCGGTCAATTACCAAGCGGGAACGCGCGTGTCGTTGCTGTTACAGATTCACGGCGGCCCGACAGGCGTCTTTGTGCAATCGTTCGCCGGCAACGCGGGCAATTATCCGAACGCGGCGTTCGCGGCACGCGGGTTTGCTCTGTTGCAGCCGAATCCACGCGGCTCGACCGGGTACGGGCAGAAGTTTCGATTCGCAAACTACCAGGACTGGGGCGGCGGCGATTTTCGTGACTTGATGGCCGGAGTGGATCACGTCATCGAAAAAGGGATCGCCGATCCGGAGCGTCTCGGCGTGATGGGTTGGAGCTACGGCGGCTACATGACCTCGTGGACGATCACGCAGACGAACCGATTCAAAGCGGCGTCGGTCGGAGCGGCCGTGACGAATCTCGTCAGCTTCACCGGCACGGCGGACATCCCTGGCTTCCTGCGCGATTATCTCGGCGGCGAACCGTGGGAAGACGTGTCGCTGTATCGAGCCCGTTCGCCGGTGTTTCAGGCTAAAGGTGTCACGACCAAGACGCTCGTCCAACACGGCGAAGCCGACGTGCGTGTGCCAGTCACACAGGGCTATGAGTTCTACAACGCGCTCAAGCAACAAGGCGCGCCGGTCGAGATGCTGGTCTTGCCGCGCCAACCGCACGGCCCGACCGAACCACGCATGATCCTCAAAATTATGCAGACGAATCTCGATTGGTTCGAGAAGCATTTGGGACGTTCGCAGGTCGTTGAAGCCAGCGATGGCAAATGAAAAGTAACCCGACGCATTAGTTTCGACGTTGGGCATTTCGAGCTGCGGAGCAGCGTAAGCAGATAGCCTTGAGCGTCAGCCCAAGGACTTCGGCCGTTCTCGATTGTGTTAAGCCGCGAAGCGGCGACAGAATCAAAACGTCTTGAATCTGCCGCCGCTTCGCGGCTCAACGAAATCAGTAAACCCGTTTCCGTGGGCTGACGCCCACGGTTACCTGCTGCCGCCGCTCCGCGACTCTCCACTTCAAGACGGACGATTCGGGTTACTTCGTGGTCAGCACACCCAGGCGAAACGACGTCGGGTGTTCTGCCGATCGAAGGATGCGGTGCGTCGCCTTTTGGAAATCTTCTGGCTTGGCCAGGAAGATGTTGGGGACGAACTTCTGCGGGTTGCGATCGACCAGCGGGAACCAGGTGCTCTGAATTTGGATCATCAGCCGATGCCCTTTGGCGAAGCGGTGCAGCACGTCGAGCAATTCAAAACGGATGCGTGTCGGCTGGTTGGGGACGATCGCTTCCGGTCGCTCGAAACTGTTGCGGAAGCGGCCTCGGAAGACTTCGCTGCGGAGCAACATTTGATAACCCGGCTGTGTCGCGGGATCAGGGTTATCCGGGAAAACGTCGATCAGCTTCACGACGAAGTCGGCATCGGTGCCGGTCGTGGAGACCCACAGGTCCACGTCGATCGGGCCGGCGAGAACCATGTCCTCGGTGAAGGCCGAGGTTTGATACGCCAGCACGTCCGGCCGCCGCGCGGCGAATCGTTGGTCGTCGGTCATGTATTCGATGTTCATGCGCGGTGTGATGCTTTCCGAGTACGGTACCGGCTTCGCGGGATCGCTGACGTATTCATCGAAGCTGTCCTTTGTCGTCGGTACGGTGAAGTCGAGTTGCTCTTTCTCGCGCAGAAAGAGCGGCTTCAACTGCGTTCCCTTGGGGGGCCAGGCGTCGAAGGTGCGCCAGGCGTTTGAGCCGGTTTCAAACACGGTCGCCTCGGCGGGGGCCGAATGCTTTTCGTCTTTGAGATACTTTTCGAAGAACGGGAACTCGATCTCTGCCCGATAGAACGCAGCCGTCTTAGATCCGAACCTCGCGCTTCCAAGCTTGTCACCGTCACCGCTGGCCCAGCCACCGTGATGCCACGGGCCGACGACCAACACATTGTTGACCTTCGGGTTCATCTTCTCGATCGCCTGATACGACTTGAACGAGCCATAAAGATCCTCGGCGTCGTACCAGCCGGTCACGACCATCACGGCCGGAGCCACGTTCTTCAGATGCGGCAGAATGTCGCGCCGCTGCCAGAACGTGTCGCGGTTCGGGTGAGCCATCATCTCTTTCCAAAACGAGATCGTCTCCTTCAAGTGCTGCTTGCTGACGTTCTCCATCGAACCGGCATCGAGAAACAGCTTGTAGCCGTCAGGCGTGGCATACTCGACCGGTTTCGGTTTGTCGGTCGTCGGCTTCGGCCGCTCGGTCGCGTTGTTCGCCAGCCAACGAAAAGCATGAGCTAGAAAGAACGCGCCGTTGTGTAGGAAGTCATCGAAGTACCAGTCGCCAACCGGAGCCTGCGGCGAAACCGCCTTGAGCGCGGGATGCGCATCAATCATCCCGGCCGACGCATAGAAGCCGGGATACGAAATACCGTAGAGACCGACTCGCCCATTGTGGCCGGGGACGTTCTTCAGCAGCCATTCGATCGTGTCGTACGTGTCGCTGCTCTCATCAACGTCGGTCGGCTTCTGCTTGTTGGCGACGTGCGGTGTGACTTGAATGAACTCCCCTTCGGAGTTGAATCGGCCACGCACATCCTGATTGACGAAGATATATCCCGCCTTCACGAAGTGCTCACTGGGGCCAAGCGACGCGGCGAACTTGTCGGCTCCATAAGGCCCGACGGCGTAGGGCGTGCGTTTCATCAGCATCGGATAGGTGTGACTGGTATCGCGCGGCAGATAGACCGACGTGAAGAGCTTCACTCCATCGCGCATCGGCACGAGATACTCCTGCTTCGTGTAGTGCAGGCGAATGTAGCTTTCGAGCTGAGAGACCTCCTGAGCGCGACTGCTTTGTGCGGCGAGACTCAGGAACACGAACAACACGAGCCGAACCGGATGACGCATGATGCATTCCTCGCGAAGATGGCGGGTTGACAGATCGCAGCCAGTGTAATGGGCGAGCTGATGTTTTCATGGTCACGGTGATTCACTTGGCGCGGCACAGCCGCCGCAACTAACCCGAAGCGTCAGCGAGGGCGAACGCTCCAGAAAGCTTCGCCACAAATCTAGCCGGCTGAGCGTTCGCCCTCGCTGACGCTGCGGGTTAGTCTGTCCGCAACTCCTTTTTTATCTCCGCGACAAGCCTTCAATCATTGGCAATGCCGAGAGGTGTCTCATGAGATCAACCAAGCGTCGATGTCTGGCAACGTCCGTGGCGTGGATGAGCATTTTGGCACTGGCGTCATGGTCGGCTCAGACCTGAGGGGACGAGCCTCGTGCGGAGAGGCTTGATGCAGACTTCCAAGTTCAAGGCGAATACATCGGCGAAGTCATCAAAGCGGCACTCACGCAAAAGATCGGCGTGCAGGCCATCTCGCTCGGCAAAGGCAAGTTTCACGCCGTGTGGTGGAACGGAGGGCTGCCGGGTGACGGTTGGGACAAGCACGAATCGGCTCCGCGTGAGGGAGAAATCGTCGCAGGAGTCACCACGTTCAAGGCGGACGAACAGACCGCAACGATCAAAGACGGAGTGATGGTGCTCACGACAGACGGGAAGGTCATCGGCGAACTGAAACGGATCGTGCGCAAGAGTCCCGCGCTCGGAGCCAAGCCGCCGAAAGGCGCCGTCGTGCTGTTCGATGGTAAAAACGACGACCAATTTGAGAACGGTCGCGTGACGAAGGACGAACTCCTGATGCAAGGGGCCACCAGCAAGTTCAAGCATCAGAGCGGCACGCTGCACATCGAGTTTCAGATTCCCTATGGCCCGCTCGTGCCGAGCCGCGGCAACAGCGGGTGTTATCTGCAAAGCCGGTATGAAGTGCAGATGTTCGATTCGTTCGGGCTGAAGCCGCACAACCACGAGTGCGGCGGCATCCCCTCGATCAAGGAACCGGACCTCAACATGTCCTTCCCGCCGCTGTCGTGGCAAACCTACGACGTCGATTTCACGGCCGCTCAATTCGCCAACGGCCAGAAGACCAAGAACGCTCGCATGACCGTGCGGCACAACCGAGTCGTCGTCCACGACAACGTGGAACTGCCGCACGCCACCACCTCCTCGCCCCAGCCCGAAGGCCCCGAACCCGGCCCGATCAACCTGCAAGACCACAACAGCGAAGTGCGGTATGCCAATGTTTGGTTTTTGGAGAAGCAGCCATGAATTTGAGCCACCGACGAAACACGGAGAAAGCAATTTGCCTTTGTTTTCCTGATCCGTGTTTGATCCGTGTTTCATCAGTGGCCAAATCGAACTTCGGCGACCATTCAGACAATTGGAGCTTTTCCATGCAGCATACTTCCCGCCGTACCTTCCTGACGAATGGCCTGATCGGAGCGATGTGTCTGACAACTCCGCATGTCATCTCGTGCGGCGCTCTCGCTCAGGGTGATCGGCCTGGAGCCAATGATCGCGTCAGTGTCGCGTTGATTGGCTGTGGGCGGCGCGGGCAGAGCTACATTGATCCTGGGTTGCCTCCGCGGACTCGGATTGTGGCGGCGTGCGACGTGCATCGGGGGCGAGCGGAACTGGCGGCTCGCAAGGTCAACATCACCGAGAAGGACGTCGTGTAGGACTATCGGCGAGTGCTCGATCGCAAGGACGTCGCGGCGGTGATGATTGCGACGCCGGAGCATTGGCACGCGCTGATCGCGATTGCGGCGTGTCAGGCGAGGAAGCATGTGTATGTCGAGAAGCCGCTGACGCTGTGCGTGGTCGAGGGCCGGCGCATGGTCGAGGCGGCTCGCAAGTATCGCCGCATCGTGCAAGTCGGCAGTCAGCAGCACCGGCAACATGGGGAACTGGGGCGGCCATGCGTTCGATCAAGTGCAATGGGCGCTCGGCATGGACGGGACCGGCCCGGTCAAAGTGCTGGTCGATGGCCCGCTGCTCGACCCGCCGCGATACACCGCCCCCGAATCGCGCGAGCGTGGCTGGCAACTCTGCCGCCGCCCGTCGCTCGCGTTCGAGTACGCCAACGGCACTCGCATGGAACTGAGCACCGGCTCGATCAGCGGAGCGATCTTCATCGGAGAAAAAGGGAAAGTCGAAATCCGCCGAGGGAGCGTGCATTCCAATCCGAAGGAACTGATCGAGAACGTGCAACTCCCCGACGGCCCGTCGTACACCGTCGCCCACATCAACAACTGGTTCGACAGCATCGACTCCGGCAAACTCCCCGTCGCCGACGTCGAGTGCGGCCACCGCACCGCGACGATCTTTCATCTTGGCAACATCGGCCGACAACTCGGCCGCAACCTGCGCTGGGATCCCGTCGCCGAAAAATTCCTCGGTGATGACGAAGCCAACCAACTCCTCGACCACCCGCGCCGCAAAGGTTACGAGCTTCCTGAAAAGGTGTAGTGCGGCGAAGCCGCAAGGTAGACGAGTCACTCCGTGACTCGAATCGAGTTACGGAGTGACTCGTGTATTTTGCTCGCGTCTCGGCGACATTTTCGGCGTTAAACGATGTCGCCATCGCCGCGACTTGATTCATCAGGCTTGCAGTTGCTGAGCCTCGCCTTTGTGATGACCGTCCTACGGCGTCGGGGTCAGTCATGTTTGAGGTACATCATGTCGTCTGGACGGCAGTTGCTCTTCACGGTGTTGGCGTTTGAGAGCGAGTTGCTCGACCGCAAGCTGGGCAAGCACCAGCACGAATTGAAGCAGTGTGAGCAGGCAATCGAATCGTTTGGCCGTGGGTCGAAGCGGTCGAGGTTGCGTGATGCAATTTCATCGAAGTGTTGGCGGATGCGATTGTACTGCGGCATCGTGATGAGGAGTCGATCATGAAACCGCGCCTGTTTATCTCGGCAGTGACTGCGGAATTGGGCCACACACGTCAGTTGGTCGCGAATGTTTTGGCGCGGCTGGGATATGAACCGGTCTGGCAGGATCTCTTCGGTCTGGAGCCGGGCGATCTGCGGCAGGTGTTGCGAGACAAGATCGACGACTGCGACGGCCTGATCCAGATAGTTGGCCGCGGCTATGGTGCCGAGCCACCCACTGTCGCTCACGAGTTCGGCCGCTTCTCATACACCCAGTTTGAATTCCTCTACGCTCACGCACGCGGCAAGAAGACGTGGCTCATCTTCGCCGCCGACGGATGCACGCGTGACCGGCCACTCGAACAGTTGGACCTGCCGCACGATCCTGCCCACCTGGACCCGGTCGGGTATCAGACCGAACGGCGGGCATTGCAGGAGGCCTGGCGGCAGCGCTGGCAGGAGCATGTGCATCTGCGGCACGAGGCGGCCAACGACACCGAACTTGAACTGAAGGTCGAACGACTCAAGGACGAGTTCGCCCTACTGCGGCGGCAGTTCCGCGCCTGGCAGCAGAATGTGACGCGGAATCTCGTCGCCGTACTCATCTTGCTCACACTCGTTGCCGGTGGCGTCTGGTGGACTGCCTTTCGCAAACCCGACGAGATGGTCAAGTTGGTCACGCAGGCTGTTGCTCAGCAGTTGGAGGAACTCCAACCCGAACGGATTCGCGAGCAACTCGTCAAGCAGATCGAGGCGACCTACCAGCGCGACCTCACAGAAGCCGAGTCGCTCCAGGACTGGCGGAAGCGGGACGAGGCAAAGCAGGCCGCCGCGGCATCACGCGACCGACGGCTGGGACAGGTCGATGAGTTCCTGCGGTCGATCACCGCCACGATTCAGTCGGGCGATGCCTCACCGGAGTTCGTCGAACTAAACCGCATCATGCGGGAACAGGGGGTCGAGTCGGCCTTAGCTTATGTGACCCTTCAACAATCACGGCTATTGGAACTCGTCACCGCTGAGGACGCGCAACACGAGCGGCAGCGCCGCCGCAGGCTCGCCCCGTTACTCGAAGGCGTGCGACTGCACCTGACGCGCGGTGAACTGCTGCAGGCCGAAGAACTCTGCGACAAGCTACTCGCCGCCGACGCCCACTGGCCGGAGGCACTCCACGAACACTTCTGGACCCAAATTGAGCTGGGCGACCGAGCCTTGCGCTATGAAACGCTTTCCCGCGCGGCAGCTCGGTTTCAATCCGCCCACGCCTCCGCCGAGCAACTTCGGAAGCTCGATGTCACCCACCCGATTTGGCAGCGTGACCTTTCCGCCTCATACAACAGGCGTGGTAACGTACAGCTTCAGTCCGGGCAGGCTACTGAAGCACTGGGGACTTATCAGAAGGCTTTCGAGATCAATCAGAAGTTGTCAGCGGATGATCCGAGCGACGCCCGAACCCAGCGCGAACTGTCTGTCTCGTATAACAAACTCGGCGACGTGCAGCTTCAGTCCGGGCAGGTTACTGAGGCGCTGGCGTCGTATCAGCAGGGTCTGGCGATCCGGCAGAAGTTGTCGGCGGACGATCCGAGCGACGTTCGAGCTTTGCGCGACCTGTCCGTCTCTTACAACAAGCTCGGCAACGTGCAGCTTCAGTCCGGGCAGGCGACCGAGGCACTGGGGTCTTATCAACAAGGCCTGGAGATCCGTCGGAAGTTAGCAGCGGCCGATCCGAGCGACGTCCAGACCCAGCGTGACCTGTCCATCTCGTACAATAAACTTGGCGACGTACAGCTTCAGTCTGGACAGGTGACCGAGGCACGGGGTTCTTACCAAAAGTATCTGGAGATTAGTCAGAAATTGGCGGCGGCCGATCCGAGCGACGTTCAGGCCCAGCGCGACCTATCCTTTTCGTACAACTTTCTCGGCAACGTGCAGCTTCAGTCCGGGCAGGTGACCGAGGCACTGGGATCTTATCAGAAGTATCTGGAGATTAGTCAGAAGTTGGCTGCGGACGATCCGACCGACGCCTGGGCTTTGCGCGACTTGTCCATCTCGTACAGCAAGCTCGGCGACGTGCAGCTTCAGTCCGGGCAGATGACCGAGGCGCTGGGGTCTTATCAGAAGTGTCTGAAGATCAATGAAAAGTTGGTGGCAGACGATCCGAACGACACCCAGACCCAGCGCGACCTGTCCATCGCCTACGAGATGGTTGGCGACGTGCAGCTTCAGTCCGCGCAGGTGGCTAAGGCGCTGGAGTTTTATCTGAAGGCGTTCGAGATTAAACAGCAGTTAGCGGCGGCCGATCCGAGCAACGGCCAGGCCCAGTTCGACTTGTATGTGAGTTTTCACAATCTCGGGGCGACGAACCAGCAGTTGAAGGACCATGCGAAAGCAATCATTTTGTTCAAGCAAGGACTCGCTGTTCTGGAACGCCTGGAGCAGGCGGGGCGATTGCATCCGTCGCAGAAGAAATGGATCGCGATTGTGAAGGAGCGGATCAGGGAGTCTCAGGAACAACTTCCGCAGAACAAGAAATGAGGCACGATTGGCAAGCAAGACGCTCTGCCGGCCAAAACGAGTTTTGGTGTTACGCGGCGAGTTTAGTTTGGCAACCGTTTCGAGAATTACTTGGTCCAGTCACGGTAGGCGAGCCAAACGTCGAAGGCCGGATACGGCTCACGTTTCGGCGACAGCAGGCCCCACGACTTCTCAATCGTGAGCTTGGATTCTTCGCTCTTCCAAGGCAGATCGAACGCCTCAAATGCGACGCCGTGAAAGACCCAGGCCTGCGGCGTGTTCGCGACCTGCGCGATTAATCCCGGCTGCGTGTACGCGGACCAGAAAGCTTGCTGGGATGCCGGCGAATACGCGGGCTTGCCATCGTGTGGAAAGCCCGTCTCTTTGAGCAACACCGGCTTCTTCGATTGTTGGGCCAACTTCAACGCCTCTTCGCGAGCCCAGGCCGCACCCGCTTCAGGCGAGAACTGCGGGCGGTCAAAGACCGGGTGAATGTTCGGAGCCAGGAAGTCGCCGAAGGTGCGAATGAACTCGTGCTGATAGCCGACGAGCGGCTCACTCGTCGCCAACGGCACGGTCTTTGGAAGCTTCTGACGCAAGCGAGACGCTGCGATCATCAGGTCGTCCGCTTCATACCGCTTGAACGTGATCCCCTCGTTCCCAACGAGCACTCCTAAGGCTATGTCCAATTCATACAACCGAGCCAACTCGACAACGCCGTCCACTTCCGCAGCCGACTTCGTGTCCCAGATCGCCAGCAAGACGGCTCGATACTTCAGCTCTTTGGCGAGCGCGACCACTCGCGGCGTGCAGGCTTCGTGATAGCCGTACAAGATCAGGCCATCGAACGCGGGTCGCAGAGCCTCCAGGTCGGCGCGAATCGAACTCGTCGTCAGCCGCCGCTGATTGACCTCTTGCCGAGGGTCCAACTGCGACGGAGTGTATGTCACCATCGTCGCGGCCGGTTGGCTGGTCAGGTATTGGAAGAATGGAAAGCGACGATCTGCTTCCTCTCCCTTCGCGGTGGCAGTCAACGCGGCGAACATCAAAGCGATTCTCAGAACTCTCATCATGCCATCCTCCATTCGTTGAGCGAACCGTGACTTCGGCCGCGAGCGGAATGTATCGCGCGGCCAAGAATGAACCAGGCGAGCTTTGCGAGGTATAACTCCCCCTCCGCTGAATTCATTCATCTTCCGAAACTCCGTTGAAGGAACCAACGACATGCCTGCTTCGAGCTTCCGCGTTTGGCTGTTGACTGTGTGTACGATACTGTCGGTAGGTTCGATGGCCGGCTGGGCTGCGGATGCGTCCGATCGCGGTGTCGGTGATTTTCCCAAGCTGTCGGCTGACCGAGACTGGCCGTGGTGGCGTGGACCGTCTCGCAACGGAGTCGCAATGGCTCCCACCGCACCGACCAAATTCAGCGATACCGAAAATGTCGTCTGGAAGACTCCGGTGCCGGGACGCGGACATTCGTCGCCAATCGTGGTCGGCAATCAGATCATCCTCTCGACGGCATCGAAGTCGCCGCAGGTGCAATCGGTCGTGGCGTTCGACCGTAAGACGGGCAAGCAACTCTGGAAGACGGACATCAGCGAAGGTGGCTTCCCAGAACAAAACCATTCAAAGAACACAGAAGCGACGCCAACGGTCGCCTGCGATGGCGAGCGACTCTTCGCGATGTTCTTTCATCACGAGACCGTGCAATGCACGGCACTCGACTTGAGCGGCAAGAAGGTTTGGCAAGAGACGGTAGGCCCATTCAATCCACGAGCTTTCCGGTATGGCTACGCACCGTCACCGACGCTGTATCGCGATTCGGTCATCGTCTCGGCGGAATTCGACGGCGAAAGCGCGATCACCGCGCTCGACCGGCAATCGGGCAAGCAACTCTGGCGCACGAAGCGGCAGAACATGATCACGTTCTCGACGCCGGTGGTCGCGCACGTCGCTGGCAAGGATCAGTTGCTGATCAGCGGAGCCGGGCAAGTCGCCAGCTACGATCCGAGCAACGGCAAGCAATTTTGGACGACTCCCGGCACGACCGCCGCGACCTGCGGCACGATGGTCTGGGACGGCGACGTCGTCATCGCCAGCGGCGGCTATCCGAAGTCGGAGACCATCGCGGTCAAAGCCGACGGCAGCGGCAAGGTGCTCTGGAAGAATGAAGAGAAGTGCTACGAGCAATCCCTGCTGACTCACAACGGGTTTGTCTATGCGTTGAACGACCGCGGAATCCTGTTCTGTTGGCAAGCCAGTGACGGAAAAGAAATGTGGAAGGAGCGTCTCTTCACAGGCCCGACGAGTGCCTCACCAGTGCTGGTCGGCGGAAACATCTATTGGGCCAACGAGCGTGGCACCTGGTACGTCTTCAAGCCGAACCCGCAGAAGTACGAATCGGTTGCTGAGAACCAACTGGGCGACGAAGGCTTTGCCAGTCCCGCCGTCGTGGGAGGCCAAATGTTTGTCCGCACGGCCGCCTCGTCCGGAGACAAGCGGCAAGAGTGGCTGTATTGCCTCGGACAGTAATCTCACCCAACCGGCGAGCGGGGCGGCGTCAGCCCCCCGGTGTGTTCGTTACTGGGTGCGTTACTGGACCGGGGGGTTGACGCTGCCCCGCTCGCCAAGACGCGAGTGCTGTTCGGAGTGTCGTGACTTGTTCGGGATACTGAGCGGCGACGTCGTTCAACTCCCAGGCGTCCTCGGGCTTCAGGAACAGCCAGCCGGATGAATCCCCCTCTTCAGACTGCGCGTCGGACTCCCTTTGAATGAAGTAAAACTCGCTGGTCCGCACCGCCGCGCCCCCTTCGTGATCTCGCAGAAACAACTCAGAGCGCGGCACGCAATCGGTGTTTAGCAACAGCGGCAACAAACTTCGTTCGTCTTGATCGGCCAATGCCGTGGACGAGATGCCGAACCAGTCGCTCAGCGTCGGTAAGACATCCGCTGGCGTCACCAACTCGGAACGCCGGCTGCCGAGCGAGTCGTGTGCAGCCCCGGCAATTAGTAGCGGGGGATGCACGAGTTCATCTCGAAGGCTTTCGATGTCCGACGGCGTTTCACTCGGACGGTTCACGAACGAAGAGAGTAGTTCCCCTTCACCCACAGCCTGCCCGTGCTGGGCCAGGAGAATCAACACCGGCGGAGCATCGCCAAACAGACGCTCGATGCTCGCCAGCAGACAGCCGAGGAAGTGATCAAATTGCGTCAGCAGCGCGGCATACATGACTTCGATCTCTCTCAGTGCAATCAGGCTCTCAGGAACATCGTCTAACTCGTCGGCATACAGCTCCACAAACTGCGACGCCGCGAGGCCCGGCCAGCCGATCCCTCGCGATTCCAACCAGAGCAGCCACGGAGCCGCGGGTTCGCGGCTCAATTCCACCAATGCCTGCTCGGCCTGATACACCAATCGGGCGAGCGAGGTCTTGTTCAACTCTTCCGCGTCGCCAACGGCCGGCTCGTCCGCTTCACACAGCCAACGCACGGAGACGCCTTTGCGTTTCAATTGTTCGATCCAACGGGAGGTCACGTCGGTAAATGGCGGCTCCTCGACCGGTGAAGCGAAGGAGTGATCGAACACCACGCCGCGTGCAGCTAACCGGTCGAGATTCGGGGTTTCGATCCATTCATGCCCATAGCATCCCAGACAACGGCGGCTGAGTTGATCTAAAGCAAAGACAATGGCACGCGGCGGCATCAGGACGATTTCCTTGAAGGTGAGCGGCATGGCGCTAGCCGCCGGTCTGGATTCGGTCGAAACCGGCGGCTAGCGCCTTGCCGCTCACATGAGTAAAAATCATTCGAACCCACCGAGACTGCGCAGGTACGTTGCCGTTTGCACCGCCGCCTCGCGCGGTCCCATGAGTTCGGCATACGCCTGGTGAATGGTGACAAAGCCGTTGTAGCCGATCTCCCTCAATGCTCCGATGACCGCTGGAAAATGAACGCCTCCCGACTCCCAAATCGGGATGTGCCGAAAACGCCGCATTCCCAAGCACCACGTCTCCAACTCGACTGGCCCCTGCGGATCGAGCTCATGATTCTGCACATAGACATTCATCAAATAGGGCTTTAACCGACGCAGCGTTTCTAACCCGTATGGCTCGCCACACAGCATGAGATTGGCCGGTTCATAGATCAGCCCAAAATTCGAACGCCGGATTTGGTGGAGCACCTCCAGCGACCGTTCGACGGTCTCGAACAACGTTGTCGTGTGACACTGATGAGCCAGCCGAATGTTGCGCTTTGCCGCTTCCTCCGCCGCTCGCCGAGCGTGTTCGATATCCGCCTCGCTCTTCAAACAGACGCGAATCAAATCGCAGCCCAGCGCTTCGGCCACGTCCAGACTCGGCCCGATGTTCCGCAGGCTGTCCGGCCCGTGCTCGTTGTTGAGCGGCACATCGCTGTCCGCTGTGATCATCGACACGCACAGTCCGGCGCGTTCGACTCCGCTCCGCATCTGTTCAAGCTCTGCTCGCGGAGTTCCAATCCCTCCCGCGCTAGCTCTCATGCAGATCGCTCCGTAACCCAACTCGGCCGCCAACTGCACCAGATCTCGAAACGGCACGTTGAGCTTCGTCTTACAAGGAGCCTCCGCGATGCGTACCGATAACGACAACTTCATGACACACTCCTCCAACTTTTCCTCTTAAAGCACGCGCCATTCGAGCTGAGAATAGCCCGCTCGTCCGAGCTGGCAAACGCTGCTGAGCCGTCGTAACCGTTGCTTGACGTTGACCAACTCGACCACCACACTCCGCCCCCTTCCGCCAGTCCCAGGCTGGCGTTGGAGGTGTAGCTCAGTTGGTAGAGCAACGGACTTTTAATCCGTAGGTCGTGGGTTCGAGTCCCACCACCTTCATTGGTTCAAAACCCTCGTTTTCCACGGAAAACCGAGGGTTTTGTTGTTTGGGGATCGAACTGGAGCCGGTCGCTGTGGCGACACGACTAGACTTAGCACGACGCGCGAGCGAGTGGTAATCCTCGGCAAACCAAGTGGTAGATCCCGGCAAACAACTCGTTTGCGTGTCGTGCTAGTGCGTGGAGATCAACCGCCCAGCTTGAAGCATTGGTCTGTCCTGTGTTGCACAGCGTCGACAAACCCACGGTATCCAACGGCGCGAAAAGCATCTCGTCACCGTTTGCCGTTTCCCGTTGCTCCCTCTCATCGCAAGAGACAAACAACATGCACAACTCGCTTCGTCAACTTGTCGCGATTCTGGCCGCGCTGGCACCGAGTCTTGTGATGGCGGTCGATGTCAGTGGCGAGCACATCAATCCGAACTCTAAGTTTGGGAAGGGGGCCGAGTATCGACTCACCGGCAACACGACGTTCGGCTGGCAGACTGGCATGTTGGCGGGGGCGATTGATTTCAACGGTCAGAACTTCGTGCTCGAAACCGGCGGCGGGAATCACACCGTTGTCAGCGGCGTGATCTCGGGCAAAGGGTCGTTCGAATGGATCGGTGGCAGCGTGCCGCAAGTGGGTCCGTCCGTGCTAGGTGGCGAGCAGCCGAATTCGTATCAAGGCCGTTTCACGCTCAAGCGCGGTGTACTCGATTTGGACAAGCCCGCTGGTGTGGATGCCATTACCGGTGACCTCCTCATCGGCACGAAGGATCACGCGCGAATCCGGCTCAAGCAGTCGCAGCAAATCAACGATGCGGCTCTGGTGACGTTCGGAGGTGCGGGGATCAGCGGGATCGAACTGCAAGGACATCGTGAAACGATCGAGTCGCTGTCGATCGAAACTCACACGGAGATTGTGATGGGAGATCAACCTGCCGCGCTGATCGTCGGCGATTGCAGTTCGCGAGCTTGGAAGCTCGACAAGACGCTCACGATTTTTGGCTTCAAGCCAGGCCAGGACAGCGTGAGTTTCGGAAAGAGCGACAAAGGACTCAGCCCGTCACAACTGGCGCGGATCGGGTTCGCCTCGCCAGTGGGACTGCCGGAGGGACTCTACACGGCAACGATCGGAGCTGACGGGCAACTGGCTCCGGGTTCGATTGTGAAGGCGATCGATCCGCCGTTCGATGTTTCGACCACAGCGATTGCAGCCCGCGCGAAGCAATACGAAGTGCCGGGACTCGCGAAGTTGTCCGGTCCAGGTAACCCGTTGAAGGACGGACTGACGATTGCGTTCTTTGGTGACTCGATCACTTGGCAAAACGTATTTCTCAGCCAGATCGACAAGGCGATTCAGTCCGGGATGCCGACGAAGGCTCGAACCGTGAAGCTCATCAATCGAGGCATCAATGGAGGCGGCGTGTTGTCGTTGCGAGATGGATCGAAGGAAGGGGGCTACCCCGGAAACAGCCCGCAAGAACCGTTTGCCAAGTTGCTCGCGGCGGATCAAGCCGATCTGGCGGTCGTGTTCATTGGCATCAATGACGTCTGGTGGCGGAACACAACGCCGGAGGTCTTCGAGGAGGGACTGCGAGACCTGGTGACTGCCGCTGCTGCCAAAAAGACGAAGCTGGTCTTGGCGACGATGACACTGCGCGGCGAGTTGCCACACGGCAAGAACAGCGACGATCCCAAGATCGAGCAGTATTCAGAGATCACTCGCAAGGTTGCTGCGGACACGAAAACCACGCTGGTCGATCTGCGTCGCGCTGCCGTCGCGTATCTTCAAAATCACAACGCGCAGCTTCGGGTCGATGGCACGCTCTACTTCAAACCGTCTGGAGTCCTGACCTACGACGGAGTACATCCCAACGCCATCGGCAACACGTTGCTGGCGAACTTGATCAGCGACGGCATCGTCCGAGCGTTGAGCGATGCGGCAAAGTGATCGACAAGAAAATCATTCCCCAACACTCGGAGGTTTCCGATGCCACGTTTCCTGATGAGTCTGCTGATCCCAGTTTTCGTATTGGCCGCCAGTGCCACGGTGAGGGCGGACGAGCGGGCTGCATCGCGTTGTTATCTGATTGGTAACTCACTGACTTGGGATACTGTGCCGCCGCGGTTGTCTGGCGACGTGCAGTGGCACGTCGATTGTGGGGTCAACTTGCCGTTCATTCACGCCAATCCCGGCCAGCCCTGCGTGAAGGAATCGACGCAGTGGCCGACTGCCTTGCGTGACAAGCAATACGATGTCGTCTCCGTGCAGCCGCATTACGGTTCGACCTTGGCGCAGGATGTCGAAACGATTTCGGCCTGGATGACGCTGCAACCCAAAGCGGTGTTCGTCATTCATTCCGGCTGGGCCTGGCATTCGAAACGTGCGGAGGAATTCGCCAGCTACGCACCGCCGGAGCAAATGACGCACAGCCCCGGCTATGTCCGCGCGTTGGTGGCTGAGTTGCGGCGGCTGCATCCCGGACGAGAGTTGCGTCAGACGCTCATGCAGAACCTGTTGGCGACAATCGCCGAGGATATCGCCGCGAAGCAGGCCCCTCTCGACAAAATCGAAGACCTGTATCGCGACGACATACATCTGACTCACAGCCACGGAAAGTATCTCGCGCACAATGCAATGCGGCACGCGATGGGACAGGCACCATCCGCCGCCGGATTCGAGATGCTCGATCCCAAAGTGAAGCAGTATCTGGACGGCGTGCTGGCCCAACTGGCGACGACTCCGGCGGATAAGGCGTTGCTGGCTCAAATCCTCTCGATCGAGGAAACGGTCGATCGTTCCGCGCTGATCGCGAAGATTTCCGACGCGAACCTGCAACGAAAACTCGCCGACCTGCTGCCGGAGATTCAACGAGCGGCGAAGGTGCGTCGAGGCACACTCGCGCTGGAGGCGGAGATCAAGGAGATTGGCGGCAAGCTGATCTGCACGCCGAGCGGTCCACTGTGGCTCTCTCTGGCGACCGGCGACACCGGCACCGAGATCTTCGACGTGCCGGCCGCGATCGACCTCTACAACGGCAACAATCCGCTCAAGGGCAAAGGGGGACGCAACGAGCGAGTGACCGACGAGTGGCTCAAGCGGCTATCGAGGCTCACGACACTGCGGCGACTCGATCTGGCGAACTGCGTCGTTCAAGGTGAAGGCTTGCAGCACATCGCCGCGCTCACTGGGCTGCGTGAAGTGAATCTGACCCTAACTCCCGTGACGGATGAGACCCTAAAACATCTCGGCGGCCTGACGGAATTGCGGGTCTTGGGGTTGGCCTCAACGCAGTGTACTGGCACCGGCTTCACGCATTTGAAAGCTCTTCGCAAGCTGGAGAGCGTCAACTTTCATTTCACGCCGCTCAACGACGCCGGGCTGCAAGCGATCTCTCAAGTTCCGATTTCTGATCGACTGTGGTTCGCTCATACGCGATTCACGGACGAAGGAGCCGCGTCACTGAAAAGCCAGACGCATCTGAAACGTTGCGGGATCGGCAGCGCCGACAAGGCGAGCTCCGGAGAGGCGGTCGCCGCGCTGACGAAGCTGCCGCTGGAAGATCTCGCTTTGCTGGACAATCAAGCGACACCCATCGGCCTGGCCCACGCGGCCAAGATCGCCACGCTTCGCCGACTCGACGTTTCACATGCTCCCACGGTGAAAGACGACTCGATGCCGTTGGTCGCTCAGATGCCGATGTTGGAAGAGTTCAAACTCGGCAGCGCTCAAGTGACCGACGCCGGCCTGCAGACGCTGGCGGCGTCCAAGTCGCTGAAGAAGCTGTCGCTCAGCGGTCTGAAGAACATCACTCCCGCTGGCATCGAACAGCTTCGCAAAGCTCGCCCGGAGTTGGTGATTCAAGGGCCATAATCCGCTTCCCAATAAATTCCCGCGCGCCACTTGCGGCACGGAATTTGCGCAGCCTCAAGACATGAATTGATCACCGTCAACATGGCAGGAGGCTTGGCATGACCGTTGTGGAACATCATTCCGTGGACGAGTTGCAGGAGTTGTTTCGGCAGGAGAAGGAGCTCGAGTGTCCAAACGGATTTGGATGTTGTGGCAGGCTCGGTCAGGACTGACCGAACCGCAGATCACGGCGGGCATCGGAATGGCTCGACGCACGGTGCAAGACTGGGTTCAGCGCTACAACGAGGAAGGTCTAGAGCATCTTCGTGATTGGTCTTCAGGTCTTTGTTGAGGTTGCTGTAGTCTTCCGGAGTTGTTCGGACTCACGGAGGAGGAAGACGATGGCAACGGCGTTGGCGAAGGATTTGCGGGTTCGTGTGATGGTGGATGTGGAT
>SXGS01209607.1_pt1 | contig 20611 bp, 23 predicted proteins | sample 3174681 | NCBI WGS metagenome assembly SXGS01 (sample SAMN11356861, study PRJNA531348) | freshwater metagenome | isolation source: freshwater sample F1-80 | place: China: Fuxian Lake, Yuxi | collected 2017-12-25 | reverse complement strand
GCGGACATCGGCAAGGCTTTACGAAACTGCTCGTGAAAGAAATCGCCACGGCATAGCGGCACAAAAAGGACTTTCCATGGCAACAAACAAAGGCGGCGGATCATCACGGAATGGGCGGGACAGCAATCCCCAGTATTTGGGCGTGAAAGCCTACGGGGGTGAAACCGTCACAGCCGGCAGCATCATTGTCCGCCAACGCGGCACGAAGTTCTTTCCCGGTTTCAACGTCGACCTCGGACGGGATCACACGTTGTTCGCGCGGGTGACCGGCACGGTGAAGTTCGAAGGCGGGCGCGCCAGACGGAAAGTCAGCGTGTACCCAGCCCCCGCTAAGTCCTGATTCCCCTCGCACGCACCCACATCGATCGGCTGAGATGATTCGAGATCCCTCTCCCCCGGTATGGGCAGGTCGGGGATACTCCTGTCAGCCTAGAATCATGCATCCATTTATAGGAACATCATGTTTGTCGATGAAGCGCTGATCACCGTGCGAGCCGGCAAAGGCGGAGACGGCATTTGCAGTTTCCGCCGTGAAATGTTCGTCCCGCGTGGGGGACCAGACGGAGGAGACGGAGGGCATGGCGGCAGCGTCGTCTTAGCCGCATCCACCCGACTGACGACCCTGCTCGACCTTCGCTATCAGAAACATTATGAAGCAGAAGACGGGCGGGCCGGCGGCGGCTCCAACTGCACCGGGCGCACAGGAAAAGACACGGTCGTCACGCTCCCGGTCGGCACTATCGTGTATGACAGCCAGACCGGCGAGGTGCTGGCCGATCTGGTGGCCGACGGTGAAACAGCCGTTATCGCACAAGGCGGGCGTGGCGGACGCGGCAACAGCAACTACGCCACCTCCACCAATCGCGTGCCGACAAAGTTTACGCATGGCACGGCCGGTGAAGAACGAGCGCTGCGGCTTGAGCTGAAACTCCTTGCCGATGTCGGGCTGGTTGGATTTCCAAACGCCGGTAAGTCGACGCTCATTTCAGTCATTTCGTCGGCCACGCCGAAAATCGCCGATTATCCGTTTACCACCTTGACGCCCCATCTCGGCGTGGTCCGCTGGGGATCGGATCGCAGCTTTGTCGTCGCAGACATTCCCGGACTCATCGAAGGCGCGCATGACGGCAAGGGGCTGGGATTTCAATTTCTTCGGCATATCGAACGTACGGCTTTCCTGCTTCACCTGATCGATGTCTCAGAATGGGCGCCGGACGAGCCGGTCATCAGCTTCGAGATCATGCGGCAAGAGCTGGCGGCCTATGATGAAGCGCTCAATGACCGGCCGTTCGCCGTCATCGCGACAAAAATCGACATCAGCGGCGCCTGCGATCGGCTCACACAACTGCAAACCTACTGTAAGCGCCGCAAGTACACCTGCCTCCCCGTGTCATCTGCAACCAGGGAGGGCCTCGACGACGTGATCGCCTTCGTCGGCGCGCAGGTGGACCGCCTGAGGAAGACGCCATGCGAGACGAGATCCTAAGTCACGCCAAGCGCATCGTCGTCAAAATCGGGAGCAGCTTGATCACCTCTCGCGCAACAGGCTTGCGTCCCGATCAAATCGAGCGCTTAGCCGACGAGATCGCCGCGCTCCGGACGAGCGGCCGAGACGTACTGGTCGTATCGTCAGGCGCCATCGTATCCGGGATCAAGAAGTTACAACTCAAGGAATACCCCAAGAGCCTCCCGGTCAAGCAGGCCGCCGCAGCGGTTGGGCAAAGCCGGCTCATGTGGGCCAATGAAAAGGCGTTCGAACGGCTGGGCATTCAAGTCGCCCAAGTACTCCTCACGCATCAAGACCTCGCGGATCGCCGGCGGTTCTTGAATGCCCGCTACACGCTGACGGCGCTCATCGGATTCGGCGTCCTGCCGATCATCAACGAGAACGATACCGTCGCCGTGGAGGAAATCCGGGTCGGCGACAACGATACGCTCGCGAGCGAAGTCGCCCATCTGGTCGACGCGGATTTGCTGGTGATTCTCTCCGATGTCGATGGACTCTACACGGAAGATCCGCGCAAGAATCCCGCCGCCTCCCTGATCCCGCTCATTCCCGATATCACCGAGGACATCGAACGCCGGGCCGGCGTCTCCAGTACCTTCGAGGGCACAGGAGGCATGGCCACGAAAGTCCGCGCCGCAAAAAAAGTCGGCGAGTACGGCGTCTCCACGCTGATCGTCAACGGAGAGCGACCCGGACTCCTCCCCGGCGTCCTTGCCGGCGGGCCTGGCGGCAGTCTCTTTCTTGCGCGCGAGCGGCGGCTGACCAGCCGCAAACATTGGATTGCTTTTACTCTACGCCCCCGTGGACATGTCCGCCTGGACCAAGGCGCGGTCGAAGCATTGGCCACGCGGGGCAAGAGCCTCCTGGCCTCCGGCATCATTGAGGTCATTGGCGAGTTTGAAGCGGGAGATCCGGTGGGCTGTCTCGACAGCGATGGAAAAGAGTTTGCCAAGGGCCTCGTCAATTTTCCCTCCGCTCTGCTGAGGCAGATGAAAGGCCTCAAGACCCAGGACATTCAGCGGCAGATCGGCCCCCAGGAGTACGAGGAAGTCATCCACCGGGACAACCTCGTTATTCTCTAAATGTTGAGTTGTGAGTTATGCGTCCCAGAGAATCCGACCACTCACCACTCGCGACTCGCCACTTACCATTGAAATTGGGTCTGCTCGGCGGCAGCTTCAATCCCATTCACAACGGCCATCTGACCGTGGCGCGTTTGGTCCGTGACCAACTCCGTCTCGACCAGGTACTCTTCATCCCCACAAGCGATCCCCCGCACAAGCAAGGCGGGTCCCTGGCCTCGTCCAAGGATCGCTATGCAATGGTCCGCCTCGCTCTCGCCGGCGCCCCCTTCTTCCAACACTCGGACATCGAACTACAGCGATCCGGAAAATCCTATTCCATTGATACCATCCGTGAACTCCAGCGACAGTTTGGCTCCTCCACCGAATTGTATTTCCTCATCGGGCTCGACGCCTTTCTCGACCTTCCTCATTGGAAAGAGCCCCTGGAGTTATTGCGCGCCTGCCGGGTTGTCGTCGTCCCTCGGCCTGGACAGTCGTTCCAGTCGCTGGCAACTATGTCGCTGCTGCCCGCCCTTGACCCCCACGCACTGATGCAGCTCGATGCGGGAACATTGCCACAGTTGGATATTACACTACCTTCCTGCAAGGGCATCATCTGCCTCCCCATCCCGCCATGCTCTATTTCCGCCTCCGAGATCCGACAACGGATCAGACAGAGGACGACGCAGGCAAATATGTTGCCGCCCCCTGTCGAATCCTATATACTTCAGCATCGTCTATATCAGGAGGATTGCGATCGCACAAACATCTAAGGCCACCGCCCTCGCCATCGGCAAGGCGATGCTCGATAAGAAGGCCGTCGATGTCCAGGTGCTGCATGTCGCCCCGCTCACCTCTGTGGCCGATTACCTGGTCATCGGATCGGCGGAATCGGATCGACAGACTCGCGCGGTTGCCGATTATATCGACGGCACACTTACTCGCAGCGGCCAACATCCGTTGAGTATTGAAGGGACCTCGTCCGGGCAGTGGGTGTTGCTCGACTTCGGCGATGTCGTTGCCCATATTTTCCGGCAGGATACCCGGTCGCACTATGCCCTGGAACGGCTGTGGAGCGATGCGAAGCAGGTCCCGCTTCCCGAGGAGGCGCCTGCTCCGGCAGCCGCGCCTAAACGGCGCATCGCCGTACGGAAAACGGCGGCGCGCAAAACGGTCTAGCCATGCTCAGACTGCTAATCACCATCTTCTTCGTCAGCGCCGGCGTCTTCATCTACAGCTATTTCCGCGAACTGAATCCTGGCACCGTCCTCATCCATACGAGTTCGTCCGCTGAGTTCGACCTCAGTCCCGTTACGCTCGTCCTGATCTCCATGGCGATCGGAGCAGTCTTCGTCACCTTCGTCATCGGCCTGCAGCAAACGGCCCATGCGATCGTGAACTGGCGCAGCAACCGGCTCGTGCGCCGCAAGGAAAAAGTAGACACCCTGCATCGTGACGGCACGCACGCCTTCATGTCGAAACACACGATGGACGCGATTACGCTCTTCGAGAAAGCCCTCGCCATCGACCCCAACCGGGCCGACTCCCTGCTGTGGCTGGGAAACATCTATCGATCCGAGCAGAATTTCCCCGAAGCGATCCGGTTGCACCAACATGCCCATCGTGTGGACGAGCGCAATATCGAAGTGCTGCTGGAATTGAGCAAGGACCTCGAAGGCGCGAAACGCTATGAGGAAGCGCTCCAATCATTCCAGAAAATCCTGAAACTTGAGCCGGATAATTTGACGGCGCTGATTCGCAAGCGGGACCTGAACATTCGCCTGGAACGATGGGGTGACGCGCTGGAGATCCAGCATCGCCTCCTCAAGGCCCATCTTCCAAATCAAGAAAAAGAGGCTGAGAACGCGTTGCTGATCGGGTATATGTACGAGGTCGGCCGCCAGCTGCTCGAACGCGGACACCCGGATAAAGCCCGCCGCTATTTCCGGGGCGCTATTAAAAAAGACCGCAGCTTCCTGCCTGCCTATATCGGACTCGGCGAAATCCTGATCCATGAAGGCAAGACCAAAGATGCCGTCGAAATCTTAAAGAAGGTCTATACCAGAACCAGGAGCGTCATTATCCTCCATCGGCTTGAAGAATTGTTCCTGGACCAGGGGGAGCCGGGCGAAATCATCCGGGTGTACCAAGCTGCGCTGCAGCAGGACCCGCAGAATCCCGTGCTGCAATTCTATCTGGGCAAGCTTTATTACCGTCTTGAAATGATCGATGAAGCCTTCGACATCCTTTCAACGATCGAAGGCCCGCAAGATCATCTGCTCGATTATCACAAGATCATGGCCAACCTCTTCTTACGCAAGCAGCAATTCGAACCGGCCATCATCGAACTCAAAAAAGCGCTCAGTTTCAAAAAACGCGTCGTCGTTCCCTACATCTGCACCCAATGCCAGCAAGAGTCCGTCGAATGGTCCGGCCGCTGCCGCCGCTGTGCCCGCTGGAACACGCTGACCGCACTCCCCTGGCTCGAAGCCACACAGCCGGCTGACGGATCAGGAGAACCAGCGGCGTCTGTTCGCGCCATCCCCTATCAAGGCATTGCTTCTCCGTTTGAAACCGTGTAGGTTTCCCGCTCAAATATCGTCGTTCGTGACGCGTATCTCGTCATGCGCGGGCGGGCGGTTCACAAGAGAGCCCCGCCGGTCACGCACAAGTTAGACAGAAGGACATTCACATGACCGACTACAGAATACTCGCGCAGAAAGCCCTCAACGACGAACTGCTCACAAGAGCCGAGTCGCGCGCCGTGCTGGGCACACCGGACGACGACCTCTTACCGCTGCTCCAGGCCGCCTTCCTGGTCCGATCCAAATATTTCGGCAAGACCGTCCGCCTGCAAATGCTGCAGAACGCCAAAAGCGGCGCCTGCCAGGAAGACTGTCACTACTGCTCACAATCCGCCGTTTCGACCGCGCCCATCGAGCGCTATAACTTATTGCCGCAGAAACAGATGGTCGAGGGCGCGCGGCAAGCCGCGGCGTCCAAAGCGCAGCGCTATTGCATCGTGATCAGCGGACGGAGTCCGCTGGATCGTGAAATCGACGAGATTGCCGGAGCCGTCCGCGCTATCAAGCAGGAGATTCCCATTCAGATTTGCTGTTCACTCGGCTTGATGAATGAAGGCCAGGCCAAGCGACTCAAATCCGCCGGGGTGGACCGTGTGAACCACAACTTGAACACCAGCGAGGCATTCCATTCCTCTATTTGCACCACCCACACGTTCCAAGACCGGCTCGCCACGATCACGAATGCGCGGGCAGCCGGATTGGAAATTTGCTCAGGCGGCATCGTGGGGATGGGCGAGCAAGACGAAGATTTGATCGACCTGGCGATGGCCTTGCGCGATGTGCAGCCGGATTCCATTCCTTTGAACATGCTCACCCCAGTCGCCGGCACCCCATTGGAACAGGCCGACCACCTCACGCCACAGCGCTGTTTGAAAGTACTCTGCCTCTTCCGCTTCCTCCACCCACGGACGGAAATCCGTATCGCCGGCGGCCGCGAGCATAATCTGCGATCCCTCCAACCATTGGCCCTCTATCCAGCCGACTCCGTCTTCGTGAACGGCTACCTGACGACGCCTGGTGCGCCTGCGCCGGAAGTCTGGGGCATGATCAAAGATCTTGGTTTCACGATCGAAGTGGATTATCAACAGCCAGTCGCTGGCTGATCGTGGCAGTGGACGACCGACCGGCTCGACACCCCCGGTGCATTATTATCGCCGGGCCAAACGGCTCGGGAAAAACCACGTTCGCCAGAGAATTCCTACCGCGCGAAACCGACGTGATTCACTTTGTGAATGCGGACTTGATCGCGAGTGGACTCTCGCCACTCCGTCCAGAATTAGCAGCGAGGCACGCAGGCCGGCTCCTCCTGCTAGAGCTGTCCCGATTGGCCAAATCACGAAGAAGTTTTTCATTTGAAAGCACTCTGAGTGGACGAGCATACTTGCATCTATTGCAGGGCTGGAAGACAACAGGGTACACGATCCGAATCGTATTTCTTACCCTATCATCCCCCCAGCTCGCGCTCCAACGCATCGCCGCCAGAGTCGAACAAGGTGGGCACGATGTCCCCCGCGTTGATGTATTACGGCGTTTCCAGCGGAGCTGGCATAACTTTCATACGCTCTATCGCCCACTGGCCGACACCTGGTCGGTCTATGAAAATTCAAGCGATGCTCCGCGACTGCTGGAGGAAGGTCCATGAGGAAAGCGCCCAGGAAGAAGGAAACAAAAGCCTTTTCCGAGGCTGTCGGACGGGCACTCCGCAGAGCTGCAAAAGTGGCTCGGAAAACAGCTAAGATGTATGGCACGCCGATCTACGTGTGGGAAAACGACAAGGTGGTGGCGAAGAAACCCTGAGTTTTCTGACCGTACCCATCTGTAGTTTTTCACACCACGTTGATCAGCGAATCTCATCCCCTGAGCGCGGTGATTGGCCTCTCTTGCGACGCATCAGGCGGCGAAAGGCTTGGAAGTCAGCTCGCTCACGTCGCTCTTCAAAAAACTGAACCGTGCTCATGGCTGTAAGTTTTTTCGCCACCGCAGTGGCAATAAACTGATTGACACTCACCCCTTCCTGTTCAGCCAAGACTTCCACTGCGGCCTTGACCGAGCGTGGCAATCGGAGCGGATAGGTCTTCGATCCAGTTATCATGCTATCCTCCTGAGTGCTTCACGCGGCTTGAGCACTTCTACGCCGAATTCTCCTGGCACTGCGCCATAGTCTCGAATATTGAAAGTCACAATGGCATCGGCATTGCCATTGATCGCCGCTTCCAACACCGTTTCATCCGACGGATCTCGCAGTTTAGGTCGCCAGAGAAAATGTGTCACCACAGGCTCAACCATGGCCGCCACTGCATCGAGAAATATTCGTGCGTCGGCCTCGTCGATGCCCGCAGCGACGCGATGCTCTTTAGCGCTGCATGTAGCCTCATATTCAAACACGAGTGGGACATTCGCCAGCAACGTCACCGATTTCTCCATAGCAGCCATAAGGATTGCGGCTGAAGCCCCTGAAGGACTTCGCATCGCCGCAACGATAACAGGGGTTGGCAGTAAGTCAGTGGTAGCGAAGAAACCCTGGCTGCTCAACCTGCTATCGCCACAGCACCGCTGACGGCTTATCCATATAGGTCAACAGAGCGATCACCCCCGCCCCCACCAGCAGCCAGAGACAGCCGCCCTTCCAATTTCTTTGGCTGAACGAGAACACCGCCAGCAGAAAGATGACCGAGCCGATAATGCCGATGAACGTCGAACCAGCTGCACTCATGGGCTCGTGTGTAGCACGTCGTGCTTTGGAAACTCCAGTGGTAGGAAAGAGCGCGAGGTTCAATCCTCGCCCACCCGTTCGAGACGTGTTGGAGGGCAAGACCTGACACAAAACTTACGACATTGCCCTGCCAAAAAAGACTCCCGACCCCTTTCCCCCTCCGACGCGGGACGAACTGACCTCACGCCCCACATCCGCGGGCGCTTGATAAAACTAATATTTAACGTATGCTACGGAACGTGAACGCAGTTGCGTAAATTGCAGCCGTCCGATAACAAGACCATTCGTACTGAGTGCCACAAATTTGCGAATATGCCAGCCTGTCCCAACGTGAAAGCCTTGACCCATCACGAGCACCAGTATCGGCTACGAGTCGGTCATTTTCGTGTCGTGTCTGATTTTGACGGTGTCGCTCGCATCGTCTCCATTGAAGAAGTGAAAAAACGTGATGAACACACGTACTGAATCGGTCCAAATCCTGCGTGATGCCGTTTGCTCAATACCGCGCCTTAGTGAAGGGGGTGCTGCGCGTTGAGCCAGGTATCCCCGCAGCCGTGGTGGACATGGCAATGGACAAGGATTGCTCTGCGTCCCGCGCCTGGCGTGAGCACAAAGAATTGACCCAAACCGAGGTGGCGCACCGCATGGGCATCACCCAAGTGGCCTACGCGCAGCTGGAAGCGAAGAAGCGCATCCGCAAGTCCAGCCGCGAGAAAATCGCCACGGCGATTGGCATCCACGAATTCCAGCTCGACTTCTGATCGCCAGCACACGCGCGGCGTGGGGCGCACGTCCCACACCAACGGCACCAGGCCATGGGGGAGCACCCCAAAGGTCCCGAGCGCCGACTGACCGACGTGACTGCGCGGTACGCTCAGACCCCCGACAGCCCAACCCCGGTTAACCCACGGCTCAACCGGGGTTGAACCGATGCCCCCCCCGCGAAGGGTGGCTGGATGGTATCCGTAAGGCCGACCCTCTTTCGAGGATCGGCCCATACGACGAACCGAGCACGAGACGGCAGGCGCCATCCGGCGCTGCCACGCCAGACATGAAGAGTGTGGGAGACACGACCGTGAACGACGAGCGTACCGACGGAGCCCGGACGGCTCCCTCAACCGGATGACGGCCCCTGCACTTCTAATTGTCGCCAACCCTCAAATCTAGTTGACGCCAGACATTATCCCCACTCGCGTGGGGAACACAGCCCATGCCGTTTTCAATGGCCGGCATGCCGCGGTTCATCATTTCTCGCCCCCTCGACTCATTCCCCTATCCAACGGCGCGAACGGCATGCCGACGTTGTACTGAATGGATTGTCGGGGCTGGATGTGTTGATGGAATTCGCCGCATTGCCGGATCATACTGGCTCGCTGGACTGAACGGATTGTTCGGCATCTCGCAAGGCGTCAGGCCGATTTCAGCGCCTTCCCCTGGGTGACCGGGACAAACCTGATTTCCACCCGCTGCTTCAAGGGCGCTGCCTCAATAAGTTCTGTTCACCATCCTGGTTCGACGATCCTGAACCGCACTTCGTCCACGTGGGTATAGGCGGACTGGTGCTCTCCGGCGAACAGCCCACAGCGGTACAGGCCCGGCGCCCATCCGAATTTCGGCGGGGTGAGCATGAAATACCCGGACCGGTCGCTCATCGATGTGAGCACATGATCCTGCGCCGCGACGCGAGACTCTTCCGCCATATCTGACGACTCCACCACACAGCGTGCCGTGAGCGGCACAGCGTCGAATGAATCCGACACTAAGCCGAAGACCAAGTAGATCTCACGTTGTGTTACGGGAAAGGTATCACTGGGATTGAGCGGAATGTACTCATGCGCTCCTGTGGGAAAATCGTCCCGCATCACTGTGCCTGCCGGAATCACGAAGCGAAACCAACTGAAGTCCGCATCCCGGCCCACAAGCGCCGCCGCCTGCTCCAATGCCTTCTGTGGTATCACCCGCTCGGTAGCCTTTGCATAGACTTCCGTCACCGATGATTCTGTGGACAGAGCCTGGCCTGCAGCGACGCTGCCGCTCTCTACGGCCTTATCCTTGAGTGCCGCCAACTCAGGAACATGCGGCCGTACTTTATCCAGCCACCGGGCGATTTTTTCTTTTGAGAGCACACGAGTACCGGCGGGAAACGTCACATGTTTGTTGCTCTCCTCAAATTCAACCGCTGCATCATAGAGCACCTGAAAATGCACGAATGCATCGTCCCACTGTTCCAGCTCTACGAGACATTGGCCCATCCGAAATGTCGTGTCGGCATAGTCCTCCTCGCTGGGGTCCAGGTTGGACATCTTGCCGAACACCGCCAGTGCGTCCTTGCACTGTCCCAGCTGCATAAGCGTCACCCCCAATTGATGCGTGGCAAGGGCGTCCCTGGGATTCAGCGCCAGCATCTGCCGGTAGACCAGCTCAGCCTCTTGATAGCGGCCTGCCGCAAACAGTTTCCAGGCCTCTGCGCGAATAGCCGCCCATTCCCGCAACTGAGACTCGGTGGCGCCCGCTGGCAACGCAGGGGTGAATCGCCGTCCCCGCTCCATGGATTCGTACAATTGCGCGAGCTGATTCTTGGCCGGGATCTCCAGTGGTGAGCCAGGTGTGAGTTGTTGTAATACAGACCGCACCTCAGCCTCTGCTCCTTGATAATCCAGCACGTCGAACTGCGCGCGCGCCATGGCCAATCGCCAGCCAAGCAAATCTGGTCTCAGCCGGACGGCCTGTTGATACGACTCCAACGATTCCTCCAGCCGGTCGAGCTTCCGAAGTTCTTGCGCCAATTTCAGATGCGCCAGCGAATTCTTCTTATCGAACTGGACAATGTGTCGCAATTCCGCGACAGCGTCGTCGCTCTTCCCCCAACGAACCAACAGACTCCACTTTGCCCAGCGGACATCTAACGCAGAAGGATTTGCGGAAAGAGCCATCTCATAGGCCTGAACCGCTTCTTGGGGGCCTCGGAACGTGGCAAGAATGTCGCCCCGCAATTTGTGCAACAGCGCCGACCGTGGATGGCTCTGAATACTGTGATCGAGCAGTTCGAGCGCGCTCGTGACCGCGCCGCGTTCCCACACCTCCTTCGCCTGTTCGATCGCATGCGCTTCTGAAATAGTGGCTAAGTCTTCCGCGCACCCAATACCATGTGCAGCCACAGCCAATACCAACACCAACGACGCAATGAATGGAGACGTAGGCTGCATATCAGAGAGACCGAACCAATTCAGATAGATCCTGTCAGATGGATCATGCCGTGGACCCCCACTATACCAAATGCCAAGAAGCGGTATGAAATAGGGATTCCCCCCTGTTCCCATTATCCGTTATAAGCTATCGGCCATCGGCTATCAGATCATGTGCTATGCCCAGCATGTTCGACGTCATTCTCTATCAACCGGAAATTCCCCCGAACACCGGCAATATCATCCGTCTCTGCGCCAATACCGGCGCCAGGCTGCATCTTGTCAAACCGCTCGGCTTCTCGCTGGATGATAAACAACTCCTACGCGCCGGCTTGGACTATCATGAATTCGCCACCCTCGCCCTGTACGACAATTGGACTGCCTGCGCAGAGCGCTTCACAGGCCGCCGTATGTTCGCCGTGTCCACAAAAGGCACGCAACGCTTCGATCTGGTCCAGTATGCATCGGATGATGTCTTTCTCTTCGGTCCCGAAACTCGTGGACTGCCTGTAGAATTGATTCATGCGGTCGGCGAGTCCCAACGAATCCGCCTGCCGATGCTGCCCAACAGCCGAAGCCTCAATCTGTCCAATACCGTGGCCGTAGTGATCTATGAAGCCTGGCGGCAGGTCGGATTCGGGAACAGTCGGTAAAGAATCATTCGACCGGTTCGTCTACACCGGGCTCTCGTTTCCTTTTCTTGATCTTCCCTCCTGATCTGATATCCTGGCGCCAGAAAAACACATGCTGTTGGATTCTTCGGAGGTGCTGCGTGATTCTCGTCACAGGCGGGGCCGGCTATATCGGATCTCATACCTGCATAGCACTCCTGCAGGCGGGGTTCGACGTCACAGTCTTCGACAACTTCTGCAACAGCCATCCTGAAGCCCTGGCACGCATCCAGCGGATCACAGGAAAGACTGTGCCGCTGATCCGTGGGGACTGCCGCGATCGTGCCGCGCTGATCGCCGCCTTGCGGCACTGTCAGGCGACGGCGGTGATTCATTTTGCCGGTCTCAAGGCGGTTGGAGAATCAGTACAGCAGCCCCTGTCTTACTATGACAACAATGTGGTGGGTTCCTTGCGCCTGATCGAGGCCATGGGCGAATGCGGGGTGAAACAGCTGGTGTTCAGTTCGTCTGCCACGGTGTACGGTGATCCACAACGGTTGCCGTTGACGGAGGATCATCCTCTATCTGCGACCAACCCCTATGGCCGGTCGAAGCTCATGGTGGAGGAGATCCTGCGCGACCTGCAACGGAGCGATGCGTCCTGGCGTATCAGCATTCTCCGCTACTTCAATCCGGTCGGGGCCCATGCGAGCGGTCTGATCGGCGAGGACCCGCAAGGCACGCCGAACAATCTGATGCCCTTCGTCGCGCAAGTCGCAGTCGGCCGCCGTCCGCATCTCAATATTTTCGGCAACGATTACCCGACGCCTGACGGGACAGGCGTGCGTGACTACATTCATATCGTGGATTTATCCGCCGGACATCTCAAAGCGTTGGAGACGCTCGGTCGATGGAACCAATCGACAGAGTGCCTGACGGTGAATCTCGGCACCGGCAAAGGCTATAGCGTGTTGGATATCGTGAGGGCGTTCGAGCAGGCCAGCGGCACACGAATCGCCTACAGGGTGGCGCCTCGCCGATCCGGCGATATCGCGTCCTGCTATGCCGATCCAGGCCAAGCGACCGACCTGCTCGCTTGGCGGGCCGAGCGTGGACTCTCGGACATGTGCGCCGATACCTGGCGCTGGCAACGTCTCAATCCTCACGGATTCAACGCAGGAGGCTAGCGGCGTGCCTATACGTCGTTCTCAGTCAGGCAGCGGCCGAATCCCATCTGTTCGGCAAAATGGTATGAATAGTGGAGTGCGGCGAGGTTGGCGATACGTTCTTCCGCTTCGTCCCGCGTATCGGCATAGATGATCTGTACACCGTAGCGTGCCGTTAGAGCATCGAGAAAATCCATCAACCCGTTCTTGTGATACTGATTGAGACGGCCTCCGGCCTTCTTATGCTGGAGTGTGCCTTCGATCACCAGAACCCGAGCCGGGTAGGGCTGCATCTGTTCGAGTTCGATCAGAAAGGGGGTGCGATCATCATGCGGATTGGAGAAAATCGTGTAGAGTACTTCCACGTTGAGGCTCTTAATGGCCAGTACCTCCGGCATCTCCGCCACCGCATAGTTGCCGACGGGCAATGATTCCCGCATCGTCCCGGCGATGCGGGTGAATCCCTGAAAGTCGTACGGATGGGGTTCCCTGGTATCGATATAGAGATGGATGGCAGGCACCATGACCGTGCCTCGCTCCTGCTTCACGAGCATGATGGGGGATTGTGGTCCTCGTCGCTCACGAGACTGAGACGCCGCCTGCCTGGGTGGAGTCGCTGCATAGGGCGACGCAGAAGACGGCCTGGTGGTGCGCGCGGTCGGAGGCGCCGTCGGCTGCACCGTTGCATCGTAGCGCGCGCGCGCGGTGGGATCGCTCAGCGTCTGGTAGGCCTGGTTGATGAGCTTGGTTCGGGCTTCAGCTTTTTTGTGTAGTGTTGGCGCATGCGTGAAGCGGTCCGGATGCCAAACTTGAAGCTGCTCATGCCAGGCCTTCTTGATCTCGGTCTCGGAAACGGTCGGCAGAAGTTCCAAGAGCGCATAGTAATCCGCCGTTCGTTCGTCCCGCATCAGTCTCCCCTTACGATCTCCCGGTTCCCCAACGGCGATGGAGAAATCGTTCAATCGGAGCGAACAACGTTTTGTCGACGGCCAATCCAATGAGAACAATGACGATCATCACACCGATGACTTGATCCATCGCACTCAACTCTCGGCCATAATGCAGCAGATGCCCGAGACCGAACCCAGTCAGAATCGTCACATAAATTTCCGCCGCCATCAGAGATCGCCAGGCGAATGCCCACCCCTGTTTCATCCCGCTCAAGAGAAACGGAAGCGCGGCAGGCAGAATGACATGGGTCCAGGTGTGGAAGCCGGACGATCCCATGCTGCGGGCAGCGCGGCTATAAATCGGCGGGATCGTCCGTACGCCGGTATCGGTCGCAATGATCAAGGACCACAATGTTCCCATTACCACCACGAACAGCATGGCGGATTCCGTCTGCCCGAACCAGAGCAGCGCCAACGGGACCCAACAGACACTGGGAAGCGTCTGAAGTCCTAATGCCAGGACCCCGATCGTGTCCTGAGACCATTTCGACGAAGCCGTCAAGAGGCCCAAGGGAAGTCCTACGAGAATCCCCAGACCATAACCGATCAAGAGACGCCGAACCGTCACGAGCATCGCTTCGAACAATGTTCCATCTTCAACCGCCGACCGCAGATAGTCCAATACACTCAACGGAGCCGGCAGCAGGAGCGGAGACCAGATCTTGGCGGCAACCAGCAGATGCCACGAGACAGCAAGAGCCGAAAAGAATAGCGCGGCAACCAACCACCGTGTGATCATCCCGCGACCTCCGCCTGGACATAGCCTTTCAAAACACGGGTGATTTCCGTCGAATAGCGGGCAAGGTCCACACTATTGATGTCGCGCGGGCGAGGGAGCGGAATCTCGAACTCCTCACGAATCCGCCCAGGATGGGGAGAAAAGAGGATGACACGGTCTCCAAGACAGACCGCTTCGCGCACGTTATGCGTCACGAAGACAATCGTCTTCCGGTGCTGGCTCCAGATCCGTTGAATATCCCCGTACAGCTGCTCACGAGTCAGCGCGTCCAAGGCGCCAAACGGCTCATCCATCAACAGCACACTGGGGTTCGGGGCCAGCGATCGAGCCAGCGCCACACGTTGTTTCATACCGCCGGACAATTCATGGACATTCGCATGCATGAACCGCTTCAAGCCGACGAGTTCTAAAAAATACTCGGCTTTCTCACGGCGTTCCACCGCGCTCAAGCCGTTGATGAGGTTGAGGCCGAACAGGACATTTCCGAGGACCGTCAGCCAGGGAAAGAGCGCCGCTTCTTGGAACATCATCAGGCGATGCGGTCCCGGACCCGTAATCATCTGTCCGTCGGCCTGGACCACCCCCCGGTCAGGTCGATCTAACCCGGCGATCATATTCAACAGCGTCGATTTCCCGCAACCGCTGGGACCGACGAGGCAGACAAATTCTCCCTCGGCAATGCGGAGCGTCACATCATCAAGCGCATGAACGTTCATGGAACTGGTCTGGAACCACTTGGAGACATGCTCCAACACAAGTTTGCCTGTGACACGATCCGCCAGCGAAGCCTCTCCCCCTTCCATGTCAACGCCATCCTTCAATGAGCCGCGACAAGTCTGGCGCCGCCCGCATGAATCCAGCACGTTGCGCGTGACTCACGAATTGCTGAAATTCTTCGATGGAGGTTTCCGAACGTAATGCGATGCGTTTCCAGGCTTGTGCGATCAACTCAGGCGATACCTTGGCCTGCGTTTCGAAGACGAGTTCGGCCTGGACCATCCGTTGTGCTTCCGCAGGATGCGCCAGAATCCACTCCGTCAACTCTCGGTGAGCTTGAGCGAACTTTGCCGCAAGCTCTCGTTTGGTCTTGAGAAATTTCACCCCCGACACGAGAAGAGTGATACTTTCCTTCGATTGCTCAAGCACGATTTTGCCTCCAGCCTCACGCTCCAACCGTGACACCCATGGCTCGACCGTCCAGACCGCGTCAAGCTTCCGCTGCTGAAACAGCGTAATTTGATCGGGGTTCGGCGTCGGAACGATGAAGGCCTCACCACCGGTCTGCGTGATTTTCAATCCCCCGTTGGCGAGCCAGGCCCGACAGGCCACATCCTGAGTGTTGCCAAGTTGTGGGGTCGCGATGGTTTTACCACGAAAATCTGCCGGCTGTTTGAGGCCAGAATCAGGCTGCACCACCAATGCGGCTCCACCAGCCGCCGCACCAGCAAGAATCCTGATCTCCTCGCCCCCGGATTTACCATACGCATTCAGTGCTGGATTGGGCCCCACATACGTCAGATCAATCGTACCAGCCAAGATGGCTTCAATCGCACTGGGCCCGGCATTGTAGCTGTACCATTCGATCTTTACATCTTTACCCAGCCGCTTCTCGAACCACCCCTGTCCTGTCCGCGTGAGATAATGCGCGACCAGACCTTGCACGTGGGTAATGTTTGGGAAATGGCCAACGCGAATCGTCTCCTCTGCCAAGGCTGGAGCTATGCCGATGAGAAGGACGCTGACTCCCACAAGGAATGTAGGCGCTTTCATTTTCTTCCTGACCTCCGACATGAAGTCTATATTTTCAAAGACTCGCCATACTATACTATTCCCATCATGATTGTACATATCTATTTATATTTTTATACTCCAGTTTTTAATCATACTTATGCTTGCATACGCACCTATACTTGACGTCTGTCAATTATTATTGCTACAAGGAAATATGAAGCTCACCGAACGCAACCCAGAAAAGCCTGCGCAATTTTCCAATCGCCTCAAGGCCATTCGTACGGAACGCGGCCATTCCCAGAGTAATCTTGCCGCTCGAACCGGCATGACTCGGCAAGCCATATCGGCCATTGAATCAAATCTGTACTTGCCATCGACCGCTGTTGCCCTCCAACTGGCCTCAGCGCTCGAATGCCACGTGGAGGACCTCTTCAGCCTCGCTCCGGCAGAAGACCTGATTGAAGGCATCCTCGTCGGCCATCTTTTTCACGCTGAACCGGGAAATCGACCGAATCGGGTCAAAGTCTCAACCGTTGGAAAGCGGACGGTCGTACGGCCAGTCACCGACTTGGGTGAGCAACTCTCCTTCGCCATCCCTGCTGACGGCTATGTCACCGAGAGAGACGGCAAGCTGTCCGGCAGCACAGTACAGGTCAAACTCTCACGCGATCGGGACGAGATCGAACAGGACATTTCAGTGGCCGGCTGTGACCCGGCAATTTTTTTAGTCGGAGAACATTTGCGACGCCATAAAGACCGCACCTCCGTTATCGGTTGGATGATGGGCAGCATGGCGGCGCTCCAAGCCCTGCAAAGAGGCGAAGTGCATGTTGCCGGCGTCCATCTCTTTGATCCGACCACAGGCGAGTCAAATCTCCCTTTTCTTAAGCGCGCGCTAAAAGGATCCGGATACGACGTCGTGACCTTCGCGACCTGGGAGGAGGGCTTTCTCGTGCGATCCGGCAATCCAAAGTCCATTCGCACCGCCGCGGATCTTGCCGAACCTCTCGTCACCCTCGTCAATAGAGAAGAGGGTTCAGGGGCACGGCTGCTGCTCGATCAACGATTGCACGCAGCAGGAGTCCAACCGAAACAGGTTCACGGGTATGACCGGATCGTATCGTCACACTTCGACGTGGCAAGGACCATTGCCGATCGCCACGCGGACGTTGGGATCGGAATTCGGTCCGCTGCGCAGCAGTTCAACTTGGATTTCATACCGCTACAAGCAGCACGCTATGACCTGGTCGTGCCTAAAGCCTATCTGAAGTCCCATCCGACATTAGCCCATTTGTTCGAGACCCTCGCCAGCCTGCCATTTCGGAATGAGATTGAGGCGCTGGGCGGCTATGACACTAGCGAAACAGGAAAATCCCATGCACTGCGTGTAGGCTGACAACCACACCAACACCGACCTGGTTCACGAATTGCGGCTGCCGATAGCAGGAAGATCTATGACCGCGCGCAGTTGGTGCTGCGCCTTCTTGAGCAGCCTGCTCGTTGCTCTCGGCGCGGGCTCGGCCAAGGCTGTCGAGTATGGCGAACTGGTGGAGAAAAACGGAACGTTGGTGTTTCAAAGCACGGAAGACCCGGTATTCAAACTCATGCGCGACAAGAAGCTGATCACGAATGAGGCCTATTTCAACGCCTCGGCGCAAACTGGGAAAAACTGGATCGAACCAGCCGATGCCGCACTCAATCAACGGCGTGAACTTGAGTGGAATCGTTACCTGAAAACCGGGCTTCATTTTCCCAACTGGATCGATCTCGGCCTCGAACAGCGAACCCGTTTTGAATCGGTGGACCATCCCTGGCGGGCGAATCAAGCGATCGGAAACGGACAGACGGACGACCAAATTGCGATGCGGTCGCGCATCCGAGTTGGATTAGGCGGCGACAGGCCCTTTCGATTCCTGTTCGAGGGTCAGGACTCGCGCGCTTTTTTAAATGGAGCGCGCGGCGATTTCCAGGACGCGACCACGGTTAATGAATTCGATGTCTTACAGCTCCTCGGCTCATTCACCGTACACAATGTCTTGGGAAGCGGGCTCCGCACCGATGTCCACTTTGGCCGTATGACGATGGACTTCGGTCGGCGCCGTTTGATCGCGCGCAATGACTTCCGGAACACCTCCAACGCCTTTGATGGGTTTCACTGGCAAATCTGGCAAGACAAGACCTGGAGAGTCCGAGCGTTTGCGACGCAACCGGTTGTGCGTGACGAGGTGCGACTCGATCAGCAATATCACAACCAATTCTTTTGGGGTGCCTATCTAGAGAGCAAACATTTCCCCTGGTTCCAGGTGGACGCCTATTATTTCGGCCTGAACGATCAACGCCTCCCGAACGGGACCACGCATCGTACCTATTCAACCGCCGGCGGCCGCCTGTATAAAGACCCCACAGCGGGGGAACCGGATTATGAAATAGAGACCACGTGGCAAATAGGCCATCGTGGCGTTACCGATCACTTTGCTCATTTTCAGCATCTCGATCTCGGCTATACGTTTAATCTGCCGTGGACTCCAAGACTGGTCTCCCACTTTGACTATGCCAGCGGCGATCGCCAACCAGGCGACAGCCAAGACAATGGATTCGATACGTTGTTCGGCGCTCGGCGATGGGAGTATGGCCCCACTGGCATCTTCCTTCCATTTTTTCGAACGAACCTCCTGTCGCCCGGTTGGCGGCTGATCGTCACACCAACGCCAAACTTGATTGTGCAAGTCAAGCATCGTGTCTGGCACCTCGCGCAGAGCAAGGACTTCTTCGGCGGTTCCGTCAATTCTGGTTTGCGGGATACCACCGGGAACGCCGGGACTTCATTGGGGCACGATGTGGAGCTTCGCGCCCAATATGCGCTGAGCGCCAACCTGGATTTCGATATCGGATATGTCCATTGGTTTAAGGGCTCCTATTTCGACAGCCCCGCCATCCTGACCCAATTGCCGGCTGGCGGAAACAAGGATAGCGATTATTTCTATGCCCAGGTGAGAGTCCGAATCTAGAAAGGATTGGCCATGAAACAAGGGGTTCTTGCATCGTGCTTGTTGGGCATCGTGAGTACGATGGCGACTCCGGTCTTCGCCGAGCAAGTCTTGGTGGCCGTCGCGGCCAATTTCGTTCTACCGTTCCGTGAAATCGCGAGTGAATTCGAAACCGCCACTGGTCACACCATCCGGGTCGCCACCGGTTCCTCCGGGAATTTCTATTCACAAATCAAAAACGGCGCGCCGTTCGATGTGTTTTTCTCCGCAGATATGGAACGCCCCAAGCTGTTGGAGGACGGGGGGGTTGGAGTCAAGGATTCCCGCTTGACCTATGCGCTAGGCCGTCTCGTGCTCTGGAGTCCGAGCGCCGACCTGATAAAGGGAGAAGAGACGTTACGCTCAAAAAAATTCAAGCGCCTGGCGATCGCGAACCCCAAGACTGCGCCGTACGGCGTCGCAGCGATGCAGGTCATGCAAAAGCTGGAACTCTGGGAAAGCCTACAACCAAAAATTGTCATGGGAGAAAGCCTTGGACAGACGATGGGGTTTATTGAATCCGGCAATGCCCAGTTGGGGTTCGTTGCTTTATCACAGGTTCTTGACCAGAAAATCACGGGGCAGGGCAGTCGCTGGGATATCCCCCATACCCTGCATGAACCGATTAAACAGGACATGATCTTATTGACAAAGGGCAAGGACAACGCGGCGGCAAAAGCACTCATGGAGTTCATGAGTGGTCCGCAAGCGAAGACGATCATCACACGCTATGGCTATGAGCTGAAGTAGGAAGTACCTATGGAAGTCTTGACAGACCTGGATCTGAGCGCACTGTGGGTCACCCTGCGACTGGCCACATCGACGGTGATCGTGCTGCTCATCGTAGGGACGCCGCTCGCCTGGTGGCTGGCCCATACCCGCTCTCCATTTAGGCCGGTCGTAGAAGCGATGGTTGCGCTGCCAATCGTGCTGCCTCCCACAGTCCTTGGGTTCTACATCCTCATCACGCTCGGCCCCTATGGGCCGCTCGGCCAGTTGGCACATGTCAATTTGGCATTCACCTTCACCGGACTCGTCATCGCCTCGGTCTTTTATTCCATGCCGTTTGTGATACAGCCACTTCAAGGCGCATTTGAAGCCGTCGGCAAGGCTCCGCTGGAAGCGGCCTGGTCGCTGCGCGCCTCAAAGCTGGATGCCTTTCTGACCGTGCTATCCCCGATGGCGTTGCGAGGCTACATCAGCGCGATCGTGCTCGGATTCGCCCATACCGTTGGGGAATTTGGCGTGGTCCTCATGGTCGGGGGCTCGATACCTGGACAGACACGTGTGCTGTCCACGACGATCTTCGAACACGTTGAAGTCATGGAATACGG
>SXGS01093047.1_pt1 | contig 20619 bp, 16 predicted proteins | sample 3174681 | NCBI WGS metagenome assembly SXGS01 (sample SAMN11356861, study PRJNA531348) | freshwater metagenome | isolation source: freshwater sample F1-80 | place: China: Fuxian Lake, Yuxi | collected 2017-12-25 | reverse complement strand
GTTCCTCAAAACCGTCAAGGAAATCATCGAGGACCCCGCACGACTTTTCCTCGAGATTTAACATCAGCCAGGGTTGGACTCGGCAGTCAATCGCCTCCAACTGAGTTGCTTGGAAATTGCGATCCAGGGCGAGCAGGTACCCTTGCGCTGAAAAACTGTTCGTTTCCTATCTGAAAAGGTAAACCGCACGTGAACCCTACTTCACCTGAAACAGTAACCGACCAGCTTCGTTGGCGATATGCTGTCAAGCGATTTGATACGACTCGAGTGATCGACACGCGCACTTGGCGTGCGGTAGAGAGTTCGCTGGTGCTCTCGCCCAGCAGCTACGGGCTCCAGCCGTGGCATTTTTATGTAATCACAGATGCTGGTACCAAGGCTCAATTGCCGGCAATTTCGTGGGGACAATCGCAGCCCAAGGATTGTTCGCACATGGTGGTATTGGCCGCTCGCCGTTCGCTGGATGAGCACTATATCGATCACTATCTGGCTAGTATCACCAAACTTCGGGGAACACCGACGGAGTCGTTGGCTGGTTTTCGCAAGCTCTTGTTGGCGTCGATCGCGCAGTCCGAAGGGAAGCATCTCGATTGGAACGCGCGCCAGGTCTACATCGCTTTGGGCCAGCTCATGACCTCTGCCGCAATGCTTGGTGTCGATGCCTGTCCCATGGAAGGAATCGATACGGAGGCCTACGACCGACTGCTCGGATTGACGGACAGCGATTACTCGGCGATTGTTGGTTGCGCACTGGGATACCGACATGTGGATGATAAGTCGGCAACCCTACCTAAAGTCCGTTTTGACCACCAGGAAATCGTCACGCATGTTGCCGCTGCTAAGTAGCTGCGCATTTCGCGCGTCTGACTAATAGATAATAGAGTTGTTATGCAAATAATTCCCGCACTGCATTGCCGTAGACATCTGTCAGTCGGAATTCGCGGCCAGCGTGGCGAAACGTCAGTTGTTTGTGATCGACTCCCAGAGCAAACAAAAGTGTAGCATGCAAGTCGTGCATGTGGACAGCATTTTCGACAGGGCGGAACCCAAAGTCATCGGTTGCACCATAAGCGAGTCCTCCGCGCACTCCTCCGCCTGCCATCCACATACTGAAAGCGTGTGGATGGTGATTGCGGCCATCCCCGTTTTCGACTGTGGGAGTCCGACCAAACTCGGCTCCCCAAATAACGAGCGTATCGTCGAGCAACCCGCGTCGCGCCAAATCGGTTAACAAGCCACTTATCGGCTGGTCGACTTGGGCGCACTCTTTGATCAAACCTTCGTTATTCTTCTTGTGATGGTCCCACGTATAGTCTGTGGATACCTGGATATAACGCACACCCTGTTCAGAAAACTTGCGAGCCAACAAACACTGTCTCGCGAAATTGTCGGTCGGCTGTTTTCCAACGCCGTACAAATCAAGCGTCTCGGCGGATTCATCGTCGAGGCTCATAACTCGCGGAATTGTCGATTGCATGCGGTAGGCCAATTCGTAACTGGCTATCAAGCCATCGATACCTTCATCCTGACCCGCCACGTCGCGATGTTGGCGATTGAGCTGTTGAATCAGATCCAACTGCGCACGCTGCTGTGTTCGATCGATTGAGGAATTGCCGATGTTTGAAATCTTAGCTTGCGTTATCGGAGTCTCAGCGGACCCGATGGCCGTCCCTTGGTGAATGGCTGGCAAGAATGCACTGCCATAATTCTGAATTCCACCGTGCCCACGCGGCGGCGAGATCGTTATGAAAGCGGGCAAGTCTTCGTTCTCGCTCCCTAAACCATAGCTAATCCATGCACCGACACTGGGACGAACCAAATTCGAATGCCCTGTATGCAAGTTCAACAGTGCTTCGCCGTGGGCCGAACCGTCGGTATGCATGGAACGAATCACGCACAACCGATCGGCATGAGTGGCCAAACGCGGGAACAGTTCACTGATCAACAGGCCGCTTTGCCCGTGCTGCGAGAATCGAAAGGGAGAACCGAGTATCTCGCCTCCTGGTGGTTTCTTGCCTCCCAACGCTTCCGCTGTAACCTGGCGACCAGCGAAGGCATTCAACCGCGGTTTGTAATCGAAAAGATCTACGTGGCTTGGTCCGCCCCACATGAACAAAAAAATGACGCGTTTTGCACGCTGCGCCAAGTGCGTGCCACTAGTCAATCGGCCGCTGGCATCCTTGTGAGATGCCAAAGACAGTCGCTGGCCAGCCAGTGCGGCGAAGCTCACTTGCGCAAAACCACACGCGCTGCGTTGCAGCAGCGCACGCCGCGAATATTGCTTGTAGAATTGGTTGCACGACACGCGTGAGTCCCCTAGCTATTCGAGATACTGGAACTGACTGGACGCTAGTACTGCATGGCAAGCAAGTACCAAGGCAATTTCGGAAGCGTCCGATGTTTGGCTGGTTCGCAAGCGATTCTCTTCTGTTTGCACATAGTCGATTATGGCTTGACGTTCAGCCATGGAACCCCGGCTACCGAGCGCCAATTCAAACATGTGTTCGACCCTCGCTTGGAGATCTGGTGAATTTGATTCGCGCACTACGCGACGTGCCATTTCCTTCGAGGCCGCGAGCACCGATGGGTCATTGAGCATAAACAGACCCTGCGTGGGTACCGTGGTTACCGGCCGCGCGCCAGTTGTTGCCTGGGGATTGGCAAAGTCGAATACATCGAACAATTCTGGGAGATCATTGCGAATCACAGGTAGAAAAACGCTGCGGCATGGAAAGTCGGTTCGACGCCGCACGAGATTTTTGCCTACCGCAGTCGCTTGATCGCCAAGATACGATACCGTAGATTCCATGTTGCTCAAGTCGAGCTGGCCAGCGGCGAAGAGCATAGCATCGCGAAGCGATTCGGGATCGAGTCGGCGCCGATTCGCTCGCCAGAAGAATCGATTGTCGGGATCGACCGCTGCGAATTCCGAATCGTACTGGCAACTTAATTGAAACGAACGTGTAAGGACGATTTTGCGCACTAGCTGCTTGAGCGACCAACCACTCTCAATCAATTCCGCAGCGAGAAAATCCAGCAACTCTGGATGGCTGGGCTGTTCGCCAGTTCTGCCGAAATTGTCGACCGTTCGGACCAGTCCGCGCCCCATTAAATGGTGCCAAACGCGATTGGCCAGCACGCGAGCCGCTAGCCAACCGGACGGGCTTTGTGGGTTCGTGAGCCAGTGGCTCAATTCCAGCCGACCACTGGACTTGGATGGAATCGGCGCATTAGATTCAAGCGATGCTACTCTCAAAAATCCACGCGGAACTCGGTCGGCCAAATCGTCAAATCGACCAGCTCGACGCACTGATTCGTCGGCGGGCTCCTCAACGTCCGCAGGAATCATCGCGCGTGGCGGAATTGCTGGTGGTTTGCTGAGGATCTCGTTGATTTCCTTCAGCAGCGCCGACTGAGCCGCAATACGATCCGCAAGATTTGCCTCGGAATTTTTGGCGCCGTCCGCGAAGAACTCAGCATCCGAGGCAAGTAAATCCACCGTGGCTTTGGCATCGTCTTTCTTTAAGATTTCCAAAACGTTTTTGATTTTGTCCCGGCGAGACTTTAGCTTGGGCTGTTCGCGCCAAAATTTCTCGTACGCGTCGTCCAGTTCTTCACCTTTTTCGTCCAGCCCGACCAGTCGTTCCATCAAACGTTGCTCATTGAGCATGTGACGTTTTTCCATGACGCGCGTCGAAGTGAAAATCCCTGCCAGCGCGTAGTAGTCGGCGGTCGGAATTGGATCGAATTTGTGATCGTGGCATCTGGCGCACCCTATAGTTTGGCCGAGTACCGCGCGTCCAACTGTTTCGATTTGTTCGTCGGCTACGTCCATGAGCTGCCTTTGCGGATTCACGCCCAATAAAACCTTGGGACCAACCACCAAGAAACCAGCCGCGGTCCGCTGGCGATCTCGCTGGTCGATCGACAAGTATGGGAGCAAGTCACCCGCGATCTGCTCGGTGAGAAATCGATCGTACGGCATGTCATCGTTGACCGCATCGAGTACCCAGTTTCGATACCGCCAAGCCTCGCGGAACAAGAAATTTTCATCTAGCCCGTTGGAATCGGCATAGCGAGCCAAGTCCAACCAGTGTCGTCCCCAGCGGCGTCCAAACTGGGGCGATGCCAGCAGTTCGTCGACCAGCAACGCGTAAGTCTCGTCAGTTGGACTCCGCGAGTACTTAGCGATTTGCGATTCCGTCGGTGGCAGTCCGACCAACTGAAATGAAACTCGACGCAGCAAATCCATCGGTTCGGCGAGCGCCACTGGTCGCAACCCTTGGCGTTCTCGATACGCTTGCAACCACTGATCGATGGTCGAGTTCTTCCATGTGACGTCGGTGACTTGCGGCACAGGCATTTGAACCAGCGGCTGAAAAGCCCAATGGTTGCGGCCAGCTTGCGGATCCGAGGGTTCGGCGATACCGGCGGTTGAGCGAGAATTGGCTGGAACTATCGCTCCCAGGCGAATCCAAGTCTCAATCTTGGCGATGTCCTCCGCAGGTAATTTTTCGGTGGGCGGCATCTGCAAATCCGTGTCAGCGTAACGAATTGCCTTGACCAGCAGACTCTGGTCGATATCGCCGGGCATGATCGCCAGCCCGCTGTCGCCGCCCCCCATCATTGCATCGCGATCGTCCAATCGAAGGCCACCTTCGCGTTTGTCCGCGCGGTCTGAATGGCATTGATAGCAGCGCCGTGAAAGCAACGGTCGAATATGCGTCTCATAGAATGCAAGTTGTTCGCTCGTATCAGAACCATGGACTTGCATGTTGCTGAGGGAAATACTGGCAACGCAAATCGATAGGATCAAAGTTGTTAAGTAGCTAAGTGATCGCATCGTTATCGCCAACAAGAGTGTTTGCACACCGAATTGAGCCGAAGTGGTTAGTTCAATTTCAACGTCCCGTTCATCATACTTTGCCACCGCGCTTCAATTGTAGTAATTGTAGTCGGCTACGCACAAGTTCAGTGCCCAGGTTGGCGGCGTCGGAAAAATGCTTACAGCACCAAGCATTGGAGGTCACGCGTTCAAAATTCAAAATTGGCGGGACTTGGAATAATTTTAGGCACAACGCTCCACCGCCAATTTTGAATTTTGAACGCGTGACCTCCAATGCTTGGTGCTGCAAGTTATGATAGAGCTCGCGCAGTATTTCAATGCGGATTACCAAATTTCGATATGGGATGGTAGCTTGGTTTGATTTTGCTTTCACGGATTTCACTTTATCTGGTTTTGCTACTGTTTTTACCGGGGGTTTGGGCGGCTGTTCACATTCCGATTGGATCGTCGGGAGTCCACCAATGGTTGCCGCAGCAGACACCCGAGAGGCAGCGTTACGAAGCATTTGTGGATGCGTTTGGCAACGACCAAGTCGTGCTGATTACTTGGGATGGTTGCCGCGTCGACGATCCAAGATTGGCAGCGTTTCAGAATCAAGTTCGGTTGGTGGACTCAGCAACTCCGCATTTGTTTCACTCGCTGGAATCGTCCGCCTCAATGCTCTTGACGCTGACGCAGCCACCATTGCAACTATCGCGCGAAGAGGCTGAAAGAAGACTGCGCGGTGTGATGCTTGGCACCGATGGCACGGCAGCAATCATCGCGAACGTCTCCAGTCACGGCGTGGCGAATCAAGCGCAAACGGTTAACGCACTGCTCGCTGCCGCTGAGCAAACGAGCAATCTAGGCGCACAGAACTTGCGATTGGCTGGTTCGGTTTTGGAGGCCCATGCTGTAGATCGAGCGGCGGAGGACAGCTTTACTCAATTAGTGTTGCCGTCGAGTTTTCTGGGGTTAACGGTGTCGTGGCTGGCTATGCGAGGATTGCGCCGAGCGATCGTAGTCTTGGTACTCGCCGGATTTGGGCAATTAATGGCCGTCGCACTGGTGTACTACACCGGCCAGCAGTTTAGCGCCGTGCTGATCGTATTGCCGACGTTAGTTTTCATGCTGACGTTGTCGGGTGCAGTCCACCTCGTCAACTACTACACCGAATGTGCTCGGACCAAAATCGAAGGTGCAGGTGTGCGCGCTCTGTCGCTCGGATGGAAGCCATGTTTGCTTTCCAGTCTGACGACGATGATGGGGATGGGATCGCTGTTGACCAGCCAGCTTGCTCCGGTCCGGCAGTTTGGAGTTTACAGCGCCGTGGGGCTCGGCTTGGCAACCGCAGCGCTGTTGTTGGCCTTCCCTGCGATCGTTCAGTGGTTTGGAACGAGTTCAGCGAGCAGCGGTTGCTCGCAGCCGATTAGCCCTGAATCATCGACCAAGCACGGGCGATTTTCCATACAAGCCTATGTACACATGCTCGGCCGAAATGCAAATCTCATTTCCGCGATTGGATTTGTAGCGCTGGTGGCGTCGCTGGGAGGCGTTCTCGCGCTGCGCACTTCGACCAAGTTTCGCGATATGTTTCCCGGCACGAGCAAAGTCAACGTCGATATGGCTTGGATTGAACAGCATTTGGGACCCATCGCGACCGTCGAAGTGCTGTTGCGATTCGGCTCGATAGATTCATCAAAGACATTCGATCGAGTGCGCTGGGTGGCGCGCGTGGAGCAACGACTGAGCCAATTGCCGACGGTTGGCGGAGTTGCATCGGCGGCGACCTTCCTACCAAGTTGGTCGGAATCTAGCGCAATCAGCGCGGTTGTCAAGAGAGCTGCTTTGCGACGTTCTCTAGAGAATGGATATCCACTGCTGGCCAGCAATCGCATGGTGGTCGAGAAAAATGGCCAACAGATCTGGCGCGTGTTGGCAAAAGTTTCCGCGACCAGTAAACAGGACTACGGCACGTTGACTCAATTGATTGCGGCCGCGACAGGAGAGGTACTGCAGACCGGCTCCGATACCGACGCTCCTACGGCAGAATTTACCGGATTATTTCCCCTGGTGCACGCGACGCAAATTACTTTGCTGTCGGATCTGGCAGCCAGTTTTTTGTCCGCATTTTTGTTGATTACTCCAATCATGATGTTGGTCACGCGGAGTATTTGGGGAGGCCTGCTGATCATGGTCCCCAACGTCTTGCCGGTAACGCTGGCGTTTGGTTACATGGGTTGGATGGGACAAGACCTCGATATCGCTGGCATACTTACGGCGAGCCTGGCGCTGGGAATAGCCGTCGACGATACTCTTCATTTTGTTTGCTGGTATATGCAGGCGCTTCCACGTTGCCGTTCAAGGTTGGACGCGGTTTTGGAGACTTTTCAAGCATGCTCTGCCGCGATGATTCATACGACGTTGATCGCTTGCCTTTCCATGGCTCCTTTTCTGTTTGCGGAATTTCTGCCGACTCAGCAGTTTGCCAAATTGATGATTACGATTTTGATCGGTGCAATCGTCGGCGATCTGTTACTCTTGCCGGCGCTGCTGCTCAGCCCGCTAGGATCGGTCGTTGGCCGACTATCAAGAGTGCCATAGACCCTCGAACAAATCGCGCCGCCGCATTAATATTATCCACCACAAGTACATATTCAGTTTCGCGTAATAGGATCGTTGTTACCGTCGTTTGCTATACAGGGAGCGGATATCTTGAAGATCACAGGAGTGGACGTCTGTCCTCTTACCGGGGCCACAGTCGATGGCGGTTGGCCACAAGGCCACGCTCCGCAAGAGAACTTGCATACGTTGTTGATCGTGTTTACCGATTCGTCGATGGTCGGTTATGGCAGTTGTTTTACTTCAGGCAAATTGATCGAAGGTGCGATCGAGCTATTGTGGCCGTTGCTGCGGGGTGAATCTGCAGTGGAACCGGAACGAGTTTCCGAGAAATTGCACCAGTCAACATTCTGGCAGGGACGAGGAGGCGCGGTGACGCACGCGATTAGCGGACTGGACATCGCGCTGTGGGACATCATGGGTAAGGCTTGTAATCAACCCGTTTCGCGACTCTTGGGAGGCAATCATCGGCAACGAATCAAACCCTATGGATCAATTTTGTTCGATGAACCCAACCAACTGGCAGCGAATCTGGAAAGCGTCGTCAATCGCGGTTTTCGAGCGATCAAGATGGGTTGGCGACCATTTGGCCGACGTGATCGCGCGTTCGACGAATTGCTGATTCAAACCGCGCGGTCGACCGTCGGCGACTCAGTGGAGTTGATGGTCGATGCCGGAGGCAGCGAACAGTTCTGGCCACATGGAACCAATTGGGCTCGCAATACAGCGGCCATGCTGGCCGACTACAATATCGTCTGGTTTGAAGAAGCTCTGCCACCAGATGACATCGATGGGTTTGTTGAACTCACACGCGTTTCACCGGTACCGATCTCAGGCGGCGAGGTACTCACACGTCGACAGGCTTTTCAACCGTGGCTGGAGCGTCACGCGGTCGACATTATTCAGCCCGATTGCACCAAGAATGGCGGACTGAGCGAGTTTCGACGCATCGCCTGGCTGGCTCAAGATCATAACGTGCAGGTCGTACCACACGGTTGGAATACGGCGATCGGCCTCGCGGCAGATCTGCAAATCTCCGCCTTTCTCCCCAACGCGCGCTACGTAGAATACCTGACTCCTTGCGCATATATCGACCAACTAACTATCGAGCCTTTCATCGTCGACGCCGACGGTATGCTCGCGATTCCCAATCGACCCGGCTTGGGAGTCGAAATCGATCCCCAGCGTCTTCAGCAATTCTGTCCGCGACGGATCGAATTTCGCTAGGCATGCTTTAAACTTCCAGCCATCCTTCGGCATTCCAGCCGCGGGCGAGATTGTAGGCTGTTATCAACGACCGCAGCCGTTCGGGCGTCAGTCTCGCACGCGCGTCCTCGGGAACTGTTTGACACAACAATCGCTCGGGCAGAGTGTCTTCTTGGGGAGTCCATCCAGCCAAGATATTGAACTTTTTCTTCGCGTTGACGATGCGGCGGCCCACCTCGCGCAGTTCGTAAGGAGTGATGTTCCAACCCGTAACTAACCTCAGCATTTCCGACGACTCTTGATAGAAATCCGTCAGCACGCCGCGCAAGAACTTGCATAAGATCAGCGAATCCATGACGGCCGCCTTATCCTCGGTCTCAATCGCCAACTCCACCGACTCAGGTCGAACATCTCGGCGATCGACTGCTTCGGAAAAGTCGATTTCATACGCCCCAGACCGATTGTGATCGGCGCCGCGAGTGCCGACCGCAAAACCAAGTGCCATCATTTGCAAGCCGCGCGGGTCGTAGCCGGGAATCTCCAATCCCTTCACTTGCGGAGCAAAATGTATCGTGTCCTGGCCGATAACGAGTGCCATGCGCCGACTGCCCAGTGCCAGCAAGCTGCCAATGTTCCCGCAGCTACTGCCATTACCGACACTTGCTTTCTCTGCCACAGGATGATCCGGATCGTGATGATCGACGACCATCTGGATCGCTCGGAGCATCGAAGCTCCATCGCCGAACTGCAACCAGGGAGCATCAATGAAACCACGTTGCGCGCATTCCATCGCGAATGCAATTGTCCCGCCGGTGCTGATCGTGTCCAATCCGAGGTCGTCGCACAGCCGGCAAGCTTGAAGCACGGATTCGGAATCGGCAATTCCGCACAGTGGACCAAGGGCAAAGAGATTCTCATACTCCAGCCGCACCGAACCGCCACCGGACAAACCGTATAAATGCTCGCAGCCAATCGTGCACGCCGCGCATGACGAACGCGTTTGCTCTCGGGCCACGCGAAGTTGTTCCGGAGAAATCATCTCCGCGCCAACGAAACTGCCATTTTGGAAATTGTGAGTTGGCAAGACATTCAAGCGGTTGAAGAGCAACAAATTGGAAGCGGTCCCTAATTCGCGATACTTGGCGGTGGCCGGCCCAAATGACCTTTCTGAAAGTTCTTTAGCGAATTGAACGAGTCCTTGCGGATCGGCCCAAGCAGCGCGTTGTTTGCCGCGAACCGCGATTGCTTTGATGTTCTTTGCACCCAGAACAGCGCCTGCGCCTCCCCGGCCTGCGTGTCGGCCATCATGGGAAATCGTAGCGTAGCGAATCATCCGTTCGCCGGCAGGGCCGATGGAGGCCACTTGATATTCGGCGCCATAGCGCTGGCCAGCGGCAGCCTGAGTCTCGCGATTCGTTAGACCTGCCAGTTCTTCGGCAGGCTCGATGACTATTTGCTCATCGTCGATCAACAAGACCGACAACTTGCTGGCTCGACCGGTCAGCAGAATTGCATCGTATCCGGTACGCTTGCCCGCTATCGCAAATGCGCTGCCCGCAAGCGAATCGTTGATGCGGTCGGTAAGTGGACTTTTGCAGACAACCGCGAATTTTGCAGAGGTTGTCAGTGGGCTTCCTACCAGCGGACTAAAAACAAACGCAATCGGAGCTGCAACCGCCAAGGGATCGACGACCGCAGCTCCTTCGTGCAGCAACAAGTAAACTCCCAGTCCGCTGCCACCGATAAACTGGCGCAGCACATCGGGTTGGATCGCTACGGAACTGGCCTGTGCGGTCGTCAGATCAACTCGCAAGTACCGGCCATGGTAGCCCGGAGTATTCATCCTCCGGCGTCCATCGAAAGCAAGAGTAATTTGTCACCGTCTTGGAGAACTGTATTTGGGTCAGAAACGAATCGATCGCCGCGTAGATTGGCCACAAATCCCGGTTTCAATAACGAGCCATGAAAACAGGTTTCTCCCAGAGCCGGAAATCGTGCGGCTAGGTCCTGCAAGATTTCACCCAAGGTCACACCTGTGGCACTGGCACTGGGAACTTGCGCCCTGGAACGAGGAATTCCATAAAACTCCACGTTAACTAGCATAGCTAATTCTTGATGGTTCGAAGATCGGATTTGGGCAATAACCCGCATCTTGATAAACTGAAACTACAGTCAACTTCCAACGTCTCCTGGCAATCCGGTAACGCGAAATTCACGCGGCGGCCGAAGGACTAGAAATGTATCCAACAGTCTGCCACCGATCGATCGCAATAGTATGCGTTCTCTATTGACTACCTGTCGGTATTCGGTCGAAGCTGTCGAAATCTGCTGCCGAATATCGGCCGCCAGTGAAATTGTCTGGCTAATTTCCTGTTGCAACTTGGAATCCGTTACCGACCCTTGAAGATCTCGAAGCAGGTTTTCGACTTCCTGTGCGGCTAGTTCTTGTTCGCTTGAACCCGAAATCGCTCGGAAATGGTCGAGCGCGGAACGCCATTTCTCGCCCCAGCGCATGTCGATCTGCCAGCGCATGTCGATCTGTCTGTGATCGACACCACTGGCAATGAGTTTTTCAAGAGTTCGATACCGAGCATCCAGCAATCCTGCCAGCGGCCGCCAGCATTGGTCACGCTGATTTCGAATCGCCGTCAGCTCGCCGTAGGTTGCCAGGCAGAAGATCACCAGTAAAGTAGTCAACGCTAGCGAAAGAACCAGAAATACAGCCAGCTTCTGCCCCGAGATCACCTTTCCGCGAGTTGGTGCATTCAACGTGATTGACTAGTGATTAAATAGAAACTCTTTGGTATTGATCAGTGCCCAAACGATGTCTTCGTAGCTGGTTTTTACATCGCCTTTCTTGGCAATGTGGCCAATCGCGATTCCAAGTTCTTGTTCATTGGGTTCGCGAGAGAAACTCAGCAGATACAAATCGCGGATTTTGTCTTTGGCTTGCCGATTCTTATCAGCGCTCAGTTTCGATGCGCGACCATCCTCGGCGGTGAGTTTGCCTTGAATTTCGGCAGAGTTCAGCAAATGCAAGCTCTGCGCTAGATTGGCATCCGAAGATCGTTCGCATTCGCAGGCGCTGCTCGATTCTGGTCGTCCGAAAACGGTTAAGAAGTATGAATTGAATCCATTATCTGGTAACTGCGTCGCGCGTGTCCCAACGGGGACTCCACCGAAATTCGTTGTGGTGTCTGTTACCTGGTTGATCGAATCCAACAGCACTTCTGCGTTTAATCGCTTGGGATAGTAACGCGAAAAATTCTGTTTATCATCTCGGTTCCAATCATTGGGCTCGGCACTCAACTGATAGGTGCTGGAGTTGCATATCGTGCGGATCAAATGTTTCAGATCGAACCCATGCGCGACAAAATCCTGTGCCAGCGCATCCAGCAATAGGGGATTGCAAGCAGGGTTCGTGACCCGCATGTCATCTTCCGGGTCAACTAGTCCTCGGCTGAAAAAGTGCTTCCAATATCGATTGACCAAAGCCTTGGCGAAAAATGGATTGGCAGAATCCGACATCCAACCCGCCAATGCTTGTCGGGGGTCATCTTGGGCAGGAATATCCAGCGCCTTGGAGCCCAAACCTGTTGGCTTGACCATTTGATTCGTCTTTGGATTCTGCGCTTGAGCAATCCCAGGTCGATGGAACACTCGATCTAGTGCGGGCTGAGTTCCCTTCTTTCGTCCAACTTGCGCAAAAAACGCGGAGAAGCCGTAATAGTCTTGTTGGCTCCACTTCTCAAATGGATGATGGTGGCAGCGCGCACATTGAATGCGCAAACCTAGAAATAGTTGTGCGGTATCTTCAACTTGAGCCGCTTGGTCGCTCACCTCTCGATACCAAGCAACCGGAGCATTGCGGTCGGCTTGTCCCGAGGACACGATGATATCGGAAACGAATTGATCGTAAGGTTTGTTTTGTAAGAATGAATCGCGAATCCAAGCGTGAAATGCAAAAGTGGCTCGGCGATCAGGAGCCGCTTTGCGCTTGTTGCGAAGAATTGCGCTCCATTTGCTTGCGAAGTAGTCTGCATAGTCGGTGGAATCTAGCAAGCTATCGATCAACTTCTGGCGCTTGCCCGCATCTTTGTTCGCAAGAAATTCATCCGTTTCTTGCAAGCTTGGAAGTCGACCGGCGATATCCACGCTCACTCGTCGCAAGAATGTTGCATCCTCGGCAGGTTTCGATGGTGGCAGTCCGAGGTCCTTCAGTTTACCGAATACCAATTCATCGACATAATTCTTGGCTGGTGGCAGGTGCTCCACGGGAATGCCGAGCGGTACCGTGGCCTGAAAGACCGCCACACTACCTTGATAGCGAGCCATGATCGCGACGCTGCCGGTAAGATCCGAAGTATTTACTAATCCCGTGGTGGAAACTTCAGCCATTTCTTGATCGTTGGAATCGAACTGCGTCATCCGCGTAACGTCTTCGATCGTACCGTCTGTGTAGTGAGCAAGCACGGTTAACTGCTGGCTGCCGCGACGACTCATTAATCGGTACTCAGGGTACATCTTTACATGGGTAATCATTGGGTCGCTTGCATTTCCATACGGCGCGCCTTGTTCAATCCATCTTTTCATGAGCGTATAGGCCGGCGAATCCGCATCGATCCGCTGACCTCCTCCATGGGGAACTTGCGCAACCGCCTTGGTCAACAACAGACTCTGTTCTGGAGAAGGAAAAAACAATCGTCGCCCTTTGGATTCCTTGACCAGGTATTCGTAGTCTTCGGTGGGTTCAAACCCTAGCAGCGACAGCCGAAATCCGTTCTGACCGCCAGATTTTCCATGACAGCCTCCGCTGTTGCATCCGTATTTGGTAAAAACTGGAACAACCTGATTGGGAAAATTAACCCTGACGTCTTGCTTGATACGGGTAATGTCGAATACCAGCGACGCATCGACTCCAGGTGCCGCTTCAGCACGCAAGTGCACGGCCCCTTCAGCAACGGGAATAACAAAACCATTTTCGGTTACCGCAGCGATACCTTCTTTATTCAGCGAGTATTTGACTTTGCGAGTCAAGTCGCGTTGTTGGCCGCTGGAATAGATGCCTGTGACAATCAACTGCTGGTAGGAGTCGCGACCGGCAAGGACTACGTGTCCATCGGCGGTGCGTCCAGTTTCGATCTGAATGGATTGCAGCGTTCCCGGATCTCCCAATCCAGGTGCTTCTTTCATTTTGGTTTCTGCGTCAGTTTTTGCGACGTCCGCTGCGAAACTTATGGAAGCAGTCAGCAATCCGATCAAAACCATCCATCGGGTAGTCCACGATTCCTTATTCGGCATCATTTTTCCCTTCGCAAGCAAGCATCGGCTAAATTAGATTCCATGGGGCGCATACGGCGGATTATCCTCGGATAACCAACTTTTTGCAACGGAATCTTTTAAAAAACATTATTTTCTCAGAGTTGTTTTACCAAATCCCTCAAAATACCCAACATCGCGTCAAGATACGTGTCCGCCTCATTGAGCGGCATCGTCAACGGCGGGCTAACGCGCACCACTTTGCCCGCCAATGGGCCCAGCAGGTGAATCGCTAGTCCAGCGCCATTCCCACGGTAGCACGCTTCAACCACTTTTATAGCCACTTCGTCGGCGAAATGGTTGCTGGTCGCTTTGAATTCGATCCCCCAAACACAACCTTCCCCGCGAACGTGCGCCACCAAACCGGATTCCAGTAAACGCAGCAGGCTGGCTTCGATGCGCTGCGACAATTTCTTACCGTGGCCAATGACGTCCTCGCGTTCGAACTCGTCCAAAGTCGCTAACACGGCAGCGGATGAAAGCGGATTCGCGCTCCAAGTATCCGATCCTTCACCGTAGGACATCGCGTCAAATATATCACGGCCTCCGACTGCGGCCGCTACGGGGACACCATTGCCCAAGCCTTTACCCAAACAAACGATATCGGGTTCGACGCCATATTGAGTGTATGCGTACATCGGTCCTGTCCGGCCGAAGTTCGCTTGAATTTCGTCGAGAATAAATAGCGCACCGTGCTGGCGGCAAAACTGCTCCAGCAATTGCATATATTCGGGCTGGGGATGAAATGAGCCGCCGCCACCAAGGTAGGGTTCCGTGATTAAACAGCAAATGCGATCGCCAATTTCGTCGGACAGCTTCCTTAGTTCGTCGCGATAGGGTTGCAAATCGAGCGGCTGTTTGCGTCGAGTGACATTGATGCACTCTTGCTTCGGAAAGCTAATGAATCGCACGCGTGGATCGCGTTCTTTGTCCGTTTCGCTGCCCGTGACCGCTCCCGCTAGGCCTTTCTTGCCGTGAAATCCTCCCCGAGTCGCGAGTATCATGTTGCGATCGCGATTTTGCGCGAGCGATGCCCAAAGAGCTTTCTGGATGGCTTCGCTACCGCTGGCAGCCCAAAGCACTTGTTCCATGCGCCCACCACCCGGCTGCGCCTTCATATTCGCCAGCAATCGTTCCGAGGCTTCGATTTCCAGCGGTGTAATCGCGTTGTACGCGGTCAACGGTGAGGCAGCAATAAAATCGCTCGTACACTTGTCGAGTCCGGAAAGCTGCAAATATTCCATAACGCGTCGCCACCAACGCGCCGGATTGTGCCCTAGGTTAGAAACCAAAACGCCTGATGAAAAATCGGCCAGCTTGCGACCTTCGGGAGTGAAATGATAACTGCCCGCGCTGCGAGCGATGACCGCTTGAGAGGGCGTAAAGGTCCGCAGAGTCCTGGGTTCTGCACAAACCGTACGTTCGCGCCAGTTGTTGGACTCTGGCTCGCCCGGATGTTGAATACAGTTTGCTTCCAGCGGAGCGACCAATGTAGCCATTTCGAATTATTACCTTACTAAACGCGAGGGGAATACAGCACTTCAACTGCCGAGCTACCTGGAACTTCCAGCACCAAACCACCGCGAGGATCATTGACACGAACCACGCAATCCGGTTGCCCGGCGGCGTGCCGAGCAAGAATTGCCTCCATGGCCTGAATCGCGGCCACCGTTTGTCGATCAGCCGACATGTCATTATAGCTATAACCCTGTGCTTCGCTGAGCCTCTGACCTCGCTGATCTGCCGGACCGCCGAATTCCACGTAAGCCACTTCACGAATGAACTTGTCGATTGTCTCCACTCCGTATCCACGTTGCGTTCGCTGGCCATCGGGCTCAACAAATGCCGCGCTATAGTGATTGTTGATCGTTATCTTGATGTCAAACGGAGTCCGCCCTTCGACGGTACACTCAACGCCGCGCCGACGACTGTGTCCGTTCCAGACTCCATTGTCAAAACGGAATTGCACCTCTTGCTCGACGTATCCTGGAAAATTGTCGGGTGTGACCCAACTGGTGTGGATATCGAACGCCGCCTCGCGACCATCTGTGTACTCGTAAATCATTCGCAATTGCGTTGAGTCCCAAGTCGTGCCGTTTGCTGGGCCAACCAACCCACGCTGACCAGTACAAGTAATACACTTAAGCTGGCCGCCGAAGGTGAAGTCGATCAACTTAATATAGTGGACCGCAACATAAGTGCCCGGGTTGCGTCCAATTATCCATTCGGCGAATTGCTTTCCAGAGATTTGCTTTGGCTCCAGAAGCGAACAGTAGCCGTTATTGACGTGACGCAAAACTCCGTCGACGACAAACGTTCTCAGTTTCTTGTGGTCGGGGTCGAGTAACTTGTGATAGACCACTTTCGCCAGAACTTGCTTGCGCCTGGCAAGCTCAGCTAGTTCGTCCAATTGAGCGAGCGACAAAACTGAAGGCTTCTCTACCAACAAGTGTTTTCCAGCGTCAAGTACTTGTTTGGCAGCTTCGAAATGACGATCGTCAGGTGTAGCCACACAGACAAAATCGACGCCCGACGCTAATAAATTCTCGACGCTGGCGGGTTCCGTGAAGCTCTTGAACGGGTAGATCTTGTCCCCAGCGCATTGACGATAGGCGTCGGCTCGACTGCCTGTGCGACTGGCAACCGCAGACAATTCAACTTCGCAAGCGCCAAACCGGCGGTCGTACAAACCATCACGTTTGAGCACTTCGAAACACGGTCGATACGTGTCGTCAAAAATCATTCCCATTCCAACCATGCCAGCGCGCAAATGGTGGAAACCGAGAGTATTCGATGCTTGGTTGGTAATACTAGTGTTCCTCAGTCGAATTGCCCGTCAGTTTGGGGCACTGGAAGCAGTTGTGCACGGGCAGGAGGGAAGTAGTCGCCAACGAATGGCTTTAGGTAGGCAATTTGGCGTCGGAGAGTTTAGCAGCAAATCCCAATGCAGTCAACGAAAACTAAGAACGGTGCTTGCTATCGACCAGTCGTCACGACGAGGCTGTGATTTTGTAACCCGAAGCGCAAGCGAGGTACGATGATCGCTCCCTCCGGATGCTCTTTGGGTTAGGCGCTGTGATACCGGATGTGTGTGTCGATACCGGATGTGTGTGTCGAAACTAGCGACCGATCATCGTACCTCGCTTACGCTTCGGGTTACAAAATCACAGTCTCTACGGGGACGCTTAGCGTCCGCTAAAAAACTTTCTCAGAGTTTCCTGAGCGGCGTCTTTGGAGTTCTTAGTTGTCGGCTTTCCCGATTTTGTGGGCAGTTTGCCGGGCCCCTTCTTGGAATCGCCTTTGGTTTCTTCGCTGGCGGCAAGTTCCATTACGGTCGAATCGCCGGTCGTTGAGGATGGGACAAATTGTCGAGTTACCGGCTCATTAATAGGCGTCGTGCGACGAATCTGTTCGGCCTCTTCTAACCATTGGCCGACATCGACTTCTTCATAGCGACTATCGCTGCCGGCTTCGGCGGATCGTGCTGCGGCATCTTTGACGTCTTTGACCTCTGATTTCTTGGCTTGCGCGATGCCGACTTCCATGATGGCTTCGAATTCCAATTTGCCGACGCGAATCTTGTCGCCGTGTTTCAGAATCTTTGCCTTGGCAGGGTCCACCTGTTTGTCGTTGACAAACGTCCCATTGCGACTCTTTAAGTCGAGCAGCAAAATGCGGCCATCTTTCTGAACAATAGCACAATGGCGTCGACTGATCGAATCGCTCTTGGGCCGCAATTGACAATCATCACTTCGACCGATGATGAACTTTTCCTGATTGACCGAAATCGTCTTGCCTTCTTGGCTACCGCCCACGACCTTCAATTGCATCTGCATAGACACACCTTCATCAGTAAAGAATGAACTTGAAGGGGTGACGACATTCTCCGCCCGCCGTTTCAACTTGAACCAATGCACTTATTGGTACACTGTCGCCTATCGTCCGCTGCACACCTTCGACCTTAATCATAGTCAGGGGCATCGCACGTGAACAGCACTTTAGCCGACCATTAAAGCGGGATGACAGCACCTTAAGAGTTAATCTATCGATCGCTAACCCCACTCGCAACCACCAGAGCGAGGAAATGAAAAAATCAGCGTTTGGCGTTCCAAGCCGCAGTGCCAAATTGATGATCAGATGTCATTTCCAGTTCCGAAACAATGGATTCTGGCAGCCCGTGAGCGAGCGTTACATTCCACTGGTGTCGTAGCGCCGAAGTAATTCGTTGAGCCATTTCCCGCCCCAAATCACACTCCCAATCAACCGCTTGCCCTGCGACCTGGCCGACTGGAAACGTGTCGTTCGTCGATGAAGCAGTTGAGGAATTAAGGCATGCGCTGCGATCAATCGCATCCAGGCCAATCAGACTGGGTGCAAAGTCGCTGGTGCGCAACAGCAAACTGCCATGCTGCAATAACGCGCCCGAAGCGCGTCTTTGGGCACTGCCGAGTACTTTGTGTTTCCCAATGACGATATCGCTGGTTGATCGACGTTCGAAACACAGAAAGCTCTTGCACGCTTTTTCTGGATTAGCATTGTTCTCATGCGATTCGGCCGCGCAGCCGCTCCATTTCTGTGCCGCAAAACCGCGATCACACAACAAACGGACAAGCGCATCGTGAACCAGTTCGTACAGGCTGGTCGATGGGCCTATGCGATCCGGTCGATCCGGAATCGCCAGGGAATAAGTCCAGTCATGATGATGCACGATCGCACCGCCGCCGGTTGTTCGTCGAACCAGCGGCAGTGGCAAGCTCGGTGAATGTTCGCGGCGATCGCGAATCGCTTGAAAATAACCCAGCGATAAAGTTGGCTCGGACCATTGATACAGCCGCAGTACTACCACTTGCTGTTGCCCGGCCAAACGCGCTAAAAATTGGTCGACCGCCATATTCATCGAGCCACAACGAGGCCGATCGATATAACAGTAACCTTCCATCGTGTTTCCGCGAGCTGCGAGCCCCTTTAATGAGCTTCCGAGCACTGTTTGAGATAGGCATCGCGGTCCAACAAGCCGTCGAGGTTCGCGGACGAACTGAGGCGGACCTTCATGATCCAGCCTTCGCCAAAAGGATCGGTTCCTAATCGTTCGAGGTTATCGACTAATTCGGAGTGTACGGCCACAACTTCGCCATCTACGGGACTGTACAGCGGACTGACCGCTTTGACCGATTCAACCTCGCCGAATTCCTCACCCGCTCTAACCTGTTTGCCCACGTCCGGCAAGGCCATGTAAACCAAATCGGTCAATTGTTCGAGCGCAAAATCGGTAATGCCTACCACGGCAATTTTCTCGCCACAATCTTCGACAATCCCTACCCATTCATGCGTTGGATTGTACTTCAAATCCTTGGGGTCCATCTTTCGTTCCTTGCCCTTAGCAGGTGATGAGCTCTTATGTTTGAGTATTTGCAGTTGCTTGCTCGCCAAGATTGGCAATGGCGGCCACAATAATTCAAGTCGTTCGTTTGTAGAATGGTAGTGACACAATCTGCGCCGCAGTTTTCGAACCGCGAATGTCGATGTCGACCATCATGCCAACGGCGCTGGACTGTCGCGACAAGTAGGCCATGGCGATAGGGTTGTCGAGCGTCGGCGAATAGGTACCGCTGGTCACGCTGCCAATCGAACGTCGATCGTTATCGAAAATCGCAGCACCTTCGCGAGCCACCCGCTTGCCTACTAATTTCAGTCCAACGCGGACAGGCGCGGAGATGTCGTTGCGCCGATTGCTCAGCCCACTGCTGCCCACGAATGTGCGACCCTCTAAGTTTACCGCGAACTGCAAACCAGCTTGAAATGGATCTATCGATTCACTTAGTTCATGACCGTACAGTGGCATACCTGCTTCTAATCGCAAGGTATCGCGCGCGCCCAGACCGACCGGTGCGATTCCGTGCTCTCTGCCGGCGAGCATTAGATTCTCCCACACGCGCGGCGCATCTTCACTGCGGACGATCAACTCTAACCCATCCTCGCCAGTGTATCCGGTGCGGCTAACGATGCATGGTTTGCCCATTTGCTGAGTGACCAGTCCGCGATAGTACTTCAGCGATTCAATCTGTTTGGGCAGAATACGTGCACCGATCGCCATCGCTTTGGGGCCCTGAATGGAGATCATAGCCGTGGTGTCTGTTACGTCATTGACCGCAACATCAGGAAAATCGCTGGCGTGTGGAGCCAGCCACTTGACGATTTTCTCGCGATTACTGGCGTTCACGACCAGCAGAAAGATTTGACGACCACTGGGACTATCCAAACACGAGACGAGAACGTCATCTAGAATTCCGCCCTCTTCGTTGCACATCAACGAATATCGAACCATTCCAGGTTGCAGATCGGTCACACGCCGCGTCAGTAAATAATCGAGCAATTGATCGGCGCGGCCACCTTCGAACCTAATGCGACCCATGTGCGAAATATCGAACAGGCCCGCCGCCCGACGAGTCGCTTGATGCTCAGCCACTATCGAAGTGTACTGAATCGGCATCGAGTAACCCGCGAACTCGGCCATCCTCGCATGCTGGGCAGTATGCCAAGCGGTAAGCGGCGTTACGGCAAGTGAATTAGTCATTCTTTGTGACGATCGATTTGGCAGGCCAGTCGGTGAATGTCGAACAGGCATTACTCCGAGCGCAGGTGTTTGC
>SXGS01230350.1_pt1 | contig 20641 bp, 13 predicted proteins | sample 3174681 | NCBI WGS metagenome assembly SXGS01 (sample SAMN11356861, study PRJNA531348) | freshwater metagenome | isolation source: freshwater sample F1-80 | place: China: Fuxian Lake, Yuxi | collected 2017-12-25 | reverse complement strand
GTTGCCCGACGCCTTCCTGCGTCGCTGCGTCTTCCATTTCATCGAGTTCCCCGAGCCGGCCTTGATGCGCCAGATCGTGGCCGTCCATCATCCCCACCTCGACGCCAAGCTGCTCGATCAGGTGCTGATCAAGTTCTACTGGCTGCGCGAGCAGAAGGATCTGCGAAAGCGGCCTTCGACCTCGGAGCTGGTGGACTGGATCGCGGCCCTGCTGCGCTCGGGCATGTCGCTCGACAAGCTGGAGCAGCATATTCCCTTCGTCGGCGCTCTGCTCAAGAAGGAACAGGACGTCGAGGCGCTGCAGCAGTTCGGCGGCCGCGGCGGCAAATACCCCAAGGCCTGGTCGGACCTCGGGCCGCGCTACCAGCAGTAGGCACGGGCGCGACAGTTCGAGCGGAGCGCGCAACCGATGTTCCTCGATCTCTTCTACGGCCTGCGCGGCGAGGGCGTCCCGGTCTCGCTGCAGGAATGGCGCACGCTCCTAGAGGCGCTCGAACTGGGCCTGCACGGCTCGAGCCTGGAGCGCTTCTACCACCTCGGTCGTTCCTGTCTGATCAAGAGCGAAACATGGTTCGACGCCTACGACCGGGTCTTCCTCAAGGTCTTCCGGGGCATCGAGGGTTCGCTCGACGAAGTCGCCGACGAACTGCTCGAGTGGCTCAAGGACCCCAAGAACCTGCCCGAACTCACGCCCGAGCAACTCGCCGAGCTCGAGAAGCTGACCGGGGACGAACTGATGCGTCGCTTCCTCGAGCGCCTCGCCGAACAGAAGGAGCGGCACGACGGGGGCGGCAAATGGGTCGGCACCGGCGGCAAATCACCCTTCGGCCACAACGGCACCCACCCGACCGGCGTCCGGGTGGGCGGCCAGAGCCGCTCGCGCTCGGCGATGAAGGTCGCCGAGGCACGTCGCTTCAAGGATTACCGCACCGACCAGATCGTCGATACGCGCAACATCCGCGTCGCCCTGCGCCGGTTGCGCCAGCTCGTCCGCCGCGGCGACCAGACCGAGCTCGACCTCGACGGCACGATCGACGAAACCTGCCGCAACGCCGGCGAGATCGAGTTCGTCTTCCGTGCGCCTCGCCGCAACGACGTGCGTCTGCTGCTGCTCATGGACGTCGGCGGCACGATGGACCCGTTCTACGAGCCGGTGAGCCGGCTCTTGACCGCACTGCACGAAGAGCGCGGGCTGCGCGACTTCGAGCCTTACTACTTCCACAATTGCATCTACGACCATGTCTACCGCGACGCGCGTCTGACCCGCGACTCGGCTGTGGCCACAGCCGATCTGATGCGCCGGCTCGACGATCGCTGGAAGTGCGTCGTGATCGGCGACGCCGGGATGCACCCGGCCGAGCTCTTCGAGCCCAACGGCTCGGTCGATCCCTGGCGCACCTCGGCCACCCCCGGCATCGAGTGGCTGCACCGGGTCCGGCGGCACTTCGGCCGCGCGGTGTGGGTCAACCCCGAGGAGCAACGCTTCTGGGACAACTACCACACCTGCCGCACCATCCGGCAGTTGTTCCCGATGTACGAACTCTCGGTGGACGGCCTGGGCGAAGCGGTTCAGGCCTTGGTCGGATCACGCAAGTAGCGCCATGAGCGCGCGCTCGGCGAGCTGTCGGAACCGAGGACGCCCACGCCGCGACATTTTGCTTGGCGCAAGCACGCCCTCGCGCGTACCCGCGTGTTGCCGGAGTCGAAGAATCCCTCGGCTCGGACCTCCCCGGCAGAGCCTCGCGGGATGACAGAAGAGCAGCTCGCCCTCTTCGCCGAAACCGTCTTCGAACACGAGCCGCTGCCGCGGGACTGGCCCACCACCTACTGGGTCATCACCGCCTGGGCGACGACCGGCGAATCCTGGTCGGCGGAGCGCAATCGGGCGGCCGACAAGGCCCTCGAGAACGTGCTGCGCGCCGCGAGCCATCGCCTGTTGCGGATGACCGGCGGCTCGCCCGACGGCCGCCATCGCGAGCCGGGTTGGGCGGTGGCGCTCGAACACGACACTGCCCTGCGCCTCGGTCGGGAGTTCGGACAGGTGGCACTCTTCCTGGTGCGCCGCGGCCGGCTGATCGTCGTTACCTGCGCCGACGGCTGCGAGCATCCGCTCGATCGGGATCTGGATCCGGCTTGAGCACTGGAGCCACCGCTCCCGCCAGGGAGTGCTGCGGGCCGAAGAACTCCTTCCCGTGCAGGTCGCGTGTTCGGAGCTGCCGAACCTGCGCTGGGATCACGACGCCTGATCCCTGACGGACCGGGACACCGTGGTCTACGGGCGCTCCACCACCGGAAAGCTCGGCGTGCCCCAGTCTTCGTTGGGATTGTCCATCATCAAATCAAGAAAAAGGGGCACCAGGAAGCCCAGGATCTGAGCCCCGTCGCTGACCTGCTCTCGGTTTCTCCCGCTGCGCCAGGTGGCGCCACCATGCAGCAGCTGGTTGCGCAGCACGTAGAGGCGATCGAAGAGAGTGGCGAGAATCGCCGGGGTGTTCTGCGCCGAGAGATCCTTGTTGACTCTCTTCTTGCTGGCCTCAAACCAGCGTTCCCAACCTTCATGGCCAGCGACGCCCCGCTGAAAATCCCAGAAGGGCTGGAAGACGTAGTGATTGTAGAGCAAGCGACGGATCGGGTCGCAGAACCGCTGCCAGATCGCATGATAGACGCGGTGGGCATCGTCCAGGCGGTGGATCTGACGGAAGAACTTCTCGAAGCGACCGCGTTCCCGGCGGCCGGCCTGTCCGGCTCGTGGCGGTTCGTCCTCCGCATAGGCTGCGTTGAAGGCGATCCAGCAGAAGATGAACCGGGCATCCGGGTCGTCCGCTTCCTGTCGCGATCGGTCAATCCAGCTTATGGCGCGATGGATGCGGAGATCGAACTCCTTCGAGAAGCCCTCGCGCAACGCTCTCTGCTTGCTCTTGAGAGCGGAGGGGGAAGCGGGGGCGGATCTGACGGACGCTGATTTGCCGCGTGGGATCCGCTGCTTGCTCTCGAGAGTGGGGGGGCTCGGTTCGACGGCCATGGCTCGGCGCTCCTTTGCCGTCCACGGCTATCGCGAACCAGCGGCCTGCGTCAATCCGTCCACGCGGTCCAGGGCAATCTCCCGGCCAACGCCCAGAATTGGCTGTGGTCGGTCCCGAGCCCGGAAGGCTGCGCCCCAGGGAGTATCGGCGGGGCCGGCGACTCACGCGCCCCGCTGAAGCTGGCGCAGCTCGCGAAAACCGATCAGGCGCGCGCCGGCGGATTCGGCCAGGGCACGCAGGCCGGGTTCGGATGTGAGGAACGCGTGGTCGGCCACGCGATTTGCCCAGTCGGGGTGCGAGGCGCGGAGTTCATCGGTGTCGACGGCGGGGTGCAGGTAGACTTCGGTGACGCCGGGGCGTAGCTCGCGCAGCGCGTGCTCGATTGCCGTGCGCGACCCGACGTCAGCGTAGACGAAATGATCGGGGAAGATGACGCCCGCGGCCCGTGCCAGTTTACGACCGGCCAAACCGAACGCGCGCTCCATGCTCGCCCCGACCATGCGCAAAGGCAACGCAAACTCGCGCGCCAGCTCGAGATAGATCTCGAAATAATCGGCGCGGAGCTGGAGTGGACCCATGTGGCTGTCGAGATGCGTGACGTCGATGCCCCACGTGAATGCCTGCTTGATCTGAGCGCGGCACTCGCCACGCACCTCGTCGAGGTCGGCGTGGGCCCAGAGATCGTCCACCGTGCGGCGGAAGCCACCGTCGGGCGCGCGCAGGCTCGGCGCCGGGGTGAGCGGTCGCCAGCGGTAAGCCTCCCACTCGGCATTGAGCGTCAAGTGGACGCCGACGTCCTCGCCCGCGAAAGTCGCCACGGCACTGGATGCCCACGGGCAGGGCACCATCAACGAGGCGCTGGTCGCCGTGCTCGCGTCAAAGGCCTCGCGGATGGCGACGTTGGCCGAGCGCGTCGACCCGAGGTCGTCGCAGTGGACGATGAGCAGGCGCGTGTCGGCCGCAAAACCGAGCCTCTCCGCGAGCGTCACCATGCCCGCCCCCTATCACGCCGACCCCCGCCCGGCGGATACGTCCGCGGGCACCGCGTCCCCGCGACACCTCTACGACGCCCAAGGCCGCCCCCTCTCGCCGGAGAACGGGAAGAAACCCAGGCGCGGCCGGGCCAGGCGCCCACGCCGGCTGCCTGAGCCAGGAGCGGACAGATCCGTTGTCAAAATCGGGCGGTCAAATCACCTGCCCCCAACACACGCCCCCGCGGCCGGGGCGTGGCCGGCGGAGCGCGCGGCACGGGTGGAGCGCGGCTCGGGCGGCACGGAGTCGCACGCCGGGATCGAGTCCTGATAGAGCAGCCTCGTGATCGGGGAGAGATGTGGCCCGCGCGTCGGATGGCTTGACCGACACCAGCGGCGACTCGCACGCCGACCGGCAGCCGTCCGCTTTTTTGTCGTGATGCTGGGCATGTTGCCGGCACTGCCCGGCAGCCACGCCCGAGCCCAACTGCCGGCGGCCGCGCCCGGCGGTGCCGTGATCGCGCCGACCCCGGCCGCCACGCCGACGCCGCTGGCGTGGCCCGTGGCGCGCGTCGCCGAACAGGCGGAGCTGGCCGGGCGCGCGCTGCGGCGGATCGACGAGGCGACCACGCCGCACGTCGACCTCGAGGCGCTCGAGCAAAGCGTGTCGACCTTCGTGGCGCCGATCGCCGGGCGCGGACGCGAAACCAGAAGCACCCTCGATGATGCGCCCTCACCGACCCGTCTCGAGAACCTCGATATCGAATGGCAGGGGCTGCGGCGCCCGCTCGAAGATTGGCGCCGCGATCTCGACCGCGAGGGCGAGCAGATCGAGGCTGCACTGCTCGAACTCGAGGACCTGCGCCAGCGCTGGACCGCGACGGTAGCCGCGCTGCGCGGCGACGCCGTGCCCGCCGCTCTCACGGCACAGACACGCACAACGCTCGGAAACATCGGAGCCACCGCGGACGTCGTCACCCGGCGCCGCAATCGCCTGCTGGCCCTGCAGACCCGCATCGCGACCACCCGCACGACCGTCGAAGATGCGCTTGCCGAGATCGGCCGTGCCCGGGTAGCCCTCTCGGGCCGACTCTTCGTCGCCGACAGCTCGGCCCTGTGGCAGCTCGCGCGCCGCGCCGGGCCCGGTCCCGACCTCGGTCACGAGATCGCCAGGGGAGGGCACCAGGCGATCTTGTCAATCCTGAAATATCTGCGGGCCAACCCCGGTCGGCTCGTCAGTCACGTCCTGCTGCTGCTCCTGCTCGCTGCGATCTTTCTCGCGGCCAAGCGACGCGCCGCGCCGACTCCGGGCAGGCATCTCGACCCGGAGGATCCGCTCCAGATCCTGCAGCGGCCGTTCTCGGCGGCGCTGGTGAGCGCGGTCTTCGCGACGCGCGTGGTTCACCCCGACGCACCCGTGGCCTTCCGTGACCTGCTGCATCTGGTGGCCCTCGTCCCGCTCGTGCGCCTGTTGCCACGGCGCGGACTCTTCGCCGCCCGTCGTCAAATAGCAGAACTGGCGGGGCTCTATGCTGTGGCCCTGGCCGCCGACAACCTGCCGCAGTTCTCGGCCGCCGAGCGCCTCTGCCTGCTCGGGCTGGCGATCGTGGCGGCCGCGTGGACGTGGCGCGCGCGCGCGATCCTATCCGTGCTCGATCTCTCCCGTGGCCAGCGCACCTCTGCCCGCGGGGCCTTGTGGGCGGCGGCCGGGGCTTTCGCCGGGGCGGTGGTCGCCAACCTCGTCGGCAACGTCTCGCTGGCACGTGTCGCGTGCCTGTGGACCCTCAGCGCACTCTTGTTTGCACTGGCATGGGCGGCGGGCGCGCTGCTGGCACATGCGCTGGTCGCGCTCGCCCTGCGCTCGCGCATCCTGCTCGCCCTGCAATCGCTGCGCACGCATCGACTCGATGTGCGCGCCTTGCTGTTCCGATGGATCTCGCTGGCCGCCTGCGCCGGTTGGCTGCTCACCTGGCTCAGCCTCGGGCCAATGCTCTCGATCGTGCGCATGAGAACACTCGGTCTCCTGTCGGCGACGTGGCAGATCGGCAACGTCCATCTCTCGCTCGGAGCGGTCGTCACTCTCGGCATCGGCCTCTGGATCGTGTTCCGTGTCGCCACCATCACGCGCTATGTGCTCGAGGAGGACGCCCTGCCGCGACTCGCGCTGCCGCGCGGCACTCCCAACGCGATCTCGATCCTGGCCCGCTACGGCATCGTGCTCGCGGGCAGCTTCATCACGCTCTCGGCCGCCGGCATCGATCTCGCGAACGTCGCGATCGTCATCGGGGCGCTCTCGGTTGGCCTGGGCTTCGGCCTGCAGAACGTCGTCAATAATTTCGTCTCGGGTCTCATCCTGCTCTTCGAGCGACCGATCCAGCCGGGCGACACGGTCGAGATCGGCAGCGCGGTCGGAACCATCACGCGCATCGGGATCCGCTCGAGCACCCTGCGCTCACTCAATGGCGCCGAGGTCATCCTGCCCAATGCTGATCTGGTCGCGGGTGCCGTGACCAACTGGACCCTCAGCGACAACCGCCGACGCGTCGATATCACGGTCGGTGTCGCCTACGGCACCGATCCCCGGCGCGTGATCGAGATCCTGCAGCGCATCGCCGGCGAGCATGTCGACGTACTTGCCGAGCCGCCGCCGATGGCCCTGTTCACGGGCTTCGGTGAGAGTTCGCTCGATTTCGAGTTGCGGGTCTGGCTCGACGCTCCGACCCTGTTCCCACTGACGCGCAGCGAACTCCTGCTGCAAACCCACGACGCTCTCGCCGCCGCCGGCATCGCGATCCCCTTCCCGCAGCGCGACCTGCACCTGACCTCGGTAGCGCCCGCCGTGGCCGCCACGCTCGGCACCGGACGCCCGGGGTGAAGACATGCCCGCGGCGGTCGTGCCAGACCGCCCGCCCGAGTGCGTGAGGTGAACGCCTGTCAAGCATACCAGGCTCCCTTCCAGCCTCGGACTGGCCTGTCCGCTCGGGCGCAGGAGTGCCCCGTCGTCGGAAAACTTCGCGGCCAGCGCTGGCTCAGCTCTCCGCCGGGGGCGGCGATCCCGCCGGCTGGGTGACCCAGATCCCGACCGCGGAGGCCGGGGTTCCATCATCGACAAGCCGGCCGGCCGGGAAGACCACCTTGCGCTCCTCGCCCAGGTCGAGACTCAGCGGAACCGCTGTGAGAAGCCGATCGAGGGCACGCTCGCCCGGTGCAAGATCGAGCGTGACCCGCCAGATCTCGTCGTCGCCGAGCCGCGTCCCGGTGGCAACCCAGGCCTGCTTCCAGGAGGAGAGCCCCTGCACCAACCCCACCCGCTCGTTGCACCCTTGGGCCAGGTCGATCTCGTCGAGAGCACCGATCAGAGCCGTGGTGTCCGCCTCCTGATCCCAGGGGTTCCAGTAGAGAAATGCGCTGGCCCCGGCGAGCGCGGCGTGGAAGAGGGTCTCCTGCCAGTAGTCGGTGTTGCGCAGCCACGGAACGACGTTGCCGGAATCGCCGGGCCAACTGCGGCGCGCGATCCAGACATGGAACGGCGTGCTCGATGCAAGTGGCATCTCGCGAATCTGGTTTGTTGCGAGAAGAAAGCTGGCAAAGGGAAGTTGTGCCTCGGTCCGCTCGACAAAGAGTGAATCACGAATGTAGCCAATCCGGCCATAGGCTTCGCCGGCCTGATGCGTGCCGACGATGGCGCCTCCTCCGACCGAGTGATGGTCGTGCCCGTTGTAATCCCGGACGGCAAACGCGGGCGACCAGTAACCCGCATCCCAGTTCGATGCGGTAAGCGGCCCGAGGCGCGCCACGGCGGTATCGAAGACGGCCGCTTGCTGGTAGGCCGAGACCCGCTCGTGCAGGAGCGCGTTCCAGACCAGATAGGCGCCGCTGCCATTGTTCCACTGGGCCACGGTCTCGTAGAGCGGCGTCGTAAAGCCGAGCGTCGGCGCCAGATCGAGACCAAAACGTCGGTCGGCCTCGATCGCGTCCCACCAGTCGTGGCTTGCCGCAGTCGAAGCTCCACTGATCGCCCAATTGTTCCACGGGGTCTCGATGTCCATCAGGAGCAAATCGGCGTCGCCGCCGGCCTGCGTGAACTCATCGAGGAATGTCCCGATCTGGCCCGAGAGCCAGTTCACCCCGTTGTCGAGCCAGGGGCAGGGGTACACCGTCGGATCGCCCTCCGCCGACGAACAGACATCATCGGCATTGCGGGCAAACTCAGTGCTGGACGAGGCGAAGAGCAGGGCCCGATAGCCCGCCGGCTGCCCGACCAGATGTGCGGCCGCAGCATCACCATGCATGGTGGCGGGCCAGGCGGGGCTGAAGCGCCAGGGCTCGTGAAGGCGCGCATCGGGGTTCTCGATCGGGTCCCAGGTCCACACGGGCATCGGGCTGGACGTGCCAGCACAGCGGAGCGGCAGATGGCCGTGGCAGGGAAGCGTCGGGCCGCGGGCCGAGATCCGCTCCGGAGCGTCGGCAAGAAGGTCCGCAAAGCGCGCACACGCGGCCGTCGTGCCGATCCCGAATTCCACCTCGACCGCGCCGGCCGGCCCGGGCAACGGATCCTCGGCGAACACACCACCCTTGAGAGCGAGCGTCAGTCGGCCCGCGCCGACCAGAACGCGCGTGATGCCACGCGCCGGCTCCAAATAGCGCCAGCGCGCCCCACTCTGCCGCCACAGGCTGCAGTCGAGCAGGATGCGCCGCTCGTCGCCGCTCCCATCGCGCAAGGCGAGCCAGCTCGCCGCGGGACACGCGGGGCTGGTCACCGTTACAAGTGCCGGATCCGGCCCGATCACAGCCTTGACAGACGCCAGCGTCGCCATGGCGGGGATCCGCACCCGAAGCTGGTGGCCCTCGAGGAGGTCCACCGTTGCGGCAGAGGCCACGCGAGCGCTCGCCAGAGCCGCAAGGACGCCCAGAACCAGAAGACCCGTGGCCCACGGAAGGCGACACCACCTCGGCCACGCCAACCGCGCTGCGCGCTCACCTGCGCCGTCCGGGCTCTTCAGCGCGACGATGCCCCTCGATTGCGTCACCACCGACAACAGAATGGCAGGGGCCGTCCCTCCTCCACAAGAACGAACTCCGGCTGGCGGATGGCAGAGCCGATCCGGGAGCGATCGCCGTGGACGGCCGTCCGGCCACCCACCCCCGTCGACTGAGCCACTCGATTTGCCTCTTGCCTGACCTTCAGCAAGGTACTACATCGACGCACATGCAGAAGATCGGAGTGCGTCAGTTGCAACAGAATGCCGCTGCGGCCCTGCGCCGAGTGGCAGCCGGCGAGCGCCTGGAGGTCACGGACCGAGGGCGGCCCGTCGCCATTCTTGTACCTGCTACGCACCCGAGCCTGATCGAGAGCCTCGCGGCCGCCGGACGGCTCATCGCCGCAGACGGAGACCTGCTTGATCTCGAGCTGCCGCTCCGACTCTCGTCGCGGGCTGCGCGGCCGTCGGTCGCTCTCGCCCGACTACGCCGCGAAGAGCGCTGAGAGAAACTCGATGCTCTACCTCGATTCGTCCGCCATTGTGAAACTTGTCGTCCACGAAGCCGAGTCGCACGCCTTGCGGACGCGCTTGCGCAGGGACCCCCTTCGAGTGTCGTGCGAACTCGCTCGCACCGAGGTGCTCCGGGCCGTGCGGATCGCGGGGCCCATCGCGGTGGCAGCGGCGCGACGGCTCTTGCGACGCGTCCATCTCCTTCGGCTCGACGATGCCCTGCTCGATGCCGCGGGGATGATCGAACCCATCGGTCTGCGCTCTCTCGACGCCATCCATCTCACCGCGGCAAGCCTCGTCGCGGCCGAGCTCGATGTCTTCATCACCTACGATCGACGACTCGCCGACGCAGCCCGCCTCGCCGGCTTCACGGTCGAAGCGCCGGGGTAAAGTAGGACTGCGACCCTGCGGCCAGGCCGTCGACAGCCCCCAGCCGTGGCAACGGCACCGGGTCGTCGCCATCCGGGCGCAGCAGTCGACGGGCGGCCGGGTTAGGCGCAATCGGTACTGGTCTGTCTCAAATTCCAGTTTCGTGTCTGACGCAGACGCGCCCCCGGAGCCGCGTGTAGCCCGCACCGCGGCAAGGCGTCCGGGCGCGTCGGTGATGATGCCCGAGACGCCGGTCGCAAGAAGCGTGCGCATCGTCGCCTCGGGATTCACTGTCCAGACGTGGGTCTGCAACCCGGCCTCGCGGGCGGCGCCCAGCCCTTCGGCGGAGATGGTGAGAAAGGGCAGGAATGCGTCGAGTCCGTTCGCGATCGACCAGGCGAGCGGCTCCTGCCAGTCCGCGCTCTCGACCACGCCGACCAGCAGGCCGACGTAGAGACCGCGGTCGCTCGCGCGAGCCCGGCGCACCGCTGCGCGATCGAACGAGGAGAGCAGCGTACGGCTCTCGACGTCCAGCGCCGCGAGTTCGGCCAGCACGGCGTCGGTCAGTTGATCGGCACCGGTGGTCGGGGTCAAGCACTCGCCGCCATTGACCTCGAGCTCGACGCTGACCAGCCGTTCGTCCGCGATCGCGAAGGCCTCGGCCAACGTCGGCGGCAGGTCGGTGGTTGGCGCGCCGGCGCCGTCCGGCAGAAAACAGCGCGCACGGATCTCGGCGGCCGTCCAGCCACTGACACAGCCCCTACAGGTCGTGGTCCGGTCGAGCCGGTCGTCGTGCATCACGATCACCCGGCCGTCGGCCGTGATCTCGGTGTCGAGCTCGAGGGCGTCGGCGCCGGCAACGATCGCTGAGCGAAATCCGGCTGCAGAGTTTTCGGGCCAAGGGCTCCCCGGAACCGTCATGCCGCTGCCGCGATGACCGAGGTTCACGGCTGGCGCGAGATCGGCGACGCACGCACCCCCTCGCGCGGCAGGAACGAGTGCACCTCGCCGCAGGAGACGAGCACGACCGCGCCGAAGAAGACCCCACCCAGGTGCACCGGGGCGGCCCGGGAACGCCGCGAGTTGCAGGCGGGCCGGGAGAGACCCTCCCTGGGTTCAGCCCGGAGATAACGCCGCGCCGAAGATCGATCCACCATCGTGGTGGTCTTCGCTTCTGCCACAGGCCGACACCAGTCAAGCCGCATGGCTTCACGCGTCGAGACACGCGACGGACCGGGCGTGGTGGGCCGTGCCCGTGGCGCGCTATTGTAGCGCCTGCCCGCTCGCCCAACCCCGGAACGTGCTATGGCCGGCGCGTGCTGCGGCGGCCGCGACTCGGGCGGGAGGGCGTCCTCGCCACGGCCGGCTTCGCCCTCCTCGCGATCCTGCTGCTGGACCCCCTCTTCGCCGATCCTCTGCACGCGCTGCTCGACCCCGAGCGCGACTGGCACGGCTACTTCTCACACCCGCGCGATCGGCTCTCGATGCGGCGCGATCAGTATCTCGCCATGTGGGTCTGGTCGTGGGGTTGGCAGGCGCTGACGACAGCCCCCTCGACCCTCTTCCAACCGCCCGTGTTCCATCCCTCGCCCGACGCTCTCGCAACTTCGGAACACGCGCTGGGGGCGTTACCCGTGTTCGGGCCGATCCTGGCAGCGACCGGCAGTCCGGTGGCCGCCTATCAGGCCCTGCTGCTTGCAAATATTGCGCTTTCCGGGGCAGCGATGCTCGTTCTGTTGCGGCATCTCGGCACGGGCCTGCTCGCGGCCACGCTGGGCGGATTCGTCTTCACCTTCGCCCCGGCACGCACCGACCTGCTCTTTCATCCCCACCTGCTGGCGATGCAGTGGCTCGTGCTTGGCCTCGTCGCCCTCGACAAGACGCTGACGAGCGGACGGCCACGCTGGGCGCTTGCCGCCGCAGCCTTGCTGCTGCTCGAGATGCTCTCCTCCTACTACCTGGCCTACATGGCCCTCGTCGCGACTGCGGCATGGGTCGTGGGGCGCCGGCTGGAAGGGATCGGCAACCGGCGCGGACTTCTCACGGCCGCCGGCGCGGTCGTGCTCGCGGGCCTGCCGGTAGCCCTGCTCAGCGTGCCCTATCTGCGGGCGCGCGCCGGCGAGACCCTACCCGACTACGCCGCGATTCCCGGCTTCCTGCACTGGCTCTCGAACGGCCCGTTCCTCAACTACCTTATTCCGGGGTGGTTGATGGACGCGAGCGGGATCGGGCTTGGGCGTGGCGGACATGCCTGGCTCGGGCTGCTGCCGCTCGCGCTCGCGGCCACGGCACTCGCGCCCGGCCGCGGCGGGGCCGGGGGGCGCGGTGCTGCGCTGGCGGTCCTGCTCGCCGGCTGGCTCCTGGCACTGGGTTCTGATTTCACTCTTGGCGGCATCACGCTGCCCCTGCCCTGGCGGCTCGCCGCCGACGTCGTTCCGGGCTTCTCCGGAATGCGCGCGCCGCATCGCTTCTCGCTGGTTCTGACGACCGGCTTCGCGACCCTGGTCGGGCTCGGCGCCGACCGCCTCCTGACCCGCGCACCCTGGCGAGCAGCGTCGGTCACGGCGCGACTCGCTGTCGTGTGCGCGCTGGGCGTGCTGATCGGACTCGACTACGGCCTGCCCTGGACACACTGGCCCCTGCGCTCGCCCGAAGTCGGTACGCGGCAGCCCCAGATTTACGACGCACTGACAAGACTTCCGCCGGCTCCCCTGCTCGAACTGCCGCTGCACGATCCCGAGGGGGTGGCGAACGCGCGCGCGATGCTGCACGGAATCACGCACCGGCACCCGCTCCTCAATGGCAGCAGCGGCTACACGCCTCGCCCGTGGGTCCTCCTCGGCAAGACGGCCGCGGATCTGCCCGCGCCCGGCGCCTTGCGGGCACTGGCGCGCAGCACCGGCCTGCGGCGAATTTTAGTGCACCACGAGCGACTCGATGCGGCGGCGCGCGCGCTGTGGCGGGCCCCGGCGGGCCTGCATCTCGAGGCCCGCACGAAGGACCCCTCCACCGGCGAGACACTCGACACGCTCTGGGCCATCGACGCCCCGCCGCCGGCCGATCTGCTCGAGACCACGACCGCGTGCGCCCGGCAGGCCTCGGCCTGCGCCGCGCTTGAGGATGCGCTGGCGCAGGCGAGCATTGCGGCGGGATCGGAGGCGGGGCAGAGCGCCAGTGGCGGCGCTGGAAAGAGGATCGACCGGGAGACGCCACCGGCACCACCCAGCCCAGACGCGCTTCGTCGCCCGGGGTCCCATCTCTCGTACCCGACACCGGAACGCGCGCCGCTACCCATCCGCGCGCATGACGGACCCGGGGCCTCACGTGCGGCGCCGGAGCGGGCGCCGCTGCGTATCCGGGAGGGGTTTGAGTGGGACTGGGAGGCCGGCTGTAGTTCCGCCCACGCCTCGGGCCGGGCCTGCTTTGCAGTTGCGGGTTGTGGCAATGGCCGGACACTTTTTGTGCGACGCGCGGGCCCCGGCACCTGCGTCTACCACGGTGAAGTACGCGCCTGGATCGGTCGGGAGATCGCGCCCCGGCTCCGGGGCGCTACCGCCCACGCTGCGACCACCGGCGTGAGCGCCAAGACCAGCGCAACACCGACCGCGCCACCGGGCTTCCCGTCCAACACTCGCGTCGCCTCACATCTCTTCGATCGCGCGCGGAGCCGCCCGGCCGACGCGCCGAACCAGAACGTTTTCGAGATCATGACCTCACGCGCCGAGCAGTCCTCGCCCCACGGCCGGATGCAGATCGATCTCCGCGTTCCGCACGACGTGCCGCGCAGCGGCGGCGGCGAGCACTACCTCATCATGCACAACCTTCATCTGACCGAGCTCGCCACCTGCCCAGTCGATGATGTGGCCTGCGGGAGCGACGGAGGGCGCACGGCACTCGGTGGCATCCCCGGAGATCCGCGCAGCTACCGCTGGTACGGGGTGATCGCGGGCGCTTTCGGCGATTCGAGCCTGGGCTTCGGCAAGGTGGGCTTCGTCGTCGAGTCCTCGGCCCCCGGCGCGGGAGGCAACGATCTGATCGACGCCTCTTTCATGCCCTGGAGCGTGGCCGGCCAGGGCAAGGTCTTCCCCGGCGGCTGGTACCGCATCACGATCGAGCGCAGCGGGCCCCCCGATCCATCCTGTCCGGGCAAGACCGCCACCATGGGTAAGCGCAGCGGCGACTGCGGCGACCGTTACGCCTACTCCGTCCTGCGCTGGGACCAAGCCCACGCGAAGTGGCTGGCGCTCCGACCTGATGATGGCGGGCCGAACCGACGATCGCTGCTGTTCATGGCCTTGACGGAACGCCAGGGGTTCGAGATCCCCCCCGGCCATATCGGCCTTGCGGCGGCCTGGTTCGGTGAGTTCGCGGGCGACATGAGCCCGACCGACGGGATCGACTGGGACAACTTGATCGTTGACTGGTAGGGCCGCCCCGATCAGCAACCCCTGCTGGTGCGATGGCGGCGGGCTCAGCCTCCGCTCGCCGCCCCCACGGCCTCATGCACGGCCGGCGCCACCGCCTCGGCGATGACACGATAGCCCGCCGCGTTCGGGTGGACCCAGTCGAGGTGCAGGGCCGCGTTGCCACGGGCATCGAAGATCGCGGCCAGATCGATCACCCTCGCGCCCTCGCGCTCGGCGACCGCTCGCGTCATGGCCTGGTAGGTGGGATGCGCATCGATATTGGCATCGACCAGCTCTCGCGGATGCTTCCAGAATGCCGCGACGGCCACTCGGGTCTTCTCGTCGCTCAGGATGGATGGATAGATCAAAAAGATGGGCACGCTGCCCCGCGCCTTCAGGTTGCGGGCGATCGCGATGAGGTTGCTCTCGAAATTGGGGAGGGGAACCGCAGGCTGGTACTCGACCAGGGGCACGCGGGTTTCGGCGCGCGGCGGAACGAGTTTGTCGAAGAGGAGCGAGCAGGCCCGGCTCGCGAAGCAGAGATAGGCCGCGCGCCGGATCCACATCTCCTGCGTGCTCGAACGGTCGGCCGGGAAATGGTCGTTGAAACCCACCATGACGATCGTCACCGGCGCCGGGGTCGGGTTGGCCTCGGCGATCAACCGAGCCGAATGCGACGTGTAGCCCGGTACGCCCAGGTTACGGACCTCGACCGGGCGACCCTGAGTCTCCCGCAACTGCTGCGCCAGTGCTGCGGGGTAGCTCTCGGCGTCGCTCGCGCCATAACCAAAAGTCGATGAATCGCCCACGGTGACCACCTCGGGCACGGCAGCGGAATTGGTTCCCGGTGTCGTCCGGCTTCCGGAGGAGTCGGTTGTGAAGGGCACGACCATCTCGCGCCCCTGCCAGTCCAGCCCCGGCCTGAGCTTCCAGCCGAGGTCCGGATCCGGCTCGTAGAACGGCGGGAACTTCGGGTAGAGGAGCACGCGCGTGCGATTGTCGGGCGACTCGTATCCGCCAAGCCGCAGGATCAGCTCGAAAGCGATCCAGGGCAGGAGAACGGCCGCGATGATCTTGGCGATGGTCGTCGGCATGGGGGAATGCGGCGTTTTGCGCCACGCCCACCTAGCACGATCCGACACGCGGCTGCACCGGCCCGGCTCTCGCCCCAACTCTCGACACGCGCCGGCTCCTATCCGCCGGCACGAATCTCGAAGAGCAGGTCGTCGCCTTCCGCAGCAACGAAGCGCAAGCGCTCATCACCGCCCCGTGCGGCCAGCTCACGCCACTCGGCACACCAGCCCTGACGCAGCAGAAAGCTGCAGTGGACCAGGATCGTGCGCAGCCCGGTGTCGGCTACCAGCGTCGCCACGGCTGCGGGGTCGGGCAAGCGATCGGCCGTGCGCATCCGCTCGGGCCAGGACGCCGGCCAGTAGCTCGCGTAGCCATTGAGCAGCGGCCGCCAGTGCTGGATCGAGCGGTACATCGCCGCCGCGTGGAAGTCGGGCATAAAATCACCGAAAGGCCCGATCACCGGCAGTTCGAGCAAAGGGCCTTCGCCCGCACGGATCTGGGCGAGCAAGGGCGTGTCGGGGCCGATCGCGATCCGTGTCGGATAGGCCGGCGGCAGCGGTCGCCGTGCCAGCGCCTCGGGCAGCCCGAGGCCGTGCGAATACTGGAGCCACGTTGCGCCCGCGATCGCCACCGCCAGCACCGCCGTCGCGACTGCCGCCGCCTTGCCTCCGTGCAGGACGCGCCGGGTCTCCACTGCCAGAACCCGGTACGCGAGCCCGACCAGGAGACAGATGCCGATCAATGCGGCCACCGACGGGCGCTCCTGGGCGCGCAGATTTTCGAGAAAGGGAAACCAGCGCCACAACACGGCATGCGGCAGCACGACGTCCCGGCCGGACCACACCACGCTCGGCCCGACGCTGAGCAGCAGGCCCACGACGGTCCAGAGCAGCGCATGCGTGAGGCCGCGCCGCACGGGCTCGGAGAGCGCCACCCCGGCACGCCACGCGGCGATGAGGCCGAGGCCGATGGGGAGGAGCAGAAGTGGCGCAAAACTGGTCGGCCTCGTCTCTGCAAGAAAACCGAAGGGCAGCCGCAACCGCACGGCGTCGAGAAAAATCGGATGCGCCCAGTACGACTGTGTCGCGAGTCCCGGATTGGCGGCGCGGACGGCCAGGTAGGGCAGATAGACCGGCCAGAGCAATGCCGCCGCGAGCACGAGCCCGCCCAGCAAGGCCAGTCCGGAAGCTCGCGTCGCGCGCCGGAGGAGCCGCCCGGCGGTCAATAAACCGAGCGGCCCCAGCACGGCTGCCGCGACATAGACCGGATCGGCCAGGCATTGCAGGGCGGTCAGCACGCCGACCCGTGCACCATCGCGTACCCGCCCCTCGGTACGGGCCGCCGCGTCGATGAGAAAGGGGAACCACCACAAGGCGGTGTAGTGCGGTGCCGAGGGCAGAAACTTCCACAGCACCCAGCGGCTCGTCAGATACGTGAAAGCCCCGAGGAAACCCGCCACCGACGACGCTGTCCAGCGCCGCACCACGGTATGGATGGCCCACGCAGTGAGCGCGTTGGCCAGCAGAAACAGGCCGTTCAAGGCGAGGGTTGGATTCCCACTGAGAGCGTAGATCGGGCCGAAGAGCAGGAGCCCGCCCAGACCAGGCGGGCCGTAGAAGAGGGCGCTGTCCGTCGGATGATATATATTGGCTTGTCCAAGGTCCGCGTCGGCTGTCGCGACGGCATGGCATTGCCACGCCATCGCCCAGCCGATGTGCAGGTTGTCGTAGTTACAGGGCGACGTGGTGGCAGGCAGCCGGTGCGCGGGATCCGCAGCAAGCGGCCAGGTCAACCACACGACCAGGAGAAGATAGAAGGCAAGGCGGCCCGATCCAATGAAAATTGGATTTGCCTTCACCGAGCCGGACTCCCGATCCTGCCGCAATCCGGCCGAGGTTTCACCGACGCGACGGTACCAGAGTACGCGCGGCCCCAGCCAGCGGACTCTGAGGTCAGGCCCGCCGACCGTGCTGCTGGCCGCGGGCGATCCCCCGCGCCGGAGTTCTCGACGACGCCCGCACGGACCTGCGAGCGTGGTGCCAACATGGACGGGCGAGTGATCGAAGAGATGCAGACTCGACGACGCCTGCACAGACCCGAGCGTGGCGCCTGCCCGCGACCGCCAGGCACTTCCTGCTCGGCGAAACCCTCCAGTGCGTGCCGCCGGACTCCTCCTCCTCATCAGCGCTCGCCGCCGCGCCCTTCGTGCTCGGCGAAAAACGCTACGCTACGCCGGACGGCTCGCGACACCACGCCTTCGCCCAATCTGCCACGCCGGAGCGTCAGCGCGCGGGCAAGGCGGGGGCACGTCCCACGCCTGCCAGTGGATCGCCCGATCCGCCGCGCCGGCAGCGAACGCGCCCACCTCCCGCGGCGAGAGGCCGTGCCCGCGTCGCTGGTCGCATCCTGTGCAGGTGCCCGGCGTCGATCAGCCCCAGGTCCCGCGGCGAGGTGCCCGCGTCGGTGGTCACGTGCTGCACGGCACCTCACGCCCTGCTCGTACGCGAGCCCCTGGGGTTCACCCCGTTGCCACGAGCGCCCGCCGCATAGGCGAGCGGCGATGCTCGGTTGCTGACCTCATCCGGGCCCACCCGGTTGCCGTGAACGTCCGCGGCGTCCATGCTTGCGGCCGAAGGGTTCTCCCCGCGCGACCCGGAGGCGACCGCAGCCGGCATGACGACGGGGCATATGCCATGGTTATACTTGACGCTCTCGGAATCGCGGCCCGCGCGGCGCTCGAAGTCACCTTCCGTCGCCGCCGCGCCGGGCCCTGCGTCGCGGGCTGGTCGTGGTCGACCGAACTCGCCGCCGCGATCCTGCGCGCGATGTGCAGCGCCTCGCAGACGCGCGGCATTCCCTGGCTCCGCGCCGTGCAGGCGGCCGGCCATCTCCCGAGCCCAGTCCAGCGCCGCGTGCAACGCGCGCCGGTGGTCATCGGCGGCGTGCTGGCCGAGCGCTTCGTCCCGCGCGACGGCGTCCGCGGAGCGCGCACGTTGGTCTATGCCCACGGCGGCGGCTTCGTCGCCGGCTCGCCGGATACCCATGCCGAGATCGCCGCCCGACTGGCCGTGGCACTGGATGCCCGTGTCCTCTCGGTCGACTACCGCACCGCCCCCGAGCACCGCTTCCCGGACGCGCACACCGACGTGTTGGCGGCGGTCGAGGCCGTGCTGCGCGACACGCCTGCGGGCGAGGTGGTGTTGGCCGGCGACTCCGCCGGTGGCGGGCTCGTGCTCGCGACGCTGCTCACCTTGCGCGACCGCAGCACCGCCCTGCCGAGCTGCGCCGTGCTGATCTGTCCGTGGGTCGATCCCCTCGCCGCCGAGGGCAGCATGGTCAGCAACGCCCAGGTCGATTTCGGCGATGCGGCACTGCTCCAGGGCTGGGCTCGGATGTATGCGAGCGACGAGCAGCTCCGCCACGATCCCAGGCTCGCTCTCCTCACCGCCGACCTGCGCGGTCTGCCACCGCTCCACATTCAGGCCGGGAGCCGCGAAGTGCTGCTCGATCAGATCACCGAGCTGGCCGGACGGGCGCGCGCGGCCGGTGTCGAGACCGAATTCGAAATCTTTGCCGGCATGGTGCACGACTTCCAGATGCTCGCCGGCCTCGTGCCGCAGGCCGTGCCGGCGATCGCCACCATGACCAACTTCATCGACCGCCATCTGGCGGCGGCTCCGCCGCCGCGGGCGCATGGGGCCGCGGCTTAGCCGCGGCGCGACAACAGGAGGATCGACCATGACCGGCTTCGTCCTGCGGCTCCTGATCTCGATTGCGGGTCTGTGGCTTGCTGCCCAGACCAGCCCGGGGATCGCCTTCGAATCGGGCGCCTCGTTGCTGCTCGCCGCCTTTCTGCTCGGCATCGTCAACGCGGTCGTGCGACCGATCGCGGTCATTCTCACGCTGCCCTTCACGCTGCTCTCGTTCGGCTTGTTTCTGCTGGTCGTGAACGGCTGCATGCTCGAAATCGTGGCCTGGTTGATGCCGGGCTTCGAGCTTCGCAGCTTCGGCTCGGCCGTGTGGGGCGCTCTGGTCTTGACGATCACGGGCTGGGCCGCGTCGTGGTGGATCGGGCCGCACGGCCGCTTCGAGGTGATGCTCGTCGAGCGGGGCGACCGAATCGCCTGAACCAGCCCCGCGCGGAAGCACGCCCGCGGCGATCGAGCCCGTATGCACCCCCCGAGCGCCGCCTCGATGTCGCCGGGAGGCGCGCCCGAAGCGATCGAACCCCCTGCGGCCGGCGCGCTTGGCCCTCCTCAGCGCGCGGGGTCGGCCGCAGCCGCAAGTTCGACGACCGCCCGGCAGAGCTGCTCGACCTCGGCCGCAGCCATGATGTACGGCGGCATCAGGTAGACCAGCCGGCCGAAGGGTCGCACCCAGACACCGCGCTCGACAAAGTGGCGCTGGGCCGCGATCGCGTCGACCGGTTCGCGCATCTCCACCACGCCGATCCCCCCCAGCACCCGCACGTCAGCCACTCCCGGTAGCTGGCGGGCCGGGGCGAGGCCGCGCTCCAGACCGAGCTGGAGTGCCGCGACCCGCTCCTGCCAGGGTCCGGCAACCAGCAGGTCGATGCTCGCGCAGGCGACCGCGCATGCGAGCGGGTTCGCCATGAAGGTGGGGCCGTGCATGAGCTCGCCGTGGTGGCCCTCCGAAATCCCGTCGGCGACCCGCGGCCGCGTGAGCGTCGCCGCCAGCGTGATCGTGCCGCCGGTCAACGCCTTGCCGACACAGAGAATGTCGGGCGAGACGCCGGCGTGTTCGGCGGCGAACATCCGACCGGTGCGTCCGAAGCCGGTCGCGATCTCATCGAAGATGAGCAGGCAGCCCGATTCGTCACACAGCTCGCGCAGGCCGACCAGAAAGCGCGGGTGGTAGAACCACATCCCGCCCGCACCCTGCACCACCGGCTCGACGATGATGGCCGCGATCTCGGGCGCGTGATCGCGCAGCAAATCGCGCACGTCGTCGAGGGCACGCGGGTCCCAGGGCGCGTCGAAACGGCAGCGCGGCCGCTCGGCGAAGAGGTGGCGCGGGAGAACACCGCTGAAGAGCGCGTGCATGCCGCCGATGGGGTCGCATACCGCCATCGCGCCGAAGGTGTCGCCGTAATAACCGCCGCGCACCGTGAGCAGCCGGCAACGCCGCTCGTCATCGCGGCTCGCCCAGTACTGCAGCGCCATCTTGATGGCGACCTCGACCGCCACCGAGCCCGAGTCGCAGAAGAAAACCCGCTCGAGGCCGGGCGGCGTGATCTCGACCAAACGCCGTCCGAGTTCGATCGCCGGCGCATGGGTGAGTCCGCC
>SXGS01728113.1_pt1 | contig 20657 bp, 18 predicted proteins | sample 3174681 | NCBI WGS metagenome assembly SXGS01 (sample SAMN11356861, study PRJNA531348) | freshwater metagenome | isolation source: freshwater sample F1-80 | place: China: Fuxian Lake, Yuxi | collected 2017-12-25 | reverse complement strand
CCGGCAACCCCATCGCTCGATAAAACACTTCTGCGGACATGCTGCTCTCTCCTTTCGGGATTCGGAAGAAACACACAACCCGTTTGGAAATCAGCATGTCCGCTTATTCAAACAACAGCCCCCAAGAGTCCCGTTGAACCAGTTTTCCGACCTCTGCCGAGATCGCGGTGTTGCTCCGAAGTTCGGCCCGCCCCGATCGGAAAAGCAACACTCCAAAGACTGCCAAGAACACGATCCCACCAAAGCCGGCAGCATTTCGGGAGTTTGCATCAAAGATCGCGACAACGGCCGCAATCAAAAGAAGCACGCCGAAGACAATCGAAGTCCACGGAAACCACCATCCAGCTACGAATGCAATTCCGTAACCGATCCCGAAGAGGAAGATTGCCGAAAGCAATTTCTCAACCATGTTGATTGTCCCCCCCATCAATTTTGATCGACGTGGCGCGATTACCCGCAGCGAGAACAGCGTACATCACTCCTGAACTGTCCGCCAACACGTTGGCGAGGATGCGGTTGAATGTGTCTCAGTTTGCGACTGTTCCCGAATCAGTGCTCTAGGAAAAAGTCGCAGGAAGTACCTTCGATGTCCGGGGCACCGTGCCGTGACCATCCGCGGGACTACCTACTCCGGTTCCACTTCGGCTCCCACTTGGCCACTCCGTTCGTCATGCGGCGTCCCTTTCCTTCGGTCGTGATTTCAAGATCGACTCCAACGCTTCCAATCGTGCCACCGTGTCACCCGCTTCGATGGCTCGCAACGCGATGCCGGCCAGATAGCCAACCCCCTTCGCCCGCTCGACCGAGCCAAGCGAAGCGTCTTGCCTCAACGTCTCCAGTTGCTCGTTGAGCAACGCCAGCACGTCCGCCGCCGTCTTCGCTCGAAACTCCGCAGGCAGGGCTAGACGGGTCGGACACGGCTCCGCCACCCGCGCCTTCCGCTTGTAGTCGGCGTCATACGCCCGACGTTTTTCGGGATCGGAAAACGGCACGGCTCAGCCCTCCCCCCGCTTTGGAAATTGCTCGGCCATCAACTGCCGCACCGCGTCCGCCTTCTCAGCATCCGACAACGGCAGCGAAGCAATCATCGCCAGCACGGCAGAGAACGAATCCCCCTTGATCGGCAGCGACTCCGCCCGACTCGAAACCGCCCCGCCGACCCCTTCGCCGCGTTCGTTTTCCGGTGAACTACTGCCACCAGAACTGCCACGTCGCGAACGCCGCTCCGCAACTCGTTTGACGTTCGTTGGTTGGAAACCTGATGCGCCGGATTGTGGATCCGGAGGTCGGCGGTTCAAGTCCGCTTGGCCACCCTTTGAAATTCCCCGCGAAAACCTCATGTTTTGGCGGGGAATTCTGTGTTTCTGGCGACTTGGTGGTCGGCATGGTTGAGGCGGCTGAAAACGGTGATTACGGCAGGAGTGTTGCAACTTTTTGTGCAACTGAAATCGGCATTATCATCCGTCGTGTCGGTGGCTCGCATTGTTTGCGATTCGGGAGCGGCGATGGTCGGCAGCGAACCTCGAAGACGGCGTTCTCTTGCAAGCGGATCAGGAACCGTACGCCCTTTTCATCGAACTCGCGGAACAGCGAGTAGTCCGCATAGCCCCGATCGGCGACATAAAAGCCGCCGGGCTGCACGAGCTTCCGCAATTCGTCACGCTCCGAAGCGTTGCCGTGAGTGACCGTCGCTTGCACCGGCACGCCGGGGAATACCGCGAACGCTACATGCATCTTCGCCGCGCGGTGAGTCGCATCCTGCCACAAGGCCCACACCATTCGCGGCAACGCGGGGAGCAAACTCCTGTCCACAGCGATCAAGCCAGCCAGCGCCGCTTCCTTCGCAGACGGAAACGCCACGCGACTTCGCGACGCCTGCGACGCGAGTTCCCCTGATGATCGGCTCCAGAGCCTGCGGATCGAACACCCTCGCCGCTCCACTGAGCGATCCCAGCGATGTCGGCTTCCCCCCACACAGCCGCGGCAACTTCTCCAGCGTGGTGAACTGCCGCAGCCCGCGCAGCGTCGTGGCCGTCGGATTGAAGAAATGCAAAATCATCAAAGTCGCGTATTGGTCAAAATACAACTCGCGATTGCCCGCCCGATCGCGCCTAGTCCCCACCGTCCGCAACCGTTCCAGCATCCCGTCGAGCTGTTCGAAATACTTGAACCCCTGCAATTTGTTGAGATCGAGGCTTCCATCCTTGATTGACATCGCGAATCCTCCCGAAAGACGATTCGCTCAAATACCACATCCACTCCCTTGCGCAAAAAAACGTGCCGAACAGAATTGGGCACGACGCCGGGTGAGTTGATTGGCGACTACGGCCGCTCGATTGATGTGGCCAACTTGCGACCTTGACCGAAGTATTCGTGGATGAAGGCCATGCGGTTCCCGTCGTGGCGAATCAATCTGACGAGTGCCAGCAGTTTTTCTTGATCGTGGCGCAGCTTGATGGCCAGACGATTTCGATCCAGCAGTTCGTCGGGCAGCTCGGACAGAACTTCGATTTGCAGGGACTCGTCCTCCCAAGTCCCTTCGATGACCCCATAACGTTCGAGCATTCCGAGCACGGTTTCCAAGCGGTGATCGTGTTTCTGCTTGGCGTGCAATTGTTCGCGCAGCCAGTCGAGGCCGAAGGCGGTGGCTCGTTCGTGATCGTGAGCCACTAAGTCATAGACACGGTGATAGAAATCGGTGTCGGGGTTGCTCCAGCGGATGAATTCCATTTGGGTCGTCAGGTCCGCTTCGTCGTACAGCAGAAGGCAGTCGGAGGGGAGACCGTCGCGGCCGGCGCGGCCGATCTCTTGATACCACGCCTCCATCGAGCCGGGGATCTCAGCGTGCAGGACGAACCGGATATCTTCCTTGTCGATCCCCATGCCGAACGCCGGCGTTGCGAGAACCAGCGGACAATGTCCTTGCATGAATTCGTTTTGAATTCGACGGCGGTCGTTGCGTTCGAGATCCCCGTGATAGCAGACATGCGGCACTCGTCGCTGACGCAACAGTTCGCTAAATCGCTCCAGCGTGCGGATCAGTGTGAAATAGACAATTCCGCTGCCGGTGGAAGCGGAGTGTCGGCCATGCACTGCGACGATGTGTTCCAACTTTTCGTCGTCCCCCCAAACTTCTTGCACGTCGAGCCGCAAGTTCGGCCGTTCGATCCCTTCGTGAAAGAGTTCGATCTCATCGGGCCGCAATCCAAGCTGCCGTACGATGTCCGTCTGGACGTCGGGAGTGGCGGTCGCCGTCAGCGCGATCGTCGTCGGCTGGCCGAGCAGTTCGCGAATCTCGATCAGACGTGAGTAGTCTGGACGAAAGTCATGGCCCCACTCGCTGATGCAGTGAGCCTCATCAACAGCCAGCAACCTCACGTGACGCCGACCGATGACCTCACGGAATTCCGGCTTTCGAAACCGTTCCGGCGTGACGTACAGCAACCGATAGCGGCCTTCGGCGACTTCGGAGTACCGTCGCACGCGCTCCTCACGCGAGAGGGACGAGTTGATGTATGTTGCCTCGATGCCTCTGGCTCGCAGCGCGTCCACTTGGTCCTTCATCAGAGCGATCAACGGCGACAGCACCAACGTCACTGCTGGCCGCTGTGATTGCTCATCGTCGCAAGGAATCAGCGCGGGGATTTGATAGCACAGCGACTTTCCCGCGCCTGTCGGCATGATGACGAGTGCGTGACCGCCGCCAAGCACTCGGTCGATGATCGCGGCTTGCGAACCACGAAAGGAATCAAAGCCAAAGAATTGATGAAGTGCGTCTTTCGGGTTCATATCCTCAGCCCAAAACCATCCGCGCCACACTGTAATAAATCACGCCTCCGGTGATATCGACCAACGCCGCGATCAGTGGGTTGGACATCATGGCCGGGTCCATCCCCAACTTTTTGAAGGCCAGCGGCAGCAATGTTCCGGCGATGGAACCCATCCAGACCAGCATGAAGACCGTCATCGCAACGACCATCGCCTTCGACGGATGCTCGAGGAACATCGCCAGCAAAAATGCTTCCAACATCAGCACGCATCCGAGGATCGAGGCCATCAGCAATTCGCGGCAGAGTAGCCGGATGCAATCGGCTCGTGAGAGCGATTCGAGAGTCAGAGCGCGGATCACCAGCGTCGCCGATTGCGAACCGCTGTTGCCTCCGCTGGCCAGCACCAGCGGCAGGAATGCGACCGCCCATTCGGCTTCGGTGGCATTGGGACGGAAGTGCTTCAGCGCGGTCGCCGACAAGAATCCGGTCGCCAACAGACCGACTAGCCACACGCCGCGTTTCCAGACAATCTGTTTCAACGGCGTGGCGAGATAACTGTCTTCTAGGGGAGACATGGCACCCGCGCGGTACACGTCTTCGGTCGCCTCTTCTTGCAGCACGTCGATCACGTCGTCGTGCGTAATGATTCCGACCAAACGGTTTTGATTGTCGGTCACCGGGATCGCCAGGAAGTCGTACTTCGCCATGACCTGGGCGACCTCTTCCTGATCGTCATCGACGCGCACGGCGAAGACATCACGCTCCATGATGTTATCAAGTTTCGCGTTCGGTCGCGCGAGGATCAACGTGCGCAGTGTCACGAAGCCGTCGAGCTTGCGGTCGTCGTCCACAATGTAGATGTAGTAAATCGTCTCGCGGTCAGGAGCTTGCCGGCGAAGCTGATCGAGGGCCTCGGCCACCGTGATATGTTCCGGCAGCGAGGCGTAGTCGGTCGTCATGATTGAACCGGCGCTGCCGTCCGGGAACGACAGCAGCCGACGAATGTCGTTGCGTTCCGCCTGAGCCATCAGCGGTAACAGAGCATCGACATGCTCCGGGTCCATCTCCCTAAGCAGGTCCACGCGGTCGTCGGGAGCCATCGTCTCGATCAGCTTGGAGAGATGCGCACGTTCGATGCTCTCGACCAAGAGCATCTGCCGTTTGGGTTCAAAGTACCCGAAGATTTCCGCCTGCTTCTCGAACGGCGCGCTGGCGAGCACCGACCAGATCTCGGCCGGCGTCACCGCGTCCAACACCTCGGCACAGGTCGCAGGGTGAAGCGCATCGAGGAATTCGCGCAACCCGGCCGTGTCGTTGAGTTGCAGCAACTCGCGCAGTTCGGGCAGCAACAATTGTCCGAGCATGGCGGACTCCGTTCGTAGCCTGACTCTCCGAGTCGGTTGGCTTCACAAAACTGTCCGACTCGAAGAGTCAGGCGACGAGAACTTGAACGACCAACAAAATCGCCCCGTGGGAAGACCCGACGGGGCGAGAGGCGAATTGATTGGCAACTGACTCGCGAAGTCGATCAACGCTTCGAGAATTGGAAGCTGCGGCGAGATTTTTTGTGACCGTACATTTTGCGTTCGACCATGCGGCTGTCACGAGTCAGATAACCGCCGTCCGCGAGTGCTCCGTGCAGGAGCGGATTCTTAGCCTGCAGGGCACGAGCGATACCGAGCATCATGGCTTCCGCCTGTCCCGTCGGACCGCCACCATGAGCGAGAACGGAGATATCAACTTTGCCAACCAGATCGGTTGCCTTCAGCGGCGCGAGGACCGAATTGCGGTCCCGTTCGCCGACACAGTATTCCGCCAGGGGCCGACCATTGACCGTAACCACTCCCGTGCCGTCCTTGAGTCGCACGCGAGCGACGGCGGTCTTGCGACGACCGGTGCCCATCGCCACGCCGTTCTTGTCGATCTTGCCACGTACCAACTGCGGCAAGCGTGGCTTCACTTCCTCCGCGGCAACGGGAGTGCCGGCTTGTCCCAGAGTCAGGTCGGCCGCCAAGCTGGCTTCCACGACTTGTCCTTCAACGGCTGAATCTTCGTTTTCCATGAATCTCGATCCGATTAATCCTGCGGGTGAGTTATTTCAGAAATGCCGGCAACTCGGTCGGCTGTTGAGCTTGATGCGTATGGGTGGGGCCGGCGAACAGTCGCAACTTCATAAGCATGTCCCGGCCCAGCTTTGTCTTGGGCAACATGCGCCGCACCGCGTTCATTAACACGTCGTCCGGCTTCTTGATCAGTCGATCGGCGGCCGTCATTTCCTTGCGACCGCTGGGGAATCCGCTGAACCGTTGATAAAGCTTCGTTGCCGTCTTGTTGGTGAAGTACGGAATCGAGGGGTGATTCATCTGCCGTCCCGAAAACCGAACACGCTCAACGTTGACGACTACAACGTAATCGCCGCTATCGACGTTCGCCGTGTAATCGGGTTTGTGCTTGCCCATCAGCACGGTGGCAATTTTGGTGGCCAACCGTCCGACAACCTGCCCGTCGCCATCGACGACGAACCATTTCTTGGTGGAGGGGGCCGCTTGCTCCACAGTCAGAGCAAAGCTCTGGTGGCTTTGGGTTTTAAGACGTTTGATGGCCGGGGTTCTGGGTGTCGCAGTGGTCACGGAAGAATCCTTCAAAAACTCTGCACAACATGTCGCAGCCAGCCAGTTTTGGACGAAACTTCGTCCCCAGCCGGGCGTAAGGACGCGGCAAAGTAGCGACTGACTGCGGCCAGTTCAACCTCGCCGCTTGCCTTTCGCCGAACAGTCCAGAAGCCCGGCGGCTGATTGCCTGGGAGCAATCGTTGCAACCGGCCCGCTTTGTGGACTTGGCCAGCTTCCAAGTCCGTCGCGGGATCCGATCGCGACCTAAACTTAATTCCGTTTGAGGACGATTCCCCTCACGACTCGGTTTGCATGCGAGGTCCACGATGTTGGCTATGTTGAAAGAACTGCTCAACGACGAAGCGGGCTTCGTCGTCACTTCGGAATTAATTCTGATCGCGACCATCGTCTGTCTGGGAATGGTCGTGGGACTTTCGGAAGTTTCGCACGCGGTGAGCGGTGAGCTGGTCGACGTGGCGAATGCTTACAGCCGCCTCAATCACGGCCGCCGTTATCACCACCTTGGCTGGGACGACCGTTCTGGAAACGACGCGATGATCGAACTCAACGGAACTCCAGCGGTCGACGAAGACCGGTAAGTCGGCGACCCAGATCGCTATGCGAGTTCGCCTAAAGTTGGCCGCCACAGTGCGAGCGCGTCATCGGCCACAGGCTGACCACTGGTGTCGACCATCAACTCACATTGCAAGCGATGCGAAATCGTCGCGAGTTGCCCCCATCCGGCCGACACCACACCGGTCTCCAAATCCGCAATCGGAGTGCGACGCTCTTTGACGGCCGCGATGAAATCGGCCAGATGCGGCACGGCCAATTCGCTGGCATCCGATGTGAGCGGCTCTTTCGAGTCGTAGACCTTCCAGCCGCCGCGATCGACCACCAGCGTGCCGCGCTCGCCGAAGAATGCTACGGCCGCAGTACGACCTTCGGGAGCGTGATTGCTCCAAGTGCGATGTTCCCAGAGGACTGTCTTGTCGCCACAGTTGAATTGCACATTCAGTGAATCGGGAGTCTCGGCTTCATCGGTGATGATTCTCTGACCGCTTGTCGCGCAGACGCGCTGAGGCCACGAGACCTCCAAGCCCCAACGGGCGACATCGAGCAACTGCGAACCCCACACGCCGAGTTCTCCAGCACCGTGATCCCAGAACCAGCGCCAGTGATAATGGAAACGATTCGCGAGGAATGCTCGCTGCGGCGCGGGGCCGAGCCAGGAATCAAAATCGACTCCTGTTGGCGGATCGTTTGCAATAGCCGGAGTGAGCGGTTGCCGTCGTTGCACGAACCAAGCCTTCGCGAGCGCCACCTTGCCAAGCTGCCCGCTCTGCACCAGTCGGATCGCCGATTGAAAGTGCGAGCCGCTGCGCTGTGATAAACCGACAGCGACGATGCGTTGATGTTGTTGAGCCGCTGCAATCATCGCCGCCGCTTCGCCACCGCGATGACACACTGGCGTTTCGAGATACACATCCTTGCCGGCTTCACAGGCCAGCGTCGTCATCGCCGCATGCCAATGATCGGGGGTCGCGATCACGGCCGCATCGACTCGCGGATCGTCGAGAACCTTGCGGAAGTCCCGTTCGGTTCGCGGTGTCGTCCCTTGAGCGTTCTGCACCGCCTGCACGGCCGCCGGCAACACGTTCTCATCAGCATCACACAGAGTCACGACTTTCGCGTCCTTCAGCGACGCGAGACCGCTGGCCAACGCCTTACCCTGATTTCGCACGCCGATGACCGCGACCTGCAATTGTTCCGCAACCGATCCTTGAGCGAGTGCTGCTGCTCCGGCCAACCCGACCATACCAGCCGCGACCCCGGCTGCGTTCTGAGCGCTCTTGCCCAGAAACTGCCGTCGATTCAAGTCCCGTTTTAGAAAGTCGTCTACGTTCATGGTGCGATGGTGCCGGTCACTGGCACGGTGAGTTTCCAATTTCGCGACGCGGTGCGGGCACGCTGCCGACACGCGGCGACTTGCGGAGCAGTCTATCGGTCGAGCCGGGCAATGTCTTGGAAGAATTGGTTCCAAGTGGCTGGCGGCTTGACGTCACACAGCCGGTGCGGAAGATGTTGCCCAAGTTCGCGATTTCCGGCTCTCTGCGGCGTGTTGCCAGCGGTCGGTCGCAACAACGAACTAGGCGATGATGACCGTTATGAAACACTCACGATTCTGGATTGGCCGCTTGTTTTGGACAGGAGCGGTGCTCACGTTCGTCACGTTGCTGGCGTGCGCAATCTTGTTGGTCTTGCGGGCCGTGGGTGACGTCGGTGGAGCCTCCGGCGTTTTGGGAGTGTTTCTGGTCGCCGCCAGCGCGTGGATCATTAACTTCATCTCGCTGGTCGCGCTATTAGCGTGGCGAGCGATCCAAGATGAGGATGCACCTCGCGAACCGCCACGTTGAATTCGATCTGCTGACGTTTCATATCTGTTCCTGTCTTGTGACTGTCTTCTCCCATGCCCATCAAGTTTCGTTGCGATCACTGTCGGCAGTTCTTGGGGATCTCGCACAACAAGGCGGGAACGCTGGTGGACTGCCCGACGTGCGGCCGGACGATTCGCGTACCCGATCCAGAGGGCAAAGTTCAGCCGTTGCCGGAATTGAAGCTGAACTTCAAAGACTCGAAGCTCGCCACTGCACTGGAGGAACTCGCGTCTCTTGGTCGCGGCGATGCAGCCCTTGCTGAACCAGAAATGGTTGTTGAGCTGAGCGACAAGCAGCCTCCCCCGCAGTCCCCTTCTGAGGCCGCTGCATTGCCGATGGCCCCGCCCCATGCTCCCGTGCCGATTCGCGTTGAGCCTGTCCAGGCTCCGAAACCGATCCCCATTGAAATCCACGATCCGCACAAACCCGCGCCGGTCGCTTCGATGCAGGAACTTTCCGCGCTGGCCAACTTGCCAATCTCGCGAGATCCGGTGGCAGAGCAGCCGGTCGTCGATGTCGAAATGCCGCTTGGCCGTCAGGCGACAGAACACATCCCCTTCAAACGCGCGGGGAGCAGCCGGATTGTGATCGCCGTCTTGATCGGATTCATCGTGGGGTTCGGCGCTGGTCGCTGGGATCGGTCGGCGGTCAAGAATTCCGATGGTCCGGGAGAAAAGTTGCCCGTCGGCAAGAATGCCGTTGTCGATCCAACGATTGCGAACGCCAAGTCCGTCGCCGTGCGCGGTCGCATCACCTATCAAACCGAATCAGGCGAACGACGTCCCGATCGCGGCTCGCGAGTGTTGCTCCTGCCAGAAAAACGCAGCGGCACAACCAAGCTATCGGTCTCGGGCTTTCGCGCCACAGACGCCGACTCTCTGACGGACGCCGACAGCAAACTTGCGGCCGCCAGCTTGCAAGCACTGGGTGGTGATGTCGCGACCGTCGACGACGCCGGAAACTTTGAATCGTCCGCACTGCCGCCCGGCACATATCGCATCTTGGCACTGTCCCACTTCCAGCCGCGCGACGACCGCGCTCCGATTGAATCGGAGGTCAAAGGGCTGCTCGACAGTTACTTCGACAAGCCAGAGCAGTTGCTCGGTAAATGCCGTTACCAGATCGACAAAGTCAAAGTCTCAGGCAACGAACCCGCGCCGTGGGATTTTTCGTTCGACCGAGAGTAGTTGTCTCTGGCATCCGCAGTCGCTCGCCGACGACGCGCAACAAAAACCCCCAGGCTTGTTCGCACAAGCCTGGGGGTTGCGTTCTCTTTGACCGATCAGCTCAAGCCGTTGTCGTCAGCGACAGCAACTCGGTGCCGCACCGCAGCATGTCGGAGCGGGACGACAGCATGAGGCTGCTGGTTGACAGCACGCTGGGGCCGGGGCCGTGCAGCATGTTGGAGCGGGTGCGCACGCAGGAGTCGGACAGCAGGTCGCGACTTGAATCTTCTTCTCGACCATGTGGCAGACGCAGACTTGGACTTCCTTCTCGACCTTGTGTGGCACCATCACGGTGCATTGCACTTCCTTCTCTTCCATCACCGGCTTGCAGCAGACAACCGTGCGTGTGCCGGTCTTCTTCTCTGCGACGTGGACGAAGTATTGGACGTCGCGAGTGCGCGTCTCGCACTTAGGGACACAAACCTTCTGAGTGCAGGTCCGCGTCTCTGGTTTGCAGACCGTCACTTCGTATTCGAACGGCTGATCCTCACAGACGACTTTGTGGACGGTGACTTCGATTTCTTTCTGGATCACTTCCGGCACCCAAACTTTTTGTGTGCAGGTCGTCATTTGCGGGCAGCAGGTCGGACGACCGCAAGCGTCACAGCCGCGAACAAACGTCTGAACTTGGACTTGTTGCTCGGCCCAATGTCCGCCTTGCTCGCAGAGGATTCGCTTTTCCGTCGTCGGGACGCACTTGGCGACTTTGCGGACTCCTTGGCGCTTCTCGATTTGCGGGACCATCACCGTGTATTCGGTGGTCACGTCTTTCCATTCCGGCACAGAGACCTGATACGTCTCTTGGCGAGTGTGCGGTTCCGCCTTCCACTCACAGTATTCGTAGGGAACTTCTTTCCGCTCCTCGACCATTTTGCAGACGGAGATTTTGCGAGTGTGTGTTTCCGGGCGGCACTCGGTGACGCAAATCTTTCGAGTCTCCATCCGCATCTCCGGCACGAGCACTGTCCGCTCGACCATGCAGGGGGCCGGAGCCGGACAGGCCGGCTGACAATAGTTGTCGGCAAAAACCGGACTGTCGGGAGTTCCCAACAATCCAACGACAGCGAGACTGACCCACAAGAGCTTCTTCATTTTGCTTCCTTTTCGATCTGAGGTGTGTGAAACCGATCACTCGGTAGCTGAAGCTGAGAAATGAGTTACGTCACTCAATTCCGCCAGTTCCGGCGACCAAGCGGGCGACGTTGCGAGGGAAAGTACCGCAACAAATCACAATCGAGAAGCGTCATACTAGGAAAGATAGTGAAAGTGGGATGCCGCAAGGATGAGAGAGGTTCAAGGTTGAGAGAGGTTAAAGAAGGGTCAGGCCAGGATCGCCACGACCTCGGTTTGCAGCGCGCCACCCGTGACATGCACTTGGCTCTGCGGATCAACGAAGACGTTGATCTCCGAACGGACACCGAACTCTGGCAAATAGATGCCTGGTTCCACAGAGAAGCAGGTTCGCGGCAGGATCAGTCGTTCCTCGTGAGTTTCGAGGTTGTCCATGTTCGCACCGTTTCCGTGAACCTCTTGGCCGATGCTGTGCCCGGTGCGATGGACGAAGCGATCGCCGTATCCGGCTGCGACGATGACGGCTCGACAGGCGTCATCGACTTCCCAACCTTGCAGCGGTCGCTTCTCCGCGAAGGCCGATCTTACGCACGCGATCGCCGCGTCGCGCGCTGCGGCGACGACCTTGAAAACCTTCGTGAACTGATCCGGCACGATCTGGCCGACGAAGCCGGTCCGAGTCAGATCGCTGTAAACCGCTCGCGGTTGATCGAGCTTGCCCCACAGGTCGATCAACACGAAGTCGTCGCGTCGGATGGTCGTGTTCGCGCCGGTCCCGGTCTCGTAATGCGGATCGCCGGAGTTTGGGCCGACACCAACGATCGGCGGGTGATACGTCGTCACGCCATGCTTCGCGAAGTGGTCCATGATGACGTCCCGCACCGCCACTTCGTCTGTCTCACCGCGCGAACGGATTTCGTCGGCGATGAACTTCCACGCGACACTATACGCACTGTCGGTGACTTTCTCTGCCGCGAAGTGCGAACGAATTTGGTCATCGTCCCAAGCCGCCTCGAAGAGCTGAATCAAATCCCCCGACGAGGCGACTTCGATCCCCAGCGACTTCACCAGTTCCACAGTCCCAGCGTCGGCGCGAGAGACATACGGGTTGCCGTTGCGAGGCGAATACTCCATCGCGACGCGCTTCATGCCGCCAAGCATTTGAGCGAAGCCAGCTTCGAGTTCCTGCCATTTGAGATAGACCGTCTTTGATCCCGGCAGGTGATCGAGGGATCCGGTTTCAATCCGATGCACCAACCGCATCGGCTCGCCGCGCGCCGGAACGCAGTAGAAGAATCGCCGCGACATGACCGGCATCTCACCCATGCCGAGCACTCGCCGAGCGAGCACGTTGCTGCTACGAAAGTCGTAGAGCAACCAACCATCAAAACCGAATTGCTGCAATGCCTGTTGAATCGCGGGAAGGTCGAACATGGGGTCTCCGATTTAGTAGGTCAGCCTTTCTAGGCTGACCCAATTTACGTTGGTCGTGTTTGTAAGCATTCGGGTCAGGCAGGAAAGCCTGACCTACGGTTCTTTGGGCAACGATCGAATCCAGCGTTCGATCAATTCGACGGCCTCGGCGTCGATCAAATTGCTGGCGATGTGCGGCATTCGGCCGAGGCCGGTTTTCTTCATGCGGTGCAAAACCATCGAGCGTGCGGGATCGCCGGGGACGAGCACTTTTGGATCAGGCAGATCAAACAAGCCTTGTCCCGGCCGCACGCCAACCGTGCCGGTTTTGTCGAGTTGTAGCGACGCCAGCAAGATGAACTCGGCGTTGCCACCGCCCCATTTGCGATGACAGTGTGAGCAGTTCGCGTGCAAGTACGATCGCGCGCGGGCGTCAACCGGTTGCTTCGAGTCGTGATAATCGACCAGCACGTTTTGCAAACCCTTGGCATCGGACGGCAGCGGATTCGTGAAGTAACCGAGTTCGGCCAGATGCTTCACTTGGTTCTTAGGCTTGCCGTCACCGTAATCGAAGCCCCGATTCAACTGCTCGGTTGTCGCGCCGAGCACATACTTCGCGGCCATCGTATGACACAGGGCGCATTCGGCGCGACTGGGGAAGTGCCATTTTTGCTCGCGGATACCGTTCGGAGCGGACTTGTCTTTGACCTTGAAGACCCGATCGGCACCCTTTGCGTCGAGCAACTCGGCGTCGGTCTGGTCGTCGTTCCAAACGTAGGTATAGCCATTCCAAACTTGAGCACCGTATTCGTCATCGTTGCCGGGCATTTTGATGTGATGCAGCAACCGAGTCTCCAGCCGCCGCACGCTCTTAGGGTTGCCCGGTTCCAATTCGAGCGAGAAGGTCTTCACGAACACCGTCCCATCGGGAAATCGCCAACCGGGCATGTTGCCAGGAGCTTCAGCAGGGTAGAGCACAGCATCAAACTCGATCTTCGCATCGCCGGGGACGGCCATCAGTCGCTCTTTGATCGCGCCATCGGACCACAGGGGGGCGACCACGTCATACGGAATGACTCCCGCCGTTGGTTTGAGATCTTTGACGCTGGCAAACAAACCGGTTTCGCTGAGCTTCCGCGGAAAATCAGGTCGTGGCTGAGTGCTCGGTGGGACCGGGACGAGTTGATGCAGGCCGCCTCCCGCGAAATCGACAAACAGGATTTCGCCGGCCGTGTCTTGAATGATCTCGACGATGCGGACTTGTGTGTCGCACAACTCACGATGCTCCGTGACTTTTTTCGTCTTGGCATCGTAGCGCAACATCCAGACTTTGCCGGTGTCGTAGTCGCCGTAGATGTAGGCTCCGACCAGTTCGGGCAGTCGCTTGCCGCGATAGATCCAGCCGCCGGTGATGGAGCGGAAATCGGAATGTGAGTGCTCGACGATCGGCTGCTGAAACTCACCCGGCCCTTTCGGTCGCTCTGGCCGGAACGGATGCAAACCTTCGCGCACGCTCCAGCCGTAGTTGCCACCGCGCTGGATCAGATAGACCATCTCCCACAAGTCTTGTCCGACTTCGCCGGCCCACATCTGGCCGGTCGGCGCGTCGAAGCTGAACTTCCAAACCTGGCGATGTCCGAACGACCAAATTTCGCCACGTGCCTTGGAATCACCGACAAACGGATTGTCCTTCGGGATGCCATACGCTTTGCCGTCGTTCGGATCATCGACGTCCAGTCGCAGGATCGCGCCGAGCAAATCGCTCAGGTCTTGGCCGGTCTGCAACCCATCCGCGATCCCGCTGCCATCGCCCGTCACGAGATACAGCATTCCGTCCAATCCGAACCGCACGCACCCGCCGTTGTGTCCGCCGGAAGGCCATTCGAGCAGCGTCATCTCTGACCCCTCATCTGCCTTGAGCGTCTCGCCACGCGCGACCGTCAGTCGAGACAACCGGCTCCCTTTCGGTGACGGGTTCGCGGAGTCCGCGACGCTCGTGACGTAGAGGAACCCGTTCTTCTCAAACTGCGGATGAGCCACGATGCCATACACAGTCCGCTTCAAGTCCACGACCAATTGCGGCTGCGGCTCCTTCACCGAGCCATCGAGCACCCAAATCTTCCCCGGCCGCTCAGCCACCATCAGCCGCTTTGATCCCGGAACAACCGCTGCCGACAACGGCTCGAACAATTTCAGTTTCGGATAGGCCAACTCCAACCGATACGGGTCGGGCGGTTCCGGCGATCCGACGACTTTTGAGGTTGTCCAAGGTGTCCGTTCCGCCGACCACAAAGGACTCACTGGCCCGCTAAGAAACAGAATGTAAATCGACGTGAACCACACGCAACTCTTGAGCATGATCGCCTCCGACAACGATGACACGCGGCACTATCAAGACGCGGCGGGAGTCTATTCACGCAGCGCCGACAACATCCAGCATCGCGCTCATCGAACCTGGTTTGATTGTTTGCCAGCCACGCTCGCCAAGAACGCAGCCTGTCTTCATCATTTTGTGCCCCATGATTTTGCCACACCACCGCATCGGGATTCACAAAATCATGGGGCACAAAATCATGTTCTCGCGAACGGGAGATAGCTCATGGCCGTAGCGCATCGACATAGATTGGGATTCTGTCTGTTTTGGTTGCTCGCGGCGGCGTCTGGCCGCGCCGCGGAGCCGACGCTCATTTCGATCGACGACCTGTATCGCTCGGATGCGCCGCAGGGCTTGGTGATCTCGCCGAGCGGTGACAGTGCCATCTACTCGCGACGCTGGGCCGAGCGGTCATCACGCACATTCCGGTACTCGTTGTGGCGTGTCGATTCAGACGCGGCGAATCGCAGGGCACTCGAAGAGGGTGAACCGGATGCACGGTCGCCGTTGCTGTCGCCCGATGGCAAGTGGATCGTGTTTCTCTCGACGCGACCGCTCCCGGATGGCAGGCCGGCGTTCGAGCCGGTCCCGCCGTACTCCGACCCAGCCACCGACATCTGGCTGATGCCGGCCACCGGCGGCAACGCGATCCCGCTGTTCGGCCGAGATAAGCCCTACGGCCGAGTCTTCAGCGATCCGTTCTACGGGCACATCAGTTTCTGCCCCGATGGCAAGCGATTGGTCTTCGTCGCTGACGACGGAGTCGATCCGCGGACAGCCGAAGAAAAGACCAACAAACTGCAGATCGTGCGAGAAGATCAAGGCGAGGGTTACGAAGGCTATCGCCCCGCTCAGATTTGGATTGCCGAATTGCTCGATCAACCAACGGACGTGGCCTCCACGCGGGTGACTCGCGTGACGAACGACGACGTGTGGTACGGCGATCCGCAGTGGCTACCCAATGGCAAGTCGCTGATCGTCCACGCCAACCGCACTTCTGACCGCGAATCCGTGCGGTACAGCATCAACCACAACTTCGATCTGTGGCAGATCGAATTGTCCGGCGCGGGGTCGTCGCAGATTCGGCAACTCACCTTCGACATTGGCCCGGATGTTTCGCCGCGTCTCTCACCCGACGGCAAACGACTCGTGCATCTGAGCGTCCCGCGACAAGGCTCACACGCAGACGTTTTCAATTTGATGGTCATGGACCTGACAACCGGAGGCGTCACTTCGCGAGTGCTGTTCGATCACCACGGAGCGAAAGCCGATCAGCCCCCACATCTGCCGCCGGCCTTTCCCCTGCCACGCGACTGCTGGCTCTCGGACGAGGTGATTCAATTCACCGCGCCGCATCGCACGGGACTCAGAACGCAGGTGGTCGGAATTCGTAAAGGCTCCGCCACGCCGGAGGACGTAGATTGGGATTTCCTCCCGACTCGTCGAGATGGACCAGTCTACGACCCATCGAAGTTCGCGCCCGCGCGACGCAAGCTCACGCCGCCAGCCGACGAGTATTTGAAAGACCGCATCATTGCGAAGGCTGAGCTGGTCTCATGGAAGAGTTTTGACGGCCGGATCATCGAAGGAATCTTCACTCGGCCGACGACAACCGCCACGAAGCCGCCGTTCAAGATGGTGCTGTATCCGCATGGCGGCCCACACAGCCGTTCGTCGCTGGGTTTTGATTTCACCGTGCAGGTCTTCGTCGCGAACGGCTACTCCGTCTTCCAGCCGAATTACCGAGGGAGCGCCGGCTACGGCCAGCGCTTCATCGACGCCGACCGCTTCGACTTCGGCGGCGGTGACATGCAAGACATCCTCACCGGTATCGAGCACTTGATCCGCGAAGGACTGGTTGATGCGAAACGGCAATTCGTTTACGGCATCAGCTACGGAGGCTACACGACCTGTTCATTGATCGGTCAGACGAACCAATTCCGAGCGGCCGTGCCACAAAACGCCGTCACCGATCTGAATGTGATGTGGGGTCTGACCGACATTCAAACCTGGACGGAGTGGGAATTTGGTGGCCTCCCCTGGGAAGTCCCGCAACTCATGCGCGATCACAGTCCGCTGACGTTCGCGTCGCGAGTGCAGACGCCAACCCTCATCCTCCACGCTGCCAACGACCGCCGCTGTCCGCTCCCGATGGGCCGCATGTTCTATCGAGCCTTGAAGTCCGCCGGTGTCGAAACGCAGATGGTCATCTACCCCGACGAAGGCCACCCGATCAAACAGCTTCCGCATCAAGAAGACGTTCTGCGCCGAGTGCTCGATTGGTTCGCAGCGCACGATGTCAGCAAGCGGTGACTGATCGAACTGGAGAGAATTGTCGCGACTTGTCGGCATCGTGACGCATTCCGTATCGTGCCATTGGTCATCAATCATTTGAGGTCGAACACTGAAGGAGAGACTCATGGCGGCTTCGGCGTCAAACAGCGGTCGATTGGATGCGGCGTATCGCGAACGATTCCCAGCTTCCGCGAAGTTGTTTGAACGGAGTTCGCGGTTGTTTCCCAACGGCGTCACGCACGACGGGCGATACTTGCAGCCGTTCCCGATCTTTGCCAAATCAGCGTTGGGCTCGAAGAAGACCGATGTCGATGGGCATGAGTTGATCGACTACTGGGTCGGACACGGAGCGTTGCTGCTGGGGCATTCGCACCCGGCGATCGTTGCGGCGGTGCAACAGCAAGTGGCGAAGGCCACGCACCCCGGAGCGTGCCACGAATTGGAAATCGAATGGGCCGAGTGGGTCCGTCGGTTAGTTCCGTCCGTGGAGCTGATGCGTTTCACGAACAGCGGCACCGAAGCGACGCTGATGGCGATCCGCATTTGTCGGATCGCCACCGGGCGGACGAAGGTCATCAAGTTCGCCGGACATTTTCACGGCTGGCACGACTCCGTGATCATCTCGTCCGAGCCGCCGCATCCAGCGAACGTCCTGGGAGGAGACGCTCCTGATGTGGAAGACTATCCGACTCCGGGAGTGACGATTGGTGTCTCCGGTGATGTCGTGATTGTGCCCCCCAACGATCTCGCCGCGTTAGCTCGCGCGATTGACGAGCATCAGCCCGCGTGCGTGATGCACGAAGGGAACGGTGCGCGGTGGGGTGTCGTGCCGGCTCGGCCGGACTTCGTGCGCGGTATTCGGCAACTGACGGGAGACAAGAACATCATCTTCATTCTCGATGAAGTTATCACCGGCTTTCGTGTTGCGCCGGGGGGCTTTCAAGAGATCTGCGACATTCAGCCTGACCTGTCTACGTTTGCGAAAGTGCTCGCGGGCGGTTTGCCCGGTGGAGTGCTCGGCGGCCGTGCCGACTTGATGCAGGCTCTGGCGTTCGGGAATTCGTTCGGCAAAAAGATGAAGCATCCGGGGACGTACAACGGCAATCCACTTTCTGCGGCTGCTGGGATTGCCGCGTTGGAGATCGTGGCAACGGGAGAATCCAACCGTCGCGCGAACGAGATCGCCGCACTGCTCCGCCGAGAGTTGAACGCGCTCTTCGCCAAGAAGAGTTTGAATTGGATCGCGTATGGCGATTATTCAGCGATCAAGATTCTGCCGAACTACGACGGACCACGTTCGATGAGCGACGACTTCCTGCCGTACTCCGGCGACTGGCGGAAGCTCGACGCGAAACAAGATGCCGAATTGTCGCAAGCGTTTCGCTGCGCACTGCTGCTGGGAGGGGTCGATTGGATGGGCTGGGCTGGCTCGACTTCGGCCGCTCACGATGAAGACGACGTGGCTCGCACGGTTGCCGGTTTCTCGCAAGCGATCGACTGGCTGCGCGGCGATGGGTTCGTGAGGTAGCGGCGTGCAAGAGGAATCGCAGACCGCTGATGCACACTCTGGTTCGTCGCTGCTGACCGCGCCGTTGCGTTCGACGATGTTGCGGCTGGCGTGGCCGGTGTTCGTCGAACAGTTCTTGTATTTTTTGGTGGGGCTCACCGACATCTATCTGGCGGGGTTTCTCAGCAAAGAGGCGACGACGGCGGTGGGCTTGGCGGCCTATGTCGGCTGGTTGGCGTCGAACATCTTTTCGCTGGTCAGCACGGGAACGGTGGCGGTGGTCGCTCGGCATTGGGGGGCGGGCGAGCTGGAATCGGCCAGCCGCGCGGCGAATCGAGCATTGGCCATCGGGGCGGTGGTTGGGCTTGTGGTCTATGCGCTGATCTGGTTCGCGGCTCCGTTGTACGCGGCGCTGATGCGGCTGGAAGGTCCAACCGCCGAGATCGTCGTGCGGTTTCTGCGAATCGACGGTGCGGGCTATCTCTTCTCGTGTCTGACGGTCGCCGGTGCCGCCGCGTTGCGCGGCAGCGGACAGATGCGCGTGCCGATGATGATTCTGGGATTCGTCAACTTGTTGAATGTGGTCATCACGACCGTCCTGAGCGGCGTTGGCCCGGCGGACTGGTTGTCGATTTCAGATCGATTGGGAATCACTCCCTTGGGGTTAGATGGCATCGCCTATGGCACCTGCGTGGCGCGAGCGATCGGCGGCCTGTTAACCTTAGGCGTGTTGAGCAGCGGCCGGTTCGGGTTGCGGCTCATTCCGCGCGAGGTCTCTCTGCACGGTGATCCGGCGCGGCGCATCTTGCGAATCGGATTGCCGGCCGGTTTGGATGGCTTGTTGCGTTGGTCGGGACAGCTTGGCTTTCTGATGATCGTGGCTCGGTTGAGCGACAACGAATCCGAGCGGACCGCGATCATGGCGGCGCATCTGATCGGCATGCAGGTCGAAGCGATCTCGTACTTGCCAGCGTGTGCTTGGGGGATGGCGGCGGCAACGCTGGTTGGTCAATCGCTCGGCGCAAAGCAACCGGAGCGTGCTCGTGCGGGAGGACACGAAGCGGTCCTGCAATGCGGAATCCTGGCGCTCGTGTTGACAGCAGTGTTCTTCTTCGCGGCGCAGCCAATCTACGAGTTAATGCACAAGGACGCGGACGTCCGGTCGGTGGGCGTGTCGGCGTTTCAATTCAACGCACTGTTTCAAGTGTCGTTGGTCACGGCGATCGTCTACACGTTTGCGCTGCAGGGAGCGGGGGAGACTCGACAGCCTATGTTGGTCAGTCTGCTGGGCGTGTTCGGAGTGCGTCTGACGCTGGCCTATCTGTGCGGCATCGTGCTGCACGGCGGGTTGATCGGCGCGTGGATTGGCATGTGTTGTGACAACACCGTACGAGCCGCACTCGTCGCCCTGCTGTTCCAGCGCGGCCGCTGGATGGCCAATCGCTTGTGAGCGGCGGTGCCTGGCAACTCAGAAGGTCTTTCAGGCGATGGTTATATCGGCTGAAGGGTTTGTGTCGTCGACGGCTTGCGGTGTGGAGTTGAAAAATGGGGCTGAGCAGACGACTTGTCCGCGAGCCTCGCGACACCGGTTTTTCGGGTCACCGATCGCAGGTTGAACCATTCGCATGGCCGCTTCACGCTGCCTTAAGGTACCCTATTTTAAATTTCTGTGAATTTTAGGCCTATTCTTGTTTTTCCAATATCAAGCATCAGGCATTATTCTGGGTGGCAATTCGCGCTGGCGTTCGACCGGGAGTTGAGCGTTCTTTGGGCCAATTCTTTTGTTTTTCTGGAGTATGAAAATGAGTTTTAGTTCTACTGTCCGGTTTAGGTTCTTAGCTGGTTCTTGAGTGGTGGAAGGAGATTACGAGATTCGTAGCGTGAAGCACGGGCGAGTTCGTTTCGTTGGAGCCAACGTTGTGTGGTGGCAGCGGTGTGTGGTGGCAGCGGT
>SXGS01117359.1_pt1 | contig 20663 bp, 19 predicted proteins | sample 3174681 | NCBI WGS metagenome assembly SXGS01 (sample SAMN11356861, study PRJNA531348) | freshwater metagenome | isolation source: freshwater sample F1-80 | place: China: Fuxian Lake, Yuxi | collected 2017-12-25 | reverse complement strand
TCCCGTCCGGAGCCCGCAACTCCGATTGCCGGGCCCGACGCGCCGTTCCCCTATTCTATTTCTCGGTGTACACGATCTCGCAGCGCAGCGGCGGGCGCGTGGTACTGACGGCGGCGATCCGGCAGACCAGGTGGTCGCCGACCCGTAGGGTGAGCAAGCGCGGATTGCCCGTGTCGGGACGCACCCCCTGCACCTGCTGGAAGGCGACATCCGGTTCCGCTTCCAGCAGCAGCCGTCCCTGTTCGCTCATCCGCAGGCCTGCGAGGCGTGCGCCCTCGGGCTGGTCGTCCATCAACGCGGGACGGCCGTCCCCGTCCTGGACCAACGTCCACTGGCTGGCGGTGGTGAGGGGCTTGAGTTCTGTCCTGACCGCCGCCGGGGCCGTCCCGAGGGTCGCCTGGATGCGCCCCGCTACAGGACGCCCTTTGCCGGGGGCCGCCTGTGCCGTCGCTTCCCCCCGCGGCTTCTTGCGCGTCAGAAAGTAGATGGTCACTCCGGCGACGACCAACCCGAGCAGCACGAGGGGCCACGGGAACGTCCCTCCCTTTGGCTCGGAGGCCGCAACTCCCGGCGCCGGAGCCCGAGCAGGCTTCGAGTCCGGGTCCAACGTGCGGATGGTAACGTTCGGCAGGTCCTCGCCCGCTTCGGGGCGGTCGGCCGGTGGTTGCCAGGTTTCCCGGGCAAATGTGGGAAAGCGTGCGGCAGCGGGGGCGCCGGGGATGCCCCTCAGGGCCTTCGGGAACAGCGCCGTAACGTCAATGTTCAGCGACTCGTCGCGGGTTCGGGCGGCAAAGCTATGACGCACCGGGTCTCGGTATCCGCGCTCCCGGATGGCCGACAGCAGACGGCTGTTGTTGGCGCCGAACAGCGTCACCCGCTGCCCGGTGGGTCCCTGACTCTGGTTGGTGTTCGTAAAAAGCAGGACGATGGTCTGCGGCGCCTCGGCCCGCGGGACCGCCCGCTCCAGCGTATCGTACAGCGCCCGCTCCGTATCGTGCCCGCCCCGACTCTGCTCAGCGGGAGCGTACGGGACTTCGTCCACGACGGCGCCGCGACTTTGCGCGTCCCCGGTCAGCGACGTGCTCTTCCCGACGTTCCAGACGCTCAACTCCCAGGCGACCGGCGTCACGCGGTCACCCGCCGCGAGGGTATTGTTCAGGAGGGAGAACGCCAGCCGCCGCATCGCGATCGCCTGGACCGGATCGGATCCGTAGTGGCCGGTGGAGAATCCGAGCACGAAGTGGTAGCGATCCCGGTCCAGGTTGCCGCCGCTCTTCGCCACCTCAGACTTCAGCCACTGATCGGCCTCGCGCCGGGGCACCTGCACCACCAGGCGATAATCCTGAGGGCCCGGCGTTTGGGCAAACGCGCGGGACACAAGCAGGGCGACGGCGAGGAAGCCCAATCGCCAACTCCAGCTTCGAGTGTCGCGTTTCATAGGGTGCATAGGGTCTTGGGGTGCATACAGTTCTAGGGTTCGTGGGGTTCTGGGGTGCATAGGGTTCTAGCGCTCATAGGGTTCCAGGTGCTGGAAACCTGCCATGTGGGAACTCAAGGTTTGAAACGCGACACGAGCCCAATACGACACCCTGGAACCCTAAAAACCCTACGAACCCTGGAACCCCACGAATCACACCGGCCCGTGGTCCCATACGCGCGGGAAGTACTCTCCCTCCAGGATCTCACCCGGCTTGACGGTGACCCTGGGCTCCATCAAGTGCGTGCGGTCCGGCATGTAGCGGGTATAACCGGGCATATAGTGCACGGCAATGGCGGGCCGGCCGCGCTCCGATCGGTTCGGGGGACTCCCATGCCACGTGAGACAGTGGTGAAACATCACCTGCCCCTTGCGCACCGGACAGGGCGTCGGCGTAGTGTCCACGCCCTCCGGCAGCAGGGAAAGATCCGGCAGCGGGGCAAATGTTGTGGGGTCGGTGCCGATAGTGCCGCCCTTGTGGGGCCCCCAGAGATGGCTGCCCGGCACCATCCACATACAGCCGTTCTCCACGGTCGCATCATCCAGCGCCACCCAGGCGGAAACCAGGTCCGCCGGTTGGATGATCGGCCAGTAGGGATGGTCCTGATGCCAGGTGGTCGGCCCGCCGATCGTCGGCGGCTTGTATTGGATCTGATCGTGCCAGACGCGCAGGACCGGATCACCGATCAACTCGGAAACCATTTCGCAAATCTTCGGGTTGTAGATGTGCGCCCGAAAAAGGTCATCCGCCTCCCAGATGTTGACCACCTGGACCACCACCTGATCGGACTTGCCCCCGAGCATGTTGCGGAGCGCTTCCGGCTTCGCCGCGGAGCGGCCCTCCATCACATCGTGCAACCGCGCCCGCAGGCGGTCGGTTTCCGCGTCGTCGTACACGCGCGGCCCCAGCAGCAATCCCTGCTTCTTGAATTCTGCGATCTGTCTTTCCGTCAGCATTCCTTCGTCCCCCGGCATCATGATGCCCGAACCGCCGGGTTTCTGCCACGATGTTCTGCCGGAGACCCCCACGTCCCTTCGTCCCGATCCGCATCTCCCGTCAGGGCGGGCGGGACGACGAATTCTGCCTGGGTCCCTTAACGTCAGATCAGTCGGAATAAGTCCGCCAGTCGGTGCTCGTCCGCCAGGCCGCGCCGGGGTAAACCCACGGCGCTACTGCAGTGGAAAGTGGCGATGCCACTCAGGTGGGTGGTGACTAACCCGCCCCCGTACCCGAGCCACGCACGTGAGCAAGTGGACCCACCTGACAATCTCGGAACACCTGTCGCGCGAACGGCCCACGTACCCGAGCTACGCCGGGTGTCCCTGGGCGTGAGCCAGTGGACCCACCCGGCGCCCGCACACCCCGTTCCCGAGCGACGGGCGGGCGGGACGACGAAGTCTGTCTGGGTCTCTCAGCGGGTGCGTCCGGAGTCCCCTCTCACCCGCGTCTGTGCGGGTTCCCCAATCAGGACCCGGATTCTCGACGCGGCGCATCCGGCCGGTAGTCGGCGCCGGTGAGGCTGCGGAGCACGGATTCCTGCCAGGCGTGGAGCCGGGCCCGTAACTTCTCGACGACTGCCGGTTCTTGCGCGACGAGGTCTGCCTTCTCGCCCGGATCGGCGTCCAGATCGAAGAGTTCCTGTCGGGGCCGGCCGTTCATCCGGTCGTGGATCACCAGTTTGAAACGCCCTTCAATGATCGCACGCGGGCCGAGGCGGTCGGCGTCCGTGAGCGGAGGGTGGCGGTGGTTCAGGAAGTCGCGCGTCGCCTTCCCGTTCTGGAGCTTGACCAGCGGCGTGGTGCCCTCCTGGAGCTTCGGGCTGATGTAGGGTTCCGGCTTCATCCCGGCGAAGCGGGGGGTATTGAACTCCCAGAAGTGGAGGGGCGTCGCTCGCTCGGTCTGTTTGCCTTCGAGCGCCGGGGTCAGGTCGCTCCCATCCAGCGGGCGCGCGGGGAGCGGCCGGCGCGTGAGGGCGCAGACGGTGGGCAGCAGGTCGCTGGTGGAGGCCCGGAAGCGGACGGTGCGCGGCTGCGGGAAGCGGGCGGGCCACTCCAGCAGGCCGGGGACCAGTGTGCCCCCCTCGTAGACCTGCCCCTTCATGCCCCGGTGCGGCGCCCCGAGGGCGGCGTCGGCGGAGGTGCCGTTGTCGCCGCAGTAGAAGAGCAGGGTGTTCCGGCGCAGTCCTGCTGCCGCCAGGTACTTCCGCAGCGTCCCGATCGCGCGATCCATCGCGGTGATTTCCGCGTACCGTTCGCGCAACACCTCCCCCTGGGGCCGTGTCACCGTGCCGCCGGTCTCGTTGGATGTGAGCCGGACCGGCTTCCGGTACTTCCCCGGCAGATCGTCGTAGAGCGCGAGGTCCCGCGGAAGCCCGCTGTACGGTTCATGCGGGGAGCCGAACCAGACCAGCGTGAAGAAAGGCCGTCCGGACTTGCGGGCGTCTCCGATAAACCGGATCGTTTCCGTGACCAGGATCTCGGAACTCTCCCCCTTCAGCACCTCCGGCGGACCGCCGTTCCGGGAGAGCGAGGGGTTCAACTCGAAGAAGTTGTCGTGCGAGAGCCACTCCTGGAAGCCCATCGCCCCCGGATTGGTGGGCGAGCCCGCTTTCACCGCGCCGACATGCCACTTTCCGAAGTGCCCGCAACGATACCCGGCCCGCGACAGCACGTGCGCCAGCGTGATCTCCTCCGGGCGCAGCGACCACCCCGGGGCGAAGGTCCCCATCCGGTTCGGATGCCGCCCGGTCAGGAAACTGGCCCGGGTCGGGGAACAACTCGGATGCCCGGCATGGAAACCGTCGAGGCGCAATCCTCGGGCCGCCATCTCATCCAGCACGGGGGTCTTCACGTGCGGATGCCCGTGGTATCCTGTCTCCTCCCAGCCGTGATCGTCCCCCATCATCAGAATGATGTTGGGCCGGTCGGCCGCGGCGGCACCCGGGCCCGCAGCCGTGCCGGTGGCCGCGAGTTGGGCGAGCCACGCGGCGGCGATGAGCACGGGGATCTGGGGTTTCATCCTTCTGATTTCGTGGACGCAGCCTGTCCGACGGGTCAGACGATCCCCTCCACGGTCCAGGGCCGGCGGTAGTCCTTGGTGAGGAGGGCGCTGGCCTCCCGGTCGTCGGGAAAGGTCTCGGTGCGGGGATCGAAGCGCAGGACCCGGCCGGTCCGATAGACGATCTCTCCGAGATGGATCAGTCCGCAGGAATAGTGTGCCGTCTCCGCTGTGGCGTTGGTGGCCTTGCGCGAGCGCACGCACTCGAGGAAATTGGCGTGGTGAACCCCCAGCGGAGTGCCCACCCTGCCGGCTTTGCCGACCGCCGGCCCCGGCTCCTCCTTCGGCCCAAGAAAAACCTGGAAGAACCCGCGCCGGGAGAAGATCATGTATCCCTTCTCTCCATAGAAGGCGTTCCCGCTGTCCACCCCGTGCAGGCCGTAAGGGGTCCATTGGCGGTCCTCGTAGAGGAGTACCTTGCCGCTGGCGTACTCGTAGGTCACCATCATATTGTCGGGGTATTCCCGATACCCGCTCCCGAGCGCCGCGGAACTCCCGTGTGCGGTGATGCGCACCGGATGGGTGTTCTCGCCCAGCCCCCAGCGGGCCAGATCAATGTCGTGTGCGCCGTCGTCTCCGATATCCCCGTTGCCGTACTCCCGGAATTGACGCCAGGTACGATGGAAGCGCTGCGGGTTGAAGGCCCGCTTCCGAGCCGGGCCGAGCCACCGATCGTAATCCACGCCGCTCGGCGGGACGCCGTCCGGTACCGGCGCGGCATTCTCCTGGCGCTGGCAATTCCAGGCCTTCGCCATACGGATCTCGCCCAGAATGCCGGAAGCGAGCACCTCAGCAGCCCGGACGGTCACTTCGCTGGAACGCATCTGCGTGCCATGCTGCACCACGCGATTCCGGCGGGCGGCGGCCTGAACCAGCAGGCGCCCCTCGTGAAAGACGTGCGAGGCCGGCTTCTCCACGTACACATCCTTGTCCGCCGCCAGCGCACGCAGGGCGATCGGCATGTGCCAGTGGTGCGGGGTGGAGATGACCACCGCATCCACCGCCTTGTTGGCCAGCACCTCGCGAAAGTCGGTAACGAGCTTCGGCTTGCGCTCTGGGATCTTCTCCGACACCCGAGCCAGCACGCTCGGATCCAGGTCGCAGAGCGCGACCAGATCCACATCCGAGCGCGCCGCGAGAATGCCCACGTGCGCGGATCCCATGCCGTTCACGCCGATCACGGCGACGCCGACCCGCTCATTGGCGGCGCACACGCGGTGCGCCGCCGCGAGGGTGGAGGGCAGGACCGCGGTGGCGGCCAGAAACGAGCGTCGTGAGGACGGCCGGGAAGGGGTGTCCAGCAACGGGGAGCAGGAAGTTTCCATCGAGTAATCTCGGAGATCCATCAGGCAGTGAGGGGCAGGCCGCACGCGCGCAGGAGCGTCTCCTGCACGACCAGATCGTGCGCATACGGAAAGTCGGTCGTCTTCTCGCCACGGACGATGCGCGCCATGTCGGCCGCGTCGTCCACGAACCGCGTGTATTTCGGGAACTTCAGGTCCTGCGTTCCCTTCCGGTAGGGGCCGCGATCCTGGGAGAGGGAGAGCACGGCAGCGGGATTGTCGAGTGGCTGGATGTGGAACGTTCCCTCGGTGCCGCAGACGACGAAGTGGCGGCGACTTCCGCCTTCCACCTCCAGGGCGCTCGATTTCACGGTGGCCATCGCCCGGGGGTAGGTGAGCACCGCGAGCATGTTGTCCAGGAGAGAATCCCCCAGCGTGGAGGAGTGCCGATTGACCGGGTGGACGTCGTGCGGCTTCCCCAGAACCCCGATCACCAGATCCAGGATGTGGCAGCCGAGTTCGAACATCAAGCCGCCCCGATACTCCGCCAGGCGCTTGCGTCCCTCAGGGTCCACGACCTTGCTCATCACGGTGTGGATCTCGAACACCTCGCCCAACCAGCCGTCCCGGAGGAACTGCCGGAGCAGCACCACCGCCGGGTTGTACCGGTACATGTAGCCCATCTGCACCAGCAGCTTTCGCTCCTCCGCCTGGTGGAGCAGGCGCCGGAACTGCGGCAGCGACTCGCCCGCCGGCTTATCAATATGGACATGCTTCCCAGCGGCGATGCAGACCTCCGCCTGATCCAGCAGGTCGCGCACCCGCGTTTCCACCAGCACCGCCCGGAGCCCGGGGGTCGCCAGCAACTGATCGCGCTCCATCCACCGCAGGCCGCGATACAGATCGGCGCTCTCCGCCCGTTTCCGCAACTCCGGGTCCGGCTCCACGATGCCCACCACCTCGTAGTCGGGAGAGTCGCGGTACACGGAGAGCTTGCTCGCGTGCGCATGACCGACGCCGATCTGCCCGATCTTGATCGGCTCGGGCGCGGCCGCCGCGGGGAGAGTCAGGCCGGCGGCGCCGAGGGATCCAGCCTGTAGCAGCGAGCGCCGGGTGAGGGCTATGGGTTGGGGTTGCAGAGTGAGGCTCATGCGGCCTACATTCTTCGCAGAACTAGCGGTTTCCTTCACCGGGACCGCGTGCTCCAGCAACACGTGTGCGTACTGGACCACGCCGGAGGCGGGCGCCGTCGTCCGGTGCGTATGTCCCAGGCCCCGCGGGGGACGCACCGGCGACCAGCATGCTGCAACTCCCCGGTGGGGTTCCACTCGCCTTCCGGCGTGCGGACGTGCCGACGTTCCGCGCCGCGCTGCTTGGCTTGCGGCCGAGCAACGCGCCGGCGGGGATGCGCTTCGGTTTCTCGGAGCCGATACAGGCTTGATGGCCTCGTCCACCCGGGCGATAGCTTGCCGTTTCGCCCGGGGGACCGGTCATCGCGTGGCTGCGGGATCCGACCGGATCGTGTCCCGGGCATCCGTTCACCCCCCGCGGCAAGATCAGCCCGAGACAGCCTGCTCCACACACCAGTCGAGGAGGATCGCGATCTCACGTCGCTGGATTTCCTGGAGAAGCTGTGCGGTTTGCGGTGACAGCGTTCCCGCGTCGGCCTGACCGAACCAGTCCACCATCGCGAACGGGTCCCAGGCATCCCCATTCGCCAGGCGACCCGCGGCTTCGGTCACCCAGCGCATTCCGGAACCCGCGTCGGCCAGCACGGCGAGCGCAGCCTCTCGCACGCGAGGGAACGCCGGATGCGAGCCGGTCTGGCGAAACCAGTAGCGCGTGTTGTTCAGGTTCGCCTCCAGCCCCCGGTTGCGGTGCCCTTCGCGACGGTGGCACAGGCCGTGCCAATAGCTGCCGGTTGGGGTAGCGATTCCCTGGCACAGGTTGTGGGATGCTTCGAAATCGTCGTTCCAGAGATGCAGCCCGGCAATGGCTGCCGCCGCGAGTTCCGCATTCTGCACGGAGCGCCCCGCAAACAGTTCTTCCGCCGGCGACTCCCGCAGTGCCCGGCCCAGTTCGGGGTCCCACGGCTCCCCGGCGAACAACGGCAGTGAATCGCGTTGGCGCAGTTGGGCCAGCACAGTTTCCAGTTTCATTCCCACGTCCTCCCGTGGAGGAAGGATACCGCAAACATGACGAAAGCGGGAACCGGACCGCGACCCGTGATCCGGAGTCGGCGGAGTTCCTTGGGCGGAAGACAGGTCACTCCGGGGAGTAGTCCGTCACGGTGAGGCGGGGAAGCTTCTGCTTGAGGCGGTCCACGGCCGCGACACTCAGCTTCAGGTCGGTGACTGAGAGCAGGCGCAGGTGCGTCAGGCCGTGCAGGTGTTCGAGGCCGGCGCCGGTCACGCGGGTCCCGTACAGGTTAATGGATTGGAGTTGGGTCAGGCCGCGCACGTGCGCCAGGCCCGAGTCGCCGATGGCGCAGCGAGCCAGGTAAAGGCGCTCAAGCGCTCGGAGTTTCGCCACACCGGGCATGCCGGCGTCGGTGATCCGCGTGGCGGCTAAATGCAGCTCCCGCAGGGCCGGCAGGGAGCCGAGATGCTGTGCCTCCTCATCACCGAAATCGGTGCCTGCGGCGTCAATCGCCACCACATTGCCGGCGGTGTCCCGCGTGACCAGACCCACCGCGAGGAGCGCGTCGGCCAGAGGGCGGGCCTGGCCCTGAACGAACAGCCGCACCACTGCCCCGAGGGTTACCGTCGTACCACTCAACGACAGGCGGGCCAGCCTGCGAAGGGAGCTGAGAGGCATTAAACCGGCGCCCGTGACTCGGGTGCCGGAGAGGTGCAACTCCTCCTGATCGGCGAGTGCCGCCACGTGGACGAGCCCGGCGTCCGAAATGGGCGCGCCGTTCAGGTGCAACCGGCGGAGCGCTGGAAACAAGGCCAGTGCCGATGCGCCGGCATCATCTACCACGGAGTCATGCACGCGTAGGGTCGAGAGCCGGGACAGCGCGCGGAAGCCGCGGAGGACAGTCGCCGTGACACCCGCCGGCAAAGCAAGGGAACGAAGATGCACGAGGCCCTCGAGTGGCCCCAAAGCGCCTGACGACAACGGGGTGGCGTCCAGATCGAGGCGTTCGAGACGGGTGAGGGATGCGACTTCGGCCATCGCCGAGGCGCGCACGGGGGCGCCAGTCAGCCGCAACTCCCGGAGTGAGGTCAGCCGGTGCAGCCCTGCCAGCCCCATCGCGCCCACGCCGGTGTGGCTCAGATCCAGTTCCTGAAGCACCGGGAGCAGAGCCAGTGAGGCGAGCACGTTGTCGTTGAGGTTCCGGATCCCGGACAGGTTCAGCGCGCGCAAGCGGGCACACGCCCGCAGCGCCGCTATCCCCTGCGGGGTGACGTTCCGGCAGTTGCCGAGATCCAGCCGTTCGAGACTGCGTAGGGAGCGAAGGCCCGGCAGATCGGCATCCCCGGTTTGGGGCGGCAGATGGAGGGTGCGGAGCCCGGACAGGTGCGACAGGTGCGCGAGTCCCACCGACGTGAGTGAGCGCAGGGTGCGCAGGTCGAGTTCCTCCAAGCGCACGAGGGGTCGGAGTAGTGCGATTCCGGCGTCGTCCACCCGGGGCGGGAGCCGCAGTCGCCGGAGACCGGGATCGCGAACGGCCTCCGCGAGACCGCCGTTCAGATCCATCTGACCGGACAGGTCCACCGATGAGAGTGCCGGACCGGATGCCGAAACACCTGCAGTGGGGGTGTGCGAAGCCGTCGTGCCGGAGTCCGGCGCGGCACGACCGGCGGCGTCCAGGGCGTCCGAAGGTCCTGCACCTTCCCCAGATGGTTCTCGCATTGCCTCACCCAGTCAGTTCGTGGATGGGCGTGCCCGTGGGGAGAATGGGGACGGGCCGCCCCGCCGCATCCGGCAGAGTGCGGGCCGGGTCCACGCCCATCGCGTGGTAGATCGTGGCGAGCAGGTCCTGGTACTTCAGGGGGCGGTCCTGTGGGGTTTCGCCACGCTCGTTGGTGGCGCCGATTACCTGGCCCATCCGGAGTCCGCCGCCGTACACCAGCGCGCACCCCGCCTGACCCCAGTGCTCACGGCCCGGGCACCCCTTGTTGACGTGAATCCGCGGTGTGCGCCCAAACTCACCCACGACCACGACGAGCACCTCTTCGTCCAGGCCGCGGTCATCCAGGTCTTCGATCAAGGCGCTGAGGGCCTGGTCGAACTGCGGGCCGCGCCGGCGCATGATTTCGAAGATGTTGCCGTGGACCGCGTGATCGTCCCAGCCGATCATCGTCCGATCGTAGTCGCCCCTGCCGTCGGGAGCGAAACGGACGGCCACAACCCCAACCCCTTCTTCCACCAGCCGCCGCGCGAGCAGACACTGCTGCCCGGCGAGATGCTGACCGTAACGGTCCCGCACCCCCTCCGGCTCGCGCGACAGGTCGAACGCCCGCGCGGTGCCGGCGCCGGACAGAAGGTCGAGCGCGCGCCGGCGAAATCCCCCTACTGCCCGGAACTGCTCGAAGGCCGCGGTTCCCGGCGAGACGCCATCACCGAACCGGTCCAGCCGCCCCAGGGCCGCCACCCGATCCCGAAATCGCCCGTCGGCTTCGAGCGCCTGGACGTTTTGTATCACGAACCCCGGCTTGCTCGGATCACCCGACACCTGAAACGGACCATTCACTGCCCCCAGAAACGCCGGGCCGCCGCGATGAAGACCGCCGCCGAGGTCCACATATGGGAGCGGGATGGTCTTCCCGGAATCGGGTGGCAACGTACCACCCGGGATCACGCGACGCGGGTCCGTCACCGCCGTCACCGCCGCCGCGGCGCCGCTTCGCATTCGATTGACTACGCAGGCCAGGTCGGGATAGCGCGACTTCCCCTGCGCCGTCTCGTCCTCCCAGCCGGTGAGGACGTTGTGGGACCCGACGACATGATCGGACGACGGTTGGTGCAGCGAGCGAATCACGCAGGTGCGATGCGCCAGCCGGGCCAGGCGAGGCAGCACCTCGCAATACCTGACTCCCGGCAGGGTGGTGCGGATTGCACCGAGTTCCCCGCGGAATTCGGCGGGAGCGTCCGGCTTTGGGTCGAAAGTTTCGATATGGCTGGGGCCGCCGTCCTGCCAGAGCAGGATCAGGGACCGCTGCCTGGCCGCGCCGGGGAGCGCGGCTTCCGCACGCGCCTGGATCCAGTACGGCAGGCTTCCGATCCCGATCCCCGTGACGGCGCTCTGCAGGAACGCCCGCCGTGTGAGATCACGATGCAGCAGCGTGGATCGGACATCCGGGGTCATCAGAGGCATCACTCCCCCTCGTTGTTGAACAGAGCCGGCACCGAACGGATCATCGCTTGCTCCACAGGGTGCCCAGAAAGTGATTCGGATCAGGCGCGAACTCAGCCGGCGGATTTCCGTTTCGCCGCAGCGCCTGATTTGCGAGCGGACGGTGATCGATCGTCAACGGGGCCGGGGCGCCGTCATCGCGCACTCCTATAAATATTCCGCCCGGTTTCCCCTGTCCAGGCAGATCGTTTGCGAACGTACAGATGGCTTGACGGATCCGATCCCTGTCATGAATCGACTCTTTTCGCTCCACTCGATCCGCCTCCGCATCGGCGAGTAACAGTTCCAGTTCCTGGTCGTCCACGCGGCTGCATCCTGATCGGGCCGAACGCACTGAAGCACATGTGCCCCGGGGTGACATGCGCGAAACAGACCGGCGGGATCAACTCCGACCGGCCTGTTTCGCGCGATGCCTGAGGCAGTCGAACTGCCGTGCACGGGGAACTAGATGGGTGGTGGCGGCGGCGGCAGATTGGGATCACTCGCTGACGGGACCACGGTGACCTTGCCGCCGCTCTTGGTGAAGGTGCGGACAGTACCACCTGCTTCTGCCTCAACCACCACCTCGACGCTTGCAGTGACCGGGCGGGTGCCGGCAGGATTGGGAGCGATCATACCCGCTCCGCTGGCGAAGGCGCCTCGTCCCTGGTCAGCCAGGGTATCGAAGGAACTCGCGGCGCCGCGCGCAATGACGATCCGCGATCGGGCCGACCGGATCGTCGTGCCCCGCCCTGCCGTGATGCTGACGGCAATCCGCACGTTGCCGCCGCCGCCCACGCGCGTCGGCGTAATGCGGGCAGTTCCGATGGTTACGGTGGGTCGCCCCTGCGCAACTGCCGGCCGGGGTCCGCCGGTCGCTGCCAGCAGGGTCGCCGTTACGATGCCGGCCGCAAGAATGGCACGTTGACTCATCATACGCTGTTCTGTTCTCTGTTGACTCCACGGCCGGGCCGGTGATCGGTGACCGGGTTTTGGGGGATTGTCCCCACGCTTTAGACGACCATCGCAGTTGGGATGCCTCCCGTTTTTGCGGCTGCCGTCCGAACCGTCAGCTATTGTTTCGCGTCGGACCCTCGTTTGCCTCCCTGGGTTGCGTTCGGCAGCAGGTTTTTCTTTTTGATTTCGGACAACAGGTAGGAAATGGGGTCAGCGCGGACAACTGGGGTGCCACGGCGCCGCCCCCGGAATCGGGAAGGCGCGCATGAGGGATACTCCGGACCAGGGTTCTCCGCACGGCGCGGCGAGCAGTTGATGCCGGCCCATCCACCGGGTGTGCCCGTCGAAGAACGTGAGATTGACCCCGTCGCTGTGACGGCGCATGGCGAGCACGGGTTCCCCGGACCCCGGTTTGTCGTACAGGTTCTTCGGCGGCTCGTACCAGGAGTCGTCGAACCGATCCCCTTTCTCGGTGATGAAGGCGATCTCGGCCGGGCGTTCCACCGCGGCGAGCGACAGGCCCTCCGCCGCCCGGTTGGCGACGTAGGAGCGCGGGACGAACGGGCGACCTCCCTGTCCGTTCTCGGTTGAGTGCGGAAGGCGGCCGCTGTCGGACGGACAGACGATGAGGGCGCCGCCCATCCGCGTGTAGGGCAGAATCTGGTTCCACCACCGATTCTCCCGGGTGGCGCCCAGAGGATGGAGGGGATTCACCCGGCTCAGATCGCGGTCGTGGGCGAACACGAAGCAGAACTCATCGTAGTCCGAAATGTACATGGACAGCGCGATCCCGAGTTGGCGCATGTTGGACACACAGGTCATCTGGCGCGCTTTCGCCCGGGCCTGCGCGAAGACGGGAAAGAGGATCGCAGTCAAAATTGCGATGATCGCGATTACAACAAGAAGTTCGATGAGAGTGAAACCGGTGCGGGCGTAGCGACTGATCCCAGGAGACATGGACAGGGGTTCTCCGCGCGGGAGGACGAAACGAAGATGAGGGGCCGACTGCCGGCGCAGCTTGACCTGATCGTTCTCCACCGCCGGTGTGCAGCCCTGCCGGGGGACTGCCTGGAAGCCTGTTGTTAAGGACTTCAGGGAAGCTCTTCGTAGCCGAGGCGGGACAACTCCGGGCGCAGGGTGCTTTCCACCCACTCCTCTGCTGCTTGCGTTTCCGGCAATGTCACCTGGAGCTGTCCCCGGCCCACGTCGCGCACGCCGCCGGGGTCACGTTTTCCGAGCGGCACGCTGATCGCCTCGCGGTGAATCCCCAACGCATCGGTGAGGGCAAAGACTGCTTCCATATCTTCTTGGCGGATCGGTGTGGGCACGTTCGGAACTCCGTTTCTCGGAACAGTGAAGGCTCGGACGGCAACCCGACGCGCGCTGTGCGCGACGGAAATCCCCACTTGCTGCGCCGGGTGCCCCGCGGGCGCGGCGCCCGGCGTGGCTCGATTCCCTCGTGGACGCCCGCACACCGGTGCGAGAATGCCGAGCAGGAGGTTCCGCGAGCCTGCGAGCCGAAGCATGACCGGGTGAAGATTCCAGGGAAGCGCTTCAGACCTTCCCACCTTCGCGCTGCCGGTTTCTACCAGGGAGTCTCTCTCAGCATGAGCCTGAACACGGAACGTTGTGTTGCCTGTCGTGCCGATGCGCCCCGCGTCACGGACGCGGAGGCGGCCGAACTTCGCGCTCAAATCCCCGATTGGGAGATTGTGGAGCAAAACGGAATCCCTGCCCTGCGCCGGGTCTACTCGTTCTCCGACTTCGCCGCGGCACTCGCGTTCACCAACCGGGTCGGGGCTCTCGCGGAGGAGGAAGGACATCACCCCGCCCTGCTGACCGAATGGGGGCGGGTAGCGGTTTCTTGGTGGACCCACAAAATTCGCGGTCTCCACCGCAATGACTTCGTGTGCGCCGCAAGAACCGACGCGCTGGCGGGAGGCGCCTGATGAGCTGGGAGTTCGAGGTCGTTTCCGGTCCATTCGGGTTTACCGAGGGACCGGCGTGGGACGGATCCGCCGTCCTGTTTTCCGATATCCCCTCCCATCGGATTCTGCGCTGGGACCCGGGCACGGGCGAGACCCACACCTTCTTTGAGGGAACCCACGAGGGGAACGGGTTGCTGTTCGACGTCCACGGCCGCCTCTATGGCTGCCAGGGCGGCACTGGCGGCCGCCGCGTGGTTCGCTACGAGCCGGACGGGTCGGTGACGGTCGTGGCGGATCACTTTGAGGGAAAACGACTGAACAGCCCCAACGACCTGGCGTTCGATAGCCGGGGACGGTTGTGGTTCACCGACCCGCGCTACGGGGACTTCCGCGACGACATGGAGCTCGATCACGAATCCGTCTTCCGGGCGACGCCGGAGGCCGACGGATCCTGGGGGCTCGAACGGGTCACGTTTGATACCACCCGGCCGAATGGGCTGCTCATCTCACCGGATCAGCGCACGCTGTACGTGGCGCAGAGCGAGTATGGGGCAGATCGGAAGCGGGAACTCCGCGCCTATCCCATCCACGACGACGGGACGCTGGGGACCTTTGCCGTCCTCCACAATTTCTACCCGCACCGGGGGATTGACGGGATGTGCCTCGACGCCGAAGGGAACATCATCGCGACCGCGGGCTGGCAGGAATCCGGTCCGGGGCCGATGCTGTACGTATTCGCGCCGAACGGCCGGGTGCTGGAGACACACCCCTTCCCGTTCGACCGGCCCACGAACTGCACCTGGGGCGGGCCTGAGCCCGGCACCCTCTACGTCACCGGCGCGAGTGGGCACCTGCTGCGGGCGCGAACCGGCTGCACTCCGCATCTGGTGTATCCCGCGTCCTAAGCCAGAGACTGCGGCTTTCCGGTATCGGCGGCGATCTGGGCCTTCAGCGCGATCTCGGTGGCGCGGAAGGCCTCTGCCCGCGAGATGATGGAAGGCCCTTCACCCCGCAGGCTGCGCACGAAGCTCACAAACCAGTCCTCCGGCTCGGGAGCGGGCAGCGTTTCCGGCGCACGCTTTCCGCGGAGCAAAAGGTGCAGATCCAGTGCCGGAGCCATTTCCAACACGCCCTCGGTTCCCGCGATTCGCACCCGTTCGTCCCCGTGAGTGCGGGCGCCTTCCGGCCGCAGGTAGTCCACGCTTACCTCGGCGACCTGGCCGTCCCGCCCCCGGAGGAGGTATCCACCGTGGGTGGCGCAGGCGGCGAAATCCGGCCGGGCAGCGGCAGACTCCCAGCCGGAAACCTCTGCCCAATTCCCGCCGAGCAGCCATACTACCCAGTCGAATGCGTGAATGCCCGCGTAGGGCGCGAGCCCGGCGAATGTGCAGCGGCTGCGATACCAGTCCGGGCGGGTCGCTCCCCACTTGTACGACTTCTGGTGGTAGCTGACCAGGGGACGTCCGATATCACCGCGGGTGATGGCCGCCTTCGCGGAGGCGAGCCACCCGGAGTTGCGCTGGGCGTGCATCGGGATCAGCGGGGTGCGTTCCGACGCCTTGCGGAGCACCTCCAGCGTTTCCAGGTTCATCGCCAACGGCTTCTCCGCGACGACCGGCAGGCCTCGCTTCAGGCATTCCAGCGTCCAGGTAGGGATCTGGTCGGTCCGGCAGCAGACCTGGACGAAGTCGAGTTTCTCCGCCTCCAGGAGTTTGTCCGGTGACGGATAGCGGCGCGTCTCCGGGGTGATGCCGGCGGCGCGACTGAATCCGGCCAGGTTCTCCTCCGGGGTTGCCGGGGCCACTGCCGCCAGTGTGAGACCCGGAATGGACTTCAGAGCAGGGACGTAGCTGTTCCAGTGGCCCGTGTAGCCGATCAGGGCGAAACGCATCGCAGAGCTCCCTCCCGGGCGCCCGGGCTCACCCGCTTGCGCCGCAACTTTCCGGGCGGAATGTTCTCATACCATGTGATTGGCTCCTTCAGAATTTGCGGCGATGTAGACGTTGGTCCGGGAATCGTGGTCATCGCGGGTGAGGAGGAGTGCAGAGGAGTGCGGAGAGCACCTCGTTTTTCACTCCTGCCGAATTCAAGTCTCACCCGACACACGACGCAAGGCCAGGCTGAGTTCGAGAACGGTTCGAAGACCCTATGGTACCCACGCGGCGAGACATCCTCCGGTTCGGCACGATCTCCCTGGGCGGGACGCTCCTGCCCGGCACGGCCCGAGGGGGAAGCCGGGTGCCCCGGGCGCGAGCGTGTATTCTGCTTTTCATGGACGGTGGTCCGAGCCAGATTGACCTGCTCGATATGAAACCGGACGCGCCCGCCGAAATCCGCGGGCCGTTCCAGCCGATCTCCACCACCGTTCCCGGACTGCAAATCTGCGAGCACCTGCCGCGTCTGGCCCGGGAGATGCACCGGGTTGCGCTGGTCCGCTCCGTGCGGCACGAGGAGATGGTTCACGACCCGGCCGTCTATCAGGCATTGACCGGCCGCAAGCACCAGAACACCGGCGGCGGTCTGACGGTGGATGCATCCGATTTCCCACAGATCGGTGCTGCGTTCGCTGCCGCCGACCGGCGGCCCGGGGCGCTCCCGAAGGCCATCGAGCTGCCCGAAACGATGAAGATGGGCGCGCGCATCCTACCGGGCCAGAGTGCCGGCTTTCTCGGCGCCACCCGCGACCCTTTCCGGGTGACGTTGACGCCGGACGGCAGCGTGGCGCCGCCGGAGTTCACCCGTCTGCCCGACGTCTCCGCCGCTCGGGCCGGGCGCCGACGCAGCCTGCTGGGCGAACTGAATCACCGGCGCGGGTCTCTGCAATCTGCGGGCGAAGCGGGTGTCCTGGATGGGTTTCAACGCCAGGCCCTCGCCCTGCTGAATGACCCTCGTATCGGCGCCGCCTTCGACCTCTCGCGGGAACCGGCACAGCAACACGAACAGTATGGGCGCCACCGCCACGGGCAGTCCGTGCTTCTCGCCCGCCGGCTGGTCGAGGCAGGGGCGCGCTTCGTGACGGTCTACTGGGGCCACGAAGACCAGGATTGGGCGGACGGAAAGGGCAAGCGACCGGCAAACAATCCGTGGGACACGCATCGCAACCACTTCCCACTCGTACGCGATGACCTGGTGCCGCGCGCCGATCAGGCGCTGTCGGCCCTGCTGGCGGACCTGGCGGGGCGCGGGCTTCTCGAGGAGACGCTGGTTGTCTGGATGGGCGAATTCGGGCGTTCCCCGAAGATTTCGGAATGGGCGAGCCGCGAGCACTGGCCGTACGCCTACTCCCTGCTGATGGCGGGGGCGGGGATTCCCGGCGGGGCGATCTACGGCAAGACGGACGCCTGGGCCGGCGAAGTGGTCGAGAACCCCGTCTCCCCGGCGGACATCAGCGCAACCATCCTCACCACGCTCGGCGTGGACCCGTCCGCGCTGATTCAGGACCAGCAGGGAAGGCCCTACCCACTTTCGCACGGACGACCGATCGAGGCGCTGATTGGGGCCGATCGGCCGGCCCGGAGTTGAGCGGACCCAGCGTGGACGCGGGCCCTCCGGAAGAAATGGGATTCGGATGAACACCTCCTGGAAAGCGGGCACCGCCCGGGCAAACATCACTCCCGCGGAGCCGCTCTGGCTCGCCGGTTACGGCGGCCGCGACCGCCCGGCAGAGGGGACACTCCAGCCGGTGTGGGCAAAGGCGCTCGCCCTGGAAGATGCCGGGGGCCGCCGGGGTGTGGTGTTGACCACCGACCTGTGCGGTCTTTCGAGGGGGTCGTGTGACCGCGTGAGAGAGCTGCTCCGCCGGAGCACCGGCCTGACGACAGCAGAAATCTTTCTCACCTCCACGCACAACCACTGCTCACCCGTGACCTCCGACTCGCTGGTGGATTACTACCCGCTGGATGGGGCCGTCTGGGATGGGGTGCATCGGTACACCCGGCGAGTCGAGGAGCAACTGGCGGAGATTGCGGGCGCCGCCGTGTCCTCGTGCGAGCCGGTGACGCTGCACGCCGGGACCGGGCACGCGGATTTCGCCGTCAACCGGCGCAACAACCGGGAGGCGGACGTGCCGGACCTCCGTGCGGCAGGCACTCCCCTCGCGGGCCCGGTGGACCACCGGGTCCCGCTCCTCACGGCGCGCCGGAGGAACGGCTCGCTCCTCGCACTCCTCTTCGGATATGCCTGCCACCCCACCACGCTGAGCTTCTACCAGATCTGCGGTGACTATCCGGGGTTTGCGCAGGAGGCTCTGGAGGCGCGGCATCCCGGCGCCACCGCTCTTTTCTGGACCGGGTGCGGGGGTGATCAGAATCCCCTCCCCCGGCGATCGATGGAACTCTGCCGCGCGTATGGGGCCCGCCTGGCCGCCGGAGTGGACGACGCGCTCAATGGTGCACTGCGCCCACTCGCATCCGAGCTCCGGACAGCCTTTGTGACCGTCCCGCTCCCGTTCGAGGGGATGCCCGGCCGCACCGAACTTCAGGACGCCGGCGAGACGGGCAGCGCCATTCGCAAGCGGTGGGCCGCGCGGCTGCTGGCCCGGCTGGCCCGTGGCGAAGCGCTTGAAACGGAATATCCCTATCCCCTCCAGGCGTGGCGTCTCGGTGACCAGCTCTGGTTCGGGCTGGGCGCGGAGGCAGTGGTGGACTACGCACTCCGCGCCCAGCGGGAGTTCGGACCGGATACGTGGACATGCGGGTACGCCCATGAACTGATCGCGTACATTCCGTCGCGCCGGGTGTGGGACGAAGGCGGCTACGAGGGCGGCAATCTCTATGAGTACGGACTCCCTGCCGAGCGCTGGTCCGGCGATGTGGAAGAGCGCATCTGGGCAGGGGTCCACGCCGTGACCGCCAGAGTGGAACGCACTTCAGGGGTCTGAACGGCAGCCGAATGACCGACCTCTGGCAGGGAAGCACGAGTCGGCGGCAAACTCCCTGGGAACAGGGGCGCCGACGGAACCACCGGTGCTCCCCTCTCGGTGACATGGACGGACGGGGGAGGAGGAGCGCATGGAAGACGGTTCCATCTGGCAGGTCCGGCTCCTGGGGGAACTCGCCTTCGTCGGCCGTACGCAGACCGTCCAGCGCTTCCGAACCCAGCAAACCGCTTCACTTGCGGCATATCTCGCGTTCCATGCCGGCCGGCTCCACTCGCGCGAACTGTTGGCCGAACTGTTCTGGCCGGAAGTAGACGAGATTCAGGCACGCCAGAGCCTGAGGCAGAGCCTGAGTTCGCTCCGCCAGCAGCTCGAGCCACTGGGGATACCTCGCCGCGCGGTGCTTCGCGCCGAACACGATGTGGTGCGCGACCTGTACCGGGGTTGCCGAATTCTGGTCGTACGCGGTGGTGAACGGAGCGCTCCACCGGAGCGAGCCCGTGCTCAGCGAAATCCCCGTACATAGCTTTTGAGAGTGGGTCACCACCTGTGGCTCACCTGCTGAACGGACCAGCACGGGAGATGCCTGGGCCGGCCCACCACCGGTGCAGCGCCAGATCTCCCGACCGGTGCGCAGGCCGAATGCCGCTATGGCTCCTTGTTCATCGGCAGTCGGAGTTGCCGGTCTCCATGCGGCGATTTCGTCGCCATTCAGGGGGTGGGTTGGCGCCAGGTGGGTCCACTTACTGACGTGCGTGGCTCGGGTACGGGGGGCGGTCACCGGGTGGGGGGGCAGTCACCGGGTGGGGGAGGGGCAAACGATGAGCAGTGCGATGTTCAGCAATTTTTTCGGGGGGGGGTCGCCCCATTGTCGCTGTTTGCACCGCGGGCGCATGGAGGCGGGGATGGGTGGCGTGGATGTTGACGGCGCGCACGACACTGCGGAGGCATGGGGGTGAGATGCCGGAAGTGCTACGGGGGTGCTTCGTGTTCGCGGGCGGGCCGGACACCGTGATGTCCGCCAGGGAATCCACGCTGCGGGAGGAAGCTTGCCCCGGGGCGCCGTATCCCTGGATGGGGAGTTCTCGAGTTCGGGAACCGCACCGCGATGGGAGGGGACCATGCTGCGCCTGCTCAGCCGGACACCGGGGCGACTCTGCGACGGTACCAGCCGGCGCGAGTGCTTGCGCCTGGCGGGTGACGCCGTTGCCCTGTGGTCCGGCGCCCACCTGCTCGGGTCGCCGGCCCCGGCTCAGGCCGCGGCGCCGCGAGCGCGCACGGTGGTGCTCTTCTCGCTGTGGGGTGGGCCGTCCCATCTGGACACCTTCGACCTGAAGCCGGAGGCGCCCGCCGAGATCCGGGGGGAGTTCGCGACCATTCCGTCGCCGGTGGACGGCCTGCGCATCTGCGAGCACCTGCCCCGATTGGCGCGTCTGGCGCGCCGTTACGCCGTGGTGCGGTCCGTCTCCCATGCGGACAACGGTCATGGGTCCGGTCTCTACACCCGCCTCACGGGCTGGCCGCATCCGCAGGTCTGCTCCGATGCCAACCCCACGCCGGCCGATCACCCACCGCTCGGGACGGTCATCGGGATGCTGCGCCCGCCGCGCGCACCCGTGCCGCCCTTCGTGGTGGTGGGCAACATCCAGGCGAATCTGGCGGGGCAGACGGCGGGGTTTCTGGGGCAGAGCCACGCACCGTTTGTGCTGGATCGCGATGCCCACGCGGCCGACTTCGCGGTGC
>SXGS01120101.1_pt1 | contig 20670 bp, 13 predicted proteins | sample 3174681 | NCBI WGS metagenome assembly SXGS01 (sample SAMN11356861, study PRJNA531348) | freshwater metagenome | isolation source: freshwater sample F1-80 | place: China: Fuxian Lake, Yuxi | collected 2017-12-25 | reverse complement strand
TTGCCAAGGCTTCCCGGATGGATCGATCGAGTCAACGCACCACTGAACGAAAGAGAGTTGGAAGCATTGCGGACTTGCGTCAATCGAGGGAGGCCGTATGGTGATGAGCGATGGACAGAAAAGGTTGCAGAACAACACGGCGGCTGGCATACTCTGCGTCCAATTGGACGCCCGAAAATGCTAGAAATGAGCAAAAAGTGACGCATATTACCCCCGTCCCCTTTTTACCTTTCTAGTTTCAGATTGCCCGCAGCTCCAGGTCCTACGAGGTTTCCAGCCGCACCCGGCCCGACAAGATTGGAGCCGCCCTTGGCCAGAATGCCTAACCCGCCCTTGGCGAGAATGCCGCTACTGTCTTCCGAGATAAGTCCGGTGCCATCTTTGGCGAGGATTCCGCTGGTATCTTCGGAGATAAGTCCGGCACCGCCCTTGGTGAGTATGTTGCCGCCGCCCTTGGTGAGGATGCCTGCGCCGCCCTTGGCGAGGATGCCTGCGCCGCCCTTGGTGAGGATGCCTGCGCCGCCCTTGGTGAGGATGCCTGCGCCGCCCTTGGCGAGGATGCCTGCGCCGCCCTTGGCGAGGATGCCTGCGCCGCCCTTAGTGAGGATGTTACCGCCGCCTTTGGTGAGGATGTTGCCGCCGCCTTTGGTGAGGATGTTGCCGCCGCCCTTAGTGAGGATGTTGCCGCCGCCCTTGGTGAGAATGCCGCTGCTATCCTCCGATGTGAGTGGACAAGGTTCTTGACTAAGCGTGCCACTTCCACGCGAGACCACACTGCCGCCAATAAGGTTAGGAGCGCCCGGAGGATTCTTTGTAATGGCGATTTTCCGCAGCCCCGGATTCGCTGAAGCCAGGCTAATTTTTCTTTCGGGCTCTTCTATCGCATACGCGACAGCCGCCCCGCCTCCGGCCCCCACGGCGCCTCCGATGACGGCGCCCACAGCGGCACCCGGCGCGCAGCCAGCCGCTAAGGTCGCGAGGCAACCTAGGGCGGCACCTACAACAGCCCCTGCGCTGGCGCCCACAATCGCCCCGGTGACAATGGCCGCTCCACTTGGATCAACGAACTGCAACGGATTGTTTGCCGCATACTCGTACAGGTTCGTCTGGAAGATCGGATCGGTGGAAAGGAAGCGCCCGGTTGCCGAATCGTAGTAACGGGCGCGGTAGTAGTACTGCCCAGTTTCGTCGTCCAACTCGCGGCCGGTGAACAAGTAGCGGCTGGTCGCGGCAAGATTCGTCTGCGACAGGAGATTGCCGAACGAATCGTACTTGATGTGGTTGGCGAGCGTGCCCGTGTTATCGATCAGATCGCGAATGGTGCCAATCTGGTCGGCCAGATGGTAGAGAACGCTGCCGGCGCTGCTTTCCTGGGCCAGAATCTGATCGACCGCTGGACCGTGGAGGTAGCGATTCGCGAGTGCCGCAGCAGCCGGGCCGACGCCGTCGGTATCGACGAATTCCAGCCGCACGTTAGCGCGGTCATAGACGAAGTGCGTGATGGCCGCGTCCACGGCGTCGGCTGGATTGGTATCGACGGCCTTGGCGATGCGGCGATCGAAGGCGTCGTAGGTGTACTTGGCCGTCATCGTCGCTGGACCGCCGGCCGTATTGCGGTCGGTCACGCTCGTCAGCCGGTTGCGGTGGTCCCACTGGTACTCTCGCACGCGGCCAGTGGCAATTTCCGTGCGGAGGGTCAGGTTGCCCTCGTCGTCGTACTGGTAATTGAACTGGCCATCCGACAACAATCGATTGCCGACGCCGAGCGTGTAGTTGGACTGGCCTTTGGTAAGCCGGTTGCCGTTCAGGTCGTAGCCATACGTCTCGTCCGCCAGCGTTCCGCTGCGATCGGCCCCGACAAGCTGATCGGTGTTATCGAAAGTGAAGTCGGCAGAGCCGTCGATATCGGTTTGGCGGGTCAGTCGGCTGGCTACGTCGTAGGAAAAGGCGTAGGCATTCACGGAGCCGCCAGCGTTCGAGTGCGCGATGTTCGTCAGACGATGCAGGCCGTCATAACTGTAGGCCGTGTTGGCCACGGACTGCGTCGCTGCCGCGTCGGCAAAGCGGCTGATGGCAGTGAACTGGTTCAGCCCGTTGTAGGCGAAGTTCACGCGCTTCGTGCTGACCCCGATCCCGGTCTGAATGGTCTGTGTTTGCCGGTTCAGAGCGTCGTAGGTGGTTGTATCCGTCGCTCCGACGACGTTGTTGACGGTATCCCTGGCCGTGAGGATGTTTCCGGCCGCGTCGAAGGTGTAGCCGAGCGCCGCCGTGCCAAGCGCGGTGCTGGACGACACGGAGGTCGTTCGTCCGAGCGAGTCGTAGTTGAGCGCGTAGGCCGACTTTACGTCGGACGCGGTCAGCATCCGGTTGGCGGCGTCGTAGGTCCAGGCGAACGAGTAAACGACCGCTGAAACTGCATCGAGCCATTTTTCCGCAGTCAACCGGTTAAGCGCGTCGTGTTGGAATTGCCGCACGCGGCCATTGCGATCGGTGCCGGTCGTTAGGTTGCCAACGGCGTCGTAGGTGAACTGCCTAGCTTTGCCACGGGCATCGGTGTCGCGCACAGGGCGGTTAAGGACGTCGTATGCATAGGTGGTCGTGTTGCCGACCGCATCGCGCACCGACAGGACGTTGCCGACCGCGTCATAGGCGCTCGCGGTTATGCCGGCGCGGGGATCGGTGACCGTAGTTGGGCGGTTAAGGACGTCATAGGCGAAGGTCGTGGCGTGCGACAGCGGATCGATCACCGACGTCAAGTTGCCGTTGGAATCGTAGGTGAATTGGGTTATTGGCGCAGCCAGCGGCCCGGCGCCATCCGGGTCCGGTTGAGTGGTACGGATGAGGCGATTGAGCCCGTCGTAAGCGTACTGGGTCACTTCGCCAAGAGGATCGGTGACGCTGGTGACGTTGTTCGCGGCGTCATAGGTCGTCTGGCTGACCGGCGACAAAAGCGAACCCGCGCCGTCGGGGTCCGGCAGCGTCGTGCGGATGGCCCGATTCAGCGCATCGTACTCGAACGTGGTAACGCCGCCGCGCGGGTCGGTTGTGGAGATAGTGTTTCCCGCAGCGTCGTAGGCGAAGATCGTGATTGGCGAGGTGAGCGACCCACCGCTATCTGGATCGGGCTGAATCACGCGCACCAGCCGATTACGGGCGTCGTATTCGTATTGCGTGACGTTTCCCAGCGGGTCGGTGACGCTCGTCTGATTGCCAGCTTTGTCGTAGGCAAGTGTCGAAACAGGCGCGGCGAGCGGACCGGTACCATCGGGGTCCGGAGCGATCGTACGAATCAGCCGGCCGAGATCGTCGTACTCGTATCGAGTCGTGTGTCCGTTGCGATCGGTGACGGCGACAAGTTGGTCCGCCGCGTCGTATTTAAGGTCGGAGTCGTGGTCCAAGGCATCCGTTGACTTCACCAATCGGCCGCGGCTATCGTATTTAAAGCCGGTAACGTGACCGTTGGCGTCGGTGAGCTTGCGGAGCTGATCGTCTACGTCGTAAGCTTGACGGGTATGCCCGCCAGCGGCGTCGATCGCGTCCACCAGCCGGTTCCGCGCGTCATAGACGAACCGCGTGGCGTTGTTGCGTGGATCGGTAGTCGCACTCAGGTTGCCGGCCACGTTGTAGGTGTTGGTCGTCACCGGCGCGATGAGCGGCCCCGCGCCGTCCGGGTCAGCTTCGGTAGTGCGCAGCAACCTGTTCAAGTTGTCGTAGGTGAATGTGGTCACATGGCCGAGAGGGTCGGTGGTCGAGACCAGGTTGCCGGCGGCGTCGTAGGCGAAAAGCGTGACGGGCGAAGCGAGCGGGCCGGCGGCGCTGTCGGGATCGGCCTGGGCCGTGCGGGTCAGCCGATTGGCGGCGTCGTATTGAAACTCCGTGCGGCGGCCGTTTTCGTCGATGAAGGCCGTCTGATTGCCTGCGGTATCGTACTCAAACTGTTGTACTGCTTGCTGAGGCGTGCCCTTGGCGAACGTGATCTTGGTGACCTGGCCCAAGGTGTTGTAGTCGAAGTCCGTGACGTGCGCGAGCGGATCGGTCACGGTATCGACGAGAGCCTGTGGCGTATAGGTGAAGCGCGTGACCACATCGTTGGTCTGGCCGTTTTGCGGCGTATCGAGCAGGCCGACGACGCGCGTCTCTGTCAAGCGGTTGCCGTTGGTCGGATCAAGGGTATAGAGCGTGGTGCGGCCCAACTCGTCGATTTCGCCGGTGAGTTGGTTGAAGGTCGCGTCGTAGGTGAATCGGCGGTCGCCCGTGGCGTTGGCAGTTGTGCCGCGGCCGAGGAGCACAGTCAGTGAACCGACGAATCCGACAACAAGATCTTGGTCGCCGTCGCGATCCAGGTCGGCGGTGGAGACGGTGGATTGTCCGCCGCTGGCATAGCTGCTCGCCGGACCGAAGGAACCGTTGCTCTGATTGGGGAGCACCACCACATTCTTGTAACCGCCTGGGAAAACCAGGTCGCGGTCGCCGTCGCCATCCACATCAGCGGCCCGCAGCTCGCTTGGGATATCAAACGGGAATCTGCTGGGCGGAATGGTAATATCGAAGATCGGGCGGTTGTTGGCGTCCAGGCCGGTCTGGACATAGACCGCAACCAGCGCAAGATCCGAACCGGGAATACCCGACATGCGGTTCGGCGTAATCAAGTCGAGGTCGCCGTCGCCCTCCACATCGAGTGGCAGCACCGGTCTCGTGCCGTCGTTAAAAATGGGCGGCGTAAACAGGGTTTCGGCAGGGCCGAAGCCACCGGCGCCATTGCCGAAAAAGAACTGGAAGAAAGTGTTGACGACGTCCAGCTTTTGGTCGCCGTTGAAGTCGCCAACGGCCAGTTGCGAGTCGCCGGGGGTGTCGAACGTGCGGACGCCCACGGCGTCGAACACTCCATTACCATTAACACCGGCCTGGCCTGTGCCGTCGAGCACGAAGAATTTTCTGCCGCCAGCCGCGAGCAAGTCTGGCTTGCCATCGCCATTGAAATCGGCCAGCGTGGCGAAATCGAGGTTGGACGTCCCCGCAGCGAGCGGCAGGATGTACTCCGCGTGGATCGGGAAGTTGCCAGCACCGTCGTTCAAATACACGGACACCTTGTCGCCTCCTTTGCGGCTGACCAGGTCGAGATCCAGGTCGCCGTCCAGATCCGCCACGTGAACGTCTATGCCAAACGGGCCTACGATTGGGTCGATCGGAATGGCGGCGGAGAAGGAGGCGTCGCGGTTACCCAGGAGAACCGCCTGAGGGGTGACGGCGTCCAGTTGACCATCGCCGTTCACGTCAGCTAGTCCTAGACTTGAGCCGCCGTTGAACGGAACGGGGTAACGCGGGTTGTTGGTAAAGTTGCCGTCACCGCGGTTGAAAAACACCTGCACCGCAGCGGTGAAAAGGTCCGGCCCGACAGGATTGAGCGCGATGAGGTCGCGATCTCCATCGCCGTCCACGTCGCCGGCGGTCAGGTCCGTCGCATCTCCGGTTAGTTCCGTGAAGCCCGGGAAAGTACGGTCTGAACTCTGCAGGGCGACGGTCACGGTCGATGAAACCGCGGCTTGGACCACGTCAAAGCGGTTGTCGGCATTGAGGTCGGTCAGCAGGCTGCGGTAGCCTGAAGAACCGAGGCCCGGACCATCGTCGATCAGGGGCGAAAAGTTGCCGGCCCCGTCGTTGCCGGCAATCGCGAAGTGGATGTTGGTCCCGCCGAGCGACACCAGGTCCAGGTCGCCGTCGGCATCGTAATCCCTCAGCTCCGCCTCGGGCGCCAACGAGTACAGCAAACCGCTCAGGCTAACGGGCGCGGCGAAAGTCCCAGCGCCATTGTTGCGGAACAGTTGCGGCGCGTTGATTCCGCCGGATGAATTAAAAGGCAAGGCCACCAAGTCCGCGTCGCCGTCGGCGTCCACGTCACCCGCGGCTGTTGTTTGAAAGGTTTCGCCATACGGGATGGGTTGTGGCGGGGCAAATCTGCCGCCTCCAATTCCTGCCAGGATGGACAAGGCACCGCGCACTGTGGTGTTGTTCGTGGAGATGAGGTCGAGTATTCCGTCGCCCGTGAGGTCGGCTGCCACCAGTGCATCGGGCCCATCACCCGTGGCAAAGTCAGTCCGGTCGTACCCATTGTTCGCGGCGTTCCGCAGCAGGACCGTGACAAAGTCGTCGTTGGCGTGGTTCGTCACCAGGTCCGGCCGGCCGTCGCCGTTGAGGTCGGCAGTCAGAAATCCGTAGCCCGAACGATCTCCCGTGCCGGGAAATACCGTGCCCACGTCGAAAGCAGCGGTGAAGGAAAAGTGGCCTAATCCGTCGCCACGTAGCACAGACACCCTCCCCTCCGCTCCGGTCGCGCCGGCGCGCGCGCCCACCACGGCGACATCCAGAATTCCGTCGCTGTCCAAATCGGCGGAAACGATTGCCAGCGAATCCGCACGCGTGCCGCTGGGCATAAGTTGGCCGGGAAACAGGTCGGGCACCGCTCCTGGGCCGGCCAGGCTGTCGCGAATCCGTGTCACGTTGCCCCGCGCGTCGTACGTATAGGTCGTGATGTTGCCGCGCCCGTCCGATCCAAGCGTCACGCGGTTATTAGAGTCCCGCTGGACTCGAGGCAATGGCCCGGCAGCGTCCATTTCGCTGACGGCCTGCCCGGCCTGGTCGAGTGTCGTGAGCGTTACGTTGCCGTTGCCAGCGGCGTAGGTTGACTCGGCTGGCGGCAGCGTCCCGATGACGGGCGGCGTAAGGCTGAAAACACTCGTCAGCTCAGCGGGATGGAGACCCTGCACCGCCGCGGGGCTGAAATGCAACCTCTGTCCGTCCTTCCGCACGGACTCCAGCGCCCGGCCGTGGAATCCATATTCGGTACTCTCCACAAACCCGCGCTGGTCGATCTCGCGAATGATGTGCCCATCGAGGTCATAGAGCCAGGTGCGCTGCGATCCGTCCGGGTCCGTGATTTTACTTAGTCCTCGGGCCTATGAAAGATCGTACATCGAGCATTGCCACGATTGAGTGCATGATAAATATATCCGGCTTCGTCAACACGTTTCTGTCGAGGCATACATGCGATCCAAAGTGCAAAACCCATAACATACGGGTTCTACACCCTACAAACGACCCCCGTCCCCTTTTCTTCCCCGAGACAACACCGTTGAAACAGAGTGTCACCGATTCCTCGACGAGCTTCGAATTTGACATTCCCTCCAAGAAGAAACGCTGAGCTAAAACGTCGATCATAAGTCCAGCAGCTTAGTTGAACCGCAGGCCAGTTGGACAGCGCCGCTTGTGCTGTAGAATGGACAGCTGGTGACGGACGCGGAAATTTGGACGCAAAAGCGCCGCCCCGAGGTGCTGGAGCTGTTTCGAACGGAGATGTTCGGTCGACGGCCCGACGCGCCGAAAGAACTGAAGTTCAAGAATGGCGTCCAAAACTTAAATCTCTCTTCCGGAGCAACTCTAATGAAGCATCACGTCGTGCTCGTAGCGAGTCTATGCGTTTGCGTAATTCTGCGTTGCGGAATTGCAATCGAACCGACTCACGCTCGTTTTCCTGAGTACCGGTTCGTGACTTCCACGCCAGACGTTCAGGACATGTGGCCTTGCTTTACACCCGACAGCCGCAGCTTGCTGTTCACACGCGCGCCTGATCGCAAAACTTGGGCCCTGTTCAAGGTCGCTCTCGATGGCGGCAATCCTAGCCCGTTCCCCGAATCGGCACCTGCCTTTGGAACGCGCGCGAACTGGTCAGCCAAACATAACCTTGTCGCTTTTAATGGTCAGCCCTCCCAGGGTCGCTTCAATCTGACGCTGATGCGTGGCGACGGTACTGGGTTGCGTGTGCTTGAATCCGACGCCATCAGCGATCAAATGACTTACCCGTCCTGGTATCCCGATGGCAAGAGCATCGCAGTCGTGGATTTCGCAGGCAACGAAGAAAGCTCTATCAAGAGAATCGACGTTGAGGAGGGAACAGTGGTCACTTTGACGAATTCCAAAACACATTGGGCTGGAGTGCCTCGTGTGTCGCCCGATGGAAATACCATCGTGATGTGTGGGCAGCTACGACGAGGTCAACGCTATTCACAGTATGAAAACCAGATTTGGTTCTTGAATGGCGAGGGTGAGCTCCGACCTCTCGATTCGAAGCGAGGTTGGGCGCCGTTCTGGTCGCCCAATGGGAAGTGGATTGTTTTCGCATCAGATCGAGCCAGCGCGGCTGGAAAGTGGGCCATATTCGTCGCTTCGCCCGATGGAACGATTGTTCGGCAATTGACTTCGCCTGAATTGAACGCGGGGCATCCAACTTGGTCGCCAGACGGCAAGTGGATCGCCTTTTTCGCGGAACACACTGCAGGTAACAGCGACAGAGGTCTAGCAGTGATCGCGGCCGATGCGGCTCTTTCGCTTGTCCGTACCGAACCAAAGACGAGCGAGCTTGACGAGTACTTTCAGCCTCCGACGAAGTATGCCAACGATTTGGGCGATTTTCGTTCGCCCCTGAAGATCAACGACGGCAGTGAAGTGAAATCAGTCGAAGACTGGCAGCGCCGACGGCAAGAGATTCGCGATCGCTGGCACGGGATCATGGGACCTTGGCCACCGCTGATTGAGAAACCAAAAATCGAATACATCAAGACAGAGCGACGCGAGGAATTTACGCAGCACCAAGTGCGTGTCGAGATGTCAAGCGAGTTGATGGAGCCGGCCATTCTGCTGGTTCCAGACGGCAAGGGTCCTTTTCCAGCAGCCGTTGTTCCCTATTATGAACCTGAGACAGGAGCCGGATTGGGCAAGGAACTGCGCGACTTTGGCTACCAGTTAACGAAACGCGGTTTTGTGACCTTATCGATAGGAGGTCGAGAGCCCAGACGCAGCCTCCAAGGGGAATCGTCCATCCAACGACTCTCCTTCGAAGCGTATGCGGCGGCGAACTGCCACACGGCTTTGGCGAGCTTGCCGACAGTGGATGCTCAGCGAATCGGCATTGTCGGTCATTCGTATGGAGGCAAGCGAGCGATGTTCGCGTCCTGCCTTTACGACAAGTTCGCCTGCGCCGCGTGGAGTGACGGCGGAATTGTCTTTGACGAAAAGCGTGGGAATGTTAACTACTGGGAGCCATGGTATCTCGGCTATGACACCGGACTGCAACAACAGCGCAAGGCCGGAATTCCAAACGAGAACAACCCGCGCACCGGCAGTTACAAGCAACTCGTGGAGGCCGGACTCGATCTGCACGAACTGCACGCCCTGATGGCACCGCGTCCGTTTCTGGTTTCCGGTGGAGCAGAGGACCAGCCCGAGCGCTGGAAGGCGCTCAATCACTCGATTGCGGTGAACAAATTTCTGGGTTATCAAAATCGCGTCGCGATGACCAACCGCACAGGCCATGCACCCACGCTTGAATCCAACGAACAGATCTACCAGTTCTTCGAACGCATCTTGAAGCCGAAACCATGAAAGAACGAGCAATGATTGTCGCCTTTCGCTCCGCGAAAGGGGCGTCCGTTAACGCTACCTATGCGGAGCAAAAAGCGACTAAATTAGTTATCCAGTCAATTCGCAAATTATCCGAGATAGAACGGTAGATCGCTACTTTCGCAGATAGGCTATGAATCATGTTATGCGCCATTTGGTACACAAAAGAGTCGTCAACGGACGTCACTTTCGCGGAGCGAAAGTCGACAATCTTTAGCGACGTCCACTCTTTTGTCGCGCGACGCATGCTGTTAATTGTTTCAACTTGTCTGATGGTGCCTTTGGCGTCCGTCGGTCGCGGTGACGAACCGGATAAGATGATTCGACTCGGCATGATCGGGTTGGATACGTCGCACGTGATCGCCTTCACCAGCTATCTCAATAATCCGAAGAACAATGCCGGTTGCAAAGTCGTGGCAGCCTTCCCAGGCGGGTCTCCCGACTTCAAAGCTTCCGCGGATCGAGTGGAAAAGTTTACTACCGAGATGCGCGACAAATACGGAGTAGAGATGGTCGGTAGCATCCAGGAGCTGTGCGGTAAAGTCGAAGGCATCATGCTGGAAAGCGTCGACGGTCGACCGCATCTGGAGCAAGCTCGCATCGTGATCGAAGCTGGCAAACCGCTATGGGTCGATAAGCCAGTGGCCGATGATTTGACGGATGTGATCGAACTCTTTCGACTAGCCAAGGAGAAAAACGTTCCGTGCTGGTCTAGTTCCGCCATGCGTTTTGGGGAAGCCGTGGCCAGCGCGCGACGCAATGAAGAACTCGGTGATATCGTGGCTTGCGATGTGTTCGGTTCCAGTTCGTGGGCCGAGCTACACCCTTCGCTTTACCTGTACGGGATTCATGCCGTCGAGCCGCTGTTTACTGTCATGGGTACGGGCTGCGAAGCAGTAAAACGCATCAAGACAGATCGCGGCGATTTGGTCGTTGGTACTTGGAAGGGAGGGCGCATTGGTACGTTTCGCGATCTGCGCGGAGGCAAGACCGATTTTCCTACGATCATTTACGGTAGCAAGAAGATGGCCACGGCGAAGTCGGCGGGTTACACACCGCTGCTCGTCGAGATTGTCAAGTTCTTTAAGACAGGCAAGCCGCCCGTCTCAGCCGATGAGACAATCGAAATCTATGCCTTCATGAGTGCAGCAGACGAGTCGCATGCCCAAGGTGGTGCCGCGATTTCAATTGCTGAGATGATCAGTAAAGCAAAAGCGAAATAAATTTGATAGTCGCCTTTCGCTCCGCGAAAGGAAGAATGACAAAGCTCCTTTCGCGGAGCGAAAGGCGACAATCTCCGTACACCTCCTATATGAACAGGAACTGAAATGAAAAAAGGCAACACTAACTCTGTTAATCGACGCACATTTCTTTCCAGCGGACTTGCCATCGGTGGCGGATTAGCGCTCGCGCCTCACGCACGAGTCCTGGGTGCCAACGACGACATTCGCGTCGCCGTAGTTGGCTTTCGAGGACAAGGAGGTCTGCATCTTCGATTGCTGCGCGAACTCCCCGGTGTCCGCGTTGTAGCGGTATGCGATGTTGACCAAAGCGTGCTAGATCGTGAAGCAGCGCGTTCCAGCAAGAACGGAGAAGAGCTCGCAACTTATACGGACGTTCGCAAACTGCTCGAAGACAAAAGCATCGACGCCATCACCACGGCCACGCCGGATCACTGGCACGCATTGATCACCATTTGGGGCTGCCAAGCTGGAAAAGATGTCTATGTCGAAAAGCCGATCTCACACAACTTGTGGGAAGGCCGAAAAATGGTCGAGGCGGCTCGCAAGTACAACCGCATTGTTCAGTACGGCAATCACAATCACGGTCATCATACCGGAGAGATGCGATTGGAAGCCGACAAGCTTGGTAAGATCCAGGTCGTGTGGTCGTCGCTCAACCGCAAACGCGAGTCCATCGGCAAGGTTTCTGGCCCACAGTCGATTCCATCGTCGGTGAACTACGATTTGTGGCTCGGCCCTGCGCCGCAAGCGTCTTTGATGCGTAAGCAGCTTCATTACGATTGGCATTGGGATTGGGCTACCGGCACTGGCGAACTAGGCAATAACGGAATTTATCAATTGAGTGAAGTCCGCGTAGCGCTTGGCCAAAAAACGCTACCGCGCCGCGTATTGAGTTTGGGGGGCCGATTCACCTTTGACGATGATGGCCAAACGCCGAATTCTCAGTTGGCTCTGTTCGATTACGATCCGGGTCCGCTCGTCATTTTTGAGTTGCGTAACCTTCCCTCCGAGAAGGGTCCGAAGGCCATCAACAAGCGAATCCTGTGTGAACGGGGCGAAGGCGCGTTGCCCAGTCCTTCCGGTGAGCCTGGCAACACGGGCGGCTTCACGGCGCACAAGGGGCATCTCTTCAACTTCATTTCGGCTGTCCGAAGCCGCAAAGTCAGCGACCAGCGGGCAGACATCCTCGAAGGCCATTTGTCGACCGCACTCGTACACATGGCCAATGCGTCTTATCGAGTGGGCACTTCTCATTCTTTGGATGAAATTCGCGAAGCGATCCGCGACCAAGGAAGCGCAGCCATTGAAACCTTCGGCCGCTTTCAAGAGCATTTGTCGGCTAACGGAGTCGACTTTTCAAAATCCCAATTCACCTTGGGACCGTGGCTTGAAATGGATGCTCAAAAGGAGGAATTCGTTGGTACTAACGAAGTCGTTGCGAAAGCCAACCAACTGCTGCGAGGAAGCTATCGAGAGCCGTTTGTCGTACCGAACGATGTCTAATGGAGTTAGTCTGCATCGCGGGCGGCGATTATGAAGGGACTTAACATTCGAATCCTCACCCGGTTGATGAATATACAGTCGGCGCCGCGTTTTTGCAGCTCGGCCGCGCTACGTGATTTACTTGCCCGCCGGCGCAATACTCGGTCGCCAAAGCGAGCCGTCGTTCAATCAAGGTGCGGGAGTGGCGAGCGGGGCGAGTTCGGCGTCGCGCCGGTGGTAGCCGTGGTGCTCGATCAACCGCCGCGGCGGGTGGCACTGTCGGGAGGGAGTGATTTCGTGCGCCACTTCTACGAAAATATTCCCATTGCGAATTCGCCGTCAGTGGATTCCGCAACCGCGACGATCGAGCCTTGGTGGAGAAGCCGAGCGACGACGCAGACGAATGCCGCCGCGCCTCTGCCCGCACCTGTCTCAAGCTGGCCTTGCTGCGCGCACGGCTTGATCAAGAAAATCCCACACACACTACGCTACGAGCTAACCACGGAAGCCCGCACCACCGTCTCCGCCATCCTCGCCCCTTAATGATATAAGGCGACCACCGGCCAAGCAGAGATCTCCACAAGTTTGAATTGAAATGTAGAGGACGAATCTAATTAATCCAAGACGGCAGATTCTGCGGGGTACGAAATTGGAGTAAACTAACTACGATACGTCGAATCAAATTGCTTTTTCTCGGAGCATTCCAATGTCCGATTCTTTGAACCGTCGCGATTTCGTGAAGCTATCGTCCACCAGTTCGGCTGCCGCCGCTTCGACGCTCGGGGCCTTTCATACCCAAGCGGCACAAGGAGCTAACGGCAATGGTGCCAACGACAAAATTGTGGTCGCGCTGATTGGTTGCGGCGGACGAGGGAACAACGATGCGAATCGATTCAGAAGCACGCCCAATGTTGAGGTAGGTGCTGTTTGCGATGTCGATCAGAATCGATTGGCTCTAACGGCGAAAAGTTTCGATTTGCCGACCGCCAGGGCTTTCGACGACATGCGTCGAGTGCTCGACGATAAGTCCATTGATGCAGTGATCGTGGCCACACCTGATCATTGGCATTCACTGGCCGCGATCTTGGCCTGCGACGCGGGAAAACACGTATATGTCGAGAAGCCAATGTCGCACAACATTCGCGAAGGGCGGTTGTTGGTCCAGGCGTCGATTCGCAACAAGACTCTCGTGCAACACGGCACCCAATGCCGCAGTACATCAATGATGATCGAAGCGATTAAGAAGTTGCGCGAAGGGATCATCGGCGACATTTTGGTGGCGAAGTGCTGGAACATTCAGCGACGCGGGCCTCTTCCGCCGGGCCAAGATACGGCTCCGCCGCCAGGTTTCGATTATGACTCGTGGGTCGGTCCGGCGACTATGATTCCCTACCGCACCAATCGCGTTCACAATCGCTGGACCATGTGGTATCACTTCGGCGTCGGCGAAGCCGGCAATGACGGAGTGCACGACCTCGACTATACGCGCTGGGCACTTGGCGTTGAAACGCATCCCACGAAGATTTCAGCCAACGGCGGCAAATATCACTTCAACGACGAAACTGAGTTTCCCGACACGCAACAAGCGACGTTCGAATACCCCGGAGACGGACAATCGGGCAGTCGGCGAATGCTTATCTACGAGCAGCGTCTGTGGTCCACGAACTATCCTCACAACACGGACAGCGGAGCCGAATTCTACGGCACGAAGGGGCAAATGTTTCTGAGCCGACGCGGAAAGATGACGGTACTGGGCGACCGCAACGCGGAAGTAAAGCTCGACGTTCCGCTGAAACAACAAGATGACGTGGCTCATGTCCACAATTTTTGCGAATGCATTCGGACCGGCGCGAAAACGAATGCCGACGCACTGACCGGTCACCTCTCGACCTCTTTGGCCCATTTGGCAAACATCGCGACGCGCCTTGGACGTTCGCTTTCATTCGATCCCGCCAAAGAACAATTCTTGGACGACGATGATGCTAACAAACTGATTCGCCGGGATTACCGCCAACATTGGGCTACTCCGAAAGATACTGCATGAGACTGGCGAACTAGAATCAGCAACCAACCTTGGGCTCCAAACTCGAACTCGGCTTTCAACCTCTAGCCTTGCGCGGTGGCCGAGTATACTCGGGTTTGTTCATGTTGTATTGTGGATTCGGTAAAGGCATCTGAGCATCAACCTCGTCGCGCCAAGCGTGCAAACGGTTTCGCAATTCGGTCGCCAGTTGCGGTAGCTCAGCCGAGAGATCACGCTCCTCGCTGAGGTCTTCGCGAATGTTGTAAAATTCAATGTGCATGTCGTTAAAGAACTCGATCAATTTGAAGTCGCCAGAGCGAATTGCCGCGTACGGCATTGTGCCACCAAGCTGGTAATGCTGGTGATGGGGATAATGCCAGAACAACTCTTTCCGCTGGAGCGTTCCTGCGTGACGAAGCAAAGGTACTAGGCTCACGCCGTCGCGGGCCGACGGTCCTGTTTTCGATTTAGAATTCGCAGCTAGTTCTGTCGCATGCCCTTGGAGTCCGCAGATCTCGACAAGCGTGGGAAATATATCCATCGTAATTACCGGTACCGAAGTAACACTTCCCGGTTGAATAACACCCGGCCAGCGAACGATCATTGGCACACGGACTCCACCTTCGTAAGCGGAAGCTTTGCCAAGCCGCAGTGGCTTGTTGGATGTCGTTGGCAGGTGACCGCCATTGTCGGAAGTAAAGACGACAATTGTATGGTCGCTGAGCTTGAGTTCATCGAGCTTTGTCAGAACTCGTCCAACTGCCGCATCGAGATTCTCAATCATCGCCGCGTAGACTACATTAGTTTGCATGCGTCCGTCCTTCGACTTTGCTCGGTACTTCGCAACCAAATCGGGACGTCCTTGAAGTGGCAAATGCACGGCGAAATGGGGTAGGTACAACAAGAATGGTTTGCCTTGCCCACTTTCGATGAACTTGACCGCTTCTTCGCCCAATCGATCCGTAAGATGCTCTCCCGCACTGCCCTCTTTCAACGTGCGAATCTTCCAAGGTGCGATGTAGCTTGGCGGCGAACCCGCGTTTAACCCCGCGACATTCAAGTCGAATCCCTGCTTCTCGGGGAAATAATCGTCGTCACCCAAATGCCACTTTCCGATGCTCCCGGTTGTGTAGCCCGCAGACTTGAAAACTTCCGCGAAAGTTACTTCTTCTAACGGCAGTTGCTTTGACCAGTCGGGTACCAGCAGCTTGGGGTTATCGGGCATCCGCCCCGGAATCCAATCCGTAAGATGCAATCTCGCGGGGTATTTTCCGGTCAACAGCGCCGAGCGAGTAGGCGAGCAGACTGTGCAAGCCGAATAGTTCTGCGTGAACTTCATACCAGTGCTGGCCAATCGATCGAGATGTGGCGTCTCGTAAAAGTCACTGCCGAAGCAACCAAGATCAGTCCAACCAAGGTCATCCGCGAGAATAACGATTACGTTGAGCCGCTGCCGCTGAGTTTGTTCTGCCGCGACTAAAGGCCTCGAACAACAGAGGATGAGAAACAAAATGCAAATGGACAATCTTGTAGAATGTTTCATGACGATTTCTCTTGGCATCAACAGTCCCCCGTATATGTGGTCAATCGCGATCGTCGCGATGGCGATAGCACCTGCACGTGATCCTCGGCAATCGGCCCGGATGTGGTGACGACTATGGGTGGTGCCGCGGCACTACTGGCTTAGCAACTTGACGTCGATGCCATGGTGGTTGAGTCTGTGGACAATCCTCGCGAAGTCACCGGTTCCGCTCGTCCTTTGCAATCCCGTCAGCGGCTCGATGAGTTCGGCTCGCGCTTGGAGATTGGAATAAATTTCTGACAGCGTTCGCCGTAGATGTCACCGATGTAGACATTGCCTTTGGAATCTTGACCGATGCAGTGAGCGCCGACAGTTTGACCGGGCTTGAGTTTTGAAGTATCGGGTTGGTCCTTGTTGGTTCCGATATCACCCAGCGACAATGCCCAAGTTTGAAGGACCCGGCCACTGGTCGAAAACTGAATAAACATCTGGTCTTTGTACTCTGGATAAACGCCGTGCCGGAACCACCAATGCGGCGACGATCCACAAACCCACAACCGATCGTCGGCGGTAATGGACAGCCCCCAGGGCATCAGCACATTGGACCACTGGTCGAGAAACTTGCCGGTTTGATCGAACAATTGAATCCGGCCGCTGTTTCGATCGGCAACGTACAGCGTCCCTTTCGAATCGACGACGATCGCGTGCGGGAGAACAAATTGCCCCGGTGCTGAGCCGGCTTGCCCAAAGGTCTTTATGTACTTGCCATGTTTATCGAAGTGAACGATTCGGCGGTTGCCGTAGCCGTCGCTAATGAAGATGTCACCGGACGGAGTGATCGCCATGTCCGTCGGCATGTTGAAGTGTTTGTCGTCCTCGCCCTTCTTACCTCGCTCGCCAAGCGTCATCAACAATTTGCCTTCCGGAGTGTATTTCCGCACGATGTGCAATCCGAAATCGGCCAGCCAGATATTACCTTCGTGATCGATTCTCAAATGGTGAGGATTGGAAAAGTCATCTTTGCCCCACGTTCTGATGAACTTGCCATCAGCCGAATAGCACTGGACTGGATCTGGGCCTTTACGAACGAACCAAATTTGGTCTTGTTGATCGACGGCCAAACCCGAAACCCAACCCTTGCCGCTCACGGGCTCTGGACGCTGAGGCCAATTCGGATCGACGTCGTACTCGGTGACCACCGGATCATCCGACTGGCCGAAGGCAACTAAAGTCATGGCGCTAAAGACAATCACCAGAAACTGGAAATGCCAGTTAACCGTCCGACGAGAAAGCAATGCGTGAAAGCGGGTCATGAGTGTTCCTGCTGCGGTTAGACGAAGTGTTTACCTGGACGGCGCAACTTTTTTTAGCCGCACAGCGCGAACCAGCAGCTTGACCAGGGTCCACGTATTGGCCATAGAAAGGAATTTGCGACTTATCTCAAGTTGTTCTTGCTGCGAACAGAATTATAGGTCTGGCGATCATAGAGTCGCAACCTCACCAGCGGCATTCGAGCGTGGGTGTGCTGGTGTTTTTTGGCAATCGTCGATGACAAAAATAAGTGCCATCCACGTGCCATCCACCTTTTAAACTGGCAGGCCGTTAAAATGCGGGGCTGGAGATGTTTCGGTGGGACGATTATTGGCTGGAAAGGGGTGAGTTATGGCACGGCAGAGACGATATTGCAAAAGCACCAAGGAAAGCAGTCACAGGTATCGACACGCCGAAGAAAAGGGGACGGGGGTAATATGCGTCACTTTTTGCTCATTTCTAGCATTTTCGGGCGGCCAATTGGACGGAGAGTATGCCTGACGCCGTGTTATTCCGCGACCTTTTCTGTCCATCTCTCATCGCAACAGCTTTCCCATCTCATAATCCCTGCCGGGCCGCAAGACGAAATGCCAGTGGTTTGGCATAAGCGTAAACGAGAAGAGTTCGACTTGATATCTCTCAAACCCTTCCGCGCCCTTCCGCTAGGATTCGGAGGACGGCGTCATAGTCCTCGGGCTTATGAAAGATCGTACATCGAGCATTGCCACGATTGAGTGCATGATAAATGTATCCTGCTTCGTCAACACGTTTCTGTCGAGGCATACATGCGACCCAAAGTGCAAAACCCATAACATACGGGTTCAACACCCTACAAACCACCCCCGTCCCCTTTTCTTTGCCGATAGTCGCCTTTCGCGGAGCGAAAGGCGACTATCTACTCGACTATCTACTCGTATGAAAACAGCACTAGTCTTCGTACTTCAGACCATCGACTTTTTTGTTGAGCAAGTGCTGATACTTTTTATCTACCGGTAGAGCATCCTTAAGCTCGAAATTTATCTTGTTGTTGCCCGACTCGACTTTTGCTTTGAGTTCCGTTTTCTGATTGTATTTCTGGGGGACACGCTCGGGCACCCAGCCTGGGCCGCCGGGACTTCCGTTCATACCAGGCCAGCCGGAGTTAATACGCACTTCGTGTTCGCCGACTTCGGCCCCATCAACTTCGCGCGTGTAGCTTAGTTTATAGAATCCAGTTTCATCTGTTTTTGCCATCGAGTTACCGCCACCTGACATTGGCTTGAATTGGACAAGAGTTTCTGCGAGCGGCTCACCGTCCAGAGTTACTTTGCCAGAGACTTTGCCAATGTTTGAGGGTTGGCACCCGGCCAGGCATAGGGTTGCTAAAGCGGTCACAAAAACCGTTGCCCAAGTTTTGACAATCGCCTTACTTTTGGTATTCATAACTAGGCTTTGTTTCTAAAGTTGACTTTCGGTCCGAGAAAAGGATTGTCGGCTTTTGCTCCGCAAAAGCTTCCTTTCGCGGAGCGAAAGGCGACTATCGAGTCACTGGGCTCAGAACTCCCCGACTACCAAGCCGTCATCTCGCGTCGCCAGCCTCTGGTAGACGCCGTTTGACTGGTCCTGAGAGTCAGAAGCAGGTTGAACGTTGGACTGAATCCCACTTGGATTGGCCCAGAAGTGGTTGATCGTTTGTGAGACGAATCGTACCGACCCGTCCGCCAAGGCAAATTGGCAGCCACCCGTGTGCAAACTGCTAAAGCCTGACCCGCATCCGTTTGCCTGTCGATAGTTCACGATTCTCGTCGACATGTTGATTTGTGGTCGGGAGTATCCAAAGACCGCTTGATCTCCGTCCCAGGAGTTGGCGCCGTCAAGCCTCGTCCCGACCCAGGATCCGCCGGTGCAGTCTTTTGACTCCCGTTCGCCAACGAGAAAGGTGTTGCTGGTGCCGTCGGTGATGCCACCGATTCGAATGTTTAGCCTGAGCGGCAGAACTCCGGTCCCATTGTTTCCAGATTGGATGTGTCCACTGGATGCAAAGTAACTGCTGGTGGCTGGCCAGAACTGGGTTGCGGCGGTAAAGACACCGGTGTGCCACTTTCGATCGACGTGGGACTGTCCCGATCCTTGATAGCCTGTGTCAGATGGGCAGATGAAAGTCTGGAGCGGACGAGACATAGCGTCCATGACATTCACCCGATCGGCGAGCAAACGGTCATGAAACGTGCCTTGGGTGACTCCAAGCCGATTGTAAAGGTTTGTTTGCTCGATGTACGGCAGTATCGATGCACCCCAGGCCCAGGCGTGGCGGCTACCAATTGTACGGACTGTCGCTCCTGGGAAAGTTTTAAAAGTGTCGTGGTAGTTGTGCAGTGCCAGGCCAAGTTGTTTGAGGTTGTTGCTGCACTGCATTCTGCGAGCAGCTTCACGGGCCGCCTGTACGGCTGGTAGCAGAAGTCCTACCAAGACTCCGATGATCGCGATAACGACGAGTAACTCCACAAGCGTAAAGCCTGAGATCAAACGATTCCTTCTCGATGCCTGCTTGATGTCTCTTGATGTCTTTTGATTCATTTGTGAACTCCGCGTTTTGAATGAGAGAATAAATCACTTGTTAAGATTGTCGCCTTTCGCTCAGCAAAAGGAAGCTTTTGCCGAGCAAAAGCCGACGCTCCCTTTCGCGGAGCGAAAGGCGACTATCAGTTCATCGCAGCCTCCCCTTGGCTGGCGTGGCGGATTGGATTCCGCCTAATCGGCTATGAAATTCATATTGGTCGCCGCGATACAACGTCCGCTCCCACCACAGCGGCAAGTCGCTTTCGAGGAATCCAACAGAAACGACTTCCAGCGCCGGGGATCGGCACGTTGTCTGCAGGTGTTGTGCTTCATCTGCGTTCAACAGTACAGCTCGAATGATGTCGTTGGCTCCCCCGATACTTAGCCCATGCGTTTCGGTCCAAGTTCGATAGAGCGATCCCGCTGCTTGGGATCTCGTTAGTTTCAGGCAATGTTTGTGCACGATGAAACGATGTTCCAAAATGACCGGAACGCCATCTGCCAATCGGATACGGTCCATTTCCCATAACAAATCCTTGGGAGCGAGTTGAAGCGCTATCGCCACTTGCGGGTCGGCTTCGGCCGCGGTGAGCTTTCCAAATGTGAGTAGATCCGTACTAGGTTTCTTGCCTGCAGCCCGCGCCTTCTCCGTAAAACTGACCAACGACCGCACGTCATAGTCGATCATCTCACGTCGAACAAATGTGCCCAAGCCTTTGCGGAATTCTAGAAAGCCCTCCGACACCAAGCTCGCTAGCGACTTATTGGCTGTCGCGCGACTCACTTGAAACTTTTCAGCGACTTCGCGTTCAGTCAGGAACTGGTCGCCCGACCGATATTCAGTCGCTAGTGCGTTGCGCAATAGTTGGTTGAGCTGCTGGTAGACTGGACTTCGAATCAGATTGGTTTCCATCGGCACGTTCAAGTTGTAGATTTATATCGATAGGCAACTCAGTCAAGCTTGCCCTGTTGGAGACGCGCCAAGGCGAGGCGTCTTATTGACATAGTGGCCTAGCCACTGTAGTCTGTCAAGTAGGTGAGAGATAGTCGCCTTTCGCTCCGCAAAAGGTTCCTTTCGCGGAGCGAAAGGCGACTAT
>SXGS01761313.1_pt1 | contig 20675 bp, 14 predicted proteins | sample 3174681 | NCBI WGS metagenome assembly SXGS01 (sample SAMN11356861, study PRJNA531348) | freshwater metagenome | isolation source: freshwater sample F1-80 | place: China: Fuxian Lake, Yuxi | collected 2017-12-25 | reverse complement strand
TGGGATTCAGGACGGTGAATCGGTGAGACTGGCAGAGGCGACTGGATCAATCGTGCAGCGAGGCAACCACAGCATCGACGAGTTCCTGTGTGCGAAGACTGCGGCGAATGCTTTGGGCCACCTCCGGACCGCGGGGATTCCGCGCCAATCGGGCGAAGGCTTCGAGCATTCGGGTGGACTGGCGTTGAGGGGACGGGGTCTCGGTGCGTACCCAGGTGGCCGGGTTGGCCATGCCGAAGCGGTGGGTGAATCCAACCGGTCGAGTGGTGTCAGGGCTGCCAAAGCCGCCCTCCCAATCGAGCACGAAGTCATCCATGGAAATGACTCCTTGGGTTCCCATGAGGTCCAGATCCATCAGGCAGGCACCCACCGTGTAGCCCGCATCCCAAGTCGCCGTGAATCCATCGCTCAACCGGACGAAGCCCGTGCCACGAATCCATCCGCCCGTCACCGCGTCCCGTTGGGCCCAACTGCGGCACTCGGCGACCGGTGCATCGCTGCCGGAGTACTCGACGACGGCCCTCATGGAATACCAGGCCATGTCGCCGATGGCGCCCGTGGGCTCCTTGTCCGGCTGAAGTCGGATGTTGTTCCGGTCGAGGGCCGGGAAGAAGAACGAGGTCCGCAACCCTTGGAGGGTGCCTGTTTTTAGCGGCAATGCCTCGCGGACCGCCTGGGTGCGCGGGTGGTGGGTGAAGTGTGTGCCATCGAGGAATGCCACGCCGGCCTGGGCGCAGGCTTGGGTGATTCTCTGCAGCGAGTCTCGGTTGAGAAAGGGCTTGTCGGCCAGGACAGCCAAGCCCTTGGCCGCCGCCGCCAGACAGATGGGTTCTCGGACGGAGGTGGGTGTGGCCACATAGACCGCGTCCACGGTCCCTGATTCGAGCAGGGATTCCCATGACTCAAGAACCGGGACCGATCCGTGCCTCAAGGAAAAGGCGAAGGCCGTCTCGGCCCGCCGACTGGCCACTGCGTTCAGAGTTACTTCGGTCGTGCCTCGCAGGGCGTGAGCGATGACGTCTGCGATAAAGCCGGTGCCGATGATGCCGATGCGGAGAGGCGTGGTCATGGAAGGGTATAGGATGAAACCGGGCCAACGCTCGACCGGTCCAGCCCTCAGATCAAGGCGCATCAATCTGGGCCTCCGAGCGGCGGTGGATTTTGTGGGGTCTGGGTTGGTGAATCGTGTCTAGGGAAGTTCCTGCTTTTGCAGGGGCGCTGGCGTAGACCGGAGCGATTCAGTTGGGAGGAAACTGAGGGTGTGACTCAAGAAGGCGCAGCCCGCACGAGCGCTCCAGTAGAAATCGCTGTCGGCGAACTCTGTATCTGGGGCTTCCTTATCCCTGCGACATGGTTAGGTTTTCCTTCATGACCCCGTGGAAAAAAGCAGTGTGCGTAGGGTGGTTGATGGGCGTGTCGTTGGTGGCGGCGGTTCCCGGAGAGTGGCCTTCTTGGCGCGGGCCCTCGGCTCAAGGCAGTGTAATCTCCGGACGTTTTCCGCAACGATGGTCTTTGGATTCGGTGGCTTGGAAGACTGAGTTGCCAGGGAAGGGTACCTCTACGCCGGTTGTCTCCGGGGGGCGGATTTACCTCACTTCACCCTTGGCGGGGCAGGACGCCTTTCTGGCCTTCGATTTGCAGGGACGCAAACTATGGGAGGCTCCGGTCGGCCCCCTCGTCGATCCGCGTCACCGAACACTGGGATCGAGTTGCAATGCGTCTCCGGTGACCGATGGCCAAGCAATTTATGCGCAGTTCAAGAGCGGTCACTTCGCCGCGGTGAGTCTCGAGGGGAAGGTTCTCTGGAAGGTCGATTTGACCGAGCGCTTCGGTGCGGAAAAACTCTATTGGGATTCCGGGACCTCTCCGTTGATTGTCGGTGATTCGGTCATCCTTAGCCGATTGCATGACGGCGAATCGTGGGTGGCAGCCTTTGAGCGGAAAACCGGCGATCTACGCTGGAAGGTGGCGCGCAATTTTGTCGTGCCCGCCGAGAACAACAACGGATACGCCACGCCCTTGCGAATTGATCATGCAGGCAAAACGGCCGTGGTCATTTGGGGAGCGGATCATTTGACGGCCCATGCGCTCGACGATGGACGGGTTCTCTGGACGGCCGGAGGCTTCAACCCCGCAGGGACCGGCTACTGGCCAGCGATCGCTTCGCCGGTCCTGAATGGAGACACTCTTTTGGTACCGGTGGGGCGTGATGATCGTCCGGGTCAGGCACATTTTTACGGCATTCGCTTGGGGGGTTCCGGCGATGTGAGCCAGACACACCGTATTTGGGAGCGGCATGATCTTGGGGTTTTTGTTGCTGCTCCGGCCGTGGCCGAGGGACGAGCTTACTTGCTGCGTCACCGCGGAGAAGTCGTCTGCATGGATCCAAGCACGGGAAAGACGCTGTGGACGGGAACACTGCCCAAGGCGACGGCCCCCTATTACGCATCCCCGGTCGTGGCCAATGGGATCCTCTATGCGGCCCGAGAGGATGGGGTGGTCTTTGCCGCGCAGGTCGGCGGCGCCTTTAAGCTTCTTTCAGAAAACCCTATGGGTGAGCGCATTATCGCCAGCCCTGTGCCCGCGATGGATCGGCTCATCCTCCGTGGAGACACCCATCTCTTTTGCATCGCCAGCCAACCTCAGTGATCTCCTCCCCATGAACACAACGCCCGTTTCAAAATCCCGTTCAACGGATCGACCTGCCGGCCTCAGCCACAAGGCGTTCACCTTGATAGAGTTGCTGGTGGTCATCGCCATAATTGCGATTTTGGCTGGGATGCTTTTACCGGCGCTCAGTCGTGCCAAGCAGCGGGGGGCCTCGGTAGTGTGTCTCAACAACCTCAAGCAAATGGGCTTGGGGTTCTTTATGTACCTCAACGACACCGGTAAGACCTTCCCGGTGGCCTACACGCCATCCAAATTCTGGATGGCCGTTCTGAGGACCAACAACGTGCCTTCCGACAAGATTCGGATATGTCCCACGGCACCGATTCCTGCCAACCGCAATTTGACGGGCGAGGCCATGGGGACGGCCACGGCCGCTTGGTACGGCCCGGTCAAATCCCCGGTGCAATGGAACACCGGTTTCGAGAGCAGCTACGGCATGAATGGTTGGCAGTATTCCCCGGAAGGCGAGGGAGCCAGCGATCCAACCAAGGCGTTTGCCAAGGAGAGTAGTTACGAAGTTCCGGTCACCACCCCGATCTTTGGGGACAGTAATTGGGCCGATTCCTGGCCATTGGCTACCGACCGTCCGGCTCGGAATCTGGCGGCGGGTGGCAACGAGGCGATGATGCAGCGTTTCTGTATCTCGCGTCATGGTTCATCCTTTCGCGGCACGGTTACCGTGTCGCCCGGTTCCAAGATTCCGGGTGCGGTGAACTTCGCTCTGGTCGACGGCCACGTTGAAGCCATTCAGCTCGATCGTCTCTGGACCCTGACGTGGCACCGCGGCTATAAGGTTCCAGCCCAACATCCTTGATGCGAGGGCAGGTTCTCTGCGGATCTCTTCGGACTGGGTAGTGCCTTTTACGGTGTGCGCCAGACGCCGTCGTTACCCTAGATTCGCACTGAGGTGAGGGAGCTGTGGGGCTCCCGGTCGATGTCGATGCGCTGGCCGCCGGTCCGGGCTTGGATGGCGACCAATACTCCTAGAATCGCAACGACGAGCTGAAACTAGCCGCAAGCCTCTCAACCCGACGGGTTTTTGATTCACAAAAACTCGAGAGGATGAGTAGCCGAGGTGCAGGGTGGTTTTATTTCCGCTGAAAACCTGGAACTAGATACATCCATCGAAGAGGCAAGATAGGGCCCTCAACGCTGACGAGGAATGACCCGGTAAAAGCGCCGCGTGGAAGCTCCCGCATCGGTGTCTACTTGGAGTTGCGATTCGCCATTGCCGAGCATCGTTCCGATGCGTCGCCATTGGACCATGTCTTCAGAGACTTCCAGATCCATTGCACTGCCGTTGGCGGCGCCGAGGAGCACCAAGCGGACATCTCCCTGGGCCGAGGCGGGAATAGCCGTCAAGCGGGGAGCGGACATCCACGCAGGGCCGTTCGCAATGGATTTCAATGCATGAAACACCATCTTCTGATCAATGCCATCAAAGGACCCTAGACCGGAGAACTCTAAGGCGTTGGCCCTTGAGACGGAGGCCTTTAATCCACGGAGGGTGTCATCTAAGAAGGGTCCCCATCGAAGGATCCCCGTCTTCGGATCGAATGTCCCGTCATACGAAATGGCTGTGACCACAGCGTTGCGTCCCACGAAAATCTCAGCGGCCTGGCAACGGGTGCTCGCTGCTGGACCCAAATAAATCTTCAAAGTCACGAAATCAGCCGATTCGGGGGCCCATTCACCCAGGAGGTAGGAGGTGGGTGAGCGATCCGGGGTCCCGTTGGTGCCCAGAATGCCGTCCAACCCCGATAAAGGGGACAGCGGACTTGCAGTGCCTGAATTGCCGACAGAGCTTTCGAGGGGGATCCATCCCAGGGGGAATGAGCCGACGGAGGCGTCGTACCGATAGGCACCACCGGATCGCCAGAGGAAACCCGCTCGGGTCAGGTGCCCAATGGGCGCGGGGGTTGCCTGCGGTGGCAGTGGGAATCCGTAGCGCCAGTACTGGGCGTAGATCTGCCATTCCATGTCAGAAAGGACACCGTCGGCGGGTGCGTTGTCGGCCGGAATCACACTGCGTTCGATGGGATCGGTCGCTGGCAAACCCAGGATTAAAACCGCAGCTGAAGCCACCCGGTTCCCCGATGCGTCCACAGCGACGGCCTCCAGTCGGATGGGGCCTTCCGAGTCGATCTTCCAAATCAGGTTGTGCTCGATGGGTGTTCCCGCATCGGGGGCACGGATAAACTGGATCCGGGACTCGCCGATGGGTTTGTCATTGGCCCAGAAAGAGACCACCGGAAGGAATCCGTTCGGGTCTACCGCCACGAGTTTCAGGGAGCATTCGCTACCGATCCGCAGTCGCTCGCCGCGGGTGGGAGTGACCATATTTAGGAGCGGCGTGGTGGTTTCGGTGGAATCGAAAATGGTGACCTGTGCCCAAGCACTGGACGGATCAAGCCGGTAAGACGGATCATCCATGAGTTTGATGACCACGGTTTCCTCCGGCTCTTGGAGTCCGTCTTCCAGAGCGCCAATGAGGAGTTCGGCTTCAGTTTCTCCGGCTCCCAAGGTGAGGTCTCCGTCGAGCAGGGAAAAATCCTCACCATTGCGCGCACTGCCCCCGACGGCGTAGCGGATGCGGACGGGTTCGGCAGGGTTGTCCAATCGCTGGAAAACAATGCGTCCGGGACGGACCCGAATTCGGGGATTGGGCTCCGAAGTGACGGATTGATCGGCGAAGATGCGGATCATCGGCGCATCAGATGGCGTGGGCAGGATCGAGTCCCGAATGAGGACTCGGGCGGCGGGGTTGGTGCCGGGCTGGTAGTCGGAAGCTTCCGGACCGTCGTTCACGGTCGCGGGTTTCGGGATCACTGACAGATACAAGACTTCGTCGCCCTCGACCTTGTCATCCGGGATCGGTGCCAGCGGGAGTTTTCCGACGGCCGACCCGGCCGGAATGACCACCGATTGCACCCACAGGCCGAGGTTGGGATCGCTCACTGGTTCCGATTTCAACCCTCCTGGGATAACCGTGAAGTCCGTGTTCCAGTCGGCCGATCCGCCGATTTTGAAATACACCCGAAGGGGTTTCGACACGTCGCCGGTCCGGCGGAATTCCAAGGTCATCAAATCTTTGGGATCGGATTCCATGGCCATCGGATCGAGGACGTTCAGATCTACGGACGGGAGATTGGGCGGGATAATGGGAATGACTGGGGGATCTACCGGAGTGGGAAGGATCCCGGTGCCGATGATTACGCGGATCGGTGCCGACGTGGCCAAGGTCTTTAGGTTTTGCACGGCGCGCGCCTCCAGCACATGGGGGCCAGGGGTGGGTTACTCCCAGACGGCCTGATGCAATACCTTGAGTCCGATGACGGTGATGAACACATCGCCGCTGCGGTCCGACCGAGCGATCACCTGACCATCGGCCAGGAACTCCACTTGGGTAATCGGTCCACCGACGGGATCGATGGCGACGGCCTCGAGTTTCAGGGGTCCAGAAGAGGGCTGCGTGGCGACCGCCGGTGCGGTGAGAAACACCTGAACAGAGCGCCCCGGATCCTGGGGAGTCTGCGCCTGCAGTCCGGCCGTGGTCAGTGCACCGAAGAGGAGGCACAGCAGGCTGAGGAATTTCCAATGGAGAGGGTAAAAAGTGTTCATACAAACAGACTGGTGTTCTTCTATCCGCTGAAAGCCCGGAAATGGATGCATCCATTTCGCATGACGGCCCGGATGCAGCGAACCGGGAAATTTCTTCGAGACTAGCCCAACCCACTGCACTCGCAAGACTGCTGTACCCACCTTCGATGGCTCGATCGGAAACAGTCATTGGCCCGCTGACCTTAGGTCACCGGTCTAACGAGTCAGGTCGACGCACATCCAATGTCCGGCATTGCGCAGGCCATCGCGGAGGTACAAGCGGCCTTCTGCAAGAGCAGGATTGCACCAGTTCACTCCGCACACCTGGGCCCGACCGAGCTCGCGGCACGAGGCGCCTCCGGCGTCGAAGACGATGAGTTCGCCGCTATCGCTGAGCAGGAGCGCCGACGTGCCGCCGAGGGCGATGAATCCGGCGTGGGATTTGTCGGCGGCACTGGTGATCCAGCCCGACTGGGTCCAACGAACCTTCCCGTCATCGATGCCGATGCACACTAACTCGCGCTGCGCTCCAAGCCCCACGATGCGATCTCCGACGACGATCGGGCAGGAGAAGTTGGGGGCGGCCTCCTTGGAGTTCCAGACCTCGGAGACCGACCAGCGCTCGCCGTTGCGAGCGAACTGAAGACTCATGAGGCCCGTTTGATGGGACCCAAGAATCACCCGGTCGTTGACAATAAGCGGAGTCATCACGTGCCGAGCGAAGGCCGTTTTGAGCGGATACCGCCACAGCACCTGGCCGCTCTGCGCATCAAACCCGACGGCGGCGTCGGCCATGAAGTTCACCACCTGACGCACTCCCAGAAGGGTTCCCACCATCGGAGCCGCATATCCTGCGACCTCATGGCCGCCCTTCCAGCGAAGCGTTCCGGTCTGCGGATTCAGCGCCACCATGCCAGCGCCATTCGTGGATCCGGCCGAAGCCCACAACCACCCGGACTCCACCCAGGGAGACCCATTGTTGCCATGGCGCATAGCCCCCTGGGAGTTGCCTTTCTCACCCACGAAGGTGGCGGCGAAATCCTTCGTGTAGTCGACCGACCACAGCGTTTTGCCATCGGCGGCTGCAAAGCAGGTCAACTTGCCCCGGCAGGATTGGGCATACACTCGACCTTCGGAGGCCACGGGCGTGCAGCGCGGAGCAGCGGGTCCCTGGGAGTCGGTGAAGGTTTCGTCGACAACGGCTTTCCACCGTTCGGCACCCGAGGCGGCATCCAAGGCTCTCAAGACCTCCTTGCCGTCTTGAGCTTCCATGGCAAAGACCCGACCGCCCGCCACGATGGGCGATGCATATCCCGGACCCGCGGCGATGGACCACACCACGCGAGGAGCCGATGGGAGTTGGGTTAACACCGCTTCGTTGGCGGCCGGTCGTCCCGTTCGAGTGGGCCCGCGCCATTGGGGCCAGTCGCCGGCCAAGGCCGACACGAGGGCGCACGTCATCCACGCCGTGGCGATCCAATGGGTCCGGCCTGTTCTGACGGTGGGGAGCATAATCAAGACGCTCAGGGAGGCGAGCACCCTGCGTCAATGCGGGGCTGGGGTTAGGGTTGTCCGGGGGAAGTAGCGTCGGAGGGTGGCTGTACTTCCGTGGGTCGAATCATCAGGACCAGAAACACCGAAACCAACGCCACAGAGGCGAACACGCTGAAGATGGCCGCCAGCGGCAGGTGCCGATCGCGCATGAGACCGAAGCCCCAATCTGCCAGTCCACCGCAACCGATGCTCACCAAATTCATTAGCCCGTAGCCGGTGGCCCGCTGCTCCGGGAGAGTCACCTGGCAGAGGATGGGCATGTTGTTGGTGTCAAAGAATCCCCAGCCAAGACCAAAGAGGATTAGAAAAGCCACCGCCACCCAGAGTTCGCCCGTTTGCGGAGAAAACCCAACTCCGAATAGTGCCGGGATGATCATCAGCATGCCCAGAGCACTGACATGGATTCGCCCCCGCGGAGTTTTTCGCATTCGGCGGTCGGCCAGCCATCCACCCACGAAGGCCCCCACGATGGCGGCGGATTGCCAGTAGAGGGTTGCTGAGACACCGGCCTTGCCTTGGCCGATCTTGAATTCTGATTTGAGGATGGCCGGCATCCAGTCGCGCACCACCCAACCGGCCAGTGCCGGCAGCGTGAAATAAAGCACCAGCAGCAGGAAGGAACGGTTGGTGAGCAAGGCACGGACGCTCCCCAAGCCCGCTGCGGAGTCTGATTGCGCGGCCTCCTGACGGGGCCGATCTTTGAGGAAGAATAACATCGGTACCGCCAAGGCCATGCCCACCACGCCGCTCCACCCGAAGGCTCCCCGCCAACCCAGGCCGGGCATCTCGGCCGCATAGCCGGTGAAACCTCCAAGGATCACCCCGCAATAAATCCCCATTTGATGATAGCTCACCGCCCGGGAACGGGTTTCCCCCGTATGATAATCGGCAATGAGAGCCAAGGCTGCTGGAATGTAGAAGGCCTCGCTAATACCCATGAGGGATCGTGCGGTGAGGAGTTCTCCATACGAGTGGACATGCCCGGTCCACCAGGTGACCGCCGACCATGCAAAGAGGCTACCGCAGATGGTGATCCGTCGGCCGAACCGATCGGCAATCCAACCGCCTACAGGGCTCAGGAAGGCATACACCCACTTGAATTGTCCCAGCATCCGCCCCCAGTTGGCCTCCGAACCGATGTCGGGAATGTCGGTCATCACCGAGCTTTTCATGGCCGCGAGCATCTGGCGGTCGAGATAATTGAGCAGGGCGATGGGCGCGAGCAGGCACACGGTGAGCCAAGCCCAGCGCGGGAGAGCAGGGGGACGGGAATCCATCATGGGCGGCAAGGGGTTGGCAAACTCGGTAGGGGCATTGGGACAACGCGTGGGAGTGCGAAGGATCAGAGCGGAATGGGGGACCTCGGCAATGGCGAATCGCAAAATCGGGCGGTATCGGGTTTATCCATCGGCTTTCAGAGAATCTTGGTTTTCACGCCTCTAGGGTCCAGCTACACAGGGCGGTGAATGGCGATCCAGTGGCTGAAACATCGCCAAGCAGACCCAGTAATCCATGAATTTATCCGTGTCGCAAAGCCCCGCGCTCAATGCCCGGAAGAATCGTTCGCAGCGTCTGAGTGCCTTTACTCTGATTGAGTTGCTGGTGGTCATCGCCATCATCGCGATTCTGGCCGGGATGCTGTTGCCCGCGCTGGGAAAGGCCAAAAATAAGGCCCTGCGGACCCAGTGCCTGAGCAACTACCGTCAGCTCAACCTGGCTTGGTTGTTGTACATCGATGACTTCAAGGAGGAGTTGCCGCCGAACGAAACCGTGCTGACGGGAGGTCGTGAAGGAGCCAATGCCACCGCACGGACTTGGGTCGTGGGCAACGCCTTCACCGACACCAACGACTTCAACATCCGTCGGGGGTTGCTCTTTCCTTACAACCAAGCTTCAGGGATTTACCACTGCCCGGCTGATCGATCGACGGTGAGGGATGCCCGGAAGATCCCGCGATCGCGGAGCGTTTCCATGAGCGCCTCAATGAATGACCTGCCGGACCCGCAGGACCTCAGTTGCTGGCATAAGCTCTCGCAAATTGTACTGCCCACCCCGTCCGAGGCTTTCGTCTTCTTGGATGAACACGAGAACAGCATCGAGAACGCGCGCTTTGTCGTGACGCAGCCCGGAGAGTGGTTGTGGGTCGATTTTCCGTCAGTGCGCCATGCGGGTGCCGCCACGCTGAGCTTTGCCGATGGCCACGCCGAGTCGTGGCGGTTCGTCTCACCCGACACGATGCGCATCGGCCGCATGCCGCCCTACATCCAGAGCCAGACCGTGAGGGCCAACGACGCAGACCTGAAGCGTTTCCAGGCCGCCTCGCTGAAGGTGCCTCGCTAAAAAACCAATCACGGTTTTCTCAGGTCGCCCTCGTGCTCTCGCGGACCTGGACCTGGAGATCCATCCGGCCGGGGTCGGGGAATTGGATCGGGACCTCCGGTGGCGGGCTCGTTCAACCGCCCCGGCGGTCGGGGTCCGGGTCCGCCTAGACGCAACCGGGGTGCGGGCGCTGTCCGATGGCCATCGAGTTCGGTTTGCACCTGTCGATGCCGCTCCAGAATCCAGTCCTCCAGCGGGGTGTTGTCGAACCTCGGTCCCGGACGACGTTCCGGGGATTCCCCTGGCTGTGAGTTCGGGCGAACTGCGGCCCCCTGGGGCGGGCCCGATTCCAGGCGCTGTTCATCAGGTCGTCGGGGACGGTTGCCCGGAGGGAACTCCTCGCGCCCGGGGCCTCCGCCCTGCCTTCCGCCAAAGCCTCCGCGAGGTTCGTCGGCCAGCGCCTCCGAGCGTGCCTTCCGTAGGATGGCCAAATCGGCCAACAGGCTTTGGGTCGAGCAAGCTCCGGAGCCGTCGCCCAGGGACCGAACCAAGGTTTGATACCGGTCCCGCCATTCGGGTTGATTGAGGAACCGTTCGAGGAACGCATTTGGGGCCACCGCAGGGTGCAGGATAGAGAAGCTGGCCTGCTCGTGGGCCGAGCCCGCCATCGGATGGCGTCCGAAGGCCTCGTTCAAATCCCAGGCGATGAAGTGCAACGGACCTTCGGAAGGCATGAACAAGTAGTAGTTATGGCCGTTGCCGAGGAAGGAATCGTAGTTGGCCAGCCAGGCATTCACCGCCACGAAGCGCAGCAAACCGTCGAGGTCCACCTCGCGTTTCATGGTTTCGACGAAGGTCGGGTCGGTGGACTCATTCAAGTCCCGGAGCAAGCGCATGAACCGGCGCGCATCGGCCGTTCGGACGGTTGATCGAGTTTCATAGCGTGCGGTATAGGCCGACCATCGGTCGCCCAGGTATTTCAGACCACGGACTCGCTCCGGCTTGGTGAGGAGCCCGCGTTTGGAACCAAAATGCCGCTTGAGGAAATCCCCCTCGACCGGTTCGGCGCCCGTGTAAAGTCCGAGGTACTGGCGGGGCTCGCTATCACCGCGCCGTAGCCAGACCCGCAGGCCCGTGGTTCGCGGAGCAGGGACCCCAGCCTTGGCGAAGGCCGAATAGGCCAGCGATTCTCGCAGTTGGGAGGGGTCATTGGCGTTGTTATTGAGAAAGAGTTCCTCGAGGCCCGCGAGAGTCCGGCCGGGCACGTGGCGGTCGAAATCCAGCTTGAAGGGACGCTTGAGCGAGCCGCGGGATCCGTTGAACGAACTGTTGCCCTTAAAGCGCACCCCGACGTTGGTAAATACGACCCCGCCCACCGTCACCTTGCCGAGAACCCAGGGGAACTCGAACCCTCCAGGAGGAGGCATGCCTCCGGGTCCCTGTTGGAAAGGGCCAGGACGACCTTGCGGAGGCGGGCCCTCGCGATCGGAACCGGGGATGTGCGGCCGGTTGGGTCCGGGATCTCGGTTTTCAGGCCCTGGGCCTCCCGGATCTCGGCCGGGTCGGAAGCCTTCCGGGTTCATCGCTCCCGGGCTGGGTTCCATGGCTTCCCAGGCCTCGGGCGTCAGATTCAGTTCCAGATCCCAAACCCGGTCGATGCGCAGAAACTCTTCACGCGTCGAGGGGAGATCGCCTCGAGTGCTGGACACCGTCAACACCCACACGAGGAAGACCCAAACACGGCGACCGTTGAGGAAGGGTTTCATCGATCTAGTACGGCGGAATCCCTCGCTGTGTGGCAAGTGCAGAGGTGGCCCGGCAGGACAGAGGGCCCTAGATTAATTGGTTAGCCGGACCGAGGCGTGGTCTGACATGTAACGCATGTCGGCATTCCCTGGGGACTGCACCACCAGGGTCATGGGCTTGAGGAGCATCGGTTTCACGGTGCGCGGGTCTATCCACCTGTGGATCTCAGCGTGCCCGTCGGCGAAACTGAGCGCTCCTGACGAGCCGTGATTGCTGGCCGGGTAATCGATGATGTAGATGGAACCGGGGGCTGCGCCGTCGCTCATCGAGACGGCAAAATCCCCGTAGTTGACGCTGTCCGGGTGCTCATCGATGAACACGTAGGCCTGCGATGCCCCCATGCGGTTGAGGTCGCTCCCCTTGCGGAACACCACGTACTTAGCCTTGGTTATGTAGCTGAGCCAGTCATCGCGGGAATTCATCGCCTGACTCATCGATAAACTGCGGACCCGAGGTATTCGCCGGCCACCGATGGTCACCATGCTGCGATCGCCCGGGCAGCGGTAGATGCCCGGCGACTGCGTGTAGGGAGCCAGCTTGGCGTAATTGGGGTTGATGAGGTTGGCGAGGTTCGTGTTGTGGGTGTTGCCCGCAGAATAATCCATGATGCCGCGGACCCAACCGGACCCGTCGGGCGTGAGATCATTCCAGACGAGGTTGTCGGAGTGGTCGTCGGTGTACATTTGCCACGCCAAGGTGAGTTGCTTCTGGTTGCTCAGGCATTGGATGGATTGGGCCCGTGTCTTCGATTTGGCCAGGGCCGGCAAGAGCATCCCGGCGAGAATGGCAATGATGGCAATCACCACCAGAAGTTCGATCAATGTGAAGGCGGCCGCCCGTTCCAGGAATTCAGATCCGCGAATACGGGGGTACCTAGAGACAGTTCTTGGGATCATGATTGCTACGCTATCAAGGTTCCCGGTCGATTCAACACCAACCCGTTACCCGGCACTCAATTGCGCAGAAGTTGTAACGCCCGGAACGCCTTCGAACGAAGTCCGCTGGGTTTGCAAGGCTGTGCTTTCCGGGGTTTGCTTACGGCAGTTCATGAACCCACCCGCTTTCCTAAAGCCTGCCCGTCGACTGGTCTTGGGGGCGGCGTTGAATTTCTGGCCGATGCGGCGGGTCCTCCTGTCGTGTATTGGGACCTTGGCATCGGTGCTGTCGGTTTTGGCATCGGATCCCGCCTTCGATGAGATGATTCGGTCCACTCCGTGGCGGAGTCCGGCCGAGGCGTCGCGAGCGTTTGTGGTGCCGGAAGGCTTTGAGGTTCAGTTGGTGGCGTCCGAGCCGGAGATCGGTAAGCCGGTCAGCATGAGCTTCGATGTGAGCGGGCGGTTGTGGATTGCCGAGACGCGGGCCTATCCCATTGAGAGCGCCACCAACAAGGCACCCAGTGACGTGATTCGCGTTCTGTCTGAGTTTGGGGCCGACGGCCGGGCCCGCAGTAACACTGTGTTTGCCGATGGCTTGAGCATGCCCGATGCCGTGGCGCCGTTCCGCGATGGGGCTGTGGTATTCAGCATCCCGAATGTGCTCAGCCTTCAAGACACCGATGGCGACGGACGGGCTGACCGCCGCGAAGTGCTCTACGGTCCCTTTGGCGTCACCGACACCCACAACCTCGCCAACAACTTCCGACGAGGCTTCGACGGATGGTTGTATGGCGGGCAGGGTGTGGGCAACCAGACGCGCGTGAAGGGCACCGACGGACACCTGCTGGAAATGCGCGGATCGACCTTCCGCTTCCAGGGCGATGGGTCCCGGATTGAGAAGGTGGGCGATGGGCAAGCCAATGTCTTTGGCCTCTGCTTCGATCCGCTGGGCAACCTCTTCACCTCCGACTGCCACTCGATGCCCATTTATCAGGTCATCCATGGCGGGTTCTATCCCGTGTTCGGCAAACCACACGACGGTCTGGGCTACGCGCCGCAAATGCTGTGGCACAACCATGGATCCACGGCCATTGCCGGCCTCAACTACTGCGATGAACCGCTGTGGCCTGCGGAGTTTCAGGGCAATTTTCTCTTGGGCAATGTGGTGACCAGCCGGGTGAACCGCGACCGCATCGAGGATCGTGGTTCCACCCGCATCGCCCACGAGATGCCCGATTTGGTAAGCACCTCCGACCCCTGGTTTCGCCCGGTGGACGTGCAGTTTGGGCCCGACGGTGCGTTGTACATCGCCGATTTCTACAACCGGATCATCGCCCATGTGGAGGTGCCCCTGTCGCATCCGGGACGGGATCGCAGCAGCGGGCGGATTTGGCGGGTGGTGCGCAAGGCAACCGACGGCCGCCCCATTCTGAGGCAACACAGTGATTTTCGGAATCTCGCCCCGGCGGAACAAGTGCAACGACTCGCCGATCCGAGCTTTGCCCACCGCTTGGCCGTGCTGAATCACTTTTGCGACCTGAAAGACTGGGATGCCTCCATCGAGGGAACGTTGCGCACCGCCCTGACAACGCGTTCGGCACCGGTTTCGCTTCGGGTCGGGGCCCTATGGATTTTGGAGCGTCGGGAACTTCTGCGTCCGACCGAGTTGGCGACGGCCGCCAAGGATTCCGAAGCATTGCTGCGGCTCCATGCTGTGCGAGTCCTTGTAGAACGTCGTCGTTGGCAGGAGCCGGACCTCGGCCTCGTGAGGGCAGCCCTCCGAGATCCGTCGGCGCCCGTGGTGCGTGCGGCGGCCGATGCGCTGGCTCGCCACCCCAGCTTCGACAACCTCGCCCCGCTTTTAGCCTTGAGAGACGTCGCCCCTGAAGCGGACACCCATCTCGTGTATCAAGTTCGCAAGGCTCTGAGAGACCAGTTGCTTGACGAAACAGTGTTCCGGCGATTCCGCCAGTCATCCCTGGGTGATGCCGTCTCCCAGGCCGCAGTGGCCGAGGTCTGTCTGGCCATTCCCTCCTCAGAATCGGCGGGATTTCTTCTCGAATACTTGAAGCACCGACGCCCCTCAGATTCCGGCTTCATGGAGCAGTTGCAGCACAGCGCTCGGCACGGAGCGACGGCCGACTTGGAGGCATTGGTGGGCGTATTCCGGACAACGGCCTCACTCGATCGAGCAGGGCAGCGCAACCTGTTTTTGGCGATGGAGCAGGGGATGGCCCAACGAGGACTGGCTTTGGGACCTAAATTGCAACGGTGGGGAGTCGACTTGGTGGTGGGCTTTTTGGGCGATGCGCAATCGACTCCCGATCAGAGCCTCTTTGCCATCGAGTGGGCGGGGAGGCTGGGGATACGCGATGCGGCCCAGGCACTCCGACGTCGTGCCGGCAAATCCGAGGCAGGCGAAACTTCCGTCTCCGTGCGCGTAGCCAGTGTTCGAGCCTTGTTCGAACTCGCCGACCCGGAAGCCGAGTTGCTGGCTGAATCACTCCTGCGCGAGGCATCGGTCTCGCGGGATCAGCGGGCTGCGGTCGCTCAAGCGGTACTGAGGTTCCGGCCCAAGACGGGCATTCCCATTTTATTGAGAGTGTTGCGCGAAGCCCCGTTTGCTTCGGCCATTCCCATCGCCGCCGCTCTGGGGGGCTCGCTCGAAGGATCCGAGAGTTTGCTCCAGGCCGTAGGCGACGGGCGCGCTCCAGCGGCGCTGTTGGCCGAACGGTCTGTTCAAGAGCGACTCTTGGCCATTCGGCCGAATGAAAAGGATCGGTTTCAGTCGAAAACTGCCGCAGACCCAGACTCCAAACGTCGCTTGGAATTGGTGGCCGATCGGCAGGCAGCGTTCCGAAAATCCAGCCCCGACGTGAAGGCTGGAGCTCGAATTTTCGAGACTCATTGCAGGCCATGCCATTCGATGGGAGGGCAGGGCGGCCTAGTGGGCCCGCAGCTCGATGGCGTCGGGCATCGTGGCCTGGAGCGCCTGTGCGAAGATGTGCTTGATCCTAACCGTAATGTGGACCGGATTTTCCGCTACAGCATCGTGACCCTTCACAATGGGGATTTGGTGACGGGCCTTTTCCGTCGAGAGGAGGGGCAGCAGCGGATCTACATCAATGCCACCGGCCAAGAGCAACGAATCCCCCGCAACGAAATTCGCGAAGTCCGGGAATCGGAAACCTCTCTGATGCCCGACAATTTTGCCGAGGCGGTTCCCCCGGCCGACTTCAACCACCTGCTCGGATTTCTGTTGAGTCAACAAACCCAACGCCCTTGATTCGCCGAAATCCTTCGGGCAGCGTCCGTCTCTAGGCCAATTCATCTGCAGTCGGGTCCAGAGTGCCGTCTGTCGTCGAGCTTCAGTTGTGCGACAAGCGAGGGCCTAATAACCCGAGGCTAAAATGAGTTGGAGTCATTCCGCCGCAAGCGAGCCCTCCGCCATGGTGCCACTGAACCCGTCTGTCGACGCATCCCATCGAAAGGTGGCCTCTCCTCTCAGGGCGGGGCTTTGGTGTGCTGCGCTCCTCTGGTTGCCGAGCGTGTTGAGCCAATCTGCGGCGATTGCGCCTGCACGAGAGACTCGTTCCAGCGCAACCGAGGCACTCAAGGCTTCAGTTCGTGCCAGCGGAACCGAGGCCCAGCCCTCTGTGAGCGGTGACGCGCGCGGTGAAGAAGTCGAGGTTCAGCCCGGCGATACGGCGAGCGAGATCGCCGTGGTGCGATTGCCGGCGGAGGTTTCGCTCGACCAAATGCTCGTGGCCCTTTTGCGGCGGAACCCTGAAGTATTCGGCGGCGGTAATGTCAATCGCCTGCCGGCCGGTGCCGTCTTAAAAATCCCCGACGCACGCATGGCCTTGGCGATCCCGTTGGCCGAGGCCCGACGAATCATCGCCGAGCAAATTCGGGATTACGAAGCCTTCCGGGCGGCCCAGGCTGATAGGTTTCGAACGCTATTGAATGGCCGAAGCAATCGGGTAGAAGTCCTGGCTCAACCCGTTCCGGCGGAAGCCATTCGGCCACAGAACACTGAGAACGAGCTAACTTGGAAAGCACCCGGAGAGCTGACCCGTGGTGGAGTTTCCGAGAAAATTGTGGCTTCGACGGTGCGGCCCCCAATGACGGACGTTATTGAGCCTGCTGCTCCGGCGCTTGAACCATCACCACCACTGGCACCGGAATCGCCGCAGTCGGCCCCCGTTGTTGCCGCCGACCGCACCCCGACGAGTGAATTCTTTGGAGGTTGGCTATGGGTGCTGGGCATTGCCGCTTTGGCGGTGGCGGTGGCCTGGGGGTGGTTTCGAGCAGTGAGAAAAACTCAGCCGCCGGAGCCTCAGGAACGGGCAGCCGTTGCCAAAGAGCCTGTTTCCAAATCAGAACGGCAACCTGATCCAGTACGGCAACCCGATCCGGCTCCGATCCCTGTGGTGGAAACACCGACCTTGCCTCATACCCAGTCGATCCCATCGGAATCGGCTCCCGATCAGGCGAAGGCGCCGGCCATTTCTCAGCCGCCATCTCGCTTGCTGAAGCCGGTCGTGGTTCCCAGCGCATCCCGACCGGCGGTAGTTCCGCAGCAAGTCCCAATTCCAAAGCCCGTTGATGCAACGGCCTCCAGTCTTCCGGAACTAGGTAGACGGCAACGCCTTCAAGAAGAGGCCGAAGTGGAACGGTTGATGGCCGCTTTGAGGAAGGAGCATGCCTATCAGAGCGACCTCGAGCAGGCACTCGAAAGCAGGATCCGCCGTCTGGCAGGCCTGATCGGAGAGAGTGAGCGCCGAAATCGGAAAGAAGGATTCGTCTCTCGATCCTACCGATGGCTCCTGATGGCCTTGTCTGAGCCGGGACTCAAGGACAACGACCCTCAGCGAGACCTCAAACTGCGGTTGCTCATCGAAATCCGTGACTTCAACCGGGTCGTCCAAGGCCGAGTCGCTCCCGTCACTCAGCAACCGTGATCGCCCGAGTTGGTCCGCGGTCCCGATGGTGCCATCCCGCTCGAGTCGCCCCTGTTCTTCAGAGACCAAGGGGCTACCAGATCCATTGTGCGGTGTCTTTGGTGCAATTTGCGCACCGTTTCTGGACGCGATGTGCAGCTTGAATGTTTTTTGGTAAATCCTAAAAAATGTCTTAAGGCGTCGCACTAAAGGACGCATTCACCATTGAGCCTTCGTGCTCATCGGAAAAACAACCAGCAACACGCGTCTCATGGCTGAAACCATTTTTGTCGGAATTGATTTAGGAACCAGTCGGACATCCATCACCGCGTCCAATGGCTTTCGAAAGACCGTTTGGTCGTATGTGGGCTACCCGAAGGACCATGTCGCCCTGAAGCGATTGGGAGGTCGGGAGATCATTTACGGACAGGAAGCGCTGGAAAACCGCATGTCCGTTCATTTGTATCGGCCCCTGGCAGGCGCCTCGGTCAAGCAGCAGGGCGTCGTGGACCCTGAGCCCGTAAAGAAGGCGATTCGCGATTTGTTGGAATACGTGGTGCGCGAAATCAATGCTCCGGCCGATGCGGTCATCTACGCGGTGATTGGTGCTCCGGCCCAAGCCAGTGTGGCGGGCAAGGCCACCATCCTGGAAGCCGCTGCTAACTGCATCGACTCGGTGATCGTGTGCTCGGAGCCTTTTGCTGTCGCCTACGGCTTGGATTTCTTGGATGACACGCTGGTGATCGACATTGGCGCGGGCACCACCGACCTTTGCCGTGTTCACGGGTCGATGCCCTCGGCTGAGGATCAGCGTACCCATTACGTGGCCGGTGATTCCATCGATCAGTCCCTCTCCAAGCTCATTCAGGACAAGTTTCCTGAAGTTCAGTTCTCCATTAATATGGTGCGCGCCATTAAGGAACGGCACGCCTCGGTGAGTCCGAAGATGGATGAGGTCGAAGAGATCCTTCCTGTTGGCGGCAAGCCGACGAACTTCAACCTGACCGAACAGGTGTATTCGGCCTGCTACACCATTGTACCGCCGACGGTCCAGGCACTGCAGGACCTCATCGCCACCTACGATCCCGAGTTCCAGGCGAAGATGCGCAATAACATCCTGTTGGGCGGTGGCGGCAGCCAGATTCGCGGACTCGGACGAGCCATTGAGAAGGGTTTGAGCGAGTACGGCGGCGGCAAAGTCACCTTGGTTGAGGAGCCCCAATTTGCCGGTTCCAATGGTGCCTTGAAAATCGCTTTGGACATGCCGACGGAATTCTGGGCCGAGTTCCGGACCAACCGCGAGCTGGCCACGCAGGGGATGAGCGGTTTGGTCTCCTGATTCTGGCGACGGGGAAATCCCTCGTTGAGATCGGTTTCGGGACATTTGGGCACCACGGAGACATCCCTGGCGAAATCCTATGGGTGGCACCCAACATCATCGGCTGGAATCAGGCCGTCCCATCGTATGGCTGAGGGCGGAGTTGATCCGACGGATGATGGTGGGCGGCTATCGGCCGGAAACCGATGGTTTAAAAGCCTCCGACCTCCTCCGCTGGCTTTGGAAATACGGCGGCCTGCGGTTGCGCTTCAAAATTCTCCGTTCTCTGGCCCGGGTACTGGAGCGCCGCCGCCGCAAACGCCCGGTGCTGCGTGCCCCAGAGACACCGCCTCCGGACTTGGCACTCACTGCCTGGCTCAAAGCGCATGGGCATGTCCTCGCCGACTTGCCAGAACCGCCGCGCCGTCGCCCGGACTCTGGCGAAATCGCATTGCGCTGGCTCCGACGGTCGATCCATGGGCGCCTTCACCGAAAATCGTCTACACCGGTGCCGGTGGTAGATCCGGTCGTGGAAGCTTGGAAAACCCGTCATGAATCTGGGGCGCCACGCATGGTCCGCCCCTCGGGACCCTTACTAACGCCCCGGACCCGTCGACGGAAGAATCCGCGGCGTGCTTTCCGGGATGAACTGGATTCCGAACTGCTCGAACTGCCCCAGCGGCCCGAACTGCCCCAGCGGTTGTACCGTGGAGAGGCCTTTCCGGAAACTGCACCAACAGGGTGGATGCCCCCGGGCGGACCGGCTCGATGGCGGCGGGCCTCGCCCCGCCAGTCCGGACCCGTGCGGGTCCTTCTGTTTGGCTTGCGGGCGCTGCGCCGCACCCTGCGCATGGCACTGCGACTGCGCAAAGTTCCCGCGTCGGTGGAGGCACCCCAGACTCCGCGCACCCTGGAAGATGCAGACCTGGAGAGCAGCCTTCAGAAGGTCCTTGAGAGGTTGTTTGACGGACGATTCCAGGACGTCCGCCACAGCCGTGACCTGCTTCGGGGCGTCCGCCAACTCTTGGAGGCCGACACGGATCGACCGTTGGAGAAGGATCTTGCCCTCAAAGACGATCAGATCCAGATGCTGGAGCAGAAGATTCGGCGTCTGGCAGCTCTGCTGAAGGAGAACGAACGTCAGCGCGAGCTCATGCGCACGACGGGCGGGGTTAAGTTGCAATTCGTCTCCGGAGTGGGAGCGGTGGACCCAGGAGTCAAATCCGGGGATCCGAAGCGAAAGGTCAAACTCGACCTCATGCGCGAGATCCGAGCGATCAACCGCGAGATTCGTGGCGAGGTAAAGGCTTTGGCTAGGTCCTCAGTGCCGCCAACGCCTGCTCGCAACGCGGGCCCAGCCTTGGAATCTCCACCTGTTCCACCCGAAGTGCAGCCCAGTCTGATCGCCGCAGAGCCTCCCTCGGCCGAATCGACGGGTGAGGCCCCAGCACTGTACGACGACGATTATTTTTCCCAGTGACGACGATTAAAATTCCCCACTTTGGGTGAGGGGTTTTTGGTTCGTCCGGCCAAGCCGGACTATGGGCGATTGCCCATTGGTCTTGTGGCTTGCCGCAAGATGATCACTGG
>SXGS01519047.1_pt1 | contig 20690 bp, 16 predicted proteins | sample 3174681 | NCBI WGS metagenome assembly SXGS01 (sample SAMN11356861, study PRJNA531348) | freshwater metagenome | isolation source: freshwater sample F1-80 | place: China: Fuxian Lake, Yuxi | collected 2017-12-25 | reverse complement strand
CTCCGAGTGATTCCATCTGTTTTGACTCGGAGGGCTGACGCCCTGCCGCTCGCCGAATCTCTCAGGACTCCCCGCGCGAGGTATAAATAAACTGAAGCAAGCTGTGCCACCCAATGCAGTGTTCGACGGCTACGTTGACGCCATCAGCCGCTCGATTGGTTTGCCGGAGCTGAACATCATCGGGCGGCCAATTGGCGTCAAAACTTCTTTGTCGAACTCGACGCCCAGTTGATGCAGGATCGTCGCGAACAGGTCGGGGACTTCGATCGGATCGTGCGGCCCCTTCGAGGACTTGCTCGCGTCCTGTTCGGTTTGCGGATCGGTGTCGGTCTCGCCGATGACCAGGCCGGAGCGCAGTCCGCCGCCGCCGACGAGGCACGAGAAGCCTTTCGGCCAGTGATCGCGGCCTTCGAGCGGATTGATCTTCGGCGTCCGACCGAACTCGCCGATGCACAGCACGAGCGTTGAAGCCAGCAAGTCGCGCTGCTTGAGGTCATGAATCAAAGCCGCCAGCGCGGGGTCGAGTTGCTTGGCTTGAGTCTCATGTCCTGTGAAATTGTTGGCGTGCGTGTCCCAGCCTTGCAGCGTGACTTCGACCGCGCGGACGCCGGTTTCGACCAGCCGCCGAGCCGCCAGGCAACCTCGGCCAAACGGCGTGTCGCCGTAAGCCTCGCGGATCACGGACGGCTCATGCTCGATCTCGAAGGCTTTGAGTTGTTCCGAGGTCATCATCCGCAGCGCGCGTTCGACGGTCAGTTGGTGCAGAGTGTTCTCGACCTGGACTCGGCGGCCGGCTTGAAATGATTTCGAGACGACGTCGAGTCCCTTGAGCCGCTGCTGTTGCCGGTCATCGCCGACGCGAGCCTTCAAATTGCGGATGCCGTTGCCCGGATCGTAAATCTTGAAGGCGTCGAAAATCTCGCCAAGGAAACCGCCGCGAGCCGGCCATTGGGCGTCCAGCAGCGAGATGTGTGACGGGATTTCGAGTTTGTCGTTCGGCAATTCGTGACTGGCGATCGCACCCAGCGACGGATGAATCAGCGTTGGGTCGGGACGATAGCCGGTCTTCAGCATGTACGTCCCCCGCTCGTGATCCCCCTCTTTCGAGACGAGCGAGCGGATCACGTTCAACTCGTGAACTTGTTCGGCGACTCGCGGGTACAGGTCGGCGATCTCCAGGCCGGGCAATTTGGTTTTGATCGACTTCGTCGGCCCGCCGATCAGCGTGCCTGGATGCGGATCCCACGTCTCAAGCTGACTGGCACCGCCGCCAAGCCAGATCACGATCAACGATTTCTGACGTTCGTCACCGCGACGTTCGGCCGCTCGTAGATCGAGTCCGGGCAACGCGAACGACAAGCCAGATGCGAACGCGGCCTTCAGAAGATCACGACGGGACAAATTCATGGCAGTCTCCAATAGGTCAGTCAGCCCTGTAGGGTGGGTCGAGTCATCGAGACCCACCGGACGGCTCGGCTGATTTGGTGGATCTCGATGACTCGACCCACCCTACGGCTCGCCCCAACTCCTCAGTGGTTCCACGCGAACTCGGGAGAGTTGAAGAGAATCCAGTACAGGTCCTCGGCCGCGACACCTCGGCGATTCTTCGGAACCCCGTTGAGGATTGGCAGCATGACTTCCGCCTCTGCGGCGGTCGGACGGCGAGTCAGGCAGACGAGGTAGCAGAGTTCGAGAAACTTGTCGTTGTTGGGGGCCATCTGCGCAATGCGGCCAACGGCCGAGAGCGGTCCGGACTCGATCGTGTCGCTGATCAAGTTGCCGTTCATGCGGAGCAGCGCCTGCGGGATTGTGCCGGCTCGGTCGTCGAGTTCGTTCTCGCCGAGGTCGCCGTACTCTTTGATGAAATCGTTTGACCGAGTCAGCTTGATGATTCGCGAGATCAAGTGCGAGTTCTGATCGATCGTCGTCAGCGATGACGCTTGCAACAGCGAGCCGATCATCTGCTCCGGCCGCAACCGTGTCAGCGGGAAGATCGCGAAGTGCTGTCTCATTCGATCGAGCCGTTGCGAGTCATCGACCTCCGATTTCGATTCGAGCAGAAACGGCTTCGAAGCGACGATGACTTCGATGAGCCGTCTGAGGTCGTAGCCATGCTCGCGGAAGTCGGCTCCCAGCAGGTCGAGCAGGTCGGACTCACCAGGCTTCATCGCCTTCGGATGCTTGGCACCCTCGACGTTTGGGCTGGCGAACTCGTCCCCCGGAGGATCGGGCAGGTCGTCCACCGGCTCGATCCACGAGCGGCCGAACAGCAGGCCCCAAACACGGTTCACGATTGCGCGTTCGAGCCGGCGATTTTCCGGATGCGTGATCCAAGCGGCCAGACGCTCGCGGCGCGTGCCGTCTGTCGGTTCCCATTTTTCGCCGAAGGGAACCGCTGGCTCGACGACTTTCTTTTCGAGCGTGTTGCGGTCCTCGACCTCGAACTTCAAATCGCGATCCTCGCGGACCCCGACCGGGCTGAGCTTGAGTTGCCCAAAGTGCGCGGCGATTCCGGCGAACTCGTTTTGCTTCCAATGATCGAACGGGTGGTCGTGGCACTGAGCACAGTCGATGCGCTGACCGAGAAACGCCCGCACGGCTCGGCCGGCCAATTTGTTGTTGTTGAAGCCCTCGCCGTCGTCGTAGCTGGCCATCAGAAAATTGACTTCCGGCTCGTCGGTCCACAGGCCGTCACCGGCGATCATCTCGCGAACGAGTTCCGGGTACGGGCGATTGACTTCAAGCTGCTCACTGAGCCAATTCAAAAACCGGTCGCGGCGATAGACGATGAACTGCCCCCCCTCGACGCCGACAAAGCTGCGACCCAGTCGCTCGGCGAAGTACTCGGCGTAGCGGCGATCGTGCAGGAATCGAGCGGTCCAACGCTGCAACCGATCCGTCCCGCTGTCTTGCTCGAACGCTCGAATCTCTTCGAGCGACGGGACGGTCCCCATCAACGAGAGCGTGATTCGTCGCAGCACGGACAGCTCATCCACTTTCTTGGCCGGCTGCAGGTCTTCGCCTGCCCAGCGTTGCGAGAAGAATGTGTTGACCTTTTGAATCGACTCGTCGAGGTCGGCCGTCGGCCGAGCGGTCTCTTCAGTCGCGACCCCTCTGAGCGGCTGATTGGTGACGAAACTCACCAGCCAGATGACGGCCAGCAACACGACGCCGGGGAGCAACAGTTTCCATCGCATGGGAGATTCTCGTAGGCCAGGCTTTCCAGCCTGACCCGAATTGGCAATACCGCATCGTTCGTTGACCGGGTCAGCCTGGAAAAGCTGACCTACGCACATACCACTCGACGCCCTGCGGCGTTTCAGGGATCATCGCGAAACCGTGGCGTGGCCGTCGAGGTATGTCGGCAGATGTAGGATGGGCACTCTTGCCCGTCCTGCTTTGGGAGTCGTCCGAGTGACGGGCAAGAGTGCCCATCCTACATGAGAATCAGCCGTGACCAGTCCAGGATCGACGAAACCGAATGTTCGGCCGCCGCTGCCATCGGAGCGTCGATCTCCGGTGGCCGACGACTTGCCGACGCTCGTGGCCGATGAGCCAACCACGTCGCCCGTGGCACTCAAGCCACTTCCCGGATGGGAGTCACCGCCACCCGAGTTAGCGGTCCTCGAAGTCGATGAGCCTGCGGTCGTGTCTGAGTCCGGGCTGCCGGTTCTCGAAGAGGAACTCGTCGCCGACCGGCTGCCGCCGTTCCCGGTTCCGTGGCGACATCCGATTCGTTGCGTGCTGTGGATCATCCGAACGACTTTCGGCCTTGCGAGCCTGACGTTGCTCTTGGCGGTCGCGGCTGCCGTGCCGCTCGTCAACTTTTGGGTGCTCGGTTATCTGTTGGATGTCGAAGGTCGAGTCGCTCGCAGCGGAAAAATCCGAGCATCGTTTCCGTTGCTGGGGCTTGCTCCGCGATTCGGTTCGATCGTGCTGGGCGTTTGGCTGTGCGTGCTGCCGTTGAGGCTGCTGGCCGGGGCCGCGACCGATGCTCAGTTGATTGATCCAGGTGGAGCGGGTGGCTGGAAGTTCGTTTTGTTTGTGGCGAAGTGGGGGATGGCCGCGCATCTCTGTTTGGCGTTGGCTCGTGGCGGAGCGTTGTCCTGTTTCTTTCGTCCGATCAAGAATGTCCGCTGGCTGCTGGCTCGCTGGCGGGATCACGATTACTGGAACCGAGCCTCGACGGCGATCGGTCAGTTTCTCTCCGGTCTGAATGCTCGGCCGTACTATTCTGCTGGCTGGCGAGGCTACCTCGGTACGGCGGCGTGGCTGTTCATTCCGTCGGCGCTGTACGGGTCGATGCACGATCCCGACAAGCCGGCGCAAGTGCTCGTGATGTTGACCGGCGGTGTCAGTTTGTGGCTGACGCTGATGTGGGCACCGCTGCTGCAAGCTCGGTTCGCGGCCGAGAACCGCGTCATGGCGTTCAAAGAACTCGGCACGGTTCGCGAGCTGTTTCGCCGCGCACCCTTCGCGTGGCTGTTCGCGATCGTGCTGACGTACTTGCTGGCGTTGCCGATGTATCTCTTCAAGGTGGTGTCACCTCCGCAAGACGCGATGTGGTTCATCACGATCATCTTCGTCGTGACGATCTTTCCGACGAAAATGGCGCTGGGCTGGGCCTACGGCCGCTCGATCCGTCGCACCGAGCGAGCGTGGTGGCCGTGGCGGTGGCTGTGCAAAATTGTGCTGGGCGTGCTGGTAGCGATTTACGTCTTCATCCTGTTCTTCACCCCCGCCATCGGCGAACACGGCCGGCGAGTGTTGTTCGAGCACCACACGCTGCTGCTGCCGGTGCCGTTTTGAATCGAGGTCCGCACGCAGTAGCACGACGCGCAAGCGAGTGATCTCGGTACATACCACTCGCTTGCGCGTCGTGCTAATTGCCGCTCATGAATATTTCCGGCTCGCGCGACACGTCGGTTCTTTTGACTTCCACGAGGTTGTCGAAGAATGTCGCTCCGCCGCCGAGATCGGTCAGCCGAGTCGGCGTAGTCGAGTTGACGTTGCGAAGGCCGGGGCTGTGCTTGTTCCACCAGATGCTCGGCGAGACGACGACTCCGGGCCGCACGTTGTCTCCGACGATCGCTCGCGCGAGGAACGAGCCGCGGTCGTTGAAGATGTTGACGAGATCGCCGTGCTGAACGCCGCGAGCGGTCGCGTCGGCCGCGCTGATCTCCAACTGCGGCTCGATTGCCGAGCGGCGCAGCGAATCAACCTCCACAAACGTCGAATTCAAAAAGTGCGGTGACGGTGGCGACAGCAATTGCAGCGGGAATCGCTTCGCGAGTTCCGGTGCCGACGCGGGCGATTCTGCCGGCGGAATGAACGTCGGCAGCGGATCGTGGCCGAGTTGGGCAAGCCGCTCGCATCGCAATTCACATTTCCCGCTGGGGGTCGCGAACCCGCCATTCGCGAACGGTGCCGCGAACGTAGCCGCCTCGCTCCGCGAGGTGGAGCTTTTGCCAGACACGTTGCCAACTGCACGATGCTCCTCCTCGTGGAACGAGGCGGCTACGTTGGGCAACTCGACGCTGCTCAACTTGATCGCCCCCTCACGTTTCAGTCGATCGAGCGTGATGCCGCGCATCGCAGCTGGCACGTTTTCGAGCGGGCTTGTCTCCCACAACAACTCGCGAGCGAGTTGCTCATCGGACGCGTCAAACAACTCCAGTTCAAAGCCGAGACGCCGCGCAAGGCCGCGAAAGACCTCCGTGTTGCAACGCGACTCACCGAGTGGTGGGATCGCCGGAACGTTGACCTGCACGAATTGATGTCCGTACGAGCCGTGTAGATCGAAGTGCTCAAGCTGAGTTGTCGCTGGTAGGACGATGTCGGCGTAATCGACCGTGTCGGTTGGAAACTGATCATGGACGACTGTGAAAAGGTCGTCCCGTCGAAGACCGGCAAGCACACGTTGCTGATCCGGCGCGATCGCGGCGGGGTTGCTGTTGTAAACGTACAACGCCTGCACCGGTGGACCGGGAAGCTCGCCGTGCAATGCCTCGGCGAGCTGCGTCATGTTGATCGTGCGCGTCCCCGACGGAATCAGATCGGGCCGTTGTACCGCCGCGAGGTCGAACGCGAACGTGCCGCTGGTCGATAGCAGAATCCCGCCGGCCGGATGCCGCCATGCTCCGATGACGGCCGGCAGACAGGCGATCGTCCGCACCGCCATGCCGCCCCCTGCGTGTCGCTGCATGCCATAGTTGATGCGGATGACGCTTGTAGGATGGCCGCCCTCGGCCGTCCCGAGTGACGGATGAGGACGGCCGAGGGCGGCCATCCTACTTCCTCCGCTCGCATACTCATGAGCCAGCCGTTCGATGTCGGCGACGTCGAGGCTCGTGATCTCGGCGACTTGCTGCGGGGCATAGTCGGACAAGACGCGCGCCCGCAGTTCGTCGCCGCCGAGGCAGAAGTCTCGCAGGTACGCCTCGTCCGCGAGGCCGTCTCGAAAAATGACGTGCATCATTCCGAGTGCGAGCGCGGCATCGGTCCCCGGTCGCGGTGCGAGATGCCAATCGCTGCGAGCGGCCGTCACCGAACGATACGGGTCGATCGTCACGATCTTCGCGCCGTGCCGTTTGCGAGCCTCGACCATCCGCACCCACAGGTGCATATTCGTGACCGCCGTGTTCGAGCCCCAGTTGATGATGTACCGCGACTGGCTGAACGCTTCGGGATCGGTCCCTTGCTTGCTGCCGATCGTCATCGTGTAACCGGCGACTCCGGCGGTCGCACAGATCGTGCGGTCTAGCAGCGAGGCTCCCAGCCGATGAAAGAAGCGGCGGTCGAGTCCCTCGCTCTGAATCTTTCCCATCGTGCCGCAGTAGCTGTAGGGCAGGATCGCCTGCGGCCCGTGTGGACCATCGGCGATCGCTCGGAAGCGCGCGGCGATTTCGTCCAACGCGACATCCCAAGTGATCCGTTCAAATTGGCCGGAACCTTTCGGGCCAATTCGTCTCAGCGGGAACTGCAATCGGTCGCGGTGATAAACCCGTTCGGGATACCGCGCGACCTTGTGGCACAAGAAGCCGCGCGTGAAGGGATGCTCGCGGTCGCCACGCACGGCGACAGCTCGCTCGCCGTCCAGTGTGACGAGCATCCCGCAGGCATCGGGGCAATCGTGCGGGCAAACGGCTCGAACGGTACTAAAGCCAGACATCACAAAGTCTCGTTCCAAGGGATTTGTCCGACTTCGTGATCTTCGTTTCCTTCTGTTTCACAGATTTTGGTTTTGAACAGAAGGAAACGAAGGGAACGAAGCGGATTCTTGAAGGGTTGGATTGGTCGAGCAGAACACTCAGAAAACGTGGCTACGATTTCTCTTGTTGGCGGACTCGATTCGTCAGCGGCGCACTGAAACCGGTGGCTTCGATCTTCACAACATCGCCGTCGGCGAACTTCCAATCGCGGGTCGAGTAACTCAGCTTGCTGGTCCCGAAGAAGTGCAGATGCACGTCCCCCGGCTGGCGATGCTGCGGGTACTTGAAGTGATGGTCTTCGAGGTTCGCCAGCGAGTGGCTCATGTGCCGCTCGCCGCTGAAGAGCGGGCCGCTGTCGTAGATCGTCTGCTTGCCGCGAGCCACCGTGCAGCGGAGCGAGACCTCTTGGAAATCCCAATCGGTGTTGAGCTCCGGCCCGACCGCGCACGTTCGCAACTTCGACGGGGCGAGGTACAGGTAATTGATCTTTTCGGTGGCGTGGTCCGACCATTCGTTGCCGAGTGCGAAGCCCAACCGCGTCGGGACGCCGAGCTTGTTGATGACGTAGCAGCCAACGATCTCTGGTTCCTCGCCGCCATCGAGTGCGAACTCCGGGATGTCGAGAGACTCGTGCGGGCCGCGCAGGATCGTGCCGTTCCCTTTGTAAAACCATTCGGGGGCGACTCCGCGTTGGCCGGGAGCCGGTTTACCACCGGCGAGTCCCATCTCGAACATCTTCGCCGAATCGGTTTTCGGAGCGGCGGCGGCTTCGGCCGTGACGTGCATCTCGTCGCGCGACTTCATGCTGCCCAAATGCGTCAGCCCGGTTCCGGTGACGAGCGTGTGATACGGATCGGGATGATCGAGCGGAGGCAACAAGTACGGCTTGTCGCCGCCCGGTTCGTTCGCGAGCACAAACTTGTAGTCGAATCGTCGAGGAGTCTCTTTGGCTCGCGGCGCGAGCAAGTCAGACAGCGACACGCCGCGCTCGTCGGCGAGCTGAAACGCCTCGTAGGTCGAACGGAGCGTCGGTGTGCCGTCGATCTCGGTGACGTCGAGGATTTTGTCGCCGTTGATGACGCCGAGTCGGCGGCCACGGTCGGTTTGCAGTTGGACGATTCGCATGGGTGATGTCGGGCAATGAGGGTTGAGAGAACGGCTTTCGGCCATCAGCCATCGGCCGGACGAAGAGGAAATTCCGCATTTGGGATCAGCGGCCAATCGTCCGGCAGCGGAGCTGTAATTGTCAGCGGATCGTAACGGACGGGATGTTGAAAGGTCAGCGAATGCGCGTGCAGCGCGATCCGTTGTTCTTCAGTAAACGGCGAGCGCGTCGAGCCGTACTGAATGTCTCCGAGGACCGGCCAGCCACGACTGGCGAACTGCACGCGGATCTGGTGCATCCGACCGGTGTGCGGTTCGATCTCGACCAGCGAGGCGTTCTCACGAGTGGCCAGCACTCGGTACAACAACTGGCAACCGCGCGCTCCCGGCGTAGTCGGTGAGACCACTTCGGCCCGCGATTGTTCGGGGAGCTTCAGAATCCAGTCGGTCAGTTCGCCGGCGGGCGGATCGGGAATTCCTTCGACGACGGCCCAATAGATTTTGCGAACGTCGCGCTGCTCGAATTGCTCAGCCATGCGTGCGGCGGCCTTTGAGTTCCGCGTGAAGACGATCACCCCGGAGACACCTCGGTCGAGCCGATGCGGAATGCCGAGGTACACGTTGCCCGGCTTGTCGTGGCGTTCTTTCAGCCAAGCTTTGACTTCGGCCTCCAACGACGGCACACCGGGCGGAGCTTGAGTCAGCAACCCCGCCGGCTTGTTGATCGCCAAGATGGGGCCATCTTCGAGAAGTACAGACCAGGACATCGCGGCCCCCGAAAATTAAACAAACCCCACCGGCCTTGTGCCGGTGGCTCGCGGGCTTCTGCGCTACTCTTGTCGAACTCATTTTGAAGTAGTGCAAAAGCCCGCGAGCCACCGGGGCAAGCCCGGTGGGGTGATGGCTAGGCGCGGAGTCGTCTCGCAATTTCGTCTACGACGCCGGTCACCGGCAGGCGGATTTGTTCCAGCGAGTCGCGGTCACGGAGCGTCACCGTGCCGGCGGTCATCGTGTCGCCATCGACGGTGATGCACCACGGCGTGCCGATCTCGTCCTGGCGGCGATAGCGTTTGCCGATCGCTCCTTGTTGAGCGTAGGTCGCAGCGATGCCGGCCGATTTTAGCTCTCGATAGATTTCCAAGCCTTTCTCTGGCATCCCTTCTTTCTTGATGAGCGGGAAGACGGCGACTTTGACCGGCGAGAGCTTCGGGTGCAGCTTCAAATAGACACGCGACTGCATCTCTCCCTTGTCGTCCGGCTGTTGGTCCTCGTTGTAGGCTTCGCAGAGAAACGCCAGCGTCGCGCGATCGGCTCCGGCGGCGGGTTCGATGACGTGCGGCAGGAATTTCTCACGCGACTGATCATCGAAGTAGTTCATGTCCTTGCCGGAGCCTTTGTATTTCGGTGTCCCGTCGGCATTCAGGTCCAGCGTGAGACAGCCATCGGCTCCTTTCACAAATTTGCCGTCCATGTGCGAGCGGAGGTCGAAGTCGCCGCGATGTGCGATTCCTTCGAGTTCGCCGTACTCGCCGGGGCCGAGGAACGGGAAGGCGTACTCAACGTCCGCCGTGCCGACCGAGTAGTGCGACAGCTCATCCTGAGCGTGGTCGCGGAGGATCAAACTGTCGCTGGCGATGCCGAGCTTCTGATACCAGGCGAAGCGGCGATTGCGCCAGTACTCGTACCACTGCCGCGATTCGGACGGGTGGCAGAAGAACTCCATTTCCATCTGCTCGAACTCGCGCGAGCGGAACGTGAAGTTGCGCGGCGTGATCTCGTTGCGAAAGCTTTTGCCGATCTGAGCGATCCCAAACGGGACGCGCACCGACATGCTGTCCACAACGTTCTTGAAGTTCACGAACATGCCCTGAGCCGTCTCAGGACGGAGAAACGCCGCGTCGTCTTCGCCTCCCATCGCTCCCAGCGTCGTCTTGAACATCAGATTGAAGTCGCGCGGGTCGGTGAGCTTGCAGGCGTCGTGCTCCCCGGGGCATTTGCTGGGCTTCTGCGGGCACTGACTGGTCTTGAGGTGATCCGCTCGGAAGCGACCCTTGCAGGTGTGGCAATCGACTTTCTTGTCGCAGAATAGATCGAAATGGCCGGAGACCTTCCACACCTGTGGGTGCATGATGATCGACGTTTCGATGCCAGTCATTTGGAATTCGCGCGGGGCACCGTTCAGCACCGAGAACTCATCGTGGTTGGTGATCATGTCGTTCCACCACGCGGCGCGCACGTTTCGCTTCAGCTCGACCCCCAGCGGTCCGTAATCCCAGAAGCCGTTGATTCCGCCGTAGATTTCCGACGACTGAAACAAGAAGCCCCGGCGTTTGCAGAGCGAAACAATTTGATCCATCGACTTGGGCATGATTCGATTTTCGATTGGAGATTTTTGATTTTCGATTGGGGGACACAGCGGACGCGGTGTGATTGGACGGGCCGCGATGTTTCCTTGCAAGATCGGTTACTCGCGCGGAGCCATCAGGATTTGTTTTGGTTCGGCGGGGACGTCGGTTGCCGGTTGCAGTCGGTGGGTGGCAAGATCGAACTCCGGCACGACTCGGAATAAGTCCCAGCGAGCGGCGCGGTCGATGTCGGCTTCCAGGCCCAGCGAGATCAGGTTGCGGCCGCCGTGACTTTCTCGGAGGGTGTTGACCACTTCTCGCATCGGTTGGCAGCGGCAGGTGAAGAGGTCCATGACCAGCCGCAGCTCGTCACCGAGCCACTTCGGCCAGTTACGAGCGGCCCAAACTCCAGTCGCAATCGCTCCGGCACACAGGGCGTCGTCGGTCGAGACGATGCCATCCGTGCCGGCGCAAACGAGGTGGATCGGTCGCGAGTCGCTCGCCAGAAGGGAGATCACCGAATGAAGATTGCTGAAACATCCGACGAACACTCGCTCGGCGAGGTGACATTTCAACAGGGCTTGGGTGCCATTGGTGGTCGTGAAGATCACCGATTTTCCGGCAACGACTCCCGCCGAGTATTTCAGCGGCGAGTTGTCGAGGTCGAAGCCAGGGATCAGAAGTCCGCCCCGTTCGCCCCCCAGCAGGACCCCGGATTTCGCACGCTTTTCGGCCGAGACTTCGGTGTTCGTGGGCGTCAGCGAGACTTCCGCAATCTCGGCCGCGACGACGTGTGCTTCGGCAACGGTCGACGTGGGGATAACACAGGCGGCTCGGCTGGCGAGAGCCTGAGTGATGGTCGTACTGGCTCGCAGAACATCGATGACCACGGCCACGCCGCCGCGAAGTTGCTCTTCGGAAACAAGGCTGGGCAACAAGTGGACTTGCAGGTCGGTAGCCATAGGGCTTGGCAATCTGAGATTTGGGATTTTGAACTGCAAGGGCTGCGGGACCAAGAATTACGGTGTTTGGCGACGGTCGGTTGATTCCGTTCGCTCGTCCGCCCGCGTAAATTGCCGAGTCGGAGGTCGAATTATGACGATGCATCTCACACGACATCGAGCGCTGTGTGTCGCGATCTGGTTGTTCGTCGTGGCGTTGCTCGGCGGTGACGCGACACCTGCAACGGCTCAGGACGCAACGCCCAAAGGCTCGGCGAAGCCCGCTGAGAAGCCGGACGCGAATGAACCGGCGCAAGCCGAGGCACCGGCAACGGCCGAGCAATCCACGGACGTGCCGTTGCCCAAGAAGGCCGAAGTGTTGCGGAATCTTCCGTCGAAGGCAGACCTGCTCACGAAGCCGCCGTTCGATTGGGTTTTTCTCAAGAATGATGACGTCCTGACGGTGAAGCCGTTGCAGCCTCGGCCGAAAACGCTCGATCAGATCATTGAGAAGCGGAAACAGTTGGCTCAGCCGCCGAAGGTGACACGGATGGCGGGCGAGTCGCAGGACGCCTACGCGACGCGGCTGCGGCAGTCGGGCGAGGAGCATCGCAAGCTGCGTGAGAAATTCGACAACATCGAAGTCGAACTTCCCGATAGCACGAAAGTCTCCGAGGAAGAGGACGATTCGTCCTACAAATTGAACTTCGACAAGTTCGTCGGCGACATTATCAACTTTGAGGATGTCGTTCTGCGACGCGTTGATTTGTTGCTCGACAAGTCGGAACTGGATGATGCCTACGAATTGCTGTTGTTCGTGGACCGTCGGCATCTGGGTTGGCCCGGCTATGACGAGCGGTTGAATCGATTCTTGTTGCTGGATGCTCAGGGCAAGTTGGCTCAAGGCGAGGCCGAGGCGGCGTTCGCGTTGCTCGAACAAGTGCATGAACGAGTCAAGGTGGCGTTCAACTCGAAAGACCCGTTGGTGCGGTACGCGACAATGGGACAAGACCTTGCGAAATGTTCGTCCGAACTCGGCAACGCGATCGACAATTTGGTGGATCCGGCCGTGAAGGCCCGCGACTTCCGGCAAGCTCGATTTCATCTGTCCCGACTGATCAAGTTACAAGCGGATCATCCCAATGCAGCGAATTGGCGTGACAAGCTGATTGCCGAGACGAATCGACTGTTGGCAGAGGCAACGCCCGCGAGTACTGCGGGGAAATTCGATGAAGCCGCCGCGCTGGTGGACGAAGCCGCGCTCGTTTGGCCCACCACACCAAGTTTGAAAAACCCGCATCGGCAAGCCGCCCAGCGGTGGCAGATCCTCAAGGTCGGCAGCGTCGATCCCGTGATTCCAGTCACCAGTTTTCCGTTTGCGACTGAGGCGACTCGTCGTCGCGATGGTCTGACTCGGTTGCCGTTCTTCGAGCCGGCACGCATTGACGGCGGGGCGCGATATCGGTCGCGCTTCCTGGAAAGTTGGGAGCCGACCGACTTGGGCCGGCAAGCAGTGTTCACGCTTCGGTCGAATCGATCGTCATGGGAGTCGTCGCCGATCGTCACGGCGTCGGGTGTGGTGACGTCGCTTTTGGAGCGGCTGGCACCAGGTTCTGGACATTTCGATGAACGACTGGCGAGCTTCATCGACGGCGTCGCCGTGACTGGGCCGTTCGAGTTCTCCGTCAAGTTCTCGCGCATCCCGGTGCGGACCGAAGCTCTGTTTGCGATGCCGTTGGGGACCAATGAGCAAACCAGCGCGGAACTCGATCAACGCTATCGCGTTCAAGCGGTCGGTGATAATGCCATTTCGTTGCGACGGACGGTGAACGAACCCGAGCGAGTCTTGCAACGACACGTCGCCGAAATCCTTGAGTTTCGCTACCCGTCGCACGAGAAGGCGGTGCAAGGCTTGCTTCGCGGTGAGATTTCGATGATCCCGTGCGCCCCGGCATGGCAGCTCGACAAGCTGGCGGCGGATGGACGGTTTTTCGTCCGCAAATACGCCGTGCCGCAAACTCACTTCGTGCAGTTCAATCCGCAAAGCAAGCCGCTCCGCAACCCGGAACTGCGACGGTCACTGTTGTACGGCCTCGATCGCTCGCAGGTGCTGCGCGATGTCATGCTTCGCGATCTAACAGTTCGCACGCTGCGGGAATCTCTGCCGAAGGCGAAAGTCCCAGCCAAGCTTCCACCAGAAAGCGGCTTGACCTACGACGAAGCGAAGTCGGAATTGGTGTGGACCGGGATGGCGATCACCGATCAACAATCGCGACAGTTCGCCGCGCTGAGTTTTGATGCTGAGTACCGTAAGTCATTGCAAACGTTGGTCAAGAAAAGTCAGCCGGATCGTGGCCGAGTCGTGACCGCTCCGTGGGCGACAAACCTGTCGGCGTATCACAGTCTGGTGACTCCGCGCGAGGCCGATATGTCGCTTGCGTTCGCACTGGCGACGGCGGCCAAGAAGAATCTCGGTGCTGAGATGCGAACGCTGCGAATGATCTGCGAACCGGACCCACTCGTCGAAGACGCCGCCAGACGCTTGATCGAAGACTGGAAGCGCATCGACATCAACGTTGAACTCGTCAGCTTGGCCGTACCGTCGCAAGCCGCGCGCCCGGCGGGTGCCGACCCCCTGCCCGTCGCGTCGGGCCAAGATGCCGTCGCCGCGCCGGCCGCCGCGTTTGAGCCGCCCACCTGGGATTTGGTCTACCGCACGAGTCGCATGACCGAGCCAATGATGGAACTCTGGCCGCTGCTGTCACTCGACACCGTCGCGCGCGTGGAGTCGATTCGGTATCTGCCCGACTGGCTGCGGCAAGGCTTGATTGACCTCGACCGAGTGGCTGATTGGGCCACAACCGTTGCGTCCTTGCAAGAACTGCATCGCGAACTTTCCGGAACCGTGCAGTTCATTCCGCTGTGGGAAATCGACGACGCGCTCGTCTTCCGCAAAACGGTGCGTGGAATTCCGGAAGCTCCGCTGCATCCGTATCACGACGTGGAACAGTGGATTTCGGAGCCGTGGTATCCGACCGAGTAGAGGGAATTGCAAATTGAAAATTGCAAATTGCAAATTGAAAACTGAGGAGCAGGAGACGAAGCCCAGGCGTCGTCGACTCTGGGGTTCAATTTGCAATTTGCAATTTGCATTTTGCAACTTGCAATGCCTCGTCCTCGCGCTCCTCACCCCCCCGATCTTCGGGCAAGAAAGTCCAACGGCACCGGTTGATGCTCCGGCGGCGAAAGTCAATCTCGTCGAGAAACCGGCCGAAGCGCCGCCGCCAACTCCGATGGAGTTGCAGCCGTATCGCGTGCGAATCAGCGTGGCCTTCGACGAGCATCCCTCCTTGACGGCTCGCACCCGGCAAGAAGTTTTGGCGGAGTTGGTGACTTGGATCGACCGCACGTTTGGCGAAATGTGGATCGCAACGGTCGAGGAGAATCGTTGGCTCGCGCCGGAGAATGAGGACGGGTTGTCGCGTCTGACGTGGGGGTCGCTGGAAGCTCAACTCGCGGACAAGGAACTCGACAAAGCGTTCGTCGTTTGTGTCTCGGGACACGGCAGCGTGTTACGAATTTGTGGGCGGGAATGGGATCGGTTGACTCAGCAACTGAGCGTGCGCCAGGAGCGAATTGTCGGCGACCGTCGCGCGTTGACCAACGAACTGGGTGATGTCATCCGGAGTTTGTTTCGTCCGCTGGTCCTGATCGAAAGCGCCGAAGGGGGGGTGGGCAAAGTTCGCGTACGAGCCGGTGAGTTTCCCTCGGGCGATCCGTCGGTTGAGCAACTGGCGAAGGGAAACTATTTCCAACCGCTGCTGCGATACTTCAACAAAGATCGTGAAGTGACTCAGGTGCAGATGATTCCTTGGTCGTACCTGTTGATGGAATCGAGCGATCGTGCTCGCGGCGAGTGCTCGATTCATACCGGTCTTCGTCTGCCGTTGGGCAAAAACACCAAGCGTGTCGAAAGTTGGGCGATCGGTGTGCGGCCGGCATTCAACGACACTCGCATTCGTCTCACGCCGCACAACAACCCGACGAAACCTTTGATCGGCTATCAAGTCAATGTCTACGAGCGGCAGATGGTGCAGGCTCCGCAGGCTCCATCGGAAGCAGCAAAAGCTCCTGAGGCGAAAACATCCGAAAAAGGTGAATCTGAGGAAGCATCATCGAAACCGGCCGAGCCCCAGTTTGTCACGCAGTTCAACAAAGTGCTGGAACTGGTCACCGATCGTCGCGGCCGAGTGACCGTGCCCCTCAATCCGGAGAAGCCGCTGATCTGGTTGTACGTTTCCAGTGGCGGCAATTTGCTGGGGCGGTTCCCGTTCATCCCCGGAGTCGCTCCGACGACGACTGCGGAATTGCCAGACGATTCACTGCGACTGCAAATCGAAAGCCAACTGGAACTGCTGCGGGCCGAGTTGATCGATTCGGTCGCTCGGCGAGCGTTGTTGATCGCTCGCGCGAAAGGGGCTGCGAAGACCGGCGATTGGGCCCGATTTAGCGAGACGCTGGCCGAACTTGACCGACAGCCGAAAGCCAACCACTTTCAAACCCTGCTCGATGCCGTCAAAGCCGCGATGCTCAAAAAAGCTCAGGCGAAGAAGGACAAGGGTCTCGAAAAGAAAATCGACAAGCTCTGCGGTGATTCGGCTCAATTGATCAGTCGTCATCTCAGCGATGAGCGGATCAAAGAGCAGCGCGAAGAATTGGCGGAACTCAAGAAGGCCGACGATGAGGCCAACGCCAACGAGGGTCGCCAAGAAGTCGGCGGCAGCAAAAAAGCGAAACCGGCTCCCGCGAAACCGGCGGCTCAAAAGTAGCCCTGTCACTCCGTGACAGGAAAGCCGATCGCCTCCAATGGCCTCGATCTGGCGAAACGGCTTCAACTGTTCGACGTTAGGCTTTCCTGTCGCCTAGCGACAGGACTACAGCAGATCATCCAGCGGCTTCTGCTGTGGAGGAGGTGGCTGTTGCGCGGCGGCGAGCTTGCGTTGAAACTGATCGAACGAATGCATCAGTGACTCGAGCAGACGCGGCACGTTTGGAGCCGACATGTAGACTCGCGCCGACACGACCGACCGTGGAAAAAACGTGGTAATGAAGTCGAACAGAAACTCGGTCGCCGTGTGGCCGATCATCACGGCGTTGGCGTACGCCCCCCCCAGTTCCGTGTCTTTGATTTTGAGCTGCTCATAGAGTTCTTGTGCCGAGCCTTGCTGTTGGGGCTGTTGCTGTTGTTGCTGATACGCCTCGGCCGTCGCTGGTGGACAGAGGGGATGTGTCGGAGTCCCCGGCATCGCCGGGCTGCCGAACCGGTCGGTGTAATTCTTGATGTTCTCTCGCAAGGCTGCGATGAATCTGGGCACGACTGCCGGAGGCAAGACGACTCGGGCCGCCACTTGCTGGGGCTTCGACATGCGGAGCAAGAAGTCGATGATGAACTCGTGCGGTCCGTTGAGCACGACGGCTCCGGTGGTGAAAACACCGGCCGCGATGGATTCCGGCACCAACGCACCGATGTGAGTGTTTTGAACTTCCTGACTGACGACCTCGCGGTTGGGATTCTTTTCCGGGTTGTCGTCATTCGGTTCGGGTTGCATGTCATTCATAATGCCACTCCCAGTGGATGCTCAGTGTTGCGAGATTTCGCACATCAGACAACAAAACGTCGGTGGCGGCAATTCCGCACACCGACGTTTTGTGAATCTTGGCTGCCATTGCGGGGCGAATTACGTTGCCGAACGCAGACGCCGCATGACATCGGTTTCGAGCGTACCGAACGCCTGCTCGTGGCGTTGCAGCGTGACGGCCAGCGCTTGCAGCAGCCGCTTCGCCGTAAAGTGATTCATGATGATCCGTTGCCCGACGTTGATCGTGACGCTTCCCTGAGCGAACGGATTGGGGTTCAGCCCAAGATCGAGAATCAGCTCTTCCGGCGTGCTCGACACGCGGCAGAAGTTGGCGTAGCTGGCGGTCGAATGAGCGTCATCGACGGTCAGCGTTTGCTGAGCGGCAGCGGCGGCTGGCGCAGCGGCCGGGACCTCGGGGGCGGTTTCTGGATCAATCTTGAGTGTGTCGCTGTTCTTGTCTTTGGCCACGATGTGTGCTCCTGCTGGGGCTGGGGTGAGAGAATTTCCTTCACCGGCAATGGGGTTGCCGATTCGCCAACTCAACACAATGGCTGGCGAAGGGCGTGAAGTTAGTGGGCAATGGTTTTTGAAGCAACGGCGATTCGCCACAGGAATGAGTTGCCACTCGGCTGGAGTTGCCGGGCACGTCGTCTTTATACTCGCTCGCCGTTCGGCCGAGTTTGTGGCTGATTGAAACAGCAGTTCTCCAACGTCAGTGTCATGTGAGTTGTCGATGTCGAAGCAGATCAAACGTCTGTTGATTGGGTCCATGGTGGCTTCCGGGCTGGTTGCCGTGTCGGCCATTGTGGACCTCGTTATTGACATTCCCTATTCGGGAATGAAGGTCTTCGACATCCTGTTTTTGATCACGGCGGCCATCGTGATCTACATGGGCTACGAGACCTTCAAAGAGTCCACATAGCCGCAGCGTCGATCCCGACCGGACGGTTTTCATCAGCGAGGGGATTCCTGGATGCGACGTACCATTGGCACAGCGATTCTTTCGGCGTTGTTGGCGGTGACGACGATGAGTTTGATCAACAGTGCCCCGACCTCGGCTCAGTCCAAAGATGCCCCGCGAAAAGTGCTGCGACATGTCGTGCTCTTCAAGTTCAAAGAGGGCACGACCAAAGAGCAGGTCAAAGCCATCGAAACGGCATTCGCTGGCTTGCCGAGCAAGATTGACACGATCCGCGATTTTGAATGGGGCACCGATGTCAGCCCCGAAGGCAAGTCGAAGGGATTCACGCATTGCTTTTTCGTGACGTTTGCTGATGAGAAGGGCCGTGACATCTATCTGCCGCACGCCGCCCACCAAGCTTTTGTGAAACTTGTCGGCCCTCAGGTCGATGACGTCTGCGTCGTCGATTTTTGGACGCAGAAGTAACCCGTGGAGCAGGTTTTCAACCTGCTCGTGCCGGGCAGGTTGACAACCTGCCCCACGCTACAGTTCAACCGCGCGCCGCGATTCGAGCGAGCGTTGCGCTGCGTCCAAGATTGCGACGACGGTGCGAACTCGAGCTTCTTCGACGTTGTCCCGGACTCCAGAACGAATTTGCTGGGCGAGCCATTCAAATTGGTCGGCGTCCTCGTTGCCATCCGACACGGCAATGACCGGCGAATCGAAAACCTCGCCGTCGTCGGTCAGTGTGAATTTCTGACCTTTGGCGTAACCGCTTCGCTCAGTGGCCAGCAACCAACCGCTCTGAAATTTCGTGGGGCTATCCAGGCGAATGTCGATTTCGGCATGGCAACCCTGCTCGAAGGTCATTTGCAGCAAGAGTGAATGACCGGCAAAGAGTTTGGGGAATCCAGGAGAATCTTGATCGCCGGTTGCAAACACGCGGAGGGGTCGGTCGCTCACCAGCGGCAACAGTTGGTCAAGTGCATGTGCGACGAATCGCACCTTTGTGATCTGCGCATCGCCGCTAGCGTCGGAGGGGAGCGGCCCGTGGCCACGTGTCGCTCCGCGCGGAAGAAGTCCGTAGCTCCAGGACACGAACTTCACGGCGCGGAGGGTACTCGGAGGCAACTCCTGCGTGACTGCCAAAGCTTGCTGGTAATCTGGATCAGAACGACGTGGGTGATGGACGAGCAATAATCGATTGCATCGGGCGGCCTCACGAAAGGCTCGATCGGCGATGGCGGAAGACAATGCCAACGGGGTCGACACAATCGAGTGCTTTCCACAGAGCACGTCGGCCGCCGCGAACTCGTTTTTGAAAGCTTCAGATTCCGCAAACCAAACCACGTCGACATCCGCCGCTGCCAGGAGTTCTCGGGGGTGATTGACCAATCGCACTCCGAATGGCGAGACGACCTCTGCGACGATCGATTCAGCCCACACGGCCACGACGCGAAACGGGCCGCCAGATGCGAATCGTTCAACCAGATGCAGACCGGGACGGCCCAAGCCGATCAGGCCGACTCGCAGCGGTGACGCGGCGACGTCGGTCATCACCGCAACTCCTTCGGCAACATTTTGAGGTGCCCGGAGACATGCACTCGTAGCTTGCCGGTACTTTTGTGGCCGGCTGGCAGGTTGACGTTGAGCAACAGTACGCCGTCGTCGTTCGGCGTGAATTCCTTGCTGGCTCCGATTTCAAAGGGTTCACCGACTTTGTCGTTGTTTCGTCCGGCTGTTTTCCCGGTGCCTGCTCCAGGATTGGCACCAGCACCCGTCGTGGCTCCGGCACCCGAATCCTGAGTTGCAACGACGATCCCCATCAAGGCTCCGCAGCGGACACCCGCCGCCATGTCGGTGCGGGGATCTTTGGTGGGCAAACCGTTGGCGTCCGTCGGGCCGGCCAGCGTGATTTTGTAACTGCCGTTGGCTTCGACGCGAACCGGTTTGCCTTTGGAGACCAGAACCATCTTTTTCCAACTGTCTGAAACATCCAGATCCAAATCGAAATCATTGGTCTCAAACACAGCCTCACCGAGCTTATCAATCTTCTCCTTGAGACCGGGCAAGTCTGGCTTCAGTTTGCCGACATTGCGAAGTTGATCTTGAGCCTCCTCGAACTTGCCGGCCTTCTCGTACTCCTCGGCCAATTTGATGGTGTCGGCCACGAAACCTTCGAGGTTCTTTTCAGCGCGAGTGTCGAGTTCTTTCGAGTCTGACGCTTTGGATTTGCTCGTTCCGACTTTCGTCTTCGTCTTGCTCGCCCCAGTTTGAGCGATAGCCCACGAGGCATCCAACCAGACGATCGCTCCACAAGCGACGACAACCAACAGCAACGCCGACATCAACAACCAGTGACTGTGCTTCATGATTTTGGCCCCCCCCAGAACTGAACGTCGGCGGCTATTAGAGCGCGACGCACATGCGGAGGCAATCATCAACCACCAATTCAGAGGCTATCCGAAAAGTGGTTCTTTCTTCTGTAGCCCGACCCCTTGTGGGTCGGAGGATTTGATTTTCCTGAGGAATTGACGCTCATTCAAAAT
>SXGS01020159.1_pt1 | contig 20691 bp, 19 predicted proteins | sample 3174681 | NCBI WGS metagenome assembly SXGS01 (sample SAMN11356861, study PRJNA531348) | freshwater metagenome | isolation source: freshwater sample F1-80 | place: China: Fuxian Lake, Yuxi | collected 2017-12-25 | reverse complement strand
TCCGGAAAGCTCAGCTTGACGCCCATTGCAGCAGGAAAACCAAAACCCCTGGTGCCCAAGCCACCCGAGTTGATCCAACGGTTAGGCTTATTGAACCGGTAGTACTGCGCAGCAAACATCTGATGCTGGCCTACATCCGAGGTCACAAAGGCATCGCCCTTGGTGATTTCAGACAACATCTCGATAACAGCCTGCGGCTTGATAATCGTGCCGTCGCCCTCGTTATAAGGGAACAAGCGACCCGTACCACGCCACTCTTCGATCTGCTTCCACCAACTGGCCAAAGCGTCCTTGTTCAGCTGCTCACCGATCTCTTTAAGGATGGCGACCATTTCGGTCATCACGCTTTCAACCGGACCGACAATCGGGATGTCAGCCTTAATGGTTTTGGAAATGGACGCTGGATAGATATCGACGTGAATCATCTTGGCATTCTGGCAGAACTTGCTTGCGCCGTTGATTACACGGTCATCAAAACGGGCACCTACCGCCAGAATGACGTCAGCGTGATGCATCGCCAAGTTTGCGGTGTAACTGCCGTGCATACCGAGCATGCCCAAGAACTGACGATCCGTACCCGGATAACCGCCCAACCCCATTAGGGTGTTGGTAACAGGCAGATTAAGCATTTGTGCCAGCTCGGTCAGGGGCGCAGAAGCTTCGCCCATGATCACGCCGCCACCGGAATACACCATAGGACGCTTGGCGGTCAGCAGCAGTTCTGCAGCCTTGCGGATTTGGCCGGAATGGCCACGCAGAGCTGGGCTATAGGAGCGCAGTTTGGCTTTTTTCGGATAAACGTATTCGAACTTCTCAGCCGGATTGGTCATGTCCTTGGGAATGTCCACAACCACAGGACCTGGACGACCGGACTGGGCCAGATAAAAGGCCTTTTTCAAAACTTCCGGGATTTCCGAAGCATGCTTGATCATAAAGCTGTGCTTAACGATCGGACGGGAAATACCGATCATGTCGGTTTCCTGGAAGGCATCAGTGCCAACCATGTTGCTAGGCACCTGGCCAGACAACACCACCATCGGAATAGAGTCCATATAGGCAGTGGCAATACCTGTAATGGCATTAGTAGCGCCAGGACCGGAAGTCACCAACACAACACCAGCCTTACCAGTGGCACGGGCATAACCGTCCGCCATATGGGTAGCCGCCTGCTCATGACGAACCAGAATATGGTTCACCTCAGGCTCTTTGAACAAGGCATCGTAGATATGCAGCAGAGCACCACCAGGGTACCCATAGATATTTTTAACGCCTTCGTCGCGCAGGAAGCGGACGACCATTTCAGCGCCGGATAAAAGCTCCACGTTGTTCACCTCTAAAACGCCAGAAAACCGCCTACAAGGGACGGCCTAAGATAGGTTTACTGCCAGCAGAGCATGAGCGACGGTGGTCGCTGACTACGTCAGCTACTACTGAGCAAGTATTGGGAAAGGCCCTTGGTGTTGCGGGATTTTCCCACCCAGCGCGAGGTAACGCGTTGCGGGTGTAACAGGTCGGCGCGGGTGTGCACCTCATGTCTACTGAGCTAAAGCCTGCTTGCGGCGGACTCCACTACAGCGAGCATGGAATTGTTGGGATTCAGCGCGGCCAAGTCAAGTAATCAGTGATTGAATCTGCAATCTTCTGCTGTGACGCAGAGCAGGATGACGATTTGACCATTTTGGTTATAGTAGTGAGCATGTACTGCCGCTCACTTTAAGGAAACTGCATGCGCCGCATGATTATTACCAGCAGCTTGCTACTCGCCATCAGCGCCACAGCCATGGCTGGCCAGGTTTATAAGTGGGTCGACGACAAAGGGGTCACCCATTTCAGCGCACAGCCGCCGCAGGGGCAGGAAGCGAGCACCATCAACACTGCACTACCTGTTCCAAAGCCCGCGCCTGCAGAACCTACTAAGCCTGCCCCTACATTTGAAAGCATTGCCAACCCTGAACAGGCGGCTATCGATGCAAAGGTTAAGCAGGACGTGGCAGCCAAGGAAGCTGAGCGCAAGAAATACTGTGAGGAAGTGCGCACCAACCTGGCGCAACTGCAAAACAATCCACGCCTGCGCATGGAAGTAGAGGGCGAAGTTCGCCGCCTGAGCGAGGAAGAACGCCAGGCGCGCATCGCCGAAACGCAGAAGTCGATCACAGATAACTGTAACTAACCCTGCGGCGCGACTTAGGCCGCGCCGACGATTAACTGATCAAACTCGCCCAACAGCCGTATTAACTCTCGCGCCTTTACCAACTGACCGCCATAGACCTGCTCAGCCATAGGCTGAATACCGGACACTGTGGGCAAAGGCGCTGCAGACTCCAGCATATGCTTCATGCGCGGCAGAAATATCCACTGCAGCCACTGTTCAAATGCCAGCGTGTCTACGCAAAAAGGCACCTGACTGGACAACGCCTCAGAATCAGGCGCTTGCGACGCCCACCAGCCCTGCACCCGCAGCTCACGCTCAATCAGCAAAAGCTGGTCAGCCAAATCGGCTACGCGCTTATCCATCAGAGACTAACTCTTGCCTGCTCGCGGGCTTGCGCAGCACCTGCCGCATCACCCTGACGCTCGCGCGCCTGAGCGATTAGATTCCACAAGCTGGCCTGAAGCGCAGGTCGACCACTGGCATAACTCAAGCCACGACGCGCAAACTGCTCCGCCTGTGCTGCATCACCTTGAGCCATGCGCACCTCGGCTAGCCGATAAAGCACTTGCGGCTCGCGCGGAGCAATGCGCTGGGCGCGCTCCAGGCTTGAAGCAGCACCGTTAAGGTCACCGCCACCCTGTTGCTGCTGAGCCGTGGTCAATAGCGACAACACTGGGCCATCCAGTTGCTCATCCATTGCTAAACCACCTCCAGGGATACCCGTGGGCGCAGGCGCTACATAGCCACCTGACACGGCCGGAGGCGAAGCGCTCCAAGGCTGAGTCGATGCGCCTGCCTGTATAGGCGCATTACCCGCCGGGAACGATTGAATCGGCGTTGTACTCACACCGCCTGGCACCATCACCACCACACCCGAATCTTGCGGCAGTGTTTGCGTTTGAGGCGCAGGTGCAGGGTAACCGCCTGAAGACGCGACCTGCCCCGAAGAAATCGATGAACCGCCCTCAACCACCGGGATAGAGCCGCGCGGAACAGTGTTACAACCTGCCAAGAAAAGCGAAGCCGTTACCGCTGGAATCAACCACTTATTCACGTCACACCCTCTCACTTAATCCAACCAGCCGCGCACCCAATCCATCACTTCGTCGGCCGGTGCCTGAATACCACAGGCCGGCCCCGCGACGGGTTGGCTGCCACGAATATAAGGTACCTGTACTGCATTCGGACAACTCGGATCAGTCCCCTGACCGCTGCCGGCGTCTATCCAGGCTTGCACCACGTTTTCTGGCATGGGCATGTCAAGCGGCAGCGGATCGGCCTTGAGCATGAAATCTGTCCATACTTGCAGGGCACCGGTCGCGCCGGTTAACGGCGTGGGGCCGTTGTCATCGCGACCCAGCCAAACCACAGCCAGAACATCCTGACTGAAACCGGCAAACCAGCTGTCTCGGGAGTCGTTACTGGTGCCGGTTTTGCCGGCCAACGCCAGTGATCGCGGCAACTGGCTATAAACCGAACGCCCAGTGCCTTCTGTCATCGTGCGCTGCATGGCGTTTTGCAGCAAATAGATGGCACCCGCATCGAACCGCTGCTGGATCTGGAACGGATACCGCTTGAGCGGTTCACCCTCGGCAGTGAGCACGTTACGGATGCTGCGCAACGGAGTGCTGAAACCGCCATTGGCCATTGTCTGATACATAGTCGCGACACCCATTGGGCTGAGCGCACCAGCACCAAGCAACATCGATGGATACGCAGGCCATTCATGCTCAACACCGAGGCGATTGAGGGTTTTCAACACCTGCGGCACACCCACTTCAAGGCCCAACTTGGCGGTCGACAGGTTGTAAGAGTTGACCAGCCCCTGATAAAGATAAATGGTGCCATGAGCCTTACGGTCAAAGTTTTGTGGGCTCCACACCTGACCATCTTGCCCCTTGATGGAGAAGGGCTGATCTTCCAGCAAGCTGGTCAAGGTGTATTGGCTCGGCCGCTCCAATGCCGTGAGATAAATCGCTGGTTTTATCAGCGAGCCAATTGGTCGCACAGCATCCAATGCTCGGTTAAAACCAGCAAAGCGCGGCTGGCGGCTGCCAACCACGGCTTGAACCTCACCGCTTTCTGGGCTGGTGACAACCATACCGGCTTCAACCTGATCAACACCCTTGCGTCCTGACAGGCGCTTGAGGCTGTCGGCTAACGCGCTTTCGGCCTGGAGCTGCAAAATTGGGTCAAAGCTGGTGAAGATGCGCAAGCCTTCCTCGGTTAAGTCCTGCTCCTGATAGTCCTCTCGCAACTGGCGTTTGACCAAATCCAAAAATGCAGGGAACGAACTGTCGGCCAAGCTGCCACGCTGGGTAATGCCCAACGGCTTTTGTTTGGCTGCAGTGACGGCGTCTAGGCTGGCGACGCCCTGCTCGGCGAGCACGTCGAGCACCAGATTACGCCGTGTTAGGGCGCGCTCAGGATTACGACGGGGGTTAAAGAAGGTTGGCCCCTTAACCATGCCCACCAGCAGTGCAACCTGATCAAGTTTCAACTCTGACAATGGCTGGCTAAAGAAATACTGGCTGGCCAAGCCAAAACCATGCACAGCCCGCTGACCGTCCTGCCCCAGGAACACCTCATTGAGATACGCCTCAAGGATGTCCTGCTTGTCGTAATGCAACTCCAACAAAACTGCCATCATCGCTTCGGTGGCTTTACGCGACAGCGTGCGCTCATTGGTCAGGAAAAAATTCTTTACCAATTGCTGCGTCAAGGTGCTGCCGCCCTGACGCAATTGACCCGCTGTGGCGTTCACCCACACCGCACGGGCGATACCTTTAGGCGAGACGCCGAAGTGGTTGAAGAACTCACGATCCTCAATCGCCACCAACGTTTCGACCAGATAAGGAGGTACCTGCTCCAACTTGATCAGCAGGCGATCCTCTTGGTGAGCTGGATACAACCCGCCAATCATCAACGGTTCCAGCCGCGCGACGGCCAGGTTGGCGCCATTGGCCTGACTCAGGCCGGCCACATAATCGCCGGAGAACCGCACTCTTACACGCTGCGATGGCTCAGTGCTTTCGTAAAACTGGAACCCACGAGAGTGAAGCTCAATGTTATTGCCGGCCACAGAGACACCGCCAGGACCGCTGAGCGCGCTTTCCCGGCGATAGCCCAAGGCGTCCAACTCCTTGAGGAAGTCGTCCTTGGCCAGCTTTTGCCCAACAAACAACTCAAGCGGGCGGGCATACACCTTGGCCGGAACGGTCCAGCGCTTGCCGGAGAATTTCTCCTGCACCACGGCATCGAGGTAAACCGCAAACACGGCGAAAACCACCAAACCAACCAAACTGAGCTTGATAGCCCAGCCCAGCCAGGGGCGCATACCGTTAGAACGGCGTTTGGAACGAGTACGGGGAGATCGGGATCGAGTCATGGCGCGGCATTATACGCACTTTGTCTGCTTGCCAGCAGGCCGGCTCAGCGGTTTGCAGAGCCGGATTGTAAGGCCATAATGGCCCACTCTTATTTCAGTTGACCGCCAAGGATCGCCCGTGAGCCAAGCACTGATCAGCGCACTACAAAACCCGGCACTTTACCCGCACCCGGTTGAGCAGTTTAAGGTCATCGAGACCCACATCTCTTGGGTCATTCTGACCGGCCCCTTTGCCTACAAAATCAAGAAACCGGTGAACTTCGGCTTTCTCGATTTCAGCGAACTGAGCGCGCGCCAACACTTTTGCCAGGAAGAGCTGCGCCTTAACCAGCGCCTGACGCAGGACCTTTATCTTGAGGTACTGCCAATTTGCGGCAGTGTCGAGGCCCCCCAGCTTGGCGGCGAAACTGAGGCAATCGAATACGCACTAAAAATGCGTCAGTTCCCACAAAGTCAGCTGCTGAGTGATGTTCAGGCGCGCGGCGAACTGAGCGAAGCGCACATTGATGCACTGGCCAAACAAATCGCTGATTTCCACGCCGCCACTCCGGCGGTGCCGGCCGACCACGAACTGTGCTCTCCGGCTGCCATCGTCGCGCCAATGCGGCAGAACTTTGAGCAAATACGCCCCATGCTCAATGATGCAGCCGACCTGCAGCAGCTTGAAGCTCTCGAGGCCTGGACTGAGGCCAGCTTCGCCCGCCTGGAGCCGCTGCTGGCAACGCGCGCAGCAAACGGCTCGATCCGCGAATGCCATGGCGACATTCACCTGGGTAACGCCACATTGTTGAATGACCAAGTGGTGCTGTTCGACTGCATCGAGTTCAACGAACCGTTCCGCCTTATCGATATTGCCTCGGACGCGGCGTTCCTCGCCATGGATCTGGAAGACCGCGATCTCAAGGCGCATGCGTGGCGCTTCGTCAATGCCTGGCTGGAGCACACAGGTGACTATGCCGCGCTGGAGATGCTGAACTTCTACAAAGCCTATCGCGCGTTGGTTCGTGCCAAAGTTGCGTTGTTCAGCCTGGCGCATCAGACCGACGCCGTGCAAAAAGCCGTCACCCTGCGCCAATACCGTAATTACGCCAACCTGGCCGAAAGCTACAGCATTATTCCATCACCCTTCTTGGCCATCACCCATGGTGTTTCTGCAGTGGGCAAAAGCCACGTAGCCATGCGCCTGGTTGAGGCCTTGGGGGCAATTCGCCTGCGCTCGGATGTAGAGCGTAAACGGCTATTTGGCGAACAAAAGGATGCCGACACTGGCAAGCTCAGCACTGGGATTTACAGCCAGGATGCCAGCGCCAGCACCTACCAGCGCCTGCACCAATTGGCTGAGGCGGCGCTGCATGCCGGGTTCCCGGTCGTTATCGACGCTACCTACCTGAAAAAAGCCCAGCGCGATGCGGCCAGCCAGATTGCCGAAGCCTGCGGTGCTCCGTTCATTATTCTGGAGTGCAACGCACCGGATGAAGTCATTGCAGGCTGGCTTGAGCAACGCCGCCTGGCCGGCAACGACCCGTCAGACGCCACCATGGGTGTCGTGCATGCGCAGCAGGCCAGCCGTGAAGCATTGAGCGAAGATGAGCTGTTGCACAGCAAACATGTAGAGACTCACGACAGTGCCAGCTTGGACAGCCTGATCACTCGCATCCGTAAACGTCTACCAAACGCGTAAAACCCGTTCGGGTCATTGCGACGGCGCCAGCAGAGTGCGCCGCCGCTTCTATACTGCAAGTGTCGATCACTCGGAGATACTCCATGACCCACCCCAAACAACTGGATAGCGCCCTCTATTCACTCATCCACAACGAGAAGATCACGGCCTTCAATGCTCAAAAACCTAAAGATGTACCTGTCGATTTAAGTGATGGCGATTTTCGCGGTCTTGACCTGCGGGCGCTGGATGCGCAGAACATTAATTTCACCAATGCTTATTTCCGCGGAGCGGACCTGCGCGGGCTGGATCTACGCAGCGCTCAGCTTGAAGGTGCAAGCTTGGCCCATGCGCAAATTTCCGGCGCTTACTTTCCTGTCGAACTGACTGCAGATGAAATTCTCATGTCTGTGAATTTCGGCACACGCCTGCGCTACAACACCCGTTAAATGAAGTTCGTTTTGGTCCGCGTTGAACGCGTGCAACCTTTGCAGCAAGGCAGGATCACACTGATATCGCCGTCATTTAGTGGATACAACTGCGGCGCCACGTTCTCAGACTGAGCACTACACTCATGTAGCGCACACTCCGTACGCACCCAGCCATGCAGCGCAAGGAGGCCAGATGAACGATGAACTGCAACACCTGAAAAACCTCGGTAAAACCTCAGCGCAGTGGCTACATGCTGTGGGCATTCACAGCGCCAATGACTTAAGGCGCCTAGGCTCTGTTGGTGCCTATCGAGCGGTTCGCGCACGCGGCTTCAGGGCCTCAAAAGTGCTGCTGTATGCCATTGAAGGTGCGCTGCTGGACGTGCATTGGAATGAACTGACGCCTGGCCATAAGGCGGAACTCAACACCCAACTCGATGAAAGTTGCAGCCACAACAAGAGCTAGCTCACAACCTGCCGAGCTGGCGATTTACCCGAACGCCGCAGCCCACTATTGTTTTAGGGACGTTCGTGCGGTTTAGTATGCCTAGCCAGTTCAAGGATATTCGCTCATGTATTTACTCGGGGAGCAACCGGCGTACGCCGATCAGCTAATCAACCGACTCCAAAGCATCCCCGCCCAATTGCTTGAAGGCCTCGCGCCTGCAGGCTCGCCACTGCAGCTTGAGCGAGCAGATGATCTAACCGAGATCCTGCCAGGCAATCAGCTGTTCATCATTGAAAATGGCCTGCTGCACGCTGTGGTCGATGGTCGTCCACTCTTCTATCTTCAGGAAGGTGATCTAGTAGGCCTGCGCCAGGGCTTAGACATGCCGAGCTGCCGTTACAGCAGCGAAGAAAAACTTAGCCTGATCCCCTACTCGCGCAGCGATGTGTTCAAACACATCTATGCCAGCGAACAACGCCAAGAACTGTTTATCCAATATTTGATTGGCCACACCGCCCTGCTGTCCGATGCGCTGGTTCGGTTAAAACAACCAGAAATCCGCCCATCCACTGGCTTTCAGCATTTTGCAGCTGGCGAAGAGTTGATTCATCAAGGCGATACCGCCGACAACGTATTCATCATCATCGAAGGCCATGCCGAAGCTTATGTGGACGGCCATAAAGTCGGTGATGTGCAGAAGGACGAAATTTTTGGTGCCATGGCGGTTTTCACCCGCGAGCGGCGCAGTGCAACCGTACTGGCCAGCGAGCCCTGCACGGTCATGGTGATTCCTAAAGAGCAGTTCCTCAGCCTGATGCAGAGCAATCCTCGAATTGCCCACAGCCTGATCGAGAGCATGGCTAAACGCATCGACCTGCTCAACAAAGAAGTGACTCAACTGCGCCTGCCAAACGATTAAATCGAGCTGAGCTGAAGCACCACAAAACCCGACCTAGCGTCGGGTTTTTTGTCAGGAAATCCAGCCAACCTGCGTCACTAAAATTATTTCTACTGAAGTGTTGACTTGAAAATGAGAATTGTTATTATTACCTCAACTGGTCGCGAGATCAGCCGATAAGCTCAAGAGACCTTCAGTCGGCCTCTTCAGATTATCTCCTCATCAGGCTAATCACGGTTATTGACCCGGCTTTTGCCGGGTCTTTTTTTGCCTGCAGAAACGCCCCGCTAAACCATTGCCATCAACAGTGCTGACACGCTGACTACGTGGAGCGCATTACCAACGCCCAAGTGTTTCGACTAAACAGCGTGTCTCATTCCCAGGCCGCTCTTGCTGCCAAGCGGCATGGGCACCTTTTAGCGGCGTAGCGTGGCGCAATGATCCTGCTGAGGCTGAGCCGGCGTATACCAAACGAAGTCGGCAGCGGCTGAAGTTATCTGCGTACCGATTTCCGCCAGGATCAAAACCGGCGTGCCTTCCGCCCCCTGTAAATCCTGCAGATGCAGCGGCACACCCAGGTCGCGGCGCACATGAAAAGATCCAGCTATCAGCAGGCTCGGTTGTGGCGCGGCCAGTAGCGCCTCTGTCATGCGTCGGTCGCGCTGTTGTTGTACGGCAAGCATGGCCGGCAACTGACTCTTCGGCAGCAGATTGCAGTGAGACTCGCGGATCTGCGCCAGCAGCGTTTCACGCACAGTCGCTGCGCTGGACGCCTGACCGCTCAGCATCGGGACTTGGCTGTAGATCTGCATCACCTCAGAACGGTCAAGGTTGGCCGCCAACAATGGATAAGGTTGACGCAGCGCATGCTGCACCAACGGCCCATAGAGCGACCAAGACCAGCCAGGCTGCCAGGCCAGTGCCGTCAGGATGTCCGGCGGCGTTTGCCCAGCCTGAATAGCCTGGCGCGTCTGATCGACCTTGGTTTGTTGATTGGGATTGAGCATCTCCAACAGCAGGCTGCCCTGCGGCCGCTGTTGAGCCAGCGCACGCAGTAGCCAAAGCTGCAGAGCATGGTGATCGGGGTTGTCGTGGCGCTCACCCACCAACACCTTGGGCGCATCAACCACACGCGCCACCAGTTGCTCAGGGGTCAACGTCTTGCCGCTGCTCAACTCCACAATGCGGCCTAAATCGGGGTGTTGCAGCCCTTCAGGGCTTTGCCAATCGGGTAAGGCCGGCAACGACGCCTGACAACCGGCCAAGAGCGCCACAAGCACTAACAGAGCGATACGCATAACGATGTCCTCAGAATCAATCGATGCCAACAGCTCAACCCTGCCCAACAGCAGGCAGCGCTAGCATCAGCAGATGAATGATGGCATTCAAGGTGGCTGGGGGACGCTAATGGGTTGGCCGCTGACATCTAAGGCCCCGAAAATGCCTGAAAGGATCAAACACCAGGGGGCATTAAGTAAGAAGGGTTAACGCGCCACAATCAACGGGTGGCCGCGTTCAGGATGTTGCTGCACCAGCACTTCAAGGCCAAATACTGCCTGCAGCGGCTCGGCGCGCAAGACTTCTTGCGGGGTGCCCAAGGCATGGGGTCTGCCACGCTCCAGCAGCAGCAGCCGATCACAGTAGCGAGCCGCCAGGTTGAGGTCATGCAGAATCACCAGCACCGCAGCGCCCTGCTCAACCACCGCGCGGGTGGCCTGTAGGGTGGTGTGTTGGTGCAATGGATCAAGCATGGACGTGGGTTCATCCAGCAGTAGCACCTGCCCTTCCCCACCCGGCCACAACTGCGCCAATACGCGCGCCAGGTGCACGCGCTGACGTTCGCCACCGGATAAAGCCAAGTAACTGCGACCAGCCAGGTGCAGAGCGTCGGCCGCTTCGAGTGCTTGCTTGATAATCTGCGCATCGCGCACACGGCCGCTGGCATGGGGTAAACGGCCCATGCCGACCACCTCCTCCACGCGAAAGGAAAAGTTCAACGTTGAGGTTTGCGGCAATACGGCTAACCGTTGAGCGCGCTCGCTACCGGGCCAGTCTTGCAAGCGGCGCTGATCCAGCCAGATATCGCCATGACTCGGCTGTAACTCACCGCACAACGCGCCCAGCAAGGTGCTTTTGCCCGCGCCGTTAGGCCCCAGCACGCCCAGTACTTCGCCGGGGCGCAACTCCAGATTGATGTCGGCCAATACCATGCACGGGCCGCGCTGTACCGCCAGATTCTCTGCGCGCAGCATCAGGTACGCCCCCGCAACAGCAAGTAAAGGAAGAACGGCGCGCCTATCAGCGCCGTAACGATACCAATCGGCAACTCGGCTGGAGCCAGCACCAACCGCGCTGCCAGATCAGCCAGCAGCAGTAAACTCGCTCCGGCCAAGGCTGACGCAGGAAGTAGAACGCGGTGATCGGGCCCCACCAGCAACCGCACCAAATGCGGCACCACCAGCCCGATAAAGCCGATCATCCCGGCGGCAGCCACCGCCGCGCCGACACCCAGTGCCGTGCAGAACACCAGCTCAGCCTTTACCCGCTCCACCGCAAACCCCAAGTGACGCGCTTCCGACTCGCCCAGCAGCAAGGCGTTCAGCGCCTTGGCCCGGCGCGGCAACCACAGCACCACCACCACAGTGACCAGCAACAGCGGCCATAAGCGGCTGTAGCTGGCCCCGTTGAGGCTGCCCAGGTTCCAGAACGTCAGGGTGCGCAAGGTGGCGTCATCGGCCAAATAGGTGAACAGACCAATGGCTGCACCGGCCAGCGCCGTTAAGGCGATACCGGCGAGCAACATGGTGGCCACGTTGGTTTCCCCGTCGCGCCGCCCCAGGCGGTAAACCAGCGCGGTCACCCCCAGCCCGCCAATAAAGGCAAAGAGCGAGAGCAGGTAAGGCGCAAACACCTCCGGCAAACCGCCCATGGCTGCACCGCCAACAATCGCGATGGCCGCGCCCAAGGCTGCGCCACTGGAAACACCGATCAGGCCGGGGTCGGCCAATGGATTACGAAACAGCCCCTGCATGGCCACGCCGCACAGAGCCAACACCGCACCGACCAGCAAGCCCAGCAGAGTGCGCGGAAGGCGGATCTGCCCGAGGATCAGTTCAGCCTGCTCCAAACCCTCACTGGCCACAGGCAAGCCGAGCAGGCGCAACGCGGCCTGCAGCGTATCGAGCAAGGGCAAGCTGACCGGCCCCAGGGCCAGTGACAACCAGAGCGCAAGCATCAGCAGCAGGCTCAGTGCAATAAACAGTGAGCGCGGACGAACAACAGGATTCATGGCGTTTGCTTAGCGTTAGCGATCAGGGGTTGGCTGGCAGGATAAAAGGCTGCGGACAAGGCCGCCAGCCCATCCGGCAAACGCGGCCCTAAACCGCCGACCAATAAGGTTGGATCGAGCATCACTAAACGCTGATTGCGTGCGGCGCGGGTGGCGGCCAATGCCGGGTTCTGTTTCAACAGAGCATCCCGTGCTGCATCACCGGCCAGGCTGCGGTCAGCGATGATCACCACCTCAGGGTCCAGCGCCAACAGGGCTTCGGTCGACAAGGCTTTGTAACCCGTATGGCTGGCCAGGTTGCGCCCACCGGCATGCTCAATCAGCCAATCAGCGGCGCTGGCCTTGCCGCCCGCCAAAGGGCTACCGCCGGCATGGCCAAGCAGCAACAGCACACCCGGAGCGGGCTGCTGACGTTGCGCCGCTTGCAACCAGTCGGCCTGTTGCAGCAAACGCTGCTGGTACGCCGCAAACGCCTGTTCAGCGCGTTGTGGATCACCCAGCAAGGCGCCTATACGCTGCAAGCTGCTGTGCAGGCTGAGCAGATCCGGTGCGGATGAGAGCATCTCTACCTGCACACCGGCACCGCGCAACTGCGCCAGCACAGGCGGCGGGCCCATTTCCTCGCTGCCGATCAGTACATCCGGGCGCAGCGCCAGCATACCTTCGGTCGCCAATTGACGCTGATAACCGATGCTGGGCAACTCACGCAGTGAGGCGGGGTGTTGACTGGTGCTGTCCACACCGACCAGATGCTTCTCCCCGCCCAGCACCACCACCCATTCACTGAGCGAACCGCCGGAGCTGATCCAGCGTTGTGGCAATGGCTCGGCGGCCAGGACGGAAGCAGACGAACACAAACTCACCCACAGGGCGAGCAAAGCACTAAGGCGATTCATGATGGGCCTCAAGAAGAATACGACTGTCCTGAATGCCCTGCTGCTGCAGCAAGGCCATCAGGTCGAGAAATGCCGTCAGCGGAGCCTGACGATCGAGGGCCAGGTCCAGGCTGGCATGGCTGTCGGCCGCAAAGGCCTGTTTCAGCTCAGCGCGTAAGGCACTGAAATCGGCCTGTGGCGTGCCGTTCAAGTGCCATCGGCCATCCGCAGCAAGCTGGATCTGCAAGCGCTCGTTTTTGCCGGCGCTCGCAGCGGGGAGCTGCTCCTGGCTTTGCGGCAACTGCAATGGCAACTCCAGCAGCGGCGTTTGCGCGGTGAGCATAAAGAACACCAGCACGATGAAAATCACATCAAGCAGCGGCGTCAGGTCCGGCAGCAGGTTGCTGTGTGAGCTGGAGGCGGCAGGCAAGCGAATCACGACAGCACCCAACGGGCCGCGCGCGGATCACCTTGCAGCTCCAGTTCCAAGCCATCGATGGCCAGCTGACAACGATTGAGCAATGCCTGAACACCTTCCAGATAACGCTCGGCCCAGAGTGCAAAGCCCTGCCCGGCCGCCAGTGCGGGAATGGCAATCAGCAGCCCCCAGACGGTGGTGTACAGGGCCTGCCACAGGCCATCGGCCAGTAGCGCCGGGGTCACCGGGGTGTTTTGCCCGGCGATGGTGGAGAACATCTCCAGCATGCCCAACACCGTGCCGAGCAGACCGAGCATCGGTGCCAGCACACCAATCAACTGCAACAGCCGCAGTTGCCGGTGCAGGCGCTGACGCTCTTCCAGCAACCAGCAACCGAGCAACTCTTCACGCTGCAGCGCTGGCAAGGTGCTGTGTTTGAGCAACAGCGCCAGGCCATAGCGCCAGCCGTGGGCACGCCCCTGACACTGTTCGCGGTCACAGGTGCGGCAGGCGCTTACCGCTGCACGCGCCGCCGCCTGACTCAGCGGCTGCAGACCAATAAACAGCCAAAACCGCTCCAGAATCAGCGCCAGCGCCACCAGAGAACACAGCGCCAGCGGCCAGCCCAGTGGGCCCATCGCACTCCACCACTGGCTCATATCAGCCCTCCAGTGCTGGCGCGCTTTCGGCCAGGGCGCGCCAGTCTTCACGCTCAGGGATGCCGGGTTTGCGTGCGCCAAACAGCTGCACGACCAACTCACCTTCAGCATCAAAGGCTTCCCAACTGGTGATCACGCCATCGGTGCTGGGTTTGCGCACACGCCACAGTTCGGTCACACCCTTGGTTTGCAGGTGCAGGTTGAACTCGGCATCCAAGACGTTGAACCAGGTGTCCATCCAGCGCAGGTTACTCACCGGGCCGGAGTGAATCTGAATGCAGTGACGGTTACCGACGAATACCATGATCGGCACTTCGCGGGCACCGGCTTGTTCCAGCAAGGTCGGCAGTTCACTGACCGCCAGCGGCTCGGCCCACTCACGCCCAGCCAAACGCAGTGCCTGCGTGCGGGTGGTGCCGTGTTTTTTAAGCAGAGCGAAAAAATGGTGAGTGTCTTTCAGGGTCGACCAGCCCACACGCAGGCTGTTCACATCCACCAATGCATCCGGCTGCGCCGATTCCGCTTGTGGCAGCGGCAGCAGTTCCAATTCGGCGCTCTGCTGCGCCATGCGGAAACGCTCCAGCAAGGGTGCCAAGGCCTCCACGTGGCTGTCTTCGGTGAGAAACACCTTATGCACCGCAACGCCCTGGCGATCGAACATTTGAATGCTGCGCTGCACGCCTTTGCCCGTCTGCTCTTCAATGGCAAATACACTGGCCCAGCCGCCGAGGAATAGGCGCAGGTCGATGTCCGCCGACACCACCAGCCCCATCTGACCATTGGCCGTCACTGTGACCTCGCGGTAATAGCCCTTACGCTCGTGCACGCAATGTTCATTGCGGGTCAGCGCCATGACGTAGCCCAGCTCGCCCAGCGCGGGCAGCAATTGCGCCCAGTCTGGCTGCAGGCGCTGGGTATCAACACCGAGGCGGCTGGCGACCAACTCGGCCTCGCTGACCGCCAAACGCTCGGCGGCATCACGGGCGCGCAGACGCGGCTGCTCGCTGCGCAGCACCTGCCAGGCCAGGTACAGATCATTCGGGGTTGCGGCGGACTGGGTTTGTGTATTCATCAAAAACTCCTCACGGGTTAATTAACGGCTCGCCGTCAAAGCGAACTGAATAGGTATTTGCACGCGACTGGGCACGGCCTGCCCGCCGGTTGTCTCTGGGAGAAAACGCCATTTGGCAACGGCCTCAAGCGCGGCGCGGTCGAGGCTGTCCACACCGGACGAGCGCAGCACATTGACGCTGCGTTGTTGGCCGCGCGCGTCGAGTCGCACTTCAACCAGCACCACGCCCTGTTGATTACGACGGCGGGCCTGGGAGGGATAACTCGGCTGGCGTGGCGGTTCGAGAAAGCTCGGTTGGCTGCTAAGCACCTCCACAGGCGCTGACGGCGCAGCCGGTTTGGCGGGTGCTTGCTCAACAGCTGCCGCGGCAACGACCTTCGCCGCCGTAGGTGCAACCTGAGCCGGGGCCGATACGGTCGGTGGCGCAGAGGGCTTGGGCGGACTCACCACCGGCTCCGGGTTGCGGGGCTTTGGCGTCACCAACGGACGCGCGGCAACCGGCGGTTTAGGCGCAACAGTGGGCTGCGGTTTGGGCAGCGACTGCAACTGCATAGGCTCGCTCGGGACGGGAGCAGGCGCGACCGGCTGCAGCACGGCGGACAGGCGCAACACCTGTGGCGCTTCACTGACCGGCATTGCCGCAGGCGAACGTGGATGCGTGCCATGCAGCAGCCAACCGGCGGCATGCAGCGCCAGCGAAAGCAGCAAAAAAAGCGATACACGCAGCATGAATGCACTCAAACCAAACAACGATGAATCTATTTGATAATTATTTGCATTCTCATGTCAATCTCGTTTAGGTTTGCCGCCGATGCCAACTTGGTGGTCACAGAAACCACCCGCAACGACCCTGGAGTCCCCATGTACAGAAGTCCTCCATTTGCCCGTCGCCCCTTGCTTGCCCTGCTGCTGCTCAGCCCTTCGCTGGCACTCGCCGCCGATAAAACACCAACGCAGTTCGACACCATTACCGTGACCGCCACGCGTACCGAGCAAACGCTCGACCAGGTGCCCAACACCGTTTCGGTGCAGACCGAGCGCGACATTGATCAGAACAACATCAAAGACATCAAAGACCTGGTGCGCTACGAGCCAGGTGTCACCGTCAGCGGCACCGGCAGCCGCTTTGGTCTGAGCGGTTTCAACATCCGTGGCATCGGCGGTAACCGCGTGTTGACGCAAGTGGATGGCACCAGCGTGCCCGGGGAATTTGCCTTTGGCCCATTCCAGAATGCCCGTCGCAACTACATTGATCTGGACACGGTGAAACAAGTTGAAATCATTCGTGGCCCCGCCTCGTCGCTCTACGGCAGCGATGCCATCGGCGGCGTGGTCAGCTTTATCACCAAAGACGCAGCCGACTATCTGGATGAAGGCGACGATGCCTATGCCCGCCTGAAAACCGGATACGACAGCTCAGACAAAAGCTGGCTGAAAAGCGCAACCCTGGTTGGGCGCACCGGGCCGGTGGATGGCCTGCTGCAATTGAGCCATCGTGGCGGGCACGAAGTGGCCACGCACAGCGGCAATGGCGGCATCGGCAACGGCCGTGGTGACGCCAACCCGCAAGACGTTAGCGAAGACAATCTGCTGGTAAAAACGGGCTGGAACTACAACGACACTGATCGCCTGCAACTGGCCTATGAGCGCTTGCAGAGTGATGTCGACAGCCAAGTGCTCAATGAGCATGGTTCGTTCAGCTCCACCGTGACCTTTGCCCCGATGCGCAGCAATGCATTGATCGACACCAGCGGTGCCAAGGACAGCACGGATCGTGAACGCATCAGCCTGCAACACCGCTTCGCCCTGGGCCTGGTCGCTGTGGATAACGTGAACTGGCAACTGAGCTATCAGAACAGTCAAATACGCCAGCAAACCGAACAAACCCGCCGCGTGTGGACCGCCGCTAACGCCGCCCCCACACCAACGCCAGGCACCCGCGAACGCTATCGCACCCGCGACTCGCGTTACGAGGAAGACCTCTGGAGCCTGAATGTCCAATTCGACAAGCAGTTCCAAACCGGCAGCGCCAGTCACACACTGATTTATGGCCTGGATGCCAAGCACCTGGAAAACAGTAACCTGCGCAAGGGCGGTGAGATTTTCACCGATACCGGCGCAACCGTGCCTGTTTCGCCAACGGCGGAGCGCCTGCCCCTTAGCGACTTCCCCGACCCGACCACCGTGCAGTACGCGTTCTTCGTTCAGGACAGCATCGAAATCGGTCGCTGGACCTTGCTGCCGGGCCTGCGCTACGACCACTACACACTCAAACCTGACGTCACGCCCGAGTACCTCAACGCCAATCGCCAGGACCAGAATCCGTCCAATTACAGCGACCACGCGTTTTCACCCAAACTGGGCGTAACCTACGACCTCGACGGCACCCACAGCGTCTACAGCCAATACGCGGCAGGGTTCAAAACGCCGGAAGCGGTGGATATCTACGGAGAGTTTTCCAACCCGGGGCATGGCTACCAGTACCTGGCCAACAACAACCTGAAAGCGGAAAACAGTGACAGCTACGAAATCGGTCTGCGCGGCAAATATGATCAGGGCAGCGTCTCTGTGGCGTTGTTCTACAACCGCTACAAAGATTTTATCGAGCAAGTCACCACGGCTGATCCAACCGGCGCAGGCCTGCTGACTTATCAGCAACAGAACCTTGATCGCACCACCATTCGCGGTGCCGAGGCCAAGGGCGAACTGTTCCTTGACCAGTGGGGGCTCAACGGCTTTCGCGCAACCGGTGCCATCGCCTATGCGCGTGGCAAGGATCACGAAAGTGGCAATGCGCTCAATAGCGTCGATCCACTGAAAGCCGTCATGGGTATCGATTACACCGCACCCAGCAGCAACTACGGTGCAGGCCTGACCTGGACACTGGTTGCCGCTAAGGAGCGGATTGATGACAGCCAAGCGGCCGCGGCGCGGATCAACGAGCAGTTCGCACCTTCCGGCTACGGCACACTTGACCTCAACGGCTGGTGGCAGGTTAGCGAACAGTTCTCGGTTAATGGCGGCCTGTATAACCTGACCGACAAACAGTACTGGCAGTGGGGCGATGTCCAAGGGTTGGACAGCCAATCCGTCGCCCTCGACCGTTTCAGCCAGACGGGCCGCTATGCCGCCGTCAACCTGATCTGGGAAATCTGATCCACCGCAGCAGTGCAACGCGTTCCACTTGGCGCAAGGATGCGCCCTCGTCTTTCACTTCCGCGCCAGAGCGGCATAATGCCGGCCTGTCGAGGAGGTTCCCATGTTGCGATTATGTGCACCGGATGAGTTGGCCGAAGGCCAGAGCCGGGGCTTCGAAAGAGCTACAGAGCAGTTGTTTGCCGTGCGCAAGGACGGCCAACTGTATGCCTATCGCAATCGCTGCCCGCACCGTGGCATCCCGCTGGAATGGCAGCCCGACCAATTTCTCGATGTCAGCGCCAGCCTGATTCAGTGCGCCACTCACGGCGCGTTGTTTTTGATCGAATCGGGCGAATGCGTCGCCGGCCCCTGCGCCGGGCAATCCTTAGAAGCCATCGCCATCCACGAAGATGATCAGGCTATTTGGGTCGATTTAAACAACGCCTAAAGCCCTTGAGCGGCCAGCCGCTGTGCATGTTCAACAAAGAGCTTCACAGGCTCGGCACCCTTGCCGACCAGGCCGAAGGTCTGATTGATGATGTCGAAGTGATCCAGCGGGTATTGATCACCGATCACCGTGCCCAGATGCGAGCTGTACCGCCCAACCATGCCATCACACTGCCCCGCCTCACGCGTGAAGGTGCGCGCAAACAGGCGGCAGGCAATATTCGGCCCGTCGAAGCGGTTACCGCCTTTGTTGGTAATACCCGGCTGGATAGTGCCGGACCAGGAGTAGTAACGCACGCCGTTGACCTCAGCCGCACCTTCACCGCCCCAGGTTTCCGGCAACCCCTGCGGATACTGCAGGTTGAAGGCCGCCACACCGGCGCAAGTCAGCAATTGCTGCGCCGCCGCCACATCCATCGGCAGCGGTTCACCCTTATACCCGCGCTCCAGCCAGGCCATGCACCGGGCCACGGCACGCAGCAGCGCACTCAGTGCACGTTCACGAAGGCTGCCGTGTGGCGCTTTACGGGCGAGAAAATCCGCCAATTCCGAACCCTGATTTGGCCCGGCCACCGAAGTGACAGACGCCACCCACTCGGGTTTCAGTGCAGCGGCATAACGCGCCGTCAGCGCGCCCTGGCTATGGCCGATCAGATGCACCTTTTCAGCCCCGGTTTGCGCCAACACATCGGCGATGCGCAACAGCAGTTGTTCGCCGCGCACCTCGGTGGAATGCACCGACGACACCAGCACCGGAAACACCGTCGCGCCCAACCGGCGTAACGCGCTGACAATGCCGTACCAGTACGGATAACCGAGCAAGCTGATAAAGCCGAGCAGACCGGGGACGAGAACCAAGGGGTAACGGGGAGCGGGTGACGGTGTCATGGATAACCTTCCTGGCAGTCAAGGTGTCGAGCGCAGCACAACTGCGCCGGCTCAACCTTATGACCAGCATAACCACGGAAGGTTACGCACGCGCGTCATCACACCGTCTGCGGCGCTACCGTTGAAGGCGGCAGGCGGTAGATCCAGATACGTCTCAACACTGTCTTGAACTGCCCCCACAGGCTGCCGTTGTTGTAGACCTGACCATAGCGTTCGGCAATGGCACGCACCTCAACGGCCAGCGCGGCATAGCGACGGGCCGGCAAATCAGGAAACAGGTGATGCTCGATCTGATGGCTGAGGTTGCCGGTGAGGATGTGAAACAGCGGCCCGCCATTGAGGTTGCTGGAACCGCGCAACTGGCGCAGATACCAATGGCCACGGCTCTCGCCGACCACCGACTCTTTGCTGAACACCGCCGCCTGCTCGGTGAAGTGACCGCAAAAAATCACGGTAAAGGTCCACAGGTTACGGATCAGGTTGGCCAGCGCATTACCCGCCAACACCGCCAGCGCATTAGCGCCGATCAGCAACGCCAGCAGCGGGAAGGCCAGATAATCCTTGCCCCACTGGCGCAGCACCTTGGCGTTGAACTGTTTGATCAGCGGGCGCGCCTCATCTTTGCTCAGTTTGCCCTTGTAGACCTTGTCCAGACGTAGGTGTTGAATCGCCACCGAGTACTGAAACAGCACGGCCTGAATCGTCACCCACAACGGCTGCCAGCGGTAAAACGGCTTCCAGCGCTGTTCGGGAAACAAGCGCACCACGCCATAGCCGACGTCATCGTCCATGCCCAGCACATTGGTCCAGGTGTGATGCACATGGTTGTGGGTGTGCCGCCAGAAATCGCTCGGCCCGGCGATGTCCCATTCATAAGTGCGCCCGGCCAGTTCGGGGTCATTCATCCAGTCGTACTGGCCGTGCATGA